>Ga0134125_10000673_pt1 | contig 44846 bp, 33 predicted proteins | sample KB31751_FD_96464 | JGI IMG/M metagenome (GOLD analysis project Ga0134125, IMG submission 96464) | Terrestrial soil microbial communities with excess Nitrogen fertilizer from Kellogg Biological Station, Michigan, USA - KB3-175-1 | ecosystem: Environmental > Terrestrial > Soil > Unclassified ...
GCGGCCCGGCCAGGGCTTCACCACTGAGCTTGAGAAGAATCCGTTCGTATTTCGGCACGCTGAGTTCTATGGTAGCGGATACAAAAAAAGGGGGCAGAATGTCTGCCCCCTTTTCGATTTTGTTTAAGCCGAAGCTTCCGGCTGATCGGGAAGTGTGTCGCCGACTTTGAAGCGCGCAAAGCGGGAAACCGAGATGTTCTCGCCCAGCTTCGCGATCTTCGTTTTGATGAGCTGATCGATCGTGGTGGCGTTCTCTTTCACGAACGGCTGCTCATAGAGGCAGACCTCTTCGTAAAATTTCGACATGCGGCCTTCCACGATCTTCGCCGCGATGTTCGCCGGCTTACCCTCATTAATGGCGCGCGCGAGCTGGATTTCCTTCTCCTTTTCGAGCGCGGCGGGGGTCACGTCTTCCTTGCGGATGAACTGCGGATCGGTGGCCGCGATGTGCATTGCGATATCGCGAACCAGTTCCTGGAAATCGTCCGTGCGGGCCACGAAATCGGACTCGCAGTTAACTTCCACCATCACGCCGAGCTGCGCGCCCGCGTGAACGTAGGTGCCGATCGTACCCTGCTTCGTGGAGCGCGAAGCCTTCTTGCCGGCGGACGCAATGCCGCGCTTGCGCAGCACAACTTCCGCTTCCGCCAGATCGCCCTTCGCTTCCGTGAGAGCGCTCTTGCACTCCATCATTCCGGCTCCGGTGCGTTCCCGGAGCTGCTTCACCAATGCTGCTGAAATCTCTGCCATGTTCCTTTATATTTCCGTGTGAATCGCTAAGGCGCTCAATCAAGCCTGGCTGGCTTCCGCGGGCGCTTCGGCGGCCGTGGTTGTGGTTTCGGTTTCCGAAGCGGGACCCTTGCGGCTCGCGCCCGCGTCGCCGACCATCAGGCTTTCCTGCATGATCTGCGCGGCGTACTGCGGGTCGGTGTACTGCGAATACTCGGCGGGCAGCTCCTCAGAAGCGCCGTCTCCTTCGCCTTCCGCATCGGTGGCCACCTTGCCGGCGGCGAAATCGTGCTCGGTCGCGAGAGCGCGGCCTTCGATCACGGCCTCGGCGATCTTGCTCGTGAAAAGGCGGATGGCGCGCAGCGCGTCATCGTTGCCGGGAATAACCCAGTCGACCTCGTCGGGATCGCAGTTGGTGTCGACGATAGCGACGACGGGGATGCCCAGACGGCGGGCTTCCTTGACGGCAATCGCTTCCTTGTTGGAGTCGATGATGAAGACGACGTCCGGCAGGCCGGGCATGTCCTTGATGCCGGCGAGGTTCGAATCGAGCTGTTTCCGCTCGCGCTCCAGCCGGACGATTTCCTTCTTGGGACGGCCGCCGTAAGAACCTTCGGCCGCCATCTGTTCCAGTTCCTTGAGACGCTTGATCGACTTCTGCACCGTGGTCATGTTGGTAAGCAGGCCGCCCAACCAGCGCTGATTGACGTAATACATCTGGCAGCGGTTGGCTTCTTCGGCAACGGCTTCCTGCGCCTGGCGCTTGGTGCCGACGAAGAGGACGTTCTTACCCTGAGCGGACATTTCCACCACGTAGCGGGCGGCGTCCTTGAAGAGTTTGAGGGTCTTCTGGAGGTCGATGATGTAGATACCGTTACGTTCGCCAAAGATGTACTCTTTCATCTTTGGGTTCCAGCGCTTGGTCTGGTGCCCGAAGTGAACGCCGGCTTCGAGCAATTCCTTCATTGAAATAGCAGGCAAACTAACTCCTTATGGCTGTCCAGACCGCAGGGACATACGGACGGATCAGCGGATTAGCCGTTCCGTTCGTCACGCGCGGCCCTAAGCGAAATTTGCGCGGGACGGAGGACGGAAGGCGATTCAACAGACAATCGGGGCGCGGTGAACAACCCGCGCCCCGCCCACAGACAAAAACCAAATTTAGCGCTTCGAGAACTGGAACCGCTTGCGAGCGCCCTTTTGGCCGTACTTCTTGCGCTCGTGCTCGCGGGGGTCCCGGGTGAGCAGACCCGCCTTCTTCAGCGGTCCGCGGAGCTCAGCGTTAAATTCCACCAAAGCACGCGCGATTCCAAGACGGACGGCGCCGGACTGACCGGCGATGCCGCCTCCGTTCGCGAGTACAATCACATCGAAACGATCCGCCATTTCCACAACCTGCAGCGGATACTTCGCCGGAATGCGGCCGGCATCAGTTGGGAAATATTCTTCAAACGGACGGCCGTTGACGGTAATTTTGCCCGACCCCTGACGCAGAAAAACACGCGCCACGCTCGACTTGCGACGGCCCGTCCCGAGATACTGTTCAATCTTCTTAATAGCCAAAATCCACTACCTTCCTGAGCTAAGCCTTCTTTGCTTTATCCTGGGCTTTATCGCGGCCAGACTTGATGGTGAGGGCCGCCGGTTTCTGCGCCGCGTGCGGATGCTTATCGCCGGCGTAAACTTTGAGCTTGCGGTACATCTGCTTGCCCAGCTTGGTCTTCGGCAGCATGCCGGAGATCGCTTCTTCCACCATGCGCGCCGGACGGGTGGCGCGGACACGCGCTGCGCCCGTTTCCACAAGACCGCCGGGGTAGCCGGTGAAGTGGCGATAAATCTTCTGAGAATCCTTTTGGCCGGTCAGCCGGACCTTGGCGGCGTTCACAACGATGACGTGATCGCCTGCGTCAATAAAAGGCGTCCACGTGGTCTTATGCTTGCCCATCAACAGCCTGGCAGCCTGAGAGGCAAGTTTGCCCAGCACGACGTCATTCGCGTCGACCACATGCCAGTTTCTTTCAATTCCCTGTTTCGTGGGGAATACGGTACTCATGACACACGACTCCGATCGGTTCTGAAACCCGGAAGGGCTTCTCAGGAAAGTATAGCAGGAGCCAGGCGCGGGCGAAACCCGATATTCATCGGCCCCTTTACTATCCGTTATTTACCGGGCTGCCACCGGGAGCGGGAGTCACACGTATGAGAGGTGTGCTGCGCCTCCTCCCCTTTTATCTCCTTACACTTGCCGCGCTCGCCCAGTCTTCCCCGCGGACTTTTGAAGCGGCCGAGATCCGGATCAACAATTCGGGCGGCTCGGACTCGCGGGGAGACATTGTGGACGGGCGGCTCTTCGTTCGCAACATAGCGCTCCGATATTTAATTGCCGAAGCCTGGTCAGTCACACAGGCCGAAGTGATCGGACCGTCCTGGCTGGATGATATCCGCGTGGACGTGGTGGCGAAATCGGCGTCGCCGACGACCTCCGACGGGGAGACGCGGGAGATGCTGCAAAATTTGCTCAAAGAGCGGATGCGGCTGGTCGAGCATCAGGAGCAGCGGGAACTTCCCGCCTGGGCGCTGACAGTATGGAAAGGTCAAAACAAGATGAAGCCATCCAGCATGCCAACAAAACCGGAAGATTCTTCGTGCACGCTGAGTCATGACAATGCCGGCGCGCACCTCGCCTGCCAGCACCTCACGATGGCGCTGCTGGCGCTCAAGCTGCCTAATCTGGCGTCGAGCGATTTGAATATGCGGGTGGTGGATATGACGGGTCTCGGAGGCGCGTGGGAAATTGCGCTCGACTGGATGCCGCAGCCGCGCGCTGACACAGAGGGCGGGCTGACGTTGTTTGCGGCGCTTCAGGCGCAGGCAGGCCTGCAACTCACGAGCAGGAAACTACCCAGCCCGGTGCTCGTGGTCGACAGTATGAAAAAAACGCCCGAGTCGCAGTGATTACTGGACCGCGATCGTGACGGTATGCTACAGAGCATTGCAGCCCAGCCCCAGGGCCGCGTTGATTCCGATCTGCACATCGGCGACATTTACAATACCGTCACTGTTCAGATCGTGTGTCGAAGCCACTACGCCCAGGGCTTCATTGATGATCGTCTGGACGTCGGCCACGTTTGTATCCCCGTCTGCGTTGATGTCGCATCTCGGAATCAGATCCCCTTGCATAGAAGCCGTAGATGACATCAGACCGCCGGCATAAGTCAGACTGCCGGCGTAAGAGGCCGTGACCTTGTAGATTCCCGGATACTGCAGGGCGAGAGGCGCCCCGTAGGTTCCGTCGGAGGCGGTCTGTACAGGCCCGGAAACAATTGTTGCGGGCTCATAGAAGAGTTTGTCCCGCGACACCTCCTGGTTCACCAGGAAAATCAGAGCGAAGTAGCCGCTTCCAACAGAGGACGGGGAGATCCTCGCCCTGGCTGTCAGCGTGTATGGCGCGCCCGGTGTGACGGGAAATGTCGACGAATTGACGAAAGTCGATTGTGCCGACGTTGCGGTGGTCTGGACGAACGAGCCAGTCGCATCCGATCCGGTTTGCACCTGAGCGCTTCCATCGCCATCCACACCCCACCCGGAGAGGCCTTTCGAAAAATCAAGCGAGGTGGCGGTCCCGGAATCGGTGTACTGGAATGAATAGACACTCATGTTGTTCGGAGCCACCGAGCTATCGCACAGGTTCACACAGATCTGCACAATCGCTTTATTGATAGACGCCGGAACCGTCCCGGTCAAGGTGTAGGCTGCGACAACGCCGTCGCCGGCGATCGGCTGTAATGTGACTTTTACGGGCTGCCCGCCGATTCCATTACCCTGCCCATTGGTCAGCCGTCCGGATGCGACGCCCCCGTCAATGTTCAGCGTGAGCGCGGTGACGATATCCCCCGTCAATGCGGTTGCGCTCGTCGAGGGATGCACAAACTCCGTGGTCCGGGGGCCAGGCTGGGAGAGGGTGTTTCCGGAGAAATCGACGTTCTCGGCCTGGGTCACGAACACTACGGTGCCGGAAGGTACGGCTTCGCCACGATTCCAGACGCCGAAGGGAGCGGCCTCCAGAAGGTTGCGAAAGGTGTTGTTGGTTATTGTGGCGCCGCTGACAGAGCTCAGGAAAATGGCCGGAATATCGAAGTCTTCAAAAGTATTGCTGTCGATGACGATATTCTGAAAACCTCCGGCAACCGCCATGGCGCCCTGGTCAGGCGCAAAGGTAAGGGCCGCCGTCTGGTAGCCCCAGTATCCGACGTTCCGGATCGTGTTGTTGCGGATGGTCAGGTTATGGCTATAGCCCGCCTCGTGAAAATAAAAATCGGGACCGACGGTGATTCCGCCCACGGTGCTGCCGTCGATCAGGTTCTGCTCCACCAGGCCATTATCGGCCTGCAGATAGATACCACGCTCGCGGTGATTCATGATTGTGTTATTTCGAAGGATGAAGCCGGCGCCGCTCGCGGCAGGATTACCCGCCAGGTAGTCAAACCCAGCGCTTAAAGAGCGATCGAGCGTGATCTGGTAGTAAGGGCCCACGGTAGTATCCCAAGCCGACGCCCGGGCACTCTTACGTGAATTCCGATAGTTCGGAAGAGGCACGATGCCGGTAACCACGGCGTCACCGACAAAGCGGTCGTCGGCATCGATCAGCCGCAAGGGGTCCCCAACGGAAAAATTGACGTCCCCTTCGACCCGTGTATTACTGACGATCAGGGTATTGCCTGCGCCTTCAATCACGAACGAATAAGTTCCGTGGACCGCGATGCCATCGTCCGGCATCGACTCGAACGAACAATTCTCGACGAGAGGGCCGAGCCTCGCGCCTGTGCTGTGGAATCCGTCGGCCGTGGTGGAGAACAAGGGATCGGTGGTGGCGCCTGCGGGGCGGTTGCCGCGTTTGATGGTAATAGCCGCGTAATGATTCTGTCCCGCATCGCCCCCGAGGGACTCGGTAATGCCGAAATTCGGAGAATTCAAAATAGTCAGGTCATGGAGGTACATGCGCGAGGAAGCGATCACACGAATGGCGTGATCGCCGGTGCCGTCGCGAAATCCGATCAGATCGCCGACCTCCGCGCCACCGAGGGTGCTGGCGGATATACGAAAGGTATCCGGCCCCAGCCGCTGTGTGGTTTTCCCGTATACGTCGCCATATACACCGCGCTTCCACCAGCGTGTCGTCCTGTCGAACAGGTGGCCGATGATTTGAGCCGAGAAGTACCGAGTGTCATCGAGATTTGTCGGATAGCCCTTTTCGATATGAACGTCGATTGAGGTCAAGTCACTGGCAATTGCCTGAACCACGCCCTGACTGAACGGAGGAGTGGCGAAATACATCGTTGCTCCATGGAAGCTGACGTTCAGGCAGTTGACGAATTGCATACCCCGGGCGGAGTTGTCCTGAAAAACAAAAGTAGCTCCGGTAGCGTCAATATCGAAGTCACTCATGTTCGACAGGTCGAGGTGAGTCCAGTTCGGGGCGAGGGCGGGAATGAGGTACACGCCGGCGGGAATGACTACCGAGCTCTGACCCGCGGCATAAGCGTCCTGTATGCCCTGCTGGAGGAGTTCCGGATGATCCGGGGAAATAGTCACCGCTGCCCACGCACTGGAGGAAAATACGAAGAAAAGTATTGCGATCCGCGTGATTTTCAACTTACTCCACTTTCAGGCAGGATATATTATGCCACTTGAGTAAGTCGAAGAGTTAACGGTGGGGACCCAGTTTCCCTACTGTGAGTTCTGCCGCGCGCACTTCGGGCACTGGCGGGACGTGCAGGCCACCGGCACGAAACTATTGCGTTTCGTGCCAGTGGCCGACAGAAGCGATTACTGCACCGCGATCGTAACGGTATTACTCGCACCTGTCGCGCCAGTCGCTGAATCTTCCTCCGTGATCACAAGAGGCACCGCGTCACCCGGGGTCACGCCGTCCGGCACCTGAATGTTCACCTGATAGAGGCCGGCGAACGACGGCGTGAGACCCGAGAACAGCGCCGGCACTTTCACGCCGCCCACCGTCACCGATACCGCCGCCTTGGTGTGGAACACAACGTCGCCCGGCGCGCCTGCCCCATCGCCCGGCTGCGTTTCTCCACTCGCCCCTTCGAGGGCTCCCAAACCTGTTCCGTAGATGACCAGGAAGTCGCCCACATGCGCCGGATTCGAGGTCGAGATCAACCCGCCAGTCAACGCGTTCGTCACGATGCCCGGACCCGATCCCGAGGTGTTCACCGTATAAGCTCCAGGCTGCAACTGCGTCACTGTCAGCGACACCGGCACAGACTCCGCCGTCCCCCGCACCACGACGAGCGGATACGAAGCGTTCGGCGCGATTCCCTGCGGCACCAGGGCATTCACCTGCGTCGGGCCCGCATAAAGAAGCGGCATCGGAACCCCGCCCCGGAAAAGCTGCGTCCCGTTCAGGGTCGTCGGCAGCGGTATGGATTTCGCCGACCCATCGCCGTTGCCGGCCAGACCGGTTCCATAAATTGCGATATAACTGCCCGGCGCCACCACACCCGGAATTGCCTGCCCCGCGCTCGCCGCGTTGGCGACGCCGGTCGGCTGAGGCGCCGAGTTGGCGTCGGCCGCTTTCACCGTCACGGACACGCTGCTCAGCGCGCTCAGCGAGGGGTTGCCCGTCAACCCACCCGCGGCTGCAGCGACGTTCAGGACAACCGAAGTCCCGGCCGTCGCCGGCGTCCACGTGGCTTCCCACACACCGCCGCCGACATCGTGAAGATTGATGCCCGTATCGCCGTTCGAGAACGTCACCTGCACCGAACCGCCGGCCGCGGCCGTAATCGCGTGGCCGCAATCGTCGATCACCTGCGCCTGCACCGTCACCGCCGAAGCCGCATTCACCACCGCGTGATTCGCGGGCGACCGGAAAATCGGAAGGAGATACGAAGCCTTACCCCCTGAACAGGCCGCCAATGCGAGCGCATGCAATCCAGCGCGTTCGCTCGGCGTTGTCCCCTGCGGCAGCACCAGCACCACGACATTGATTGCCGCCGAGGTCCCGTCGCCGAAGCCGAGCGTCACGGTTCCCTGCTGCACACCCGCCGTCAGTCTGCTGAGATCTTCGGAAATCTTCAGTGAGTTCGAACCGGCATTCGCCGAGCCGCTCGCCGGGCTGACCGACAACCAGCCGCCGGTGGGCGCTACCGCCGCGGAATATGCTACCGCTGTCGAGGATGGGTTGAACAGCGTCACGTTCTGGCTCAGCGGCGTTGCGCTGCCTGCCGTCCCGGTGAGCAGTATTCCACCGGTCGATGCCGTGATGCCCGGGCTCGACGACGCGGCGACGACATTCAGCGCCACCGAAATAGTCTGCGGGCTGTTCGTGGCGTCTGCCGCGACGACATTCACCGCGCCGTAGTACTGCCCCGCCGCCAGTCCCGTGGGAATGGCCTTGATGGAAATCGAATCGCCGGACTTTGCAGCCGTCAGCCAGCTACCGCCCGAGGTGGTGGAAACCTGCGTCGTCCAGTCGAGCGTGCCCGTGCCCCCATTGGTTACACTGACGGTCTCGGCGGGAGGCGCTGAACCGCCCGCCACGGCCGTCATGGTGACGCCGGACTTCGAAAGCTGGATGGAAGGCGCGGCGGCTTTCGTCACTGTGAGAACGATGGTGACCAGAGCCTGCGCCGACGAGCCGGAATCACTCAGGGTGATATGCCCGGTGTAGGTTCCCGGCGTGAGTGAGGCGGGATTCACACTGAACGGCAATGACGAGGGGCTTCCAGCAACGGCCGTGCCGCCCGTGGCCACCGTGAGCCAGTCAGAATCGCTCGCAGCCGAGTATTGCAGCGTTCCGCCACCGCCGTTTCCAACGGTCACGAGCGCACTCAGCGCGGGTGCGTCGTTGGCCCGCGACAGACTTTCAATAAGGGGCGCGGCGTAAAGCTGCGGTGCATTCGCGGCGGTCACTTTCAGAGTCACCGTGACCGGAATACTGACCGATGTTCCGGCTTTGATTGTGATCGTGCCGGTGTATGTGTTCGGCGCGAGGCCGGTGACGTTGACCGAGACCGTGAGAGCCGCCGGGGTCTTGCCTGCGGAATCGACTTTGAGCCATGACTGGTTACTGGACGCCGTGAAGCTGCCTTCGGCCGGCGTACTGAAGACGGAAAGAATCTGCGAAGGCGGCGCACTGGCAGCGCCCTGCTGATAACTGAAGCTCAGCGACTGCGGCGCCACCGAATATTTCGAGGCCTGCGACGAGACGTTGAGCGTGACCGCCAGGGAGGCAATAGCGCCTGCCGAGCTGAAGTTGACGGTTCCGGTATAGGCCTTACCCGCGGTGAGGTTTGCAGGATCGGCATTGACCGTGACCTTCACCGAATAGGTGTAGAGAAGACCCACTTTCGAGGCGAGCGTCATCGTGCCCGACGATGGCGTCACGCTCAGCCAGCCCTGGCCCTCATTCGTGTTCGCGTTGCTCGCAAACGACGGCGCACCTTCCGTGAAGCTCTGGTATGACAGCGTGACGGTCGCCGTGCCTGGCGCTCCGCCAGTGGCCGCGGTGATATCGACTGAGTTCTGGTCGAGCGTCACGGGCGATCCACCACCACCTCCGCCACCGCCGCCTCCGCCGCCACCACCACCACCACTGCCACCACCGCCTCCGCCGCCACCCGTTTGAGCTGGGTTAATGATGAAGGACTGGCTGATATCGGTTGCGGCTCCGTAAACATCGTTGCCAGGCTGCGAGGCCTTGATGGTGCAGGTACCCGCCGCTTTGGGCGTAACCGACGAACCGCTGACGGTACAAGTGGTCGCCGTGGTGGAGGCGAAGGTGACATTGAGACCGGATGTTGCGGTTGCGGTCAGAGTGACAGCGGACCCAGGCAGTGTGACATCGCTCAAAGGATTGAAGCTGATGCTCTGTGGCGTCTTCGTGACCGTGATTGACTGGATCACGCTCTGCGCCGGCAGATAGTTCGGGTCACCCGGCTGCGATGCCGTAATCGAGCAGTTCCCTGCCTGCAACACCGTCAGCGTAGAGTCGGTGATGGTGCAGACTGTGCCGGTCGTCGAAACATACGTGACCCCGAGCCCCGAAGTAGCCGTGGCGCCAAGAGTGAGGGTGGGGAATGCCAGCGTCACCGGCGGCAGACTGAACGATATAGTCTGCGTGCCTTTGGAGATCTGGAAAGTGCGCGTTACGGGATCCGCTGGGGCGTAAACCAGATCTCCCGGCTGCGTGGCCTGAATAATACAGGCGCCAGCTGCGGCGGGAACTGCCGTTTTACCGACGACCGAGCAGATCGATGGCGTGGTGGACGCGAAAGCCACCGTGAGGCCCGAATCCGAAGTCGCCGAAAGGGCAACCGTTGCCCCGTTGAGCGAAGTGCCGGAGGGCTGGGTGAAAGTGATCGTCTGATGCTGACTGCCGCATGCGGCGTAGGTGCTGCCGTTGACTGTCACCGTGCTGCTGCCGCTGACGAACGCTGGACTCGACCCCGCCCCGATCGGCGCGAGGCTCACGGTTGCGGTAATCGCCGGAGAAACCGGAATGGCGCCGGCCGCGGCGGTCAGATAAACGGGCAGGCTGTAGTTTTCGACCGCATTGGGATCGGTCGATGTTTCTTCGTAAATCACGGTTGCGCTGCCGGATGTGATCGTCACGGCGGCGGCGCTCGCCGGTGCGTCCGGCGCCGAAGATGCGGGGACGGCGGAGAACGAGCCGGTCTCCGACGCGGTCAACGTCATGACCGCGCCGTTGGTGGTAATGGTCAGCGGTACATAGAGGTTGATCCCCGCCGGGATGTTGTGGAAAGCGACTTTGACGCGAGTCCCGAAGGCTGCTGTGTTGTTCGCCGGGCCGACCGAAACGCCATAGCCGGTCTCCCAGCCACTCGTCATCAGGGTCCCAAACGCCGTGGCGGCGGCCGCGTCCCCCTGGACTTTGAACGCGTTGCGGAAACCCTCACTGAACTGGACGTTGAAGTCAGGCAGGTCCGCCGTGGTGGCGGCGCAGACCGCATTGATGGTGACGCCGGACGCCGAAACGGCGCCCAGGCCATTCACCGCGTATGCGATGGTGGCGGACGGAAGGGTTGCCGTGAGAACCCGCGTTCCACTGACAGCGACAGTAGCGGAGACCGGGACGGGCGTCGCCCCGCCGCCGAGACCCGTCGCGTCGACGCGAAGGTTGGTGATCGTGATCTGGAATTTGCCGCTCGCCGACAGAATCGGGATACCCGTGAAGGAGACCGAGTTGGCGGCCACGACGCCGTAGACCGAACCAGCGGCGAAGGAATTGGCTCCGGCATTCACGCCGGCCATGACCTCGCTGACCGCGGAGGGCCCGGTACCCACCGTCAGGCTCCCGACATTCAGCGATGGCGGCAGCGTGACAGTCACGTTCATCGTTCCCGCGCCGCCTCCATACGTACAGTTCAAAATCAAATCGCCGACGCGCTCGGACTTGCCTTCCGCGCGGATGAAGGAAGCGTTCGGGGCGGCGGCTGAGCATTTGGTGTTGTCGTACACCTGGAAACTCTGCGACACGGAGGTCGCAACCGCATAGTCAGCATCGCCTGCCTGATCCGCGACAACGGTACACGTGCCTGGACCGACGATTGCGACCATATTGAGCGCGACCGCGCAGACGGTGGGCGTTGCGCTCGAGAAGGTGACAGGCAGACCGGAACTCGCGGTTGCGCTGACGGGGAATGAAGGCGCGTCATAAAAAACATTGGGGGGCGCGTTGAAATTCCCAATGAGCTGCGACTGCAGGGTGACCGTAAAGTTAACCATCACGTTGGGAGCAGCGGCCCACGTGGAGTTACCTGGCTGGCTGGCGATGATCGTACAGGTACCCAGCGCATGGACCGTGACGGTGTTGCCCACGACCGTACAAATCGATTGCACAGGAGAAGCGAAGGTGACAGGCAAGCTGGAGCTTGCCGTAGCGCTGATCTGGAACGCCGGCGACTTCACCCCTTTACTGCCCGGCGAACTGAAAGTAATCGTCTGCGCCTGGGCGCCGGTCGTGCTCGTCAGGATATTGAGTTGTCCGCCGCTCATGCCGACAAGGAGATCCTGAGCGCCATCGCCGTTCAGATCGGCAACTGCAATTGATGTCGCTGTCCCGCCGGCAAGCCCGGTGGGGCTGGTGTTGCGAGACGTGAAAATGCCGCTACCGCCACTGTCGGCCAGGTAAACAGCGACGTTGGAAGTGCCGGCATTGGCGACGGCAAAATCAGGGACTCCATCGCCATTGAGATCCCCCAGAACGATGCTTTCAGACGATGACGAGCCCACCGCAGATCGGACAGCGTACGTGGCCCCGATCGTCATCCTGCCGGTGCCGTCTCCAACAAACCTGATGACGGTACCAGCCCTGGTGGCCACCAGAGCGTCGGTTGTGTTGCCTCCGGCGCTGTTGATCCAGGTCGTGATACTGAGGGGTCCGCCGGGCACAATTGTCGCGGGAAGCTTCGGAGTGAAATTTCCATTACCGGCGCCGAGCAGGACGAGAAGCTCGTTGCCCTGCGAATGCACCACCGCAATATCCTGTTTGCCGTCGCGATTGAAATCCGCCACAGCCAGTGATGCCGGGTTGGCGCCCACACCAACGGTCACGCCCGGCGTGAAGCTGCCCGTCCCGTTGCCGAGGAGGATACTGAGGCTGCCGGGATCGACGGAATTGGCCACCACCAGATCCTCGGCGCTGTCTCCGTTGAAATCACCGAGCGCGAGCGCAGTGGGGTTGGTTCCGACGTTGATGTTCGATGCAGTAAATCCCCCCAGGCCGTCACCGATGAGAATGCTGACATTTGCGCTGCCGGAATTGGCGACCGCGAGATCCGTCTTGCCGTCATTATTGAAATCCCCTGCCAGGATGGCGGCAGGGTTCGTTCCGACCGGTATCGGAGAACCGAGGGCCGTAAATCCGCCTGACCCGTCGCCTTTCAGGATCGTGACCGTGCCACCTGCGTTCGCGGCGGCAATATCGATTTTCCCGTCACCGTTAAAATCGCCGGTGGCCACGGCAACCGGGCTCAAGCCGGCTAAGGCGAGCGTCGATTGAACAAACGAACCCGATGCGGTGGCCTTGTTCATTTGGAAAATCTGCGTGACTGTGCTCGCCAGGTAGGAATCATTCTGGGGGCGGCTGAGCGTCACCTTACACTGACCGGTTTTCAGCGGAATGATGAGAGTCCCGGCGTTGCTGCAAATGGATGCCGTGGCCGAGGTGTCAAACGTCAGGGGGAGCGATGAAACAACGCCGGCGGGAAAAATGAACGGCAAACCCGTGTAGAGGGAAGTCACCGTGGGCAAGGTGCCCGTCTGACCGTTCACGGTGGTGGTCTGGGGAATGCGGGTAATCGTAAATGGCAACGAGGTCGCCGAAAATGCGCTCTGTCCATTCAACAGCTTGACCTGGGCAGTACCGGCGGTGGTGAGGTACGCCGCGGGGATTGTGGCGGACAACTCAGCCGCCTGCTGGGCTATTGGGAAAACCCATGTCGCCCCGTACGAAGTATCGAAGCGCATCTGCGTTCCGCCGACTCCGGCCGTGATATTGGTGCCAGTCACGACGACCTTGGTATCCGGACTCAGGGCGGGCACGCTGATCGGCGAAATTGTCGCAATCGAAGGGATGAGGGTGGTGTGCGGTACGAGTGGAGCCCGGGCTGCGGCGCTGCTGCTCCGAACCGCGGCGCTGTTGGCCGTAATCGTCATGGCCGCGCTGATGGGAAGGCTGCGCGCGTCTCCGGAATAACGCGCGATCAGATGATGAGTGCCGGCGGCGAGACCGGAAACGGTAAAGGTGAAAGGGCTTGTATCCTCGGCGGCCACGCCGAGCGCTTTCGTCCCATCGAAGAAAGTCACGGTTCCGGTCAATGCGTGGAACGCTACGTTGCCGCTTGAAAGGTCGAGAATCAGCGAAACCGAACCGCCCGCGCTGACGGGCCCGGCCGGCGCGTGCAGAATGGCCATCGTGTCCGACAATCCGCCGGCAAGAATGGTGACGCCGCCCGCCAGGAAATTCGCGGCGGCAACGTCGGAAATCCCATCGCCGTTAAAATCGCCGATCGCGGCGAAGACGGAGTTGAGCGGCGACCCGAAAACGGAGGGGGCACGGAATCCGCCCGTGCCGTCGCCCGGAAAAACCTTGATGCCGTCGGCGTTATTCGAGGCAACGAGATCGACAATGCCGTCGCCATCGAGATCACCTGCCGTGACGGACTGGAGGCTGAGACCGGCCGCAACCGGACTTCCCTGCGCCGGAACAAATCCGCCCGAGCCATTACCCAGCAACACCGTCAGTGTGCCATCACCGCGATTCGCCGTCGCGAGATCCTGGATGCCATCGCGATTGAAATCCGCGACGACCATGGATTGCGGCAGCATTCCCACGGCAAAGGGACTACCCTGCGCGGGGCGGAATCCGCCGGTGGGAATGCCAAGCAGAATGGAGATGTTGCCATCCGACGAATTGGCGGCGGCAAGGTCCACAAGGCCGTCGCCGTTGAAATCGGCGGCAACCAGGGCACTGGTTCCGGCGCCCGCGCTGAAAGGACTCCCGGGGATTTCGGCGAAGCCGCCAGCGCCGTTTCCCTGGAGGACAGTTACGCCGCCCGCGAAATTCGCAATGGCGAGATCTTCCATTCCATCCCAATTGAAATCGCCTATCGCGATCGCGCGCGGTGCGGTTCCGGCTGCAAAGGGGCTACCGGCTGCCGGTATGAATCCACCAGCACCGTTACCCAGGAGAATGGCCACCTGATTGGCGCCCGTCGCGATCGCCAAATCCGGATTTCCGTCGCCATCGAAATCGCCGACAGCAAGAGCCTGGACAGACGTGCCGAATGCGATCGGTTCGCTCGGGGCGCGAAATCCACCTGAGCCGTCACCCAGGAAGACCGTTACGGTTCCCTCGTGGCTCGCGCTCGCGATATCCGCCCGGCCGTCGTGGTTGAAGTCCGCTTCGACGAGGGAAAGAGTATGTGAGCTTCCGGCGGAGGAACCAAGCCGCAGAGTGCCCGAAGGCTTCGGCGCCATGACCTGAAAGCCGCGGCTTACGGAAATGGCGTCGTCAAGTCCCGAACCGGGTTGCCGCGCCGTAATAAAGCATGGGCCGGGGCTCAGCAATACAACGAGGTTGCCCGCCATCTTGCAAATCGACGGGGTTGTTGATTCAAATGAAATTGTAAGGCCCGAAGACCCTTTCGCAGTGATGGCAACGGGAGCGCTGCCGAGCATTTGGTCAGGGATTGACGGGAACAGAATGCTCTGGGTGGAGGCCGTCGCGAGTTGCGCCGCGAACGCCAGTCCAGCGATTGTTGCCAAACGTACTAACTCTTTCATGGAGTGTGCGAAATATTATCTCAAACCGGATCGTTCCATTCTCATCGGCGGAACTCCGCGGCTTTCGTATGAAATTTCCGCGTCCCCCCGTGCGTAGAAACGCCGCTCAACAAACGAACAATCGGGGTCCCGAATGTATGAAAAAACTCTTCATGGGTAGATCTTTCGGAACATGAGGGCGACGGGGTACGATGAAGAAAAGCATGTTCGCAAAGGTCTTTCGGTGGGGCGGTTTCAGTGTGGTCATCCTGGCCGCGGTTGTGAGTGTTTTTGCATTTCAGACGCACGCGTCTGCGCCGGCTTTCATCGTCCTGGATGCGGCGAAGACCGCCGCGGGGAATGCAGCGTCCAGGCAAATCCCACCCGGCTGGGAACTGAAAGTCAACTCCGGACACCCGGACATTTCCTTCGTCGATACGGGCGATCACGACGCGGCGATTCGTCTTCGCAGCGTGAAGTCGTCTTACGCGCTGGAGCGGGCGGTGGATATCGATCCGGCCCGGATGCCCTATCTCGCGTGGCGCTGGAAGGTGAGCCAACTGCCGCGGGGCGGAGATTTCCGGCATTCCTCCACGGATGATCAGGCGGCTCAGGTTCTGGTGGCATTTTCCGACAGGCGAATCCTCACTTATCTCTGGGACAGCACGGCTCCACAGGGCACGATGGAGAGCGCCAGCTCAATTCCGCTGGTCCACATCTTCGCCATCGTCTGCCGCTCGGGTGGGGCCGATATCAATCAGTGGCTGCGGGAAGATCGCAACATCGAAGCGGACTACCAGAAGGCATTCGGTAAGCCCGCGCCGCATGTGAAGGGACTGCGGCTGCAGATCAATTCGCAGCACACGGGCAGCAGCGCGGAAAGCTACTTCGGCGAAATGGCGTTTCAAACCACGCAGTCATGATCCTGGTCACCGGTGGGACCGGCTTTATCGGCAGCCACCTGGTCGACAGACTCCTCGCAGAGAAACAACCGTTCCGGATACTCGCGCGCCGTCCTGGCAGCGTGAAGAATGCGATTGCGTCGCGGGGCGATCTCGCCACCGGTGAAGGCATCGCCGCGGCGCTCGATGGCGTCGATACGGTGATTCATCTGGCGGGAACCACGAAGGCGCTGTCGTCAGATGGGTACCGGCTGGGCAACGTGGTGGCTGCGGAGAATCTGGCGCGCGCTATTGCGGCGGCGCACCGGACGATCCGCGTGGTGCAGGTGAGTTCGCTGGCGGCAGCGGGGCCCGCCCCGAATGACGGGGCTATCACCGAAGACGACGAACCGCGCCCGGTTTCGCTCTACGGAAAATCCAAACTCGAAGGCGAGCGGAGAATGCGGGTACATGTGCCGGAGGCGGTGATCGTTCGTCCGCCGGTGGTATACGGACCGCGCGATACCGATGTCTTCCAGATCCTGAAATCAGTCAGCCAGGGGATTGCCCTGCGCATCGCCGGAGAAGAGCGATGGTTCAGCGCGATTTATGTTTCCGATCTCGTGGAAGGGATTCTTCTGGCGATGCAGTCGTCCTCGGCCGCGGGAAAGACCTGGTTCCTCGCCCATCCGAAGCCGATCTCGTTTACCGAAATGATCGCCGCCGCCGCGAAGGCGATTGGACGAATGCCGCGCATCATCACGATTCCGCCAGCTGCCGCGTTCGCCGCGGGATCCTGCGTGGAGGTGTGGGCGAGACTGACGGCAAAGCCCGGCATCCTCTCGCGCGACAAGGTACGAGAGATGGTCTGCGCGCGGTGGGTGTGCGGCACGGAACGGGCAAAACGCGAACTGGGGTTCGAAGCGTCGACGGATTTCGTGGAAGGAGTCGGGAAATCGGTCGCCTGGTATCGCACAGCCGGCTGGCTCCGCTAGAGTAGACAAAGTGACCGCGCGCTTCTGGGCCGTCGATAAAGTTATCCTTGCCTACTTCGCGTTCACCGCCGCGCTCGAACTGATCTGGTTCCGGCAGATTTCGGACGCGTCCGAACTGCTGGCATGGCATGTGGTGGGAACGGCTCTGATTCTTGCGGCCGCATTTGCCAGACCCCGTCCCGGCAGCACGCTGTACCACGTCATTCGGATTTTCCGGAGCTGGTATCCCGTGCTCGTCATTGCCTGCAGTTACCGGGAAATGGCGACATTGATTCCGGCTGTTCGCCAGGTGCGGTTCGATCAGGCGCTGGCGAAGGCGGACCTGCGGATTTGGGGCGTGTATCCGACCGTATGGATGGAGCGAATTTATTCGCCTATTTTAACGGAATATTTGCAAATTATTTATACATTATTTATACCGATCGTCTTCCTGGTACCGGCAGTGATCTGGATGCAGGGACGCGCCGCCGAGTTCCGCTACATGGCGTTCCTGATCACGCTGGGTTTTCTTATTTCGTATGTCGGCTATCTGATGGTTCCCGCGCGCGGACCCCGGTTTTTACTGGATCACGCGCAACATGTGCCGCTTCAGGGGCTCTGGTACTTCCGGACCATGCAGGCCATACTCAACCAACTCGAGCACGCACACTACGACTGCTTTCCGAGCGGCCACACCGAGATCACGGTACTGGCCTTCTGGCTGAGCCGGGCGATTTCGCCGAAGGTATTTGGGGTCTATTTTTTATACACTCTTTGCATCGTTTTTGCTACAGTTTATCTACGGTATCACTACACCGCCGACCTTCTCGCTGGTGTGCTGGTTGCGGTTGCTCTGATTCTTGCGGCGCCACGTTTGTACCGCGGACTATCTGAAAAAGGGGAATCGATTGGCGATTGAAGTGGTTGTGGCGGCGGGCAGCAGCGGATTGAAGGAATTCGTCGAGTTGCCGTGGTCGATCTATGGAAATGACCCACACTGGGTTCCACCGCTGCGAATTGCCGTGAAGGAGCTTCTCGACCGGACAAAGCACCCGTTCTATGCCAACGCCGAGGCGGAATTCTTTCTGGCCCGGCGGGATGGCAGGAATGTGGGCCGCATCGCGGCGATCCTCGACCGGAACCACAACAAGTTCCACGACGAGAAGGCAGGCTTTTTTGGATTTTTTGAGGCGACAGACGACCAGGAAGTGGCCGATTCGCTTCTGAAGAAGGCCCGCGAGTGGGTACAATCCCGCGGCGCCGAATTTATCCGCGGGCCGGTAAATCCGTCGACTAACTACGAGTGCGGGATGCTCGTCGAAGGGTTCGAATCGGACCCGATGGTGATGATGACATACAATCCGCGTTACTACCCGAAGCTGATGGAAAAGGCCGGACTGCGGAAAATCAAGGACCTGCATTCGTGGATCAACACGCCGGATGGAGTCGACCTGGAGAAGATCGGCCGTGTGGCGGATCGAGCGCTCAAGCGCTATGGAATCACCATCCGGCCGGTCAATCTGAAAGATTTTCAGGGAGAAGTGGAACGGATCTGGGACGTTTACAACGCCGCCTGGGAGAAGAACTGGGGCTTTATCCCTATGACCCGCGAGGAGTTTTTCCTTCAGGGCAAGGAGATGAAGCAGATTCTGAAACCGGAAATGGTCCTTATCGGAGAGTCTGGCGGACGTATGATAGGTTTTGCCCTGGCGTTGCCGGACGTAAACGTAGCGCTGAAACCGGCGAACGGAAAACTTCTTCCGACGGGTCTGATCAAGATCCTGTACCATCAACGGAAGATCCGGGCCGTCAGAGTGATTGCCCTGGGAGTGGTGGAGGAATTCCGAAGATCGGGTGTCGCGGCGGGCTTTTACGCAGAACTGGTGAGGGCCGCAAGGAAGCTGGGGTACAACCAGGAATGCGAAATGTCATGGATACTGGAAGATAACGTTTTGATGACAAGATCTCTGGAGCTGATGGGAGCGAAGCGGTCCAAGACGTACCGTTTATATCAAATGGGACTAACAGCATGAGCGCATCGACTGCACGCCTCACGGCATCGCGCATCGCGGAGATCCCGAAGACGGGAAGCAATGACGTCTTCGAGAAGTGCCGCAATTTCACCCGTCCGTCCGAGCTGCAGGCCGCCGGACTGTACATGTATTTTGAAACCTTCGGCGATCGCGAAGGGTGCGGCCCCGGCGAAGTGCGCCGCAACGGCAGGAAGATCCTGATGTTCGGGTCCAACGATTATCTGGACCTGATCCGGGATCCCGAGGTGATGGAAGCCGCGGCGAGCGCCGCGCTCCGCTACGGCAGCGGTTGCAGCGGATCACGGCTGCTGAACGGAACGCTCGACATTCACGTGGAGCTGGAAGCCAAACTGGCGAAGTTCGTGCGCAAAGACGCCGCGATTATCTTCGGCACCGGTTTCCAGGCGAACTACGCCACACTTTCCGCCCTGACCGACAAGGGCGATACGCTGATCTGCGATCACAACCTGCACGCCAGTCTGGTGGAAGGCGCGCTTCGCTCGGACGCCCGCATGGTGCGGTTCCGGCACAACGACCTCGACCACTTCGAGCGGTGCATGGAAAACTGCAAGTGGGACGAACGGGTTCTCGTGGTTTCCGAAGGCGTTTTCAGCATGGAAGGCGACATCGCGGAGTTGCGCGGGCTAAGCCGGATCGCGAAGCAGGCTGGGGCGCGCACTTTCGTGGATGAAGCGCACGGCATCGGCGTGCTGGGCGAAACCGGCGCGGGCGCGGCTGAATATCTCGGGGTGCTGGACGACGTGGACCTGATCATGGGTACGTTCAGCAAATCGCTGGCGTCGGTCGGCGGATTCATTGCCGGCGAAAAGACGGTGATCGATTTCCTGAAGCACACCGCGCGGGCTTTTGTTTTCTCGGCCAGCCTGCCGGCTGCTTCCGTGGCTGCCGCCGCAGCGGCGCTGCACATTATCCAGACCGAACCCGAGCGGCGCGCGCATCTGCTGAAGATCGCGAACCTGCTGCGCGGCGAGTTGAAGTCGCGCGGATTTACGCTGCTCGATGGCGAGACGGCGATTGTGCCCGTGGTCTTCAACAGCGATTCCGAGCTTTGCATGCTGAGTAAGATGCTGCTCGAGGAGGGAATCTACATTAATCCCATCCTTCGCCCCGCGGCGTCGCAGAACCTGCTGCGGATTTCCTGCACGGCGGCTCATACCGAGGCGCATGTCGAACGGCTGGTAAACATGATCGAGAAGGTCGTGGACCGGCTCGGCATCGAGAAGTAAAAGACTACTTCGCGGCTGGGCGGACCGAACCGCCGAGTACCGGCTTGCGCTCCACTGCTTTCGCGTGGCGCGCGATCCATTCGCCGATCAGGTTCAGAACCACCGGCGAAATCGTTTCTTCAAGCTGCCCGTATTCGGCTGGCGAGCCCGTTTCGGCGGTCTGGAAGAAATGGTTCAGACCGGCAAGCTTGACCACTTCATAATCGCAATTCGCGCCGGTTTCGAGTTCCCAGGTAATGGCGGGTAGATTCTGGGCGGGCGGCACCTGCACGTCCAGCGAGCCATTCAGCGCCAGTACAGGCTGCTTGAGGGCGCGGAGGGCAGGGCCGGGATCGTAGTTGATCAGGAAGCGGAACCAGGGACTGGTGGCTTCATCCAGGCGAAGGCTCAGCAGATTGAGCGGATTGTTGCCGAAGTCTCCGAGAGCGGCCCGCATTTTCGATCGGGCGAGTTCGGGATCCCCCTCCGAGCGGGCGATCGAGAGAATTTTCTGTTCCTGCTCGCGATTCCGTTCGATGAGTATTTCAGGGACGCCCATGGCGCGGCTCACCAGCATCTGCTGCTCGATGATGACCTGATCACCGGGCACACCGGGCGCGGCCAGCAGGACGAGGAAGTCCACATCCCGGCCGCCCAGGGCCGGATCGCTCGCCACCATGGGGGCAATGATGCCGCCTTCGCTGTGGCCGATTAAGCCGATGCGGCTGACGAATTCCCGCGAGCGCAGGAACTGGACGGCGCCGGCCGCGTCATCGGCGAAATCGCGGGTGGTCGCGCTGCTGAAATCGCCGGTGGATTTGCCGGTGCCGCGATCGTCGGCACGCAGCACCACGACGCCGCGCCGAGCGAGATAGTCGGCGATGACGCGGAACGGCTTGTGGCCGAGGTTGGTTTCGTCGCGGTCCTGCGGCCCGGAGCCCGTAATCAGATAGACGGCCGGGAAGGGGCCGGGGCCGGGAGGAATGGTCAGGGTTCCGTCGAGGAAAATACCGCGGGCGAGGCTCGGGAATTTGACGTTCTGCTCGGTATAGGGAAAAGGAGGCTGCGGCGTTTGCGGGCGGTGCAGTTTCGTGACCACGCCTTCGCGCGCGAGCACGAACGGCAGAGTGGCGCCCTGATGCCATTCGCCATCGAGCCGGTTGCCGTCGTCCATCACGATGCCGTTGAAGTACGCGCCCACGGAATCCACTCGGAAGGTAACGCGATAGCCTTCCACCTTCGCGGCGGTAACGGGGATCGTGGGCGCCTGCTGATCCAGCACTTCCAGCCTGCCTGCACCCTTGCGATCGAACTGAATGGCGACGCGCAGGTTCAGGATTCCCTGATTGAGGATGCCGGTCCAGCGGCCCTGGAGATTGCCGAGCGAGAAATCCTGGCAAGGGACGAGCGCGGCGGAAAGGAACAGAAGCAGAACGGCCCGGAGCATCGAATTGATTGTAGTAAGTTCCCGGGTGGCGTGGTGCCGCCTCACACCTCAGGTTCCTGTAGAGCGTCTTCCCATGGCGGCCCTCACAACGATAAACAGCCAGGACGCGAGCGGAACAATGAGGAACGTGAATGCCGTCCGCTGCCGCGGCGGACCGAGTGCGATGTATCCATAGACGGCCGCTGAGATTGGCGCAATGATCCATGTAAGACGGGGGAGCAGGTTGCGCTTCCGGGCTTTTTGCATCCAGAGCATGCCGGCGAAAGGAGCGAGTACCCATCCGATAAAGAGCGCTATCAGAATAGTGGACGGATTGCGCCGTCCTGCATAGAGAGTAAATGCAACGGACGCGGCTGCGCTAATGGAGATGCCGAGAGTCGCGGCTGTTTTCAAGACTCTTTCAGACTAGACGCTTAACTTTTCTACGTCAAGTACTTTGCAATTCCGCTGGCCGGTAGCGTGATGCCAGGAGCCCCGTAGCTTCCCGGAGATCGAGATCCGCGGTCAGCAGGCCGGGCTTGCCGTATGGTTGATAGCTCAACAGCGTGCCGTTCGGCCGGATGATGGCGGATGTGGTCGGCGAGCCTTCGCTTGCGCAGTTCACGGTGGCGAAGAAGCACGTGTTCTCCGCGGCGCGGCAGAGCGCCGCTTTTTCGTGAAAAGTGTTGGCCGGATCGGCGAATGTTGCAGGGCAATAGCCGTCTGGTTCCGCCTGGTGGAAATGCGGGTGAAAGACAATCTGTGCCCCCTGCCGCACGGCCCAGCGTACGGTTTCCGGATAACGCCAGCCTTCATGGCAGATGGAGATGCCGAACGTCAGCGGACCGGATCGGAAGATGCGCCGGCCGCTGCCTGGCCTGAACAATCCCTCTTCAGTGGGATCGAGCTGCACTTTATCCTGGAAGCCGGCGATGGAACCATCGCGATCAATGACGAGGGCACTGATCCGCAGTTCTTCACCGTCGAAGCGCTCCGTGCCCAGAATGACGGCGATATTCCGGCATCCTGCAACTATGGCGAGGCGGGACCAGGCTTGCTGAAGGAAGGCATCGTCGGGCGACGCCATTTCACGGGCAGGGGTGCGATAGCCCGGAACGTAGCATTCGGGGAAACAGAGGATATCGGCGTGTTTCCTGGCCGCGTCCTCGATCGCGCTTTCCGCGAGTGAAATCGATTCCTCGCGCGTTGCCGGAATCGGAAGATTCGCGAGTGCGATTCGAACCGTCCTCATATCTGCGTTACGACGATTGAGACATGTCAAGTAACTATAATATGGGACGCTGGGGCGGAGAATCCGTGGCACACGTTACTCTCCGGCGCAACTACGGTCTCATGAAAAATCATTTGAAGAGGTACTTCAGGAACCCGCAGTGGAAAGTATTGTTGGCCGGCGCAGGTTGGTCCCTTTTGTTCGGAGGTTTGTGGTCTTCCCCGGCCGCGGCGCAGAGTCCTTCCGGGCCTCCGCAGGCGTTTGCGCTCGAATTTGGCGGCTCCGAGGCCGCCGCGGCGCCTCTGGATGCGCGGCTCAACCTGGGCTCGGAATTCACGATCGAAGCCTGGGTGATGCGTACGGGAGAAACGGGCGGCACCATCATGGGGAAATCGCACGATCCATCCGCCACCGACCCATACAGCGCCTTTGCCCTGAGCCTCACAAGCGACGGCCGGCCGCAACTGGAGGTCACGACAGGCGCTAACGGATCGGATCATGCGGCGACGGCCACGAACGCGCTCCCTATCCGTCAATGGACGCATATAGCCGGCACGCTGAGTGCGGGAGTCATGACTTTGTATGTCAATGGCGCAGCCAGCGCTACCGCAACGACGGCCGGAAAACCGGAGCAAAACACGCTGGCGTTTGGGCTGGGCGGATACATCGGGAGTGATGGCAAGCCGTGCTGCGGCGGCGCGACGATAGCGATGGCGCAGGCAAGCGTGTGGAACCGCGGTCTTCCGGCCGCGGAAATTGCGGCGGATCGCGGCCGGTATCTTACCGGGAGCGAGAACGGCCTGGCCGCATACTGGCCCCTCGATGACGGCTCGGGAACCACGGCGCGAGATATGGGGCCGAATCATCTCCCGCTGCAGTTAGTCACGTCGGGAAGTTTTCCCGCGCGCTGGGATCACACAGCGATACTGGCGAGTGGTCCGTATTTCGAGGCAACGCCGCGCCTCATGGCTGCGCAGTTTTGTTCTCAGGGCACCATTCCATGCCTCAACACCGGGAGACTGATCGATTTCGATCACGATGGATATCTCGATCTTGTGATGACGCAGTCATTGGGCCAGTTTGGGACCACGTCCCCGAGAGCTTTTCACAATGATGGCCATGGATCGCTCACTGACGCCAGCGCCTCGGTGTTTGGAGCATCGCCGCCAACCATCTACGGGTCGGCTCGCGATTATGCCGTCGCGGATTTTAATGGGGATGGATTATCGGACTTCTTCGTTGCTAATTTCGGTCCAGATTCGATTCCGTTTCCGGGAGGACACAACCTGCTGCTGATGCAACATTCGGGCGGCCAGTTGGTAAATGAACTGGCAGCCCGAATGCCAGATACTATCGACCTTTATCATTGCGTTACGGCTGGGGATTTCAATGGGGACGGCGCGGTCGATCTGTACGTGGGGAGCATTGGAGAGAAACCTCCGCAACTGCTGATCAATGATGGCAAGGGAAATTTCACCAATATTGCCGCAACAAACCTGCCGAATCCCGTAGCGGATTTCACGCAGGGGTTTACGGGTTGCGCCGTTATCGATGTAAATCGGGACGGTAAACAGGACCTGGTGCTCGGTGACGCGCAAAACCAGAATGCGCCCCGCGATCTTGTGCTGATCAATGACGGCACAGGCAAGTTCACCATTCAGAATCCAAATGCGTTCCCGCCGCGGACCACGGGGTCCAACGGCGTTTCCATCAACTTTACAGTGATGGACGCCGACGGTGATGGATACGATGATGTGCTCATGCTGCAGGGTGACGCGGCACTGACCTATAACCACCCCGTCCTCTATCTGAATAATCACGACGGTACGTTCCGCGATGCTTCGGATCATTTGCCACTCAGCAACGCGGGAGGATTTATCTGGCCTGTCGACATCAATGGCGATGGTTTGCCGGATCTGGTGTCAGAGAGAGACGATACGATACCCGGGCGCCCTCACTTATTGCTGAACAAAGGATCCGGGTACTTCATCGAGGCAACTGAACTGCTCCCGATGGAGATGATGATGACACCTATAAATCACGACTTCCTTCCGGGCGATCTGAATCGCGATGGGCTAACCGATTTTGTAATTACCGAAGATCAGGATGTCGGCACGGTTCTGGGTGTGAAAGCAATCGACGCCAGCGTCCTGAGCGCATTGCAGGTGCAGGCTCCTCCCTTCGTGACGGGCGTGGTTAACAGCGCGACATTCCAGCCGGGAGTGGTCCCGGGCTCCTGGGTGTCCATCACCGGTGCGAATCTTTCCGATGTCACTCGCTTGTGGACAAGTTCGGATTTCAGCGGTACGAACCTGCCCACTGATTTAAGCGGCGTAGAGGTCACAATCGGAGGACAGCCGGCAGCCGTGTACTACATCAGCCCGACTCAAATCAACATACAGGCACCGGCGGGGATCAGCGGCGACGTGGCAATCCAGGTGATCCGCAAAGGCGTGGCGAGTTCAACGTCGACTGCCACTGTCATCCCGAATGCGCCAGGGCTGTTCGCGTATACGGCGGGCGGCAAAACATACCCCGCGGCCGTTTTCCTCTCAGGCACTATTGTGGGCGATCCGGCAGCGACTCCGGGCACGCAGGAAGCGCATGCCGGTGACAGCATCGAGCTGTATGCGACGGGGCTGGTGGCATCGCCGGCCGGCACGATCATTGCAGCGCCGATTCCGGTCCAGGACAAGGTGACGGTGTTGATCGGAGACACGCCGGCAACTGTTCAATATGCCGGCCTCGTAGCCGTCGGCGAGTTCCAGCTCAATATCGTCGTGCCGAGTCTGCCGGCGGGCGAGTATCCGATTACGGTCCAGATCGCAGGCAAATCGTCACAGTCCGGCGTCGTGTTGCCGGTGGCGCAGTAAGGCTACGGGCCTAACTATAGCTACGACGGGCGCCAGCGGACGACCGGCTTGCGCGCGGCGCCGACCTCATCCACCTTTGTGGTGCGGGTCATGTGCGGCGCTTTGAGAACGGTCTCGGGCTCGGTTTCGACTTCTTTGGCGATGGCGATCATTGCTTCCACGAACTGATCGAGCTCACGCTTCGATTCCGTCTCGGTGGGCTCAATCATCAGGGCGCCGTGGACGATCAGCGGGAAGCTGACGGTATAGGGATGGAAGCCATAATCGATGAGGCGCTTGGCGATTTCGCCGGTGCGGACACCCTTTGCCGCCTGGCGATCGTCGCTGAACACGACTTCGTGCATGTTGGGGCGATCGTAGGGCAGATCGAAATACGGCCGCAGCTTGTGACGCAGATAGTTAGCGTTCAGGACGGCGTCGACCGTGGCGTTGCGAAGACCGGGACCGCCGTGCGCATAGATGTAGGCGAGGGCGCGGACCAGCACACCGAAATTACCGTAGAAAGCGCGCACGCGGCCGATAGACTGCGGGCGGTCGTAGTCCCAGGTCCATGCGTCGCCCTTGCGCGCAAGGCGCGGCACGGGGAGGAATGGTTCGAGGTGCTTCTTCACCGCGACCGGACCGCTGCCCGGACCTCCGCCGCCGTGGGGCGTGGAGAAGGTCTTGTGCAGATTCAGGTGCATCACGTCGATACCGAAATCGCCAGGACGCGCGATGCCGACAAGCGCATTCATATTGGCGCCATCCATATAGACCATGGCCCCTTTGGAATGAAGGATATCGGCAACTTTCATGATGTTGTCCTCGAACACACCAAGCGTGCTCGGGTTAGTGACCATGAGGGCGGCGACGTCGGAATCGACGATGCGGGCCAGTTCTTCAAGATCGATCATCCCCTGATCCGTCGAATGAATGTTCTGGACTTCGTAACCGGCGATGCCGGCGGTTGCGGGGTTGGTGCCGTGCGCGGAGTCCGGCGTCAGAATGCGTTTGCGGGGATTCCCCTGCGCTTCGAGGAGCGCGCGCACCAATAGAATGCCGGTGAGCTCGCCATGCGCGCCGGCCGCAGGCTGAAGCGTAATGGCATCAAGGCCGGTGATTTCAAGCAGCGCTTCTTCCAGGCGGGCGATCACTTCCATCACGCCCTGAGAAAGCGATTCGGGTTGATAAGGATGCGCCCACGCCAGCCCTTCGGTGCGGGCCACGGCTTCGTTGATGCGCGGGTTGTACTTCATGGTGCACGACCCGAGCGGATACATGCCAAGATCGATCGCGTAATTCCAGGTGGAGAGACGCGTGAAGTGGCGGAGCACTTCCACTTCGCTCACCTCGGGGAAATCTTCGATGGTGGCGCGCACGCTGGCTGCGCCGAGGGCTTCAGCGGGATCGACCTCGGGGACATCAAGGGCGGGAAGCTGATACCCTTTCTTGCCCGGAGAGCTGCGCTCGAAGATGAGCGATTCGTTCTGCGTGAGGTGGCTGCGGACTTTCGTGGGGATCATGCGTGGAAGACCTCCACGATTAAGTCCATATCCGCGCGTTTCGTCATTTCGGTGGCGCACAGGAGCATGGTTGCCGAAAGTTCGGGATAAAATTTCGCGAGTGGCAGCCCGCCGATGATTTTGCGATCGAGCAGACGGCGGTTTACGTCTTCGGGGTCCTTGGCGACCGCGACGAATTCATTGAACGAGGGACCGGTGAAACGCCGCTTGAGTTTTCCTGCCAGATAATTCGCCTTCGAAAGATTCTGGATGGCGAGCTCGCGCAGGCCCTGCTTGCCATAGAGTTCCATGAACACAGTGGCCATGAGTGCGATCAGAGCCTGATTGGTGCAGATATTGGAAGTCGCCTTTTCGCGGCGGATGTGCTGCTCGCGCGTCGCGAGCGTGAGGCAGAACGCCTGATTGCCACGCGTGTCTTTGGTTTCGCCGACCAGCCGCCCCGGTAACTGCCGGATGTATTTCTCTTTGGACGTGATAATGCCGACGAACGGCCCGCCGTAGGAGGGCGAAATCGCGAAGGACTGCAACTCCCCCGCTACAATATCGGCATCGTGCGGCGGCTCCAGAATGCCGAGCGAAACCGCTTCGGCGAAGGTGAAAACCAACAGCGCGCCGTGCGCGTGCGCGCGTTCGGCCACTGCTTTCGAATCCTCAATCACGCCGAAGAAATTCGGCGACTGGATGATGACGCCCGCGGTCTCACCGTTCAGCTTTGCGTCCAGATCCGCGAGATCCAGTTGCCCGGTTTCGGCGTCATAACCTATCTCTTCGATGGGCAGACCCTGATCTCTGGCATAGGTTCGCAGCACCTCGCGGTATTCCGGATGCACCGACCGCGCCACCAGAATCCGCGAACGTTTCGTCACACGCACCGCCATCATGGCCGCTTCCGGAACAGCGCTCGAACCGTCATACATGGAGGCATTCGCAACATCCATGCCGGTGAGCTGGCAGATCATGGTCTGGAATTCGAAGATCGAGACCAGTGTGCCCTGGGAGATTTCGGATTGATACGGCGTGTAGGAGGTCAGAAACTCGCCGCGCGAAACGACGGTATCGACGATAACCGGCCGGTAGTGGTTGTAAACGCCCGCGCCAAGAAAGCTCGCGTATCCGTTGGCGTTCTTCGCGCCCAAATCGCGGAAGGTATCCGCAATTTCGTATTCAGAGAGTCCGGGCGCGATGCGCAGCGCGTGATCGATCCGGGTGGATGCCGGAACCTGATTGAATAATTCCTCAACAGAACTGAGCCCGCACGCCGCGAGCATTTCCTGACGTTCGGAGTCTGACTTCGGCAGGTATCGCAAACTTAGCTTTCCGCCCCCACATATATTTGATAATCGGCGGCGGACATAAGTTGCTTAAATTCGTGATCGCTTGAAACCTTCACGCGAATCAGCCAGGCCGCGTTGTGCGGATCTTCGTTCAGCTTCTCCGGATTCGAAGCGAGCAGTTCGTTCGCTTCGGTCACTTCGCCCGAAACCGGCGCGTAGATATCGGAAACAGCCTTGACGGACTCGACCGAGCCGAACGTCTTGCCCTTCTCCACATTCGTGCCTGACTTCGGCAGGTCTACGTAAACGATGTCGCCCAGTTCTTCCTGCGCGTGGAAGGTGATGCCCACGGTGGCCACCCCGCCTGAGAGCGACACCCACTCATGCTCCTTCGTGTAGCGATAGTTTTCCGGATAGTTCATTTTGACCTCTTATAAAAAGGCGTCGGCACGATCTCGGCGTCGGCCGGCTGGTTGCGGATCAGAATCCCGATTTTCTCACCCACGGTTGCATGGTCGGCGGGCAGCATGGCCAGGCCGATGTTCCTGTTCAGGTATGGCGCCGGGGAGCCGCTGGTCACCCAGCCGGCCGGCTTGCCATCGACGAGGACTTCGTAGCCGTCGCGGGCGACTCCCCTGCCCCGCATCTCGAACCCCGCGAGCTTGCGCGTGATTCCTTTTTCCTTCTGGCGGGCGAGCGCTTCGCGGCCCACGAACTCGCCTTTATCCATTTTCACAATCCAGCCGAGGCCGGCGTCGAAAGGGGTGATGGAGGCGCCGATTTCATGTCCGTAAAGCGACATAGCGGCTTCGAGGCGCAGCGTGTTGCGGGCACCGAGACCGCAGCGGCGGATTCCGGCATCCGCGCCGGCATCCAGGATGGCGTGCCAGACCGCGCAGGCGTGCTCAGGCGCGACATAAACCTCAAATCCGTCTTCGCCGGTATAGCCGGTGCGGGCGATGCGGGCGGGAACGCCGGCGAACTCGCCATCCACGAACCAGTAGTAGCGGATGGCTGCGAGGTCGGATTTCGTCAGCTTTGACGTCACGCTCAGCGCTTTCGGACCCTGGATTGCCAACTGTGCGTAGCGCGGGCTCGCGAAGTCCACTTCGCAATCGAACCTGTTGAGCTCGCGGATGTGGGCGAAGTCTTTCTCCTGATTGGAGGCGTTCACGCAGAGGAAGTAAGAATCGTCCGCCACTTTGTGGACGAGGATGTCGTCCACGAACCCGCCGTGCTCGTAGAGCAGCCCGGAATACTGAACCTGCCCGATGCCGAGACGCGACGCGGCATTCGTGGTGACGTAATCGACCAGCTTCAGCGCTTCCGGGCCGCGGATTTCGATTTCACCCATGTGGCTGACATCGAACAGTCCGACGGCGTTCCGAACGGCCTGATGTTCTTCCACGATGCCGCTGTACTGCACCGGCATGTCCCAGCCGCCGAAGTCCACCATGCGGGCATTGCACTGGCGATGCACTTCATTCAGGGGCGTGCGCTTGAGTTCGGAAGTTCCGGACATGGACTCGGGTTAAGAAGCCAGTGTACCGTTGCGGATGCTGCGCGATGATAGTCCCTGAATGAGTTCTGCCGGACGCAACACCGGATACCGATCGCTGCTCGCGGATTCGCGCTTCGAGGGTTTTCTTTGGGCCCAGTTTCTGGGCGCTTTCAACGACAACGTTTACAAGATGATCGTATCGTTTACCGCGGTTGAAATCGCGGTAGACAGCGCCACGAGCGGGCGTTACCTCGCGCTTTCGGGCGCGGTTTTCATCCTGCCATACATCCTGTTTTCCGGCTATGCGGGGCAACTCGCCGACCGTTACTCAAAGACGCGGGTTCTTCAGATCACCAAGGCGCTCGAAATCGTCACCATGGCGATGGGGATCGCTGCGCTGCTGGCAAACAGCATCAATCTGCTGCTGGTGGTGCTATTTCTGCTGGCGACGCAGGCCACATTTTTCAGCCCCGCCAAGTATGGAATCCTGCCGGAGGCCGTCGGCGAAGTGCAGATCTCGCGCGCCAACGGACTGCTGGAACTGACAACGTTCGTCGCGATCGTGGTGGGAACCAGCTTCGGTTCGGCCCTTTTCGAGCATTGGAAAACCCAGCCGCTGACGCTGGGGCTCGTGATGCTGGGACTGGCGGTGCTGGGCACGCTGCTTTGTCTGCACATTCCGAAGGTGCCGCCGGCGGGGCGGCTCGGGAAATTCCGCTGGAACCCATTCGGCGAAATCGCCACCGGGATGCGGGCGCTAAAAGGCCGGCGCCCGCTGACGCTTACGCTGGTTGGCATCTCGTGGTTCTGGTTCGTCGGTGCACTGTTTCAACTCGCGCTGGTGCTGGAGGCAAGCGAGATCCTGCACGTGAAGGAAGCGCAGGCTGGACTTCTGTTCACGGCCCTCGCCATCGGAATCGGCGTCGGGAGCCTGATGGCCGGAAAGATTTCCGGCAGCCACATCGAGCTGGGCCTGGTTCCGGCGGGCTCGCTCATCATGGGCGTTTTCACAGCGGTGGTTGCGATGACGACAAATTACTCCACCGCTCTTGTGGCGCTGGCGCTTGTCGGCTTCGGCGGCGGATTCATGGCCGTCCCACTGAATGCGTATCTGCAGGAAGAACCGGGGGCGGACGAGAAGGGCCGCATGATCGCCGTCAACAACCTGATGAACAGCGTCGCGATGATGGTGGCGTATATCCTGCTCGACCTGATGCACGACGTGCTGCACTGGACCCCACGCGGGATCTTCGCAGCGCTTGCGGCAGCGATGCTCGTGGGCGCCGTGGCCACTGTGCGCATCATGCCCGCGTTCGTCATGCGATTTATCCTGACGCATCTGGTCCACCTGTTTTTCCGGCTGCGGATCGTGGGCGGCGAAAATATTCCGCGATCCGGACCGGCGCTCGTTGTCGCGAATCACGTGTCATACGCCGACGCGGTGCTGGCAGGTTACGCGACCCGCCGTTTCATCCGGTTTCTGATCTGGAAGCCGCTTTACGAGACACGCGTCGCAAAGCCATTTTTCGATGTGCTGAAGGCGATTCCGATCGACAACGGCACGCCGAAAGTCGCCATTCGCGCCCTCCACGCCGCCAACAACGAGCTGAAGAATGGAAAACTGGTCGGCATCTTTCCCGAGGGCCAGATCACACGTGACGGCGAGGTCGCGCCGTTCGAACGCGGCTACGAACGCATTCTTCGCGGCGTCGATTGCCCCATCGTGCCGATCTACATCGAAGGCATGTGGGGACATCCGCTGAGCCGCAAGGGCGGCGAGGCATTCCGGTCCTGGAACGGCTGGTTCCGCAGGCGCGTTACGGTACACGTCGGCACACCCGTCAGCCCCGATACGCCGCCCGAGGAACTTCGAAAAATTGTGAAGGAAACGGGAAAATCCTAGGTCGCGGTTCGAGCGGCGCTGCCCTGCTGGACGGCGGCATTATGCCGCGCGGGGCGTGACGGCATGGAAACCTTCGAGGGGTTCATTGCAGCGCGTGCCTGACTGGCCTCGCGGTCAGCTTCGATCTGTTCGGGCGTTCTCAGGTCCGGCTCCGACGTTTTTGCGTGGGCTTTGGCGCGGGCCACCTGACGCTTATGACGTTTCGCGAGTCGCTTATCCATAGCTCTAAGCTAGCATTTCCATCGATTCGGTGGGTTCGGTCACTGTGGCGGACGGAATGCTTCGTGGGGAACATCGCGGCGCCGCCGCATTGAGCCTGCATGCTGCTGAATCCCGAAGGTCAACCGATACAGGACGCGGAGAATGTTCCGCCTCTGACTGAAAAACAGAACGAAGAAGCCGAAGAGAGGACCTCGGTCAGCGCGATCGTCGTTCACGAAGCGATTCGTAAGGATGGCGACGAGGAGCTCCAGCGTTCGGCTTCCGCGCTGGCGTGGTCGGGACTCGCGGCGGGTCTGCTGATGGGTTTCTCGTTTGTTGCGGAGGGCCTGCTTCGCGCGCATCTGCCGGACGAGCCATGGCGGCCGCTTGTGGTGAATCTGGGATACCCGCTGGGGTTCCTGATGGTCATCATCGGCCGGCAGCAGTTGTTCACGGAAAACACGCTGACAGCGATTATTCCGCTGCTGGCCCGCCGCAATTGGGTAACGTTTCTTTCGGTGATGCGGCTGTGGGCGATCGTGCTCGCGACGAATCTTTGCGGCGCCCATATATTCGCGTGGGTCATCGCGCGTTCCGAGGTGCTGCACCCGGAGGTTCAGCTGGCGCTCCTCGGTCTCGGCCGGGAAGCGTTGAACGTGTCATTCGGGAACGCGATTCTGCGCGGGATCTTCGCGGGCTGGCTGATCGCGAGCGTGGTTTGGATGAACGCGGCGACCGATTCGGGGCGTTTCACCATCATCGTCACGCTCACATACGTGGTCGGCCTCGGCGGACTGACGCATATTGTGGCTGGGGCGGTCGAAGTTCTTTATGTGGCGATGACGGGCGAGCGGAGCTGGATCTCGGTCATGACCGGTTACATTGTGCCGACCTTCCTCGGGAACGTGGCCGGGGGCGTGTCTCTGGTTTCCGCGCTCAATCACGCGCAGGTTGTAGCCGGAATGAGAAAGAGCCCGGCGAAGGCGTGACGCGGGGCCGGCCCGATGGCAGCCCCATCAGATAGACCACCCGCCTCATGTAGTACCGGAACCTATCGGCGCGGGATGTTGTACATAAAGGACATCTGGAGCACGATGCGATCGCCTTTGAAATCCTTCGGCAGGGGGGGAAGCGGGTTGGAGGCGCTGATAGCAGCGACGGAGGCATTATCGAGCACCCGCGCGCCCGACTGCGATTCGAATACGATCTTCGTTACGGTACCGTCCTTCGCGACTGCGAATTCGATCGACACAATGCCGCGCTGACCCAGCCGCGCGGCGGTGGGAAATACGGCGGACCAGTTCAGCTTCACCGCTGTTAGTACCTGCTGCAGATAAGCCGAGAAATCCACGCCCATTGGATCGCTCTTCAACTGAGGATTCGAAGCGCGGGCCACGGAGGGAGGAAGGTGGGCGCCGCCGGCTGTGGTGAGATCGGATTCACCCGACCGGCTTCCGGCGGGCGCTCCACCGCTTCGCATATTGCGAATGGCATCTTCGCTCGGGTTCGGAGGCCGGTTGAATTCACCGGCTCGCGGCGCGGGATGTAACGACGGGGCATCATCAATCACGATCTTCGGGGCGTCAGGCTTCGGCAGCGCGACGGGCGGCAGAGTCCCTCCCGCGGCCTGATTGCGCGCCATCTCGGCAGGATTGGGAGCGGGGGCGACTGGCGCCTCAATGCTGGGCTTCAGCTGCGCGGACGGAGGCAAGGGAGGAAGGGGCGGCGCCTGTTTTGCGACTTTGGGAGGAGGCGCAGGCGGCAGTTTCGGAGCGGGAGCCGAATTTTGCGAAAGGATGAGCTTCGAGACGGGTCCTTTGTTCGGCGCCTTCTGGGTCAGATCCTTTGGAACAAATAAATGGATGATGTGCTGCGGCTCAATGCGGTCCGGCGGAGGCGGCTGATAAGACTCGCCGCGAATCAGAAATAAAGCCGTAACCGCGACCAGGTGAAACACAGCCGAGCCAGCCGCCGCGCGTTTCCAGCGAGGCCAGTCCCCGCTCGTATCGCGGACCAGAAGGAAATTAGGTTCGTGTTCCGTATCCCTAAAGGCGGAACCAGATGGCTCTATGGTTTCCATCCGGATTGAGCCAGTGTCTTTCGCACCAGCCCGGCATGCTGCTCAATCTTATCAAGTACCGCGGTAGCCACCTGCAGCGAGCGACGCGCCACGGCGCCGTTGAGTTTCGGCGGGTTACGAGTGGTGACGGCGTCGAGAAACGCGTCGAACTGGAACTTGAGCGGTTCGCCTGGCTCGACCGGAAGCTGATCGAAGGCCAGTCCGGCATCTCCGCCCACAGTGCAGACAGCGGCCGTTTGTTTGGCATAGTCGAGCGAAATATACTGGCCGGGCTGAAAGACGCGCACTTTGCGGATTTTTTCGGTCGAGACGCGGCTCGCCGTAAGATTGGCGACGCAGCCATCGGTGAATTCCAGCCGAACGTTGGCGATATCGACTTTCGGCGAAAGGATGGAGATGCCGGCCGCGCGAATATCGGCGAGTTCGCCGCGCGCGAGGGCGAGGACGATATCGAGATCGTGGATCATCAGATCGAGCACCACGTCCACATCCAGACTGCGCAGCGTGAAGACGCTCATTCGATGGATCTCGAAGAACAACGGCAGCGTGACGATGCGCTCCAGTTCCACGACAGCCGGATTGAAGCGCTCGAGATGGCCGACCTGAAGGATGCGGTTGTGCCGCTCGGCGGTTTCCACCAGACGATCGGCTTCCGCCACCGTAGCGGCGATTGGCTTTTCGACGAGCACGTCGATTCCGGCTTCGAGCAGGCGGCAGCCGATATTGGCGTGTTCCGAGGTGGGCGCGGCGACGATAGCGGCATCCACCTGACCGATGATTTCGTCGATCGACGATACCGCGGCGGCGTGGTGCATCTCTGCCTGCTCGCGGGCGCGCTTCGGATTCGAGTCGACAACGTGAGTGAGCTGAGCGCGCGGGTTTTCCGACACGACCCGTACGTGATTCCTTCCGAATGCGCCCGCGCCAATGACAGCGATTCGCGGTTTTCCGTTCATCCGAGAGTCTCCATCCCCACGATCGCGATCTTCGCTTCGTTGGCCTTCGCGATGAGTTCGTCGCGGTCGAGCAGCAGCGTGCGGCCGGCGTCCACGGCCAGGGCGGTGGTGTTGGTTTCCATCATGACATCGATGGTGTGGGGGCCAATAGCCGGCACATCGAACAACAGATGCCGGCGGCGCGCGGAGGCCTTCACGAGCGAGAGCCGCTTCCCTTCCACGAGGCCGGCCGCGCGGCGGAGCATGGCGTCCGTGCCTTCCATAGCTTCGAGCGCCACGCAGGCGCGGTCCGCAATGGCGACGCTTTGGCCCAGATCGAGACTCGCGAGCGCGTGCGCGATCTTCCGGCCATAGTCGACGTCGCGCTGTTCGTCCGACGTGAATTTCCGTTTCGCGATCGGCCCCATCCCCGCCAGCAGGGGCTTCAGCAGCAGCGTGGAATCGACGAGCCCGATACCTTCATCGAGCAATACCTTCTGAATGGCGCCAATCAGCGAATCGGTGTTCTGGAAGGAAAGCGCGGCCAGGACTTTCGCCAGCTTCCAATCCGGCTTGATGGAGGAAAAAATTTTCGCGTGCTTCACCTGGCCGGCCATCATGATCTGCGTGATGCCTTCCTCTTTGCAGATCTCGATCAGGCGGCCCAACTGGCCGAGCGACACCCAGTGGCAGCGCGCGGCAACCGCTTCCACTTCAGGCGACGCTTCTTCTTTGATGGCGATTGCGACAGCTTCATCGCCCTGTTTACGGGCGGATTCCAGCGCGAGGATGGGAAAGCGGCCGTTTCCGGCGACGATTCCGTACTTCATCCTTTGATCACGCCGCGCTCGGAAGAAGCGATGAAGTCAAGCAGGACCTGAAGCTCGGGCGAAGGAGGCACTTCCTCTTTGATCCGCTCGACCGCCTGAGATGTATTGAGGCCGGCGCGCGTCAGCATCCGGAAAGCGGTCTGGAGCCCTTCGATCGCGGGCTTATCGAAGCCGCGGCGGGAAAGGCCGATGGCATTGGCCCCGAATACCTGCACCTCGGGCTGGTGCGTGGTGAGGGAGTATGGCATCACGTCCTGCTTGATGACGCTATACGGTCCCACGAACGCATGCTGCCCGATGCGGCAGAACTGATGCACGCCGCTGTAGGGGGCAATATCCGCCCAGTCTTCTATCGTCACGTGTCCGGAAAGCCCAACGCTGTTGCCGATGATGACATGATCGCCGATGGTGCAATCGTGCGCGATATGCGAATAAGTCATCAGGAGGCAATCGTCGCCGATTGTTGTATAGAGGCCGCCGCCGACCGTGCCCCGGTGGATCGAGACGAATTCGCGAATCGTATTGCGATTGCCGATGCGGGTGAAGGCGCGTTCGCCGCGATACTTCAAATCCTGCGACGCGGCGCCGACTGAGGCGTACGGGTAGAAAACGTTGTCCTCGCCAATGGTGGTTGGCCCTTCGACATACATGTGGGCCACCAGGGTGGTGCGGGCGCCAATTTCCACTTCTGCCCCAACCACGCAGTAGGGGCCGATATCAGCGTCGGGATGGAGGCGCGCCGCGGGATCGACGATCGCTGTGGGATGCACCGGCATTTAAGCCGGGGTCTCCTCGACTTTGTCTTCCAGCTTGCACATGACTTCGGCTTCGGCCACAAGGACTCCATCGACTGTCGCGTGACCCGCCATTTTGGCGACCGTGCCTTTGCGGCGGATAACCTTCATGTCGATGCGAAGCTGATCGCCGGGTACAACCGGCTTGCGGAAACGCGCCGAGTCAACGGAGACAAGGAAGACGATCTTTTTGTCGCGATCCGGAATAGTGCTGAGCACCTGCACGCCCGCCGTTTGCGCCATGGCTTCGACAATCAGGACGCCGGGCATCACGGGGATATCCGGAAAGTGCCCCTGGAAAAAGGGCTCATTGGCCGTCACGTTCTTGATGCCGACGACGTGTTCGTCATCCATTTCAATAATGCGATCTACCAGCAGGAAGGGGTAGCGATGCGGCAGAATCTGCCGGATCTGGTTGACGTCCATGATTGCCATCGGATTGAAGGGAAAAGCTCAGTATAGCGGCTGCGCGGTACGCGGCAAAGCCCTGGCGGCGGCATCGCGCTGTATCCTGAAGCTTTCCGGCCACGGCTATGCGCGCCTCGCGGATCCTTTTGCGCCTCGGTTCCTGCGTTCTGACGCTGGTGGCGGTTGCACTGTTTTTCAGCCACGTTGTTCGCGTCAATGCGACGGCAGCCGCTCTGATGATGCTGCTGGTGGTTCTCGGCGTAGCCACCAGGTGGACTCGAAATGAGGCGATCTTCACCTCCGTGGTGGCCGTTTTCTGTCTGAACTATTTTTTTCTGCCTCCCGTAGGGACTCTATCGGTGGAAGATCCCGGAAACTGGATCGCTCTTGTCGTCTTTCTGGTGACGGCAATCACCACCAGCCAGCTTTCTTCACTCGCCCGCCAGCGCGCGGAGGAAGCCGCGGCAGCCGAAACGGCCCGCCGCAATGAGGAATTTCGTTCCTCCCTGCTCGATGGCCTTGCCCACGATCTGAAAACCCCTCTGACGGCTGTTCGCTCGTGCATTACGAGGCTCATCGCGATTCCTCCGAAAACGGAAGAGGTTCGCCAGGAACTGCTTCAGATCATCGATCAGGAATCCGAGCGTCTCCAGCGTTCGATTTCTTCGGCGATCCAACTCGCCGCGCTCGATCCGAAAGAACTCCGGCCTCACCGCCGCAAAGCGCCAGTTGCGGGCATCGTGCAGGCGGCTCTCAGCGAAATTCGCGACGGCGACGCCTCACGCTTTGTGTTCGAAGCGCCCGGGGAGAGCAGTGTTTACGCCGATCCCGACCTGATTCGCCGAGCGCTGGTGCAGACCATAGAGAATGCCCGCCGCTACAGTCCACCGGAGGCTGTCATTCGCATACAGACGGCGGAAAAGAATGGTTGGTTCGAAATTCACGTACTCGACGAAGGCCCGGGATTTGAGGAGCAGGAAATCGAACGGGTCTTCGATAAGTTCTTCCGCGGACGGCAGGGCAAACAATTCGCGGGCGGGACAGGCATGGGCCTGGCGATCGCCCGCGGAATTGTGGAAGCGCACGGCGGTTCGATCCGGGCTTTGAATCGAAGTTCCGGCGGCGCCTGCATATCGATTGCTCTACCCGCCGGTCCGTCCGCGCACGGATGAGTGAGCTTTACGCTCGAGCGCCAGCAGCCAGCGAGCGTACCGGAGCATACGTTTGCCTGCGCTTGTCAATGCAATGCTTCTGGAAAATCGCTCCCGCTCAAACAACTCGGCTCCCAGTTCTTTTTCCAGATTCTTGATTTGCGTCGTCACGTTCGATTGTGAATATCCCAGACGCGTGGCGGCCTGACTGAAGTTCTTCAGCGCCGCCACCGTCAGGAACGTCGAGAGATGTTGCAGGTTGAGCATAGTCAGAGTGCCGATTCGCCGCGATCTCCGTTGCGTATGCGGATCGCCTGGTTTACCGGCGAGACAAAGATCTTGCCATCGCCGATCTTCCCTGTCGCGGCAGTCTGTGTGATCGCCTCGATAATCGATTCAACAGCGGCATCCGCCGCGAAGACTTCGATCTTGATTTTCGGAACCAGGTCCACCTCATACTCGGCGCCCCGATAGACCGCGGTGTGACCCTTCTGCCTGCCATGGCCCCGAATCTCGGAAATGGAAATGCCGTTTATGCCAATGGCGATCAGCGCACCCTTCACAGGGTCCAGCTTGAAAGGCTGAATATAAGCTTCAATTTTCTGCATAGCTCTGTCCTTCTACGCCTCGGTCGCGTGAAGCGTGTCCTCGGGATACGCCAGGAGCCCAAATTCGGGAACATCCAGTCCTTCCTGTTCCGCCGCGGCGCCCACACGCATTGGTTTAATGGCATTCACCACTTTGAAGACCGCGAATGTAGCTCCAAAGGCCCATGCCGCGCATACGGCGGCGCCGATCAATTGCGCCACCAACTGGCTGCTGTCGCCATAGAACAAGCCCGTAACGCCTTTGCCCGCCTGTCCCATATAGCTTGCTGCCCCAATCCCGTTCCAGCCGGCTCCATAGGTACCGTCTGCAAACAATCCCACGCAGACGCCACCCAGTATTCCGCAGAATCCGTGTACGGAGATGGCTCCGCAGGGATCGTCGATCTTCGTCACGCGGTCATTGAACAATACGCCGAAGCAGACCAGGGCGCCGGCCAGGATGCCGATGATGACCGACGAAGTCGGTGATACAAACGCGCACGGCGCGGTGATGGCGACAAGCCCCGCCAGCATGCCGTTACAAGCCATTGTGACGTCCGGCTTGCCGAACATCAGGTACCAGATAAGGATTGCGGTCGCCGAACCCGCAATCGCCGCCAGGTTCGTATTGATGGCGACCTGAGCAATACGCAGGTCCGTCGCGCCGAGCGTGGAGCCGGGATTAAATCCCATCCATCCAAACAGCAGAATGAAGGTTCCAGAGACCACGTAGACCAGGTTATGCGCGGGAAACGCGCGCGGTTTGCCGTCCGCGCCGAATTTGCCCAGACGCGGACCGAGAACCACCGAGAGCGCCATCGCGCAGAATCCGCCAACCGCGTGAACCACGGTGGAACCCGCGAAATCGACATAGCCGTGTCCGAGTCCCATCGAAGCGCCGATCTGCGACAGCCACCCGCCGCCCCAGCCCCAGCATCCGAAAACGGGATAGAGAATCGCGCCGACGAACAGCTCGCAAAGCAGGAACGCGCCAAATGTGATGCGCTCGCAAATGGAGCCGACGATGATGTATCCGGCGGTTTCCATGAACACCACCTGGAAAAGCGCGAGACAACTGCTGCCCGCGTCATACGCGGGGCCGGTCAGGAAGAAACCTTTTCCGCCCAGGAAGCCCCACGAGCCGCTCCCCAGCAGGAAATGGTTCAGTGTCGGGGTACCGCCCAGATTGGCGGGAGCCGCATTCAACGCCACGGCGCCAAACTGAAATGCATAGCCGACCGCGTAGTACGCGATGAATGCGAATACGTACGCCGCGAAGTTCAGCATCATCAGATGACCCGCGTTTTTCTTGCGTACCAGTCCGCAGGTGAGAAGCGCAAAACCCGCCTGCATGAAAAGAACCAGATAACCGGTGTTCAGCGTCCAGGCAAAATTGGTGGCGACGCGAACATGGCCGACCGAATCGGCAAGCTTCACGGCGAGCGGTTCTTTGGCCGCCTGCGCCTGATAGTCGTCAAAGTCTTTCTTCGACTGCGCATAACCGGGCGCGCTCTTGTCGATTGGTTCGGAAACAACGAATGAGTTGCCTCCGGCATCGACTACATTAGATTTGTTACCCGTGTTGATTCCGGCAGGATCGGGCGCGGGATCCTGCGCGATACAGACCGGCATGAAAAGAGTGAGCAGGCCGAGAACGGCGATGACTCGCCTGGCCGCCCCGTTTCGACGAAGGGCGTGAGATGTACGCACTGAAAATTCTCCCGATTGAATTTGATGTGGCAATGGCCGCGCACGAGGACACGAATGTCATTGCGGCCGAGATGCGAACAACTGACGTGGGCGTTGCGAACGGGGCAACAAGGCAGGAAGCCGATGGAGTCGCCTCAATCGAATTCCCTGAATAGAAGAACTATCGTCACGGAGAGGGCATTAAAAAGCCGTAAGATTTTGGTCAAAAGTTCGTAACCACCGGGTCACGCGGCAAAGTAACATGAAATTGATTCGTGAATATCTCGACCATCCTCGTCGTCGACGACGAACCTCAGTTGCGTCGAAGCATGAAGGCAACGCTGACCGATCTCGGTTATCTCGTTCTGGAGGCCAGATCGGGTGAAGAAGCGCTCAACCTTCTGCGGCGTCAGCCGGCGGATCTAATTCTGCTCGATCTCAACATGCCCGGCATCGGCGGATTGGAGACATGCCGCGCAATCCGGGAGACGTCGGAAGTTCCGATTGTCGTCCTTTCGGTGCGCGATACCGAGCGCGACAAAGTGCATGCTCTGGATGCGGGCGCCGACGATTACGTCACCAAGCCATTCGGAATTCAGGAACTGCTCGCGCGCATTCGCGCGGCGCTGCGCAGGAATCCAGCTGCCGTGAGCGGCGAGCGGCAGAACGTGATCAGTCAGGATCTCACAATTGATTTCGGAGCGCGCCGCGCCATCGTACGCGGTAAGAGCGTTCGGCTCACGCCGAAAGAATTCGACTTACTGCGATTGCTGATGGACCACCCCAATCGGCCGGTTCCACATCGCAAGCTGCTGCAAATGGTGTGGGGACCGGATTACGGCGATGAGGTCGAATATTTGCGAGTCCTGGTAAACCAACTTCGGAAAAAGATCGAGCCGGTTCCCACGAGTCCGCGGTATCTGTTGACCGAACCGTGGGTCGGATATAGATTCGCCTTGCCGGAGCCCGAGTAGGGCCTCGAACTATTCACAAACGGTACTTTACCTGGACAAGTAGATCCGCCATTCTGAAGCTTATGCCTTTGGGAGGTGGAGACTTCCGGGCCCTGAAGCTTATGCCGCGCGAAGTGCGACAATCGCGAACCTGGCTGAAGCGTTTCAGAGCGTCGTTCTCGATCGGCCCGTCGTCGATCAGACAGGGCTTACCGGGCGATCAGACAGGGCTTACCGGGCGATTCGATTTCCTTCTTCGATGGAGACCGGATGATTTCCCGTACGGTGGCCGTGGAACCAGCCTGCCCAGCCCGATGCCGATTCCCTGCCCGATCTCTTCACGGCCTTTGAGGAGCAATCAGGACTGAAGTCGAAGCGACGAAAGCGAACGCCCAGGTGTTCGTGATCGACAGCCTGCAAACGCCTTCGGCAAATTAGTCGCTAAGCCCCCGGGGCGACTTCATTGTCGCCCTCCGGCCGGTAAACCAACTTCATCAGCGGCGACGTCATGAACGTTGTTACGAGCGCCATCAGCACCATCATGGAAAATACAGTCTGCGAGATCACGCCAATATCCAGACCGATGTTGAGCGCGATCAGTTCCATCAGTCCGCGGGTGTTCATCAGAATTCCGAGAGATGTGGCGTCGCGCCAGGAAATCCCGGAAAGTTTGGCCGCAAACATCGATCCGCCGAACTTACCGAGAATTGCGACCGCGATGATGAGGGCGGTGTAGCCCAGGTATTGCCCCTGTACACCGGCGAGACTTGTCCGCAGACCGCTGAAGGCGAAGAACAGAGGTAACAGGGCGGTCACAGTGAGAGCTTCGAGCTTGTCCAGTACGGCGCGGGTAAACATGGCGCTCTTCGGCATGATGGCGCCCAGAAAAAATGCGCCGAACAGCGAGTGGATGCCGAGCTTTTCCGTGGCCAGCGCGCAGATCATGATCAGCGTGATCATGAAAGCCAGGGCATTGTCCGTCAAACGCCCGCGCTTCTTCAGTGAACTTTCAAACCAGGGCAGGATGCGGCGTACACCAAGCATCATCACGAGTACAAAGGCGATCACGCCGGCGATCGTGGTCCACAGCGAGGCGGACGAACTTTCCGCGCGGACCAGAATGACGATGTAAGCAAGGATGCACCAACCGGTCACGTCATCGACGGCCGCGCAGGAGATGGAGAGCGTCCCCATCCGCGTTCCGAGGAGCCTGCCCTCCGTCAAAATGCGGGCGAGCACCGGGAACGCCGTAATGCTCATCGCCGATCCCATGAACAATGCGAAACTCACGAAGCTGACGCCCTGATGCGAGAGCTTCGGATACAGCAGCAGCGCCAGGGCGCTGCCCATGCAAAACGGTGTCACGATACTCGCGTGACTGGTAACGACAGCTGCTTGCCCGTTTTTCTTCAGTTCCTGAGGATTGAGTTCAACGCCGACCAAAAACATGAAAATCACCAGGCCAAACTGGCTCAGCGCGTTCAGGTAGCCCATGCTCGCGGCCGGGAAGATGAATTTCGAAACACCGGGCGCGATCCAACCCAGCAGCGACGGTCCCAGCATGATCCCGGCGACCATTTCCCCCACCACCTGAGGCTGACCGATCTTCTTAAACAGAATTCCCGTGATTCGCGAAAAGCCAACCACCACACCCACCTGAAGGACCAGAAGAAAAAAATTCATCGGCATTGGCGGCGCCTGCACGGCGGCCTTCTGCTGCAGGGCGGCCCAGGGGGGAGCGGTCAGGTTGTTTCCGGTTTTCAGGACATATACAAGGAGAAGCAGAGGCAGCCCGACGAGCAGAATGTAGGCGCGGACCGCTTTGTGCCGGAGCATCTCTCCCACGATAAGGCGGGACACCGGAAAAAGTCGACCTCCAGGTGCGCTCCGCCCCGTCCGCGAAGTTCCGAGACTAGCGCCTGTTCTTCCCGCGCGGACCGGTCCCACTCAATGGCTTTATGAATCGCGTCGAGCCACCTGTCCGCGCAGGGGCTTGACCAGGAATTCCAGCGCGCCGGCCTTCATGGCTCTCGATTCCGCTCATGCGTGGGAATTGCAGGTCCAGCACCAGGCAGGAGGGCATGTCGGTACTCCATATTCCGGTTGGCGCCATAAAATAATCGAGCGCGAGTGTTCCGAATGCGACAACCAGCGCGCCGCCGTACCAGGTGATGATCGGAGTGGCCGCAAAAACGAGCGGCGCGGGGAAGATCGGATTACGCAGAGAGTGCGCCAGAGCAGCGCGCCCGCGGAACAGAGCGGCCCTTATTGCAGGATTGGCAGGGAAAGATAGTCCTTCGAGACGAACAGGCTCCCCTGCGTGATGCCGCCGGGCGAGGTGGCTTTCAGTTCGCGCTGGAGTTGGGCGAAAGTCGAGTCGCCCGTGATTGCCTGCTGAAATGCGCGCGTCACGAGTTCGACCTCAGATCCGGTTTCATGCGCGAATTCCAGACGGAAATGGCGTATGCCGGCATCGAGCCAGCTCTTCAGATGCTGGCTGGCCTCCTGGGCTTCCGCTCCGAAGACGGTATTGCGACAGCCGACATCCGCCAGCACCGGATGCGAGCGGCCCGATTCATCGCGGAGTTCCACGCGATGCTTCTCGCAGGGCCGGCCGCAGTCTTTGTAACTGGTACCTGTCGAAAGGAAACGGCAGAAGACGCAATGCTCGGTGTGGAACACCGGCAGATGCTGGTACGCAATCACCTCGAAACGGTCCGCACCGCAGGCACCTGCGAGATCGGCGATCTGCGCGGCATTGAGATCATGGGTGGGCGTCAGGCGCGAAACGCCGCGCCGGAAATATTCCGCGGCCGCGATGGAATTCGCGGCATTCAGGCTGAAATCACCGATCATTTCGCGATCCGCGAGCGAATGCAGAATCCCGCTGGCGCGGACGACGATGGGGCACTCGAACCCGCGCAGGAAGTTCACGATGCGCGCCTCACCTGGTTTGAGCACGCGCGGACTCGCAACGCGGACCGGAATCGCGGATGAACGAACCTGTTCCACCGATGGCCGCAATCCGTAGAGATCCAGATAATCGAGCGTGATGCTGGAAGGCGCGAGATGAAGGGCGGCTTCCAGTTGCTCCGGCGTACGGACCAGCAAATGCAATTGCCGGGAATCATGGCTCGTCTGGCGGTGTGCTTCGCTGCGGAATCTCTCCAGCACGGCGGCGGGAGCACGCACCTGCAGTTCGCGCGGTGCGGTTTGTGCCGCCTGCAACTGCTCGACCGCCTGGCGTCTCATCGAATTCAGAACCGACGACGGGACAAATGGCGCGCCTTCCGCATGCAGTGTTACCTCACCCAACTCATACGGCGTATTTCCCAGCCGCGAGAACTGTTCCTTCACC
>Ga0134125_10000674_pt1 | contig 44817 bp, 45 predicted proteins | sample KB31751_FD_96464 | JGI IMG/M metagenome (GOLD analysis project Ga0134125, IMG submission 96464) | Terrestrial soil microbial communities with excess Nitrogen fertilizer from Kellogg Biological Station, Michigan, USA - KB3-175-1 | ecosystem: Environmental > Terrestrial > Soil > Unclassified ...
GGTGCCGAGGACGACCCCGACGGCGACGTCGGACGGGTAGTGCATCCCCAGGTAGGGACGCCCCGCGGCGACGGCGACAGCGGGGATGAAGGCGACGGCGGCGCGGCGATCGACCCGGGTCATCGCGGTGGCGACGGCGAAGGAGGAGGTCGAGTGGGCGGAGGGGAAGCTCAGCGAGCTGGGCGCCCCGCCCAGCGGCGGCAGGCCCTTCAGCACCGGGCGCGGCCGCCTGACGATCAGCTTGATCCCGTAGTTGAGGCCGATCGCGACCGGGCCGAGCGCCGCGCAGGTCGCCCAGGCGGGGCGGCGGCGGGCGTCGACGGCGGCCAGTGCCCCGCCGGCGAGGAGCCAGCCGAGGCCGTTGTTGCCGGCTTTGCCGAGGAACCTGGCACCGCGCTCGAGCGCGGGCGTGTGCCCGCGGGTCCGCATCGCACGAAGGATCTTCAGGTCGAGGTCACGCATCGGCGGCGGAGCATAGCCACGCGGTGCTCTCTCACTTGAATTCGAAGCTCGTCAGGTCCTGACCGAAGGTCGGGTTGTAGATCACGTTTTCGAGGTTGATCGCATCGGAGACGAAGGTCGAGGCGGTGCTCGATCCGTACGGCGCCATCGGCGCCTGTTCCATGAATTCCTTGTCCAGCTGTGCGTAGGCGGCTTCCTGTTTCGCCCCCAGCGGTTCTTCGCCGAGCTCGGCGATCTTCTGCGACAACCGCGGGTCGGCGAAGCGCGAGAGGTTGGTCCCGTTGACCGGGGCGATCGATTCTTCGGCGAGCAGCGGCTGCAGGAAGTCGTTCGGGTGCGGATAGTCCTCGAACCAGTTGGCCCAACCGGTGTCGAGGTCCGGCGTCGAGCTGTTGCCGATCACGTTGAAGTAGTTGTCGGGGCCGAGCACTTTCAGCGTCACCTTGAAGCCCAATTCCTGCAGCACCCCCTGGTAGTAGGCGCCGACGTCGTTGGAGGGCGGTTCGCTTTCCGTCCAGACCGTGATCTCGCGATCGCTCGGGTTCGCTTCGGCGATCAGTTCCTTCGCCTTCCCCAAGTCGTGCGGGTAGAGCTCGACCTTGTCGCCGCCGGGCATCCCGGGCGGCAGGATCTGCTGGTTGCCTTCGAGCCGGCCCGAGTAGATCCGTTCCAGCGCCCGCGGGTCGACCGCGTAGTTGACCGCCTGGCGCACCTTGACGTCGTCGAACGGCGCCGTCGTCGTGTTCATCCAGAAGAAGTAGGTGCTGACCGTCGGCTCGACCCGGAACTGGGTGCCTTCGTATTTGGAGAGGACCTCCTGGTAGCGGTCCGGGGGCACCTGGTTCGCCATCCAGTCGAGCGAGCCGCCTTCGACCTCGTTGACCTCGGTCTGCGGGTTGCGCAGCACCTGGATCTTGATCTTGTCGACGTGGCCGGAGGGGATCTGCGGCATCAGCCTGCCGTTCGCCTTCGCCCACTGCGGGTTGCGTTCGTATTCCCAGCCGGAGCCGGGCTTGGAGCTGGTGATGACGTAGGGCCCGGTGGCGGGCGGCGGGCTCGCGGAGAGGTCTTCGTCGGGGGTCTTGGCCGGGAGGAGGGCGACGAAGGGGAGTGCCAGCTCGTTCTCGAAGGTGCCGCGCGGACGGGTCAGGTGGATCGTGATCTGGCCGGTCTCGTCGTCGGCTTCGACCCCGGAGATGCCGCCCTTCTTGGTCTTCGCGAACCGTTCGGCGCCGACGATGTCGTCATAGAAGGGCGAGCCGCTGGAGTTGAGCCGGTAGACGCGTTCGAGCGAGTGGGTGAAGTCGCTCGCGAGGACCGGTTCGCCGTCGGAGTACTTGAGCCCCTTGCGCAGCTTCAGGGTGTAGGTCTTGCCGTCGTCGGTGACTTGCGGCATCCCGGCGGCGAGGCCGGGGATCACCTTGCCACCCGCGGCGCCGTTCGCGTGGGCGTAGGTGAGCAGCGGGATGTAGGTGTCGTACATCGCGGTCCAGCCTTCGCCGGTGTGGGACAGCGCGGGGTCGAGGTAGTCGGGGAAGGCCGCGTAGGCGCCGGAAAGGGTGCCGCCTTCCCCGCCGGAGTCACCGGGGCCCGAACCGCCGGTCGACCCGCCGCCGCCACAGGCGGCCAACGTCAGCGCCGCCAGCGCCGGCGCCACGACACACAGAATTGTCTTTTTGATCCTCACGCAGTCGCCCCTTCGGCAGGCGGGGGTCAAACCTTTAGCCCTGATCGAACCCGGTCGCATCGGGCGCCGACCGTGCCGCATCGGCGTGCCCGAGCCGCTCGGCGATCTCGCCGCGGATCCGCCGCACCAGCTCGACCGTGGCGTCGCGCAGCCCGTCGAGATCCTCGGTCAACGTCTGCCGCCCCAGGAGGCTGACGCAGAGCGTCCCTTCGACGTACTCGAAGGCGAAACCCTTCGGTGCCTGTTCGATCAGGAAGACGATGAAAGCGGGTGAGAAGAGCTCGTGGAACCAGACGTCTTCGCGCCCCGGCGCGGCGTAGACGCGGTAGCAGCCGTCGAGCTCGGCACTCCCCAGCTCGACCCGGTTGCCGTCGCCGACCAGCGAGGCGAAGGCGCGGCCGAGCAGGTGCTCGTCCTCGGCCCGGTGGCAGAGCATCCAGGGGACGAATCGCTTCGCCTTCGGCACGTGGGTCACGGCGACGGTGAAGTGGGCATCGGCACGGTCGATCAGCGCCACCTTCGCTTCGACGTATCTGGAGAACCAACCGCCCGCCAGCGCGTCGACGCTGTGCACCTCGCCCTCCGCCAGCAGTGGCGTGGTGCGCGGCAGGTGGACGCCGTCTTCGACGGTCATCCCCCGCGCCGCCGCCCAGGCGGCAAATCCGTCGGCCCCGTCCGGTGCTGCCATCGCCCCCTTCTACCGCATCGATCTGAAGATCCCGCCTGGAGCGCGCTCATAATCGCCCCCGTGGAGCGGCACCGGCCGGTCAGACGCGCGGGGCATGAGGTGCTGGCGGTCGCCCGTGGGTCGAGCAAGACCCACTACCACCTGCGCCACCGCATCCTGATCATCTTCGGCGCCACCGCCCTCTTCGCGCTCCTCTGCACCCTCGTCGTCTACCTCACCGAGCACCGGGCGCGAGGCACCGAAATCCACAGCCTCTTCGACTCCTTCCTCTTCACCACCTCGCAGCTCCTGACCGGCTCCTCGGTCGCCAACCCGACGACCGACCTCGGCAAGATCCTGGAGCTGGTCTTCGACCTCTGGGCGATCACCGTGGTCGCCTCGCTGGCGGGCTCCTTCGGCGCCTTCTTCCACGCCCGCAGCAAAGAGATGAACGAGGAGATGGCGAAAGAGAAGAAGCGAGCGGAGGCGCTGCTGCACCACCACGACGCCGCGGACGGCGCAAGCTAGGCGACGAGCCGCGAGATGTCGTATAGCCGATGCTCGTCGCCCGGCAGATCGATCGTTTGCTCCTGCTCTTTCGCCCTCGGTCGCAGCAGTGTGACGCTCAGCTTGCTCTGGCCGCGGAGACGACGAATCCAGTGCTGCAGGTGGACATCGATGAGGATCACCTCGCCGATCGCGCTCTCGGCCCCTCCCGACGCGAGCGCATCCCAATGGGCCCGAACCAGGTCGCGCAGGTGCTCAGCATCCACGTAGTCGAGCAACGTCGCGCGACCATTGGTCCAGGCACTCATCGCGACTACCTCTTCTCCGATGCGCGGCAGTGCCGGGACGAGGGAAACCTGTACCGGCACATAGCCGAGCTTGACCAGCCGCCGGATGCGGCTCTGTTGGCTTCGCCGGCCTGAGCGGAGGTGAAAACGATCGGTGGCAAACCCCAGACCGGCCAGCAGTAGACCGGCGCCGAAGATCCCAAGGACGACCAACATCGCCGATCCCGGGTCGACGTTCCAAGAGGAGATGGTCAGCTCGCCGGCAGCGTAGACCGCAGCACCGATGCATGGTAGGAGGACCAAGGCGCGATCCCAGGACTGACTGACACGCTCGAAGACGCTGATCACGATCAGCAGAAGAGTTGCGATCACCAGGGGCATCGCGGTCCGGGTCAGGTCACGGCTGGTGATCGCCTCATTCGCATGTAACTGATCGACGCTCAGCGCGGCGGTCAAGGCGGCCGCGGTAAGCACCGCGACGATCGCGAAGACTTCGAACACCCTGAACCCGGTCCCCCGGCGGCCGCCGGCGAAGAGACTGAAGATCGTCCCCGCGCCGACCGCACCCGCAAGCGGGATCAACCCTTGTAAGGCGGCACGGTCGCCGTCGCTGAGGACGGTCGCGAAGCTGAACAGATGTTCTCTCACCCCGGGACGGATACCGGACGGTCCGGCCGGCAGTTTCGACTGCCTACGATCGGATGGTGCCCTTCGCCCTCGGACAACGGCTGTTCCTCCACCACGCGCTGCGCGGCGGTGGGGTCATCGTCCTGGTCGCGATCGTCGCGATCGTCCTCCTGATCCGCTTCTGGCCGTTGATCGTCGCCTGGTTCGAACGGCGGGCGCGCTAGCCTGGACTCTGATGGCCGCGCCGAGCCGCGACGACGCCTGGGAGCTCTTCTGCGAGTGGACCGAGTCCGAGTCCCTGCGGCGGCACGTGCTCGGGGTCGAAGCGGCGATGGTCGCCTACGCCGGGCGCTACGGCGAGGACGCCGAGCTGTGGGCGGCGACCGGGATCCTCCACGACCTCGACTACGAGAAACACCCCGACCTCGAGACCGGCCACCCGCGGGTGGCGCTGAGATTGTTCGAGGAACGCGGGTACCCGGAGGAGATGATCGATGCGATCGCCGGACACGCGCCCTACCTGGGGGTGCCGCGGGAGTCGCGAATGTCGCGGACTCTCTTCGCGGTCGACGAGCTGAGCGGCTTCATCGCCGCGGTGGCGCTGGTGCGGCCGACCGGGATCGCGGGGATGTCGCCGAAGTCGGTGAAGAAGAAGATGAAGCAGCCGAGTTTCGCCGCCGCCGTCAGCCGTGACGACATGCGACTCGGGGCGGAGGAGCTGGGCGAGGACTTCGACCAGCACCTGGCATTCGTGATCGCGGCGCTCGAACCGCGCGCCGCCGAACTCGGGCTGACCGGTGAGGTTGCGGCGGGCGACGCCGCCGCCGAGGCATAGGATCTGACCGTGCTGTTCAACGTCTCCGTCCGTGCCCACCTGAGCGAGACGACGATCGACGACCTGATCTCGACCGGCGTCTACTTCATGCAGGGCGCGGTCGACGAGGAAGGCTCGACCCGGCGCCGCCACCACCTGCGGGTCCAGGCCGACAACTGCGACGACGCGATCGAACGCGCGCGGCAGAAGGTCCAGGACGCCGGCGGCGACGCCTCGCTGCTTGAGTGCGGCGGCCCGGTCTACACCTGATCGGCGCATCCTCCCTCGCTGAAGTGAGTTAATAGGGGCATGACCTGGACAAGGCCCGGTCGCCGCGCCCTGATCGCCGTCGCCACGGTGGTCGCCGCGCTGCTGCCGGTCTCCCTGATCGCCGCCGTCTCCGCCCTCGGCGACGGCCCCGCGCGGCCCGGCGGAAACAGCGGCGGCGGGCCGGCGATCGTCAGCTTCGCCCCCAACGAGGGCCCGATCACCGGCGGCACCGGCGTCCACATCAGCGGCGGCGGCTTCGTCGACGTGACCGGCGTGTTCTTCGGCACCCGTCCGGCGCGCTCCTTCGAGGTCAAGAGCGACAACTTCGTCGATGCGATCGCACCGAAGGTCCCGCGCGGCGGCGAGGTACGCATCACCGTGCACGCCGCGGGCGGGTCGGCGACCAGCAACGCGAGCTACGAATTCCGCGGCTGCCACGTCCCCGCCCTGCGCGAGGACCGGATCCCCGCCGCCCGACGCGAGCTGCATGCGGCGGGCTGTCGGACCGGGGGCATCCGGCGGGCGCCGGACGCGCGCCAACCGCTGCGCGTGGTCGCCGTGCACCCGCGCCCGGGGACCTGGATGCAGCCGGGTGCCCGCGTGCGCCTGCGGGTCCGCTGACCACCGATTGGACGAGGCCCGTTGTTTGGTGGTCCGAGGGGGCGGGTACGACTCACCGTCCGAGGAGAGATACCTCGCCCGTGCCGCGACCGCGGCACGCGAAGACCCCCGTCAGAAGGAGGCCTTAAGCCATGACCATCGTCTGGATCCTCGTCGTCATCATCCTCGTGCTGCTGGTGATCGCGCTCGCCCGTCGCGTTCTTTAGGGAACGGCCCCGGGAGCGCCCCTGCGGGGGCGTTTCCCCGATCGGGCCTTCTTTACCGACGCTTCACCTCAGCCCAAGGAACGGGCGCCACCCTCACCTCAAGACAACGAGAGGAGGCAGACGATGGCGCAGATTCTGGTCGTGACCGATCCGTCCGAGACCGACGGCGAGGTCGTCTACAGCGAGATCGTGGGCTCGGTTCATCTCGAAGGGCATGCGGGTGCTCAACTGGTCGAGCGCCTGCGTTGGGCGGTCGGCGATGCCAAGGTGGCCGAGCACCGCGCGTTGCTGCGCGCCGCGGCGGCGCCGGATCGACGTCCCCACGCGGCGTAGCGGCGCTCGACCGAGCACCACGTATTCGCGTCACGTATAGTGACGCGAAATGACGAAGACCCGCGCCTACCGCCAGACCCGTCGCGCCGACTCGACCGAGCGCACCCGCGCGAGGATCCTCGCCGCCGCCCAGGCGGCGTTCCGCGCCGACCCGGGCGGTGACCCCTCGCTGGAGGCGGTCGCCGAGCGGGCCGGCGTCAGCACCCGCACCGTGATCCGCCAGTTCGGCTCCAAGGACGGGTTGATGACGGCGGCGATCGAGGACGGGATGGCGATTAGCGCGACCGACCGCCGGGTCGCCCCGGGCGACGTCGAGGGCGCGGTCCGCAAACTCGCCGACCACTACGAGGCCGACGGCGACGAAGTGATGCTCTGGCTCGCGCTCGCCGAGCGCCTACCCCACGTCCGCCGGGTGACCGAGCGCGGCACCGAGATGCACGTCGAATGGGTCGAGGCGGTCTTCGCCCCCGACCTCGCCGGCCTCCCGCGCGCCGCGCGGCGCGGGCGGGTCGGCGCGATCGCGACCGCGCTCGACGTCTACACCTGGCACCTGCTGCGCCGCCGCGAAAGGCTCGGGCGGGAGGCGACCCGCGAGGCGATGTCGGCGCTGGTCGAGGGCGCGCGCGGCGCCGCCGCGGTCCACCCGGCCCGACGGGAGGCGGCGTGAAGGTCCTCGCCTACACCTCGCCCGCCCGCGGCCACCTGAACCCGATGATGGGCCCGCTGCTGGAGCTACGCCGGCGCGGCGCCGAGGTCCACGTGCGGACGCTGACCCCGGCGGTCGAGGCGGTCCGCGCCGCCGGCCTCGAGGCCGAGCCGCTCGCCCCCCAGATCGAGGCGCTCAAGCACACCGACCACCTCGCCTCCAACCAGATGGCGTCCGGCGCCCGCTCCTACGCCACCTTCAAGGCGCGCGCCCCGCTCGAGGTCCCCGACTTCGAAGCGGCGCTGGGAGCCGTCGGCCCCGACCTCGCCCTGGTCGACTGCACCACCTATGGGGCCAAGGCGGTGGCCGAGCGGAACGGCATCCCCTGGGCCGAGTCGCAGCCCTTCCTGCTCCAGGAGGCCGCACCCGGGGTACCCCCCGCGGGACTCGGGATGCGGCCGATGCGCTCCCCGCTCGGCCCCCTCCGCGACCGCTCCTTCAACCTCGTCGCGAGCCGGTTCGACTCCCGCTTCCGCCTCCCCCCGGTCAACGCCGGGCGCCGTGCCGCCGGGCTCCCGCCGCTCGCCGACCTCGCCGAATCCCACCACCGCGGCGCGCTCACCCTCTACTTCACCGCCGAGCCGTTCGACTACCCGCGGCCGCTGCCGGCGAACGTGCGGATGGTCGGGCCGGGCCTCTGGGACCCGCCCGGGACGGAGCCGGTCGAACTGCCCGCGGGCGAGCGGCCGCTGGTCCTCGTCGCCTGCTCCTCGGAGTTCCAGGACGACGGCGAGATCGCCGCCGCGGCGCTGGCCGGGCTGCGCGACCGTTACCGCCTCGTCGTCACCACGGCGGGGGTCGATCCGGCCTCGCTCGGCGACCCCGGCGACGCCCTCGTCGACCGCTTCCTCCCCCACGCCGAGATCCTTCCCCACGCCGACGTGGTCGTCTGCCACGGCGGCATGGGCGTCACCCAGAAGGCGCTCTCGTTCGGGGTGCCGGTCTGCGTGGTGCCGTGGGGGCGCGACCAGCTCGACGTCGCCGCCCACGTGGTCGAGGCCGGGGCCGGGACCCGGGTCGCGCGGCGGAGGCTCTCCCCCGCCCGGCTCGCGACCGCGGTCGAGGAGGCGCGCGCCTGCCGACCGGGCGCGGAGCGGATCAAGGCCGGGTACGAGGCGACCGGCGGCGCCGGGGCTGCCGCGGATGCCCTCGAAGCCCTCCTCCACCCCGCCCCCACCCGGTGAGTCAGGGGCGCTGGAGAAGACCCGCAGCCGCATCGGCGATGGCCAGTTCGGCGACACGGAAGTGCATCTTCTTGCCCGTCGCCGTCATCGGCAGGGCCTCGACCAGGCGGTAGCCGCGGGGGCGCTTGTAGTCGGCGAGCATCGGGTGCTCGCGGCAGTGGGCATCGAGGTCGGCGACCGTCAACCCCGGGTCGGCGGGCACGACGTAGGCGACGATCCGCTCTCCCCAGCGCTCGTCCGGCAGCCCGACCACGCAGGAGTCGGCGACCCCGGGATGCTCGTTCAGCACCTCCTCGACCTGCACCGGGTGCACGTTCTCGCCGCCCGAGATCAGCATGTCGTCGCCACGCCCGACGATCGTCACGAACCCCTCGGCGTCCCAGGTCGCCAGATCGCCGGTGTGGAACCAGCCGTCGCGGAAGCGCGCCGCCTGCTCCTCCGGCTGGTTGACGTAGGCGTAGCCCGCCTTCGGGGTGCGGACGACGACCTCGCCGACCTCCTCGCCGTCGCGCGCCACCGGGTCGGCCGGATCCGCCGCCTCGCCCACACCGTCCCCGGCGCGGGCGACGACCACGTCGTCGTCGGTGCAGGCGCGCCCCGCCGAGCCGGCGTGCGCGGGCAGGTCGGTCGGGCGCAGGAAGGTGTTCCAGAACGACTCGGTGGTCCCGTAGCCGTTGAAGATCCGCGGCGTGAGCACGTCCTGGTAGAGCAAACAGGCCTCGCGCTCGAGCGGCGCACCCATCGTCACGATCCCGCGCAGGCCGGCGAGGTCGCGCGGCGCGCGGCGCTGCTCCTCGGCCAGCATCGCCAGGTTGGTCGGTGCGCCGACCAGGAAGGTGAGCCCGCGCGTGGCGACCAGGTCGAGGACCTTCGCCGGGTCGAACGCCCGCAGCGAGACCGCCGCGGCGCCGACGTAGAAGACCGGGTTCGGGCCGCCGGAGTAGAGGCCGCCGCGGTGGAACCAGGGGGTCATGTTGAGGGTGACGTCGTCAGGGGCGAGCGGAAAGTGCATGATCACGTCGTGGGCGCTCATCACCTCGACCAGGTCGTTGAGCGAGACCCCCTTCGGCAGCCCGGTCGTGCCCGAGGTGTAGAGGCGGGTCGTCTCGCCGTAGATGTCGCGGTCGGGATGTGGCGGCGGCGCGGCCTCGGTCCCGAGTAGGGCGTCGAAGTCCTCGCCGACCACGGCGGTCCAGCCGGGTCTGTGGGAGGCGAGACCGAGCGCCTCGCGCGCCTTGGAAGCCAACTCGGCGTCGAAGATGACCGCCGCCGGCGACGAGTCGTCGAGGACGTGGGCGGTTTCGCCGGCCGAGAGGCGGAAGTTGATCGGCGTCGCGACCGCCCCGAGGCGCAGCGCGGCGAGCCAGGTCAGCGCGAACTCCGGTCCGTTGAAGAGCTGGAAGACGACCGTCTGCCCGGGCCGCACGCCGCGCGCCGCGAGCTCGCCAGCCAGCCCCTCGACGTCGCGCCAGAGCTCCGCGTAGGTCCAGGTCCGCTCGCCCTCGGCCTCCCCCAGCGCGGGCCGATCGGCGAAGCGCCCGGCGTTGCGGGCGACCCCGGCGAGGTAGCCGAAGTCGCGCTCGAAGGCGCCACGGAAGGGGGTTGGGTCGTACTCGTACATAGGGCCGGATCTCCTCGCGGCGAAACTCTATTCGGCGCCAGGTTGCGCTCCGCCCCGTCGCCCTGACGGCCCGAGTCCCTAGGCTGGGCGCGTGGCACCGTTCTCCGCAGGGGGCTCAGGCGATGGCTCGAGCCGCAGCCGCTGGACCGACCGGATCGTCGGCGTCCTCGTCGGCGTCGTCCTCGGCCTCGGGGTGCTCGTCTACTTCGTCTTCGTCCATTCGGAAGGGACGATCGACGCGCCGAAGGTGAACGAAGGCACGACCGGATCCAGCCTGCCCGCGCACCCCGGGTCCCCCGAGGAACCGGCGACCCGGCCGGCGCAGGAACAGAAACAGGGCAAGAAGGCGGGGTCGATCCCGGTGGTGAAGGTGATCGGCGGCGCCCCGCCGACCGGCTCCGGCCCCAAGCATCTCCGCTTCGGCAAGGGCGAAGAGGTCCGCTTCAAGATCGAAACCTCGGAACCGTTCTCCTTCGAAATCAAGGGCCTCGGCATCACCCAGTCGATCGAAAGCACCTCGACGATCTCCTTCGAGGCGACCAAGGCCGGTCAGTTCCCGGTGATCGCGACCGCGACCCTGATCGGCGTCGCCGACCTCCTGATCAGCCCGAGGAGGTAGGTCGCCGAGGGGCCCGAAGGGGCCCGAACCCCCCAGCGACAACTTCGTCGTGGCTCAACCGCCGCTCATCGCGGCCTGAGCCTCGACAAGTTTGCCGCGGACCGTGTCGAGCCCCTCGCGGAACTCGAGCACCGGCCGCACATCCCACTCGACCATCCCGTACAGCGGGTACTCGGCCATCAGGTCGAGGGCCTCGCTGTGGGAACCGACGTTGGCGACACTGAAGCCGCCGCCCTCGAGAAACCCGTAGAGACAGTCGAACGTGCCATCGTCGAGCCGGGATTGCAGCCAGTCCAACGCGGCGTCGAATTGCTCCGGGCTCGGCGGTAGCGGGCCCGGCGTGGCAGTGACGCAGTACTTCATCTTTCTACCTCCCTGGGTAGGAACACATGACATTCACCAGGAGGAAGTTCGTTGCGATGAAGGTGCCGTCGACGCCGGTGTTCTGGGCCAGGAAGAGCTCGTCAAGGTCGGCCCGCAGCTCGTCCTCGCGCCCGGCCTCGCGCGCCGCCGCGAAGGCGTTCATCGTCGGCCCGTAGTAGTCCCGGAAGACCTCGACCAGTTCGGTCGGCGAGCCCTCGTAGTCGAAGTTCCAGACGCCCTGCTCGAAGGCGACCTGATCGGCGGGGATCCCGGCGCCGACGAATCGCTCGGTGACCACCTCGGGGTCGCCCCAGAGCATCGGGCTGACGAACCCCGCCGGGGGCGGCGGCGAGTAGGAGGAGGCGATCCGCAGGATCTGGGCGACCAGGGTGGGGTCGCCGGGGATCCAGTTCGCCATCACCACCCGGCCGTCCGGCTTGGCGACCCGGACCATCTCCTTGGCGACGGACTCCGGCTTCGGCGCGAACATCGCCCCGAAGACGCTCACCACGAGGTCGAAGCGATCGTCCTCGAGCCCGCTCAGATCGGTGGCGTCGCCCTGCTCGAAGCGCAGGTTGTCGAGCCCCTCGGCGGCGGCGCGGGCTTGGCCGGCGGCGACCAGGTTGGCGGCGATGTCGACGCCGAGCACGTCGGCGCCGAGCCGTGCGGCGGGCACCGCGGTGGTGCCGTCGCCGCAGCCGAGATCGAGCACGGTCATGCCCTCGTCGACGCCGAGACTGCCGACCAACGCCTCGCCGCTCCCCCGCATCGCGGCGGCGATGCGCGTGAAGTCACCCTTCTCCCAGAGCTCGCGGTTCGCGTTCACGAGCACTCCTTCCCGATCGGACGAGCTTTCCGATCCTAGCCGCGGGCAGCGCCCGGATCAAGACCGGAAACCTTCGAACGGCCACCAGTTCCACCGACCCAGGATCGCCATCAGGCCAGGCACCAGGAATGGCCTGATCACGAAGGCGTCAAGCAACACGGCCAAGACGATCCCAAACGCGACCTCCTTTGCGGGGACGATGCCGGAGGTGATGAAAGCTCCGACTGCCGCGCTGAACAAGACCGCGGCAGCGGTCACGATCGGGCCGGTCTTTTCGAGCCCCGAGATGATCGCCTCTCGATTGGAGCGGCCGCTTTCGCGTACCTCTCGGATCCTCATGAGCAGAAACAACCCATAGTCCGTGAGGAGCCCGAATGCGCCGACGCCGACGACCACAGGGAAGACGACGACGAGGGCGTTCTGGGAGCTGTAGTCGAGCAGCCGTTCGAGCCGTCCGTCCTGGAACACGAACACCAGCGATCCGAAGGCGGCGCCGAGGGAGAGAACGTTCATGAGCAATGCCATCAAAGGGAGCACGAGTGAGCGCGTCGCGACGCCGAGGAAGATGAAGGAGGAAAGGGCGAGAACAAGCAGGACGACGAAGAGGTAGTGCTTCAAGGCGGTCGTGAGATCCATATATCCCGCCGTACTACCGCCGATGGCGATCGGGTCATCGAGACGACGCAGACGATCGATGAAATCCGTGGTGAGGCTTGCGTAGGGCGATCCGCGGGGGTTCAGGCGCAGTTCGGATAAGCGAGGCCTCAACCGAAACCCGATTGGAAGCAACGTGGCCGCCCGCGTGCGGCTGGCGATTTGTTTCAGTTCCTCGCCGACTTCGACCGCCTTCAGTTTGGTCCCGTGAACAGCGACTCTTATTTCCCCGACCACCGGATGTTTGAATTCCTTGCGGAGGCGGTCGGTGAACTGCCGGAGCGGCGATGAAGTCGGCAGCGAAGTCTCATCGAAGGCGGTGAAGTGTATGCCGAGGGCAGGGAGGCTCAGCCCCACCAAGAGCAGCGCGGCCACCGATGCGACCCGTACCGGATGGGAGACCACAAATCTCCCCAGACGCCGCCAGCCACCCCTGCCAGGCCGGACACCACCCACCCTCGAGCGGCCATCTGGCCGTACCGACAAGGCGTTCACCCGCTCTCCGAGAAGGACGAAGAGCGACGGCAGGATCAGCAACGCGCCGGCTCCGGCGATGACGGCGACGATCATTCCGCCGATCGCAATCGATCGGACGAACGGCACGGGGATGAGCAGGAGAGCAGAAAACGAGGTTGCAATCGCCCCCGAGCTGATGGCGACGGTCTTCCCGGCGGTGCCGACGGTCCGAACGGTGGCGTCGCGACTTCGCAGCCCCGACTCGAGCTCTTCCCGGAAGCGCGACACCATCAGCAGGCTGTAATCGACCGCCAGTCCCAGAGCCAGGGCCGACGCGATGTTCAAGGAGAAGATGGATAGGGGAACCACTTCGGTTACCGCCCTCAGCAAGGCAAGAGTGCAGGCGAGCGCGAAGCATCCGACCAACACCGGTAACAAGGCGGCGACCGCACCGCGGAAGACCCAGAGGCCGAGGACCAGCAGAAGCGGCAGCGCGATCAGCTCTCCCCGCCAAAGGTCGTGCTTGGCCGATTCGGAGAACTGATGCTTGGCCAAAGCGATTCCGCCGACCAGGACGCCTGGTTCGCTTTCGAGGCTGCGGGCGACCGAAGCGGCGGCGTCTTGTTCGGGAACCCCGATGCGCAGCCGGGCGAGCACCAGCTTCGAGCTGCCGTCACGGGAAGCCAAGACGTTGCTTTCGACCTGCGCCACCTGCGGCAGGCGCTTGAGCCTCAGCTTGAGCCTGGTGACGGCGCTCCGCCCTCCGTGGACGAGCACTGCCAGGTTCGGAGGCCCGACCCAATTGTGCCCACGTGCAGATTCCATTTCGTCCTGCGCCCGCAGGCTTTCCGACGGATGCGCGTAGAAATCGCCTGGCCGGTTCGAAAGGTGACTGACGGTCGACCAGCCCCACACCCCCGCAACGACGGCGACCATCGCCATCAGGGCCAAGACGATCCGGGCGCCACGAATCGAAAATCGACCCGAGTCCCCGGTCCGGGGCCCATGAGCGACCATTGAATCAATTTAGCTGAACAGTCAAGGCACCTCGCTGGTTTTGCGGCCCTTCTAGGGCGTCTGGTCCAGTTTCAAGGCGTTGGCCCAGAGCTGGTTCAGGGTGGTGACGAGGCGCTCGAAGGGGATGCGCTCGCCCAGGTTGTAGACCGAGTAGGCGATCCGGCCGACCATCCCGGAGAGGGCGCGGGCGGCGATCAGCGGGTCGAGGTCGGGATCGGCGCGGCCGCTCTCCTGCAGGCGGCGGATCATCTTCGCGTTGCGGCGGACGAACGCCGCGCCGCGCTTGCGCCGTAGCTCGCGGAACTCGTCGTCGATCTGCGCGACCTGCTCGAACAGCGCCATCAACCGCGCGTTCCGTTTGTAGGAGAGCAGGTAGTCGCGGTTCGCCGCGTCGATCAGGGCGAGGGGATCGTCGTCGCCGAGGCGCTCGCGCAGCCGCGGATGCAGCATGTCCTCCTGGACCTCTTCGACGACCGCCCGGAAGATTTCCTCCTTGCTGTCGAAGTAGGTGTAGAAGCTGCCCGCGGCGACCCCCGCCTCCTTGGCGATGTCGGCGATCCGGGCGTCGAGGAAGCCGTCGCGCTCGAACACCGTCCGGGCCGCGGCGACCAATGCGGCCCTGGTGCGATGCCCGCGTCGGCTGCGGGGCGCCAGCCGCCTCGCCGTCGCCGCCGTCGCCGGGCCTGGGTCCGGCGCCATCGATCAGGCCGGCGCCGGGGCGCGCAGCGGCAGCGGCCTCGAGTTGCCGGTGGCGGTGCCCTCGGCCTCGAAGCGGCGCAGCTCGGTGCGGGCGATCGTCCGCTTGTGGACCTCGTCCGGGCCGTCGGCGAGGCGCAGCGTCCGTTGATGCGCGTACATCGCCGCCAGCGGGAAGTCACCGGAGACGCCGCCGCCGCCGAAGACCTGGATCGCCCGGTCGATGATCTTGCAGGCGACCTGGGGAGCGGCGACCTTGATCGCCGCGATCTCCACCCGCGCGTGCTTGTTGCCGACCGTGTCCATCAGCCAGGCGGTCTTCATCGTCAGCAGGCGGACCATCTCCAGTTCGATCCGCGACTCGGCGATCCAGTCCTGGATGTTGGCCCGCTCGGAGACCGGTTGGCCGAAGGTCTCACGTTCGCGGGCCCGTTCGCACATCAGGTCGAGGGCCCGCTCGGCGCAGCCGATCGAGCGCATGCAGTGGTGGATCCGGCCGGGGCCGAGCCGTGCCTGGCTGATTGCGAAGCCGTCGCCCTCGCCGGAGAGCAGCGCCGAGGTGGGCACGCGGACGTCCTCGAACAGCACTTCGGCGTGGCCCTCGCGATCCCAGTAGCCGAACACCGAGAGGCCGCGCAGGATCTTCACCCCCGGCGTGTCGAGCGGGACCACGAGCATCGACTGCTGCTTGTGCGGCGGGCCCTCGGGGTTGGTCTTGCCCATCACGATCAGCACCTTGCAGTTCTGGTGCAGGGCGTTGGAGGTCCACCACTTGCGACCGTTGATCACGTACTCGTCGCCGTCGCGCTCGATCCGCGTCTCGACGTTGGTCGCGTCGGAGGAGGCGACCAGCGGCTCGGTCATCGCGAAGGCGGAGCGGATCTCACCGGCCAGCAAGGGCTTCAGCCAGGTCTCTTTGTGCTCGTCGGTGCCGAAGAGCGTCAACACCTCCATGTTGCCGGTGTCCGGGGCGCTGCAGTTCATCGCCTCCGAGGCCAGATGAGCGCTGCGACCCATGATCTCCGCCAGCGGCGCGTACTCGACGTTGAGCAGCCCCGGGCCCCACTCTTCGTGCGGATGGAAGAGGTTCCAGAGGCCGCGGCGCCGGGCCTCCTCCTTCAGCTCCTCGAGTACCGCGGGCTGATGGTTGGGATCGCCGGCGGCCTCCATCTGCTGCTCATAGACGGCCTCGGCCGGGTAGACCTGCTCGTCCATGAACGCCTGGACCCGCTCCTGGAACTCCTTGCAACGGTCGGTCAGCTCGAAATCCACGGTGGCTCCTCAAAGTTGAATCCGGATTCAACTTTGAGTATAGGCCGGTCGGACGGTTGGGCGTCAGCCCTCCCGGTTGCGCGCCTGCAGCCGCTGCATGCCCGCGATCCAGCCGTCGTAGTCGACGCCCTTGTGGCGGTAGAAGTCGAGGACCTCGGGATGGGGCAGGATCAGGAAGCGCTCCGCGGCGACCCCGGCCAGCACCGCCTCGGCCACCTCGTCCGGGGAGAGGATCGCCCCGGCCGCGGCGACCACCCGGGCGCCGAGTGCCTCATCGCCTTCCGCCTCGAGGCCGGCCGTGTACATCGCCGTCTCCACCCCCATCGGGCAGAGGCAGGAGACCCGGATCCCCCGATCGCCGTAGGTGACCGCGAGCCACTCGGCGAAGCCGACCGCCGCATGCTTGGTCACCGCGTAGGGCGCCAGCCCGACCTGGGTCAGCAGCCCGGCGGCCGAGGCGGTGGTGACGAAGTAGCCCTCGCCGCGCTCGAGCCAGGCGGGGAGGACCGCCTCGGCGGCGCGCACGTGGGCCATCACGTTGACGTCGAGCGCCCGCGCCCAGTGCACCTCGTCGGCGAGCCCGCCCCCCTCGATCACCCCGGCGTTGGCGAAGTAGAGGTCGAGCGGCCCGAAGGTCTCCGCGGCGGTGCGTAGCAGCCCGTCGATCGCGGCCCGGTCGGCCACGTCGGCCTCGACCCCGACCGCCGCGCCGGCCTGCGCCGCCTCGATCTCGGCCGCCGTCGCCAGCGCCGCCGCGCCGTCGAGGTCGGCGACCACCACCTTGGCGCCCGCCGCGGCGAGCGCGCGCGAGATCGCCCCGCCGATGCCGCCCCCGGCACCGGTGACGATCGCGACCTTCCCCTCGACCTCCATCGGCCGATCCTACGCCGACGGAGTCGGCGCCGGTCAGCCTGGGCTCAACCTGGAGGTCAGCTCGGTCGCGGTCGCGAAGAAGGCGCCGAATTCCTCCGCCGTGCGCTCGCGGGCGCCGCCGTCGAGCGTGCTGAGGATCAGCGAGCGGCCGTCGGCGCCGACCTGCATCGCCCCCCTCTTCGCGGTGTCGCCGCGCGAGACGCTCCGGGCCAACGCCAGCGCCGCCAGAGGCGAGGCGGCGACGACCAGGTTGGTCCAGCCCATGTCGTCGTAGTCCTCGGAGTCGGTGAGGACGAGGAAGGCCTCCTCCCCGCCCGCGAGCCGCCCCTGGGCGGCGCGGGCGAAGAGGCCGGGGAGGAAGGTGTCGAGGTGGGCGGCGCGATAGGCGTCGCCGGCGATCGGCTCGAACCCGACCAGCGCCGCCTGCGCGCGGAAGAACGCTTCGGCGCCGAGCGCCCAGGCCCGATCGCCGAGACGGAGGCCGTGGCGAAACTCCTTCGCCGCCGACTTCACGCTCTCCGGTGGGCCGGCGAAGGGGTGCTCGGCGAGCTCGTGCTCGACCTGGGAACGGCGGGTGCCGTCGGCGGGCGCGGCGCCGTCGTGGCCGGGACCGTCGATCGCGGCGACGCGGGCGAAGACGCGGGCCGCCGCCGCGCAGAGGGCGTCGAGCTCCCCCTCGTCTTCGGTGTAGCCGGGGACGAAGCAGGCGAGCGCCCCGTCCTGCAGCTCGAACGAGAAGCGCGGCGGCGCATCCGTGGTGAGCCACTGGATCAGGCTCGGGGAGAACAGCTGCCAGACCGCGACCTGATCCTGATCGCCATCGGTGGAGACGGCGTAGCGCTCGAGGAAGCGATCGCTCTCCAGCCGGACCTCCTTGTCGTCGAGCTTCACCACCTGGCGCTCGGCATCCGGGTTCGAGCGCTCGCGCTCGCCCAGCCCGCGGTCGTGACAGAGGACGCGGATCGCGTAATCGGTGCTGGCGAGGGCGCCGACGAGGACGAGCGTGAAGGGGCTGCGCTCGATGTCGCTGCGGCCCTCGTAGGCGTAGTTGACCAGCGCCAGCCAACCCTCTCCCGCGCCCTGCGGCAGCTCGCCACTGGCGAGGCTCGGTACTTCCTGCATGAAGCCGTGGCGCATCAGCTGGGTCGCCCTCGGCAGGCCGAAGGAGGCGGCGCGATGGCGGAGGCCGTGGGCAGCCGCGTAGGCGGCCAGCGTCGGCGTCGGCGTCGAGCTCACCGGTGCAGCCTCGCAGTCGATCCGGCGATGTGCGGCGCGCCGCCGTGGTCGCGCTAGCGGTGACGATGTTGCGGATGCAGCCGGATCACCCGGAAGCGAAAGCGCGTCGCCGTCTGGTCGGGTCCACCGGGATCGGCGACCTTGACGGCGAAGACGTGGCGCCCCGGACCGACGCGATAGCGCCTCGGCGAGCGACACGGTCGGAAAGGCTTGGCCCCGAGCTTGCAGAGGAACCCCGCACGCAGGCCGATCTCGCGGAAGCGGAAGCTGACCCGGATCCGGGCCTTACGCGTGCGGATCACCCGTCGCGGATGGGCGGTGATCTGCACCGTCGGGCGCCGCAGGTCCGACGCACCCGTCGTCCCCGGCGCATCGCCGAAGGGATCGGTCGAGGCGGCGATCAGGTAGTGAGTGCCGACGGCGACGCAGAGCTGCGTCGAAGGACAAGAGACGCCGAAGGTGCCGTTCGGTTCGTTGTAGGGCACGACGTTGGTCATGCTCCACTTTCCCGCGCCGCCGGTGGGATCGGTCGAGGTGATCACGTCGGCGTTGTTGTTGACCGCCGCGCAGGCTTGCTCGTCGACGCAGTCGAAGGCGGTCAGCTGCAACGGTGCGGGCGCGGGGGTCGAAACGAACGCCGCGGGGTCGGCGCTCGGCCTGATCGAGGTGAGGATCGATCCGAGGTTGCCGGTCAGGCAGAACGTCGAGCCGGTACACCTGACGCCCATCAGTTCACCGAATGCCGGTTCGTGCAGGACCTGCCACGCCGCCGGTCCACCGGTCGGGTCGCTGGAGCTGAGCACCACCCCTTCGGCGCCCACCACTAGGCACTGGGTCGGGCTCGAGCAAGAGACGCCGTGCAGTTCGAGATCGGCCGGGAGCTGGGTGGTGGTCCAGGCCGTCGGCCCGCCGCCGGGGTCGGCCGAGGTGAGGATTTTGCCGCCGAGTCCGACCGCGACGCAGAGGCCGGTGGTCGGGCATGAGATGCCGTAGAGGTGACTCCGCGGGACCCCCGGAGCCTGTAGCTGGAAACCGGACCAGGCACCGGCCCCGCCGGCCGGGTCCCGCGCGGTGAAGATGCTGCCGAGGCGGGTGACCGCGACGCACAGCCCGGTGCTGGGACAGGAGACGCCGCGGATCTGCGCTCCCGGCAGGAACGGCACCGATCCGGGAGGCGCGGGGACTTCGCCATAGGCGCCCGGCTCGGTCAGGTGGCCGAAGCGCCAGTGGCCGACGCCCGCCGCCGGTTCGGTCGAGCTGGCGATCGCGTCGTCGGAGCCGGCGGCGACGCAGAGGGTCTCGGAGGGGCAATCGACGCTGAGAAAGAGGCCAGTCGAGCCCAGTTCCGGGAAAGTGTCGACCCGCCATCGCGACGCCTGGGCGGTGGGGGCGAGCGCGAGGAGCGCCAGCCCGAGCGCGAGGATGAGGGTGAGGAGCTTGAACCTGGTCGACTTCCTCGTCGTGCCCGCACCCACCGCCGATCAGCCTCGCCCCAAGGGGTAGATCTTCAGGCGCGCCGGCAGGAGACCTTCGCCCGTCAATGGCTGGGTGATCCCGGGGAAGTCCACGCTCAGGTCACCCGACCAGCTCGGTGACCCCGCCGATGAGCGGTAGGTGGCGCTGCCGGAGAATGGCGCGGGGGGCCTCACCCGGGCTCCGCTGCCGTCGCCGGCAAACCAGAAGCTCGCGTTCGGCGCGGAGCTGGCCGCGATGCGTCCGACGCTCACATTCGGGGCGAGCTGTTCGCTCGAAAGTGCATGGAAAGTAGAGCCGTGCGCGGTGCGCGAGGCATAGAAGCCGACCGCGCCACTGACGCTGAGAAGAGCTTCGGTGTCGGTCGCTTCCGCCGGTTCGCCCGGCTGGTCGTTCGAGGCTTTCGCGCAGTTGCGCAGCGGCGAGGTCCCGACCGAGCCCGGCACACTCGTCGCCGCGGCGCTGGTGTAGCCGTTCTCGGCGTGGAAGACGACCGAACCCTCGAAGGTCCCGAGCCGCCGGACGATCTTCGTCGGGCCGGCACAGTCCTCCGATCCCGGTTCGAGGTCGACCGTCGTCACCTTCTTCCGGCCCGAGGGATGAAAGACGAGCGCGACGCTGCCGATCGGGCCGAGGTCGGCGTTGATCACGCCAGGACGACCGTCGGCCTCTGGCGTCGTGTAGATGCTTTCGCTCGAACTCGGGTGATCGGCCCTCGGCGCCCCGATCCCGCCGTTCGCGTCGATCGTCGGCCTCAACGGCTGGGTGCGAGAGGCGGTGATCGCGAGCACGCCCCTTTCCTTGACGAAGTAGAGGGTGTAGCCGTTGGCGGCCGGGAGGGTGAAGTTGCCCGACCGACCCGGGCCCGCGGGGGCGCCCGCACCCGCCTGCGGCGCCCGGGTCGCAGCGCCGAGCGCCACAGCCAGGATCGTCACCGCGACAAGATGAAAGGTTGCCCCGACCCGTAAAAGTTGGCGATCCAAAAGCCGCATCTCACTCCTTTCGTAGCCCAATCCCCTCTTACCGAGAACCAACCTCCTTCAAACAACGCTGCACCGATCGCGCACGGTCCCGCTACTGACTTCGATTCGCGATCGAGGCAGTGAGCAGGCCGATCGTGAAGCAGAGAATCGGCACCGCGCTTCCCGGCTTCAGTGCGACGGCACTGAGCACTACCGCAAGGGTTGAAAGCGTAAATTCCAGGTGTGCCTTCACGATCGGCTCCGACTCTCTTCTTCGTCCTTCGTCCTCGCCGCCTAGGCTACGACGCTCTTCCGCCAAGACTTGACCAGCGGAGATAGCCACCCCGAAACGCTCCGGCTCGGCTCACCCGCGGACGCCCGCACGCTGATCCTTCACGCAACCCTGGATCTCATCGCCAAGGCAGGCGAACTGGACTTCCTGAAATTCCTGACGCCCTCCCGGCTCGCGTACGCCTCAACTGGTGTCAGAGGCAGCCCGGTCTCGATCGGGGCCATCCGGTACCACTTTCGTGAAGGTGGGCCGGGCCTGCAGTCTTCCCTGCTGGCCAAGGAACTCGGCTGGCGACTGGTTTACCGCGTACTCGACGAAGAACGCTCTCCACGCAGCCAGAGCCTGCGAACCAGCTTGGCGTCACTGCTCCCCCGTATCGCCGGAACCAACGAGATCGAGCGCCTCGCTCTCGAGCGCCTTTGGACGATCTGGTTGATCTGCTGCGATGACCAGCCGATACCGCGCCGCATGATGCGAATCGCCGATGGCATCCAAATCGAGATGTTGCTTCAACGCATGCGGGTGCACACGAGAGAATTGCCACACCTGAGCTGGCTGCAAAGGGAGGACCATCCGTCACGTGGTCGAGAGCTGAGGCTGGCAAATGTGATGACGGCTCTGAGTGACGCCCATTTCGCCTTGACGCAGGGCAGATCCACCGCTGACCGGGCCGCGGTCGACTACGCCTTCGAGACGGCGCTTTTGAGTCTGACCCGGTGCGTCGACACCGCCGATGCGCCCTGGGTCCCGACCCGCCTCCGCCCCCGACCATTCACCACCGAGGGCGCCCCCCACGACGAGAATCTACGGCCTGACAGTCACCGCACTCGCGTTCAGATCATCGAGGTCGCCCTGGCAGAGCTCGCGCGCGCAGACATCGACGATCTCTTGTCGTTCATCACCCCGGTGACGATCGCTCAGCAGGCCGGCAAACTCAAGGATGCACACAGGCTGGATGGATTCCCAAAGGTCACTCCTGCCTTGGTCACCCACCACTTCCACCTGGCCGGTTCGGTCAGGAAGTTCGACCGTGTACGCCTTCTGAACGCGGCCACCATCCTGATCCCGCCCCCTTCAGAGGTTGCCGCTCCTGAGACTGCGGAGAACGTATGGCGCTCCTCGTCGGCCTCGGATTTACCGGACGACGCGGCAGTGAGAGACCGCGCGGCGAACGCATACGTCATGACCTTGCTCGGTGGATTCCTGCCGGGTCTGACCGGTGATCCTGCGACGTTTATCCGCGAGCGCCTGAGGCACGTGCGCGCGTTGGTAGCCCCCACCCATCCCGAGCTCATGCTGTCGTTGGCAGAGGAGCTTCCAGTGAAGGAGGGGACCAGCACGGCACAGTCGCTCGTCGAGGCGGGGATCCCACTTGGACTCCTGAACCGGATCCGTGGTCGGCTGACCTACTCCGCGAACGACATCAGGCGCTTCACCACCCATCTCCAAAGCTACCCGCTCCTGGGCGAGTCGGACGATCCTCGGGTCCTGCGCCTCCCGGACAAGGGAGACAACTCCACATTCCGATGCAGTACCTGCGGTCAGACCGAGCCAGGGAAGTTCTTGGCGGTGGAGTTCGGATCGGTGGCGAGCTGTAACCGCTGCTTTGCGTCCTGGGTCGAGGTAATCGGTCAGCGGCGAGCCCGGGTGAAGGTCCCGTTCGAGCCTGTCGGCGACGCCTCCTGCACCGTCTGCGGACGCCCGGACGGTACCTGTAGCACCCTTTTCGCGATGGATGAACAGGACCTCTTCCTCTGCGAGCACTGCATTCTCGAGCTCGCCGGCGTCCCTGGGTCCTGATCAAGCTCCGACGGGCAGGTAGGTGAGGAGCACCACGCCGGAGTCGAACCGCTTCACGTCGTCGAGCTCCAATCGAACCGTCCCCCGGTCGCCGAGCACGTGGACCTTGCCTTCGCCCCAGACCACCGGGTTCAGGTAGACCTCGAATTCGTCGACCAGGCCCCGCTCCGCGAGGGCGTAGGCGAACCCACCGCTCCCGTGGACGAACAGGTCCCCCTCGACCTCGTCCTTCAGCCTCGGGATCGACTCCTCCAGGGGACCCTCGAGCAAGGTCCCGTTCCACGGCAGCGCGCCGGAGAGGGTGGTCGAGGCGACGTACTTCGGCAAGCCGTTGACCATGTCGGCCCATTTGCCGGTCTGGTCCGGCCAGTACCCCGCCAGCCCCTCGAAGGTCTTGCGGCCCAGCAGGAGCCCGCCGGACCTCGCCTGCCGTTCGAACGAATACACGCCGTGCCCGCCGTCGGGCCGCACCCACTCGCCGACCGGATCGATGACCCCGTCGATGGTGGCCTGGGTGGTCGCGATCACGCGTCCCATCTCGATTCTCCTTCATCCTCGGGAGCTCCCGTCGAGCCCCCTCTACCCAGACGACGAGCGAGGAGACGGAAAAAAGACAGGCGTTGACAGGATCAGCCCAGGATCAGGCGCTCCTTGGCCGCGCGGTAGGCCTCGACCGGCGCGTCGCGGTGCTCTGCCTTGCAGCGGTCATAGCGCTCGCGCAGTTCGGCGTCGGCGCGTAGCCGTTCGCGCCAGCCGATGAACCACTCCTCCTCGGGGCCGCCCGTCACGACCAGCTGGATGCCGATCTCGACCTCGTCTTCCGCCGGCGCGACGAAGCTCGCCAGGCCGTCGGTCCAGTTCTCCGGCTGGTGGACGGTGAAGGCGGCCGAGAGAACTGCGGCGGCGCTCGGGAACTCCTCGGCGCGAACACTGAGGCAGATGTCGAGGTCGCCCTTGGTCAGCGAGCCGGGAACCGCAGTCGAGCCGACGTGCTCGATCCGCGCCTGTGGGAGCAGCCCGGCCAGGCGGTCCCGCTGGTGGTCGAAGACGGCACCGACCCGCCCTCGGATCTCGTTCTCGCGCACCAACTCCATCAGGCCGAAGTGTCGCGAACGGCGACGACCCCGGCACCGATCCCGGTCGCGGTCAGATCGCAGCTTCCTCGTCCGCCCCGTCGCCTGCCTCCCGGTGGACGATCAGGACGCTGCGCCGACTGTGCTGGGCGACCGCCGAGGCGACGCTGCCCAGGAGGACCTTCGGCAGGCCGGTACGCCCCCGCGAGCCGATCGCGATCACCTGCGCGCCGAGGTCCTCGGCGACCGCGACGATCTCCTGCCAGGGGCTCGCGCCGACCTCGACCCGTGGCTCGGCCGCGAATCCTGCCTGGCGGGCGAGGGCCGCCCCTTCCTCGGCGATGACGGTGGCCTCGTTCTGCGCGGACTCCTGCATCGCCGAGACGGTCGCCGGATCGAGCGTGCCTCCTCCGCCGAGGCCGGAGAAGACGAAGGTCTCGATCGGCTCGCGGACGATCAGGACCACGGCGCGGCGGCCGCCGCCGAGCACGCGGCCCGCCTCGACGATGGCGAGCTTCGCCTGCTCGGAGCCGTCGTAGGCGATCAACACGGTTCCCTGCTCGCGATCGGCCATGGGTCTTACCGTAGCGCCTCCTCACCGGCCTGGCAGACAGTGTGCAGACCGGGACCGTCGGGCCAAACTTGTCCCGGTTCGGGCCGCATCGTTCTGCCACGCTTGACCGGTGTCCTTCCCTCTTGGAATTTCCCGCACCATGACCGTCGCGCTCCGATCGCGGAGGGGCCCCCTGTCCTGGATGGCCACCATCGCCCTCTTGGCCACGGCACTCTTGGCGCTGACCCCGGGCACGTCCCTGGCCGCCTTCCCGGGCGTCCCGGGGCCGATCGCCTTCCAGAGCACCCGCGCCGGTGGGCTCAGCGTCTGGCTGATCGGTGCCGACGGCGCCGGCCTACGCCAGTTCACCGTCGGCGGCGGGGGCGGTCCACGACCGCAGCTCTTCCAGTATTCGCCCGCCATTTCGCCTGACGGACGCAGCGTCGCCTATGTCGGGGCCGAGGAGAGGGGCGGGAAAACCTGGCGAAACCTCTTCGTCAAGCCGATCGCTGCCCGTGACCCGAAACAGGCGGGCCATCCGGTCCTCGATCGCCCCACCCTCCGTGCGATCAACTCGGTGACCTTCGCGCCCGGCGGGCGCCGGCTCATCTTCTCGGCCGTGCCGGCGGACGGCGGGGACCTCGAGCTCTTCAGCGTCGGCACGGATGGTCGCGGTCGCAGGCAGCTGACCCGGAACGCCATCCAGGACATCGAGCCGACCGTCTCGGTCACCGGTCGCATCGCCTTCGCTCGCCTCTTTCAACGCGGCAGGCCCAGCCAGGCATTGTTCGGGCGCGCGAACCTGGCCCTGCTCCTCCCCGGCCGCATCGTCCCCCTCCCTCTCACCAGCGGTTCGACCGAAGATCGCGATCCCGATTTCGGACCGTCCGGGCGGAGCCTGGTCTTCGAGCGCTACTCGCGCGGCGCCAACTCGGGAGCGGGCCGGATCATCCGGCTCGACCTCGCTTCGAAGCGCCTGCAGACCATCTTCGCCGGCTCGCGGGCGGGAGGCTCCTTCGACGACCCTCACAGCCCCGCCCTCTCCCCCTCGGGCGGTGAGCTCGTCTTCGACCGGACCGTGCGCGACGAAGCCGGGCAGATCGAAAACCCGAGCCTTTACAAGATCGGCGCGACGGGGCAAGGACTCGACGCGCTCCTGGAGGCAGGCGACGCCTACGACACCGATCCGAGCTGGGGGACCCTCCCGCGTGGCGCAGGCCGAAGCGGGAGCGACGGGACTCGAACCCGCGACCTCCGGCGTGACAGGCCGGCGCTCTAACCAGCTGAGCTACGCCCCCGAGATGACTCGGACGGGCCGGCGGGGGCCCGGAGAGGAAAAGCTAGCGGATCAGGCGATGGGAGCGGGGTCGGGCCGGACGATCTCGGGGACGGCGCCCGGCGCTTTGGCGAGGGCGACGCGTTCGAGCAGGGTGCGGAGGACGGCGATGTCGTCGCTGCCGAAGGCGTCGGACCATTCTTCTTCGAGCTTCGAGAAGAGGCTGAAGCCGGTCGCCTGGGCGGTCTTGCCCTTGACGGTGAGGCGGAGGAGCTTGGCGCGCTTGTCGGTGGGATCGGGGTAGCGCTCGATGTAGCCGAGGGCGGTGAGGTCGTCGACGATCTCCCCCACCGACTGCTTGGTGAGGCCCGCGAGCGCGGCCAGGTCGGTGAGGCGCATGCCGTCGCCGTGGAGGAAGCGGAAGACGCAGCCGTGGGTCGGGCGGATGTCGGTGATCCCGGCCTCCAGGAGCGCGGAGCGGAAGTCTGCCCACATCGCGTCGACCGCGAGTTCCATCAGCGCCGGGAGGGGGATCCGGGAGGGATCTCCGGCGGCGCCCGGGAGCTCTTTGTCGAGGGGGATCTTGCGGGTCATGTCGATTGTCTCCGGGTGGTCCTGTCACAAGCGACGCTCGAGGCGGGTCTAGCTGTCGAGGCGATCGTCGCAGGTCGGCCGACAGATGGTCAGGACACCTGATAAGGTCGCCGCACTATTTGGTCAGGGCGCCTTACAAGGCTTCCTTACGATTGTACCCGACGCGAAGGAGGTCCCGGAATGGCCGGGAGCCAGACGAACAGGAAGTGGTGGACGCTCGGTGCCGTCTGCGTCGCCACCTTCATGCTTCTGCTCGACATCACGGTGGTGAACACCGCGCTGCCGAAGATCCAGCAGGACCTCGGCGGCAGCTTCTCCGACCTGCAGTGGGTTATCGACGCGTACGCGCTCTCGCTCGCGGCGCTGGTGCTGACCGCGGGCTCGCTCGCCGACCGGCTCGGCCGCCGCCGCGTCTTCGTCGCCGGGTTGGCGATCTTCTCCCTCGCCTCGCTGCTCTGCGCGCTCGCCCCCGACCCGACCTTCCTCAACCTCGCCCGCGGCCTGCAGGGGATCGGCGGAGCGATCATGTTCGCGGTCAGCCTGGCGCTGGTCGCCCAGGAGTTTCCCGGCGGCCCCGAGCGGGGCATGGCGATGGGCATCTACGGCGCCTCGATCGGCGTCTCCGTCGCGGTCGGGCCGCTGATCGGCGGCGCCCTCACCGATGGGCTCGGCTGGCAGTCGGTCTTCCTCGTCAACCTGCCGGTCGGGATCGCGACGATCGGCGTCACCTACTGGAAGCTGCGCGAGTCGCGCGACCCGAACGCCTCGCGGATCGACTGGGGCGGCGTCGTCACCTTCTCCGCCGCGCTGCTGGTGTTGGTGCTGGCGCTGGTCCGCGGCAACGCCGAGGGCTGGGGCAGCCCGCTGATCGTCTCGCTGCTCGCCGCGGGGGTGGTCCTGATGGGCGCCTTCGTCGCGATCGAGCGCCGGGTCGAGGAGCCGATGCTGCCGCTCGGCCTCTTCCGCCGCGGCGCCTTCACCGGGGTCCAGCTGTCCGCCTTCGCGGTGTCGGCCTCGATGTTCTCGCTGTTCCTCTACCTCACCCTCTACCTGCAGAACTTCCTCGGCTACTCGGCGGTCGACGCCGGCCTCCGCTACCTGCCGATCACGGTCGGCGCCTTCGTCCTCGCCCCGATCTCGGGGATGGCGCTGGCGAAGGTGCAGGCGCGCTACCTGATGGCGGGCGGCCTCGGGCTGACCGGCGTCGGCCTGCTGCTGATGGGCGGGCTCGAGGTGAGCTCCGGCTGGACCGCCCTCCTGGCCGGGTTCGTCATCTCTGGGATCGGCGTCGGGCTGCTGAACCCGGTGATCGCCGACGTCGCGCTCAGCGTCGTGCCGAAGGAGCGCAGCGGGATGGCGGCCGGGATCAACGACACCTTCCGCCAGGTCGGCGTCGCGGTCGGCGTCGCCGCCTGGGGAGCGATCTTCCTCGGCGTCGGCGCCGACAAGACGCAGTCGCTGGCGGGCGGTGCGGTCGACCACGACCAGGCCCGCGAACTGGTCGAAGCCAGTTCCTCGGGGGCGCTCCCCCAGGCCCTCGGGCAGCTCCCCGCGGGCGCCCGCGACACCGTGCGTCAGGCCACCGAACAGGGCTTCATCCACGGCCTCAACGAGATCCTCCTGTTCGGCGGGATCCTCTGCCTGGTCGGCACCGGGCTGGCGCTCTGGCTGGTGCGCGAGCGGGAGATCGACCGCGGCCTCGACCTCGACGCGCCGCTCGAGGCGGAGCCCGTCCCCGCCCGCGGCTGACCCCGCCACGCGTTCGCGCTTTCCCGTGTCGGTTGCGGGAAAGTGCGAACGCACCGGGTTGGTGACGCGAATAGGCTGCCGCGCATGCGACTGGTGACCTATGACGCGGGCGACGGCGAGCGGGCCGGGATGCTGGTCGACGGGCGCGTCGTCGACGCCTGGGCGGCGCTCGGGGAACCGCATCGGGGCAGCCTGCGGGAGCTGATCGCGCACGGGCGGATCGACGACCTGCGGGCGCGGATCGGGGACACCGGGGCGCCGTCGCATCCGCAGTCGGCGGTGCGACTGCTGCCGCCGATCCCCGACCCGGACAAGATCGTCTGCATCGGGCTGAACTACAAAGAGCACGCGGCCGAGGTCGGCGCCGAACCGCCCACCCACCCGATCATCTTCGGCAAGTACCGCAACGCGCTCGTGGGTCCCGACGCGACGGTGACGCTGCCCGCCAACAGCACCAAGGTCGACTACGAGGCGGAGGTCGCGTTCGTGATCGGCCGGCGCGCCAAGGACGTCGCGGTGGACGCGGCGCTCGATTTCATCGCCGGCTACACCCTGTTCAACGACCTCTCCGCCCGCGACCTGCAGGGCCGCGGGCCACAGTGGATGCCGGGCAAGATCTTCGACGGCGCGGCGCCCTGCGGCCCGGCACTGGTCACCCCCGACGAGGTCGGGGCGCCCGACGCGATCGCGATCAGCCTGACCCTGAACGGCGAGACGATGCAGGACTCGACCACCGGCGACCTGATCTTCGGCATCGCCGAGCTGCTCGCCGACCTCTCCTCGCTGATGACCCTGGAGGCGGGCGACATCGTCGCCACCGGCACCCCGCCCGGCGTCGGGATGGGGCGCGATCCGCGGGTCTGGCTCGGCGACGGCGACGAGGTCGTCGTCAGTTCCCCGAGCCTCGGCCACTTGAGGACGAAGCTCGCCCGCTAGCGCGGTTCGTTTCTTCGGTATAGACGAAGATAGGAACCACGCTACGGCGCCAGCTCGTCGCGGACCGGCGGGAGGGTCGCCGACAGCGGCCTGCGCGCGCTCCTCACCAGCGGGCCGCCCATCAGCGAGCTCGCGGTCGCGGCGGTCGCGCCCCAGTCGACCGCGGTCGGCGTGTAGTTCATCAGCTGCACCCAGGTTTCGCTGCCGAGCCGGCCGTCCCGCGGCAGCCCGTGCGCTTCCTGGAAGGCGCGGACCGCGCGCCGCATGGTCCGGTCGAAGATCCCGTCGACTTCGATCTCCTCCCCCGCGGTGATCAGGCGCTCCTGCGCCCAGACGACCAGGTCGCCTTTGGCTCCGATCTTCAGCAGCGGGTATTCGACCTCCGCGTTCACCGCGGGCAGCATGCGGTTACCGGCTTTCGACCCGATCGCGCCCCACTCCCGCACCGTCGTCTCCTGCCAGTCCCACCAACTCGGCACCGTCCCGTAGGTCGCCGAGTAGCGGCGGAAGAGGCGCAGCGGCACCCGCCCCGGCGCTTCGTAGGTCTGCCCGATCGGGAAGATCGGGCGCCCCCAGACGCGGTTATAGAGATAAGAGTGGGCGAAGACCGTGCCGACCGAGGTGCCGATCGCCTTCCAGTACATCTGCGGCTGGTTGACCGTCGCCCCGCCCGGCCCGAGGAAGACCGAGTAGGGGAAGGCCGGGTGGTAGTCGACATATGGGAAGCCGGCGAGGGAAAGCGGGTAGTTGGCACCGATCGCGGCGCGCAGCCGGGAGACGTAGAGGTCGGCGGCGGCGTATTTGCCTTCGTACTCCGCCTCGGCGTCGATCACCAGGCAGTCGGCCCCGTCGGCGACCGCCTCGGCGCCGATCTTCGCCTCGGCCGCCGGCGCGTCGCCATAGACGAACTGCCAGGCACAGACCTTGACGCCGCCGTGGTGGAGCGCGGCGACGATGGTCGGGTTGAACTGGTCCCAGGTGGTCGTCCCATCGCCCGCCTTGATGTAGACGGTGCCGATCCGGTGGCGGTGGGCGGTGGCGAGGATCGCCGGGATGCTGCCGCCCTGGGATTGGTCGACGTACCAGATCCACATGCCCTGCCGGAGGAACGGCGAGTGCTTACCGATCGCCGGATTCTCGAACTGGCCGGCGCCGCCGGTTTCGGCTCGCACCCTCGCCGAGGGTGCGAGCGCGACGAGGACAAGCGCCATCGCGAGCGCGATGACGACGCGGGTATGGGTCGACCTCACTGATTCTCTGAACACTGTCTCTGTCGATCGGCTGCGGAGACCGTCCCGTGGTGGGACCCCGCCGGGCGTGGCGGAAGCTGCCCCGGCGTACGATCACACCTTCCCGTTCGCCCCAGCGATATGCCGAGTCTTCCGTTCATCCGCAAGATCGCCTGCGCCGGCGCCGTGGCGTCGATCCTCGCTGCCGTGTTCCCGGCCGCGGGAGCGGCGGCCGCGCCGGTGGCGACTCGGCCGCCCGCATCCCCGCGCCTGATCGGCGCCACCGCTTCACAGGCGGGCCAGGATCTGATCCTGACGGTGCGGACGGCTAAGCCCCTGTCGCTGGCGAAGCTCCAGCCGCGACCGGACACGCGCCGCGCCGCGGCGGCGTATCTCTGCTTCGGCTTCGCCCCGAAGGAGGGCGCCGGCGGCGCGGCGCCCGAAACGCGCCTCTGCTTCGGCGGCCCGAAGGCCCACACCCGCGTCGGGCTCGTCACCGTCGACGCCGCCGAACGACCGCTTACCCGCGGTGCGGTCAGGGCGAAGGTGAAGCGACCGAGCCCGGACAAGCTCGTGCTCTCGGTGGTCGCCGGACCAACCCACCCCACCGGCCTGCGCCCCGGCCATCACAACTGGCGCGTGCTCGCGAGCGACGGCGGTTGCGAGGTCCGCCGCCGCTGCGCGGTCGCCTATCCAGCGACCGGCGCGAGGCCCTTCCGGCTGCGTCCCGTCCGCGCCGTCGGCTGCACCGGCGGGAGCGCCGAACTTGTCACCGGGGCGACGACGGAGCGCAAGGTCGTCGCCCTCACCTTCGACGACGGCCCGAGCGAATACACCGAACGGTTCCTCTCCGTCCTGCGCGAAAAGGACGTCCGGGCGACCTTCTTCGAGGTCGGCCAGGAGATGCCCGGCCGTGAAGCGACGATGCGCCGGATCCTGGCCGAAGGCGACGAGATCGGCGACCACACGATGAACCACGTCGAATATCCGGACTACGGGCAGATCGCCGGGGCCGCCGCGCGGATCGAGCAGTACACGGGCTTCAAGCCATGCCTCTTCCGGCCGCCGGGCGGCGCCGTCGACCCGAGCGTGATCGCGACGGCGGGCTCGCTCGGCCTGAAGACGATCAACTGGGACGTCGACCCGGCCGATTGGTCGCTGCCAGGCACGTCGGCGATCTATTCGAACATCGTCGCCAACACCCGGCCGGGCTCGATCGTGCTCATGCACGACGGCGGCGGCCCGCGCGAGGAGACCCTCGCCGCCCTCCCACGGATCATCGACACGCTGCGCGCCCGGGGCTACAGCTTCGAGACCGTCAGCGAGCTGCTGGGCGACGAGTTGCTCTACCGGCCATTCGGCTGACCGACCCGCGGCCGCGATCCACCGGCGGCCCGAATGCCTTTGGACATTGGGTATAGGTATCCCCATGCATCCGATCCAGCTTCCAGATCGTATTGCTTGACCGATGAAGATCGCAATCGTCGGCACCGGCATCAGCGGCCTCGTCGCCGCCCACCACCTCCACCGTGATCACGAGATCACCGTCTACGAGGCGGCGACGAGGATCGGCGGCCACACCCACACCGTCACCGTGCCCGATGCGGGCGGTCCCGACCAGGCGATCGACACCGGCTTCATCGTCTTCAACGACCGCAACTACCCGAACTTCGAGGCGCTGCTCGGCGAACTCGGCGTCGGCTCGAAGCCGTCCCACATGAGCTTCTCGGTCAGCGACGGCCGCGGCCGGTTCGAGTTCTCCGGCACTCCCTGGGGCCTCTTCGCCCGCCCCGCCCACCTGCTCTCCCCCACCTTCATCCGCATGCTGCGCGACTGGCGCCGCTTCAACCGGCTCGCCCCCGGGCTGATCGGGATGAACGGGACCGCGCCCTCGCTCGGCGCCTGGCTCGAGCGCGAAGGCTTCTCCCGTCACTTCATCGACCGCCTGATCGTCCCCCAGGCCTCCGCCGTCTGGTCCGCCGACCCGGACCAGATGTGGGCCTTCCCGGCGAGCTTCATGGCCGAGTTCTTCGACAATCACGGCATGTACAGCCTCCGCGATCGGCCCGCCTGGCGGACGGTCGAGGGCGGCTCGCGCTCCTACGTCGAGGCGATCGTCGCGCCCTGGCGCGACCGCGTCCGCACCGCCGCCCCGGTCCGCCGGATCCTGCGCCGCCCCGACGAGGTCCGGATCGAGGCCGACGGCTGCGAGACCGAGAGCTTCGACCGCGTCGTCATCGCCGCCCACTCCGACCAGGCGCTGGCGATGCTCCGTGACCCGAGCGCCGCCGAGCGCGAAGTCCTCGGGTCGATCCCCTACCAGCGCAACGAGGCCGTGCTGCACACCGACGACTCGCTGATGCCGCGCCGCCGCGCCGCCTGGTCGAGCTGGAACTTCCACCTCGCCGAAGAGGCGCCCGCCCGGACCACGGTGACCTACTGGATGAACCACCTGCAGAGGCTGGACGCGCGGCAGCGGTACTTCCTCACCCTGAACCGCGAGGAGGCGATCGACCCGGCCAAGGTCCTGCGTCGCTTCACCTACGACCACCCGGTCTACACCGCCGCCGGGGTCGCCGCCCAGCAGCGCCGGGCCGAGGTCAGCGGCGTCCGCCGCACCCACTACTGCGGCGCCTGGTGGGGCTGGGGCTTCCACGAGGACGGCGTGGTCAGCGGGCTGCGGGTATGCGAGGAGCTGGGCGCGCCCGACGTGGCACTCGCCGCCAGGAGAAGGCTCCCGCCCGCGACGGTCGTCGCCGCGGCGCCGGTCGGCGCGGCCGAAGAGGAGGCGATCGCGGCTTGACCGAGTCGGCCGTCTACGAGGGCTGGGTCCGCCACCGGCGTATGTCGCCGATCGAGCACTCCTTCCGCTACCGCTTCTTCCTCGCCTACCTCGACCTCGCCGAGCTGCCCGCCGTCCTCGACCCCTTCCCGCTCTACTCTGCCCGCCGCCGCGCGCCCGCCCGCTTCCGCCGCTCCGACTACCTCGGCGATCCGGATCGCCCCCTCGACGAGTGCGCGCGCGACACGGTCGCCGCCGCCGGCGCCCCCCGCCCAACCGGCCCGGTCCGCCTCCTCACCGGCCTCCGCTACCTCGGCCACAGCTTCAACCCGGTCAGCTTCTACTACTGCTTCGACCCCACCGGTCGGCGGGTCGAAGCTGTCGTCGCCGAGGTCGAGAACATACCCTGGGGGGAGCGACACGCCTACGTACTGGAGCGGGGAGACCGGGAAGGCACAGTGCTGGCCGAAGAGTTGAAGAAGAACCACCACGTCTCGCCTTTGATGGGGATGGACCAGACGTACTCCTTCCGCGCCGGGACGCCGGGCGAGCGCCTCCAGGTGCACATCGAGTCGCGCCCCACCGGGAGCGCGGCGAAGACCTTCGACGCGACGCTCTCGCTGCGCCGCCGGGAGCTCACCCGCCCGCTGATGCTCGGCCTGCTCGCCCGCTACCCGGCCGCCTCGCTGCAGACGGTAGCCAAGATCTACGCCCAGGCGGCGCGGCTGAAGCTGAAGGGCGCCCGCTACCACCCCCACCCCGAGGGGGCCGAGGTGGCGCGGTGAAAGACGCGGTGGCGCGGGCCGCCGTCGGCGCGGTCCTGTCGCGGACCCGCGGCGGCCAGATCGAGGTCATCGAAGGCGGCCGCAGCCGCACCTACGGCGAGACCGGCACCGACCTCCACGCCACCGTCCGGATCAACGACCCGGCCGCCTGGCGCGGGCCCTTGCACGGCTCGGTCGGCCTCGGCGAGGGCTACGTCGACGGCCTCTGGGAGACCGACGACCTCGTCGCCCTGATCCAGATCGGCGCCCGCAGCCTCGCCGACCAGCACCGCGGCATCAGCGCCGGCGTCGCCAGGACCCGCAGCGCCCTGCACCGGCTCCGCGGCCTCGTCCCGGAGAACACCCGCGGCGGCGCCCGCCGGAACATCAGCGCCCATTACGACCTCGGCAACGACCTTTTCGCCAGCTTCCTCGACCCGATGATGATGTACTCGTGCGCGTACTTCCCGCGCGAGGGCGCCGACCTCGAGGAGGCGCAGCTGGCGAAGCTCGACCGCATCTGCGAGCGCCTCCGGCTCGGCCCCGACAACCACCTGCTGGAGATCGGCAGCGGCTGGGGCGGGATGGCGATCCACGCGGCGCGCACCACCGGTTGCCGGGTGACGACGACGACGATCTCCCGCGCCCAGCACGAGCTGGCGACGGAGCGGGTGCGCGCGGCCGGCCTCGAGGACCGGATCACGATCCTGCTCGAGGACTACCGCGATCTGCGGGGGAACTACGACCGCCTGGTCTCGGTCGAGATGATCGAGGCGGTCGGTTGGCAGTACTTCGACGACTACTTCAAGACCTGCGACCGGCTGCTCGCCGACGACGGCCTCTTCCTGCTCCAGGCGATCACGATCGACGACCGCCTCTACGAGGTCGAGAAGGCGTCGCGGAGCTTCGCCAACACCCACATCTTCCCCGGCGGTTGCCTGCCCTCGATGCAGCGGATCGCCGACAGCGTCGCCCGCGTCACCGAGCTGCGCCAGGTCTGGCTCGACGACATCACCGCGCACTACCCGCCGACGCTGGCGAACTGGCGAGAGCGCTTCTTCGGCGCCTGGGACAGGCTCCGCCACCACGGTTACGACGAGCGCTTCCGCCGGCTCTGGGACTTCTACCTCTCCTCCTCGGAGGCGGGCTTCCGCGAGCGCCGGATCGGCGACGTCCAGGTCCTCTTCGCGAAGCCGCACTGGCGATGAGCGAGCGGGGCGACGGCGCCGGGGCGGCCGACGGCGGGCGCGGGCCGCTGATCCTCGTCCACGGGCTGGGCGCCTCGAAGAGCGTCTGGGACCCGGTGGTGCCGTTGCTCGCCCGCGAGCGCGAGGTGATCGCGCTCGACCTGCCCGGCTTCGGCGCCGCCCCCTCGCTGCCGGCCGAGGTCGAGCCGACCGCGGGGGCGCTCGCCGGCGCGCTCCGCGAGCAGCTCGCCGGCCGCGGCATCGACACCTTCGACGTGGCCGGCAACAGCCTCGGCGCCTGGGTCGGGCTGGAACTCGGCCGCCTGGGCGCCGCCCGCTCGGTCACCTGCCTCTCCCCCGCCGGCCTCTGGCGCCGGCCGCTCGGCCCGGCCAAAGGGACCACGCGGATCTGGGCCCGCCGCCTGCGGCCGTTGGTCCCGCTCGCGCTCCGTATCCCGCCGCTGCGCCGCCGCGCCCTGCGCACCTTCGCCGCCCATCCCGAGAACATCCCGCCCGCCGCCGGTCGCGAGCTGGTCCTCGGCTGGATCGACGCCGACGGCTACGACGGCGCCAACAAGGCGATGCGCGAGCACATTTTCGAGCCGCAGGGCTACCCGCCCGAGGTTGCGGTGACGATCGCCTGGGCCGAGCACGACCGGTTGGTCGGGCCACCCCGCGAGGAGCGGCGGCCCGCGGGCGCCCGCTTCCTCGTCCTGCCCGGCGTCGGCCACACGCCGATGTGGGACGACCCCGAGCTGGTCGCCCGCACGATCCTCGAAGGCAGCGCCGTCCCCAGCACCCGCCCCCAGAGCTTCCGAGCTTAGCTGCCATATATGGCAGCTAAAGTCGGACGCACGCCCAGGAACGGCCCACCCACTTAGGAGGAGCAGCTTGATCGTCGAGAGGACCGAGAACCCGCAGTGGCTTTCGAACGCCTACCTGGTCGCCGATCCGGAGCGCGGCACCGGCGTCCTGATCGACGGCAACGAAGACATCGATCCGCTGATCGACCGGGCCGAGCGCGACGGGATCGAGATCAGCCACTACCTCGTCACCCATCCACACGCCGACCACATCGCCGGGATCGCCGCGGCCCGCGAGCGGCTCGGCGGGCCGCCGCTCGTCGCCCACGAGGCCACCGCGGCGGAGCTCGACGAAGAGGTCGCGGTGATCATGGGCGATGGCGACAAGCTTGACGCGGGCGGGCTCGAGATCGAGGCGATCTTCACCCCCGGCCATGCTCCCGGCCACCTCGCCTTCCTGATCGACGGCACCGACGTCTTCACCGCCGACGTCCTCTTCAAGGGCACCGTCGGCGGTTGCGCCTCACCGGGCGCGGCCGGCTTCGATGCCCTCAAGGCCTCGGTGATGCGGCTGATGGAACTGCCGCCGGAGACCCGCGTCCACCCCGGCCACAAAGAGCCGACGACGATCGCCGAGCAGGAGGTCGAGAACCCGTTCGTGCGTATCTGGCGCGGCATCGACGCGACCGGCGAGGAGGAGGTCACGGTCTGGGACCGGCCCGCGACGATGAAGCTCTGGGCACCCGACTACGACGGCGGCAACAAGGCCTGGATCGTCTTCGGCGACTCCGGCGAAGAGACGATCGTCGGCGGCTCCCAGGTGGTGCGCGGCTGAGCTGGGGTCAGCCCCCGTAGGTGCCGATCGCCAAACCGAAAGCGGTGCCGATCTTCTGGGTTTGCTCGTAGCCGGATTGGGCGGAGAAGCCGTTTTCGAGATCGAGCTTCGACGGCAAGGCCACGACGCGGACGACGTACTGTGCGTCGCCGCTACCCGCCGGAGGACAGAGGTCGTAGCCGACCTCGCCGTGGCTGTTGCGCCCCTCGACCAGGGTGCCATGCGCGCCGGCGGCGAGCCGCCGCGTCGACGGCTTGATTCCCGTCGCCGCCCAGTCGAAGACGAGCTTGCCGTCGACGGGCTTCATGTCGATCACGAACAACGCCACTTCCTTGGTCCCCTTCGGCAAGGCACCCCAGCGAACTTCCGGCGACCGATCGGCACCATGGCACGTGGCGCTCTTGGGGAATCGACCGCCCTTCAAGGCCGGGACAGAGACGTTCAACGAGTATTCGGGGAGGCTCTCCTGGCTCGCCGTGGTCGAGTCCGACGCAGCGGATCCACCGTCGGACGTGCCGGGATTTGCGCCGCCGTCGGACGTGCCGGGAGCCGCGCCGGCGGTCGGGCCGGAGCTGTCGCCGGTCGTACCCGAGCCACCACCGCACCCAGCGAGAGCCCCCGACATCAAGAGGCCCAACACGCAGGCGAGCGCCAAAGCCGCGATCGATGACCGAACTGATCTGCCGTGCCGCATGGTTCTCCCCCCGCTGTGGACGCGTCCCTGATTCCCCAAGACCCGAGAGCTGACGCTAGCGCCAATCGGCGTATGGATCAACAATCCTGAATGTTTTTTAGAAATCTTTTCAGCCGGACGCCGCCGCCGGCAACGCCCTACCGATCGTTTTCTTTCACCGCCGGACCTTTAGGCCGACCCGGCAAATCTGGACGTATGTCCGTTGAGGGCCGCCCCCTCTCCGTCCAGAATCATCTGGATGGAATCGGTCCAGGAATTCTTCTTCGACTGGTACCCGGTCTTCGGCGTCCTCTTCATGGCGATGCTGCTGTTGGTCTTCCTGCGGCTGATGCGGACCACGGTCGGGTCGACCAAGCCGGAGACGGTGAAGGCGTCGCAGACCGAGCCGGTCGCCTGGGAGGAGGTCCAGGGCGTCGACGCCGCCAAGGACGAGCTCCTCGATGTGGCCGAGTGGCTGCGCGAACCGGAACGGTTCAAGGCCCTCGGGGCGCAGCCGCCGCGCGGCGTCCTCCTCTACGGCCCGCCGGGGACCGGCAAGACGATGCTCGCCCGGGCCGTCGCCGCCCAGGCCAAGTGCGACTTTTTCGCCGCCTCCGGCTCGAGCTTCGTCGAGATGTTCGTCGGCCGCGGCGCCGCCCGCATCCGCCGGCTGTTCAAAGAGGCGCGTAAGTCCGGGCGGGCGGTGATCTTCATCGACGAGCTCGACGCGGTCGGCGGCCATCGCTCCGGCGGTGGCGACGGCGGTAGCTCCGAGCGCGAGCAGGCGCTGAACCAGCTGCTGGTCGAGCTCGACGGCTTCGAGAAGGACAAAGGGACGGTGATCGTGATCGCCGCCTCCAACAACGTCGACAAGCTCGACAAGGCGCTGCTGCGGCCGGGGCGCTTCGACCGCCAGGTGCTGGTGGCGCCACCCTCCCGCGAGGGCCGCGAGGCGATCCTCCGCGCCCACGCCAAGGGCAAGCCGCTGGCCGACGATCTCGACCTCACCGACGTCGCCCGCAAGACCACCGGCATGACCGGCGCCCAGCTCGCCAACGCGCTGAACGAGGCGGCGATCATCGCCGGCCGCGCCGGGCACGACGCGATCCACCGTGAGGAAGTCGACGAGGCCTTGCTGCGCCAGTCGGTCGGCTCCCAGCAGGCGCGCCGGCTGAGCCTCAAGGAGCGCCGCATCGTCGCCTACCACGAGGCGGGCCACGCGCTCTGCCGCAAGCTGCTCGGGCTCGATCCACCGGAGATCCTCTCGATCGTGCCGCGTGGCCCGGCGCTCGGCTTCGTCGGCCACTCGCCGACCGAGGACAGCTACCTGAAGTCCCGCGACGAACTGGTCGACGAGGTGGTGACGCTGCTCGGCGGCCGGGCGGCCGAGGAAGAGGTGTTCGGCGAGTCCTACTCGGGGGCGGTCGACGACCTCGCCCGCGTGCACATGGTCTGCAAGCAGATGGTCGGCGAATTCGGCATGGGCGTGGCGATCGACCACGACGGCCCGCCACCGATCGCGATGCCGACCGGCGACTACGCGGTGTCCGACGCCACGCGCCGCGACGTCGACCTCGCCTCGATGACCCTGGCGCGCGAGGCCTACCGGCGCTCCCGCGCCCTCCTCACCGCCAACCGCGAGTGCCTCGACGACCTCGCCGAGACGGCCCTCGACCGGGAGACGCTGACCCGCGAGGAGCTCGACGAGATCTTCGCCCGTCACACCCTGCGCGGCCTGGTCGAGCAAAAGGGCTCCGGCGCCGCCCTGGTCGCGATGTCCCGCCACCGCCACCCGTAGCCCGCTGTTGACGGGCCGAAAAGCGCTGATATAGAGCGCTTTTCGGCCCATCAACGTCGTGGCAGGCGACAATGGGATGGTGGAGCAACCGAGGTGGTGGTCGATGCGGCCGGCGCAGAATCTGAAGCCGGCGACCTATCGCTGCCCGTTCTGCGGGCAGCACCTGGCTTCGATGTCCGAACACGTGCTGATCGCGCCGGAGGACGACCGCTCCAAGCGGCGTCACGCCCATATGGAGTGCGTGCGCAGGGCGCGCCAGGCGGGGAAGCTGCCGACGCGGGACGAGTGGCTCGAGGCCGAGCGCGGGCCGAGGCCGAGCCTCGGCGAGCGCTTGCGCGGGCTCTTCACGGGTAAGGGGTCCGAGCGATGACGCGATCGGCCCAACGGCGCGCCCGGGCAGGAACGAAGCGGCCGAGCAGGCCGCGGTGAGCGGCGACCCGGCGGTAGGTCCGTTCGGTCGCGCCTGGAAAGCGGGCGAAGAGGGCCGCCGGGATGTGGCCGCCGGGAAGCAGAGACAGGGCCGGGGCGACGGCGGCGCCGGCGCTGAAGCGCGTGCCGTCGTCGAGGACCAGGTGCCAGGAGGCGTCGCGCTCGGCCTCGGTGAGATCGGCGAGGAGCAGATTCGCCTCCGGGCTCCCCAGGGGGAGCGGGCGGAGAGCTCGTTGGCGGCCCCAGGACAGGAGAAGGGCGAGGCTGACGCGGCAGAAGCCGCAGTCGGCGTCGTAGATGACCGTTGCCTTCGGGCCCACTCGTCGAGCCTACGGAGGCGGCGATGAGGATCGGGCGGCGGGGGGCGATCGTCCCCGGGGCCGAGATCGGCGATCTCGTCGACGAGACCTCGACCGACGCGGAGACCGGTGCCGTCACCTCGCGGCAGGCCGCCGACATCGTCCTTCCCGCCAGGGCGATCGAGGGGCTGTGGGACCCCGAACACCTGGAGCGGGTGGCGCGCACCTACTGGACGACGCTGGAACGCTTCACGCTCGGGTTGCTCCACGTCCATTACACGGCCGGCGAGCGCGCGATCGTGCTGTTGATCCCGCAGCTGCGCCTGCTCACCTTCAAGGCGCCCGAATACGAGATGGACGAGTGCCACGGGATCGTGCGCTGGCGGATCGAGAGGGGGCTACTGGTCTCCAAGCGTGGCACCGGCGGCGACGGCTACCTGGAGATCGACATCCACCGGCACGACGAAACGGACCGCGGCAAGGTCCGGCTCCGGGTCGGGGTCGAGGTCGCCAACTACTACCCGCGGCTGGGCGGCCTCTCGCGCCGGCTCTACTCGGCGACGCAGTCGCGGATCCACGTGATCTCCTGCAACTACTTCCTCCGCCGCCTGGTGCGTCGCGATCTCTCCACCTCCAAGGTCGGCCACTTCGCCGGCCCCGCCTCCGCCGCGCAGGCCCCGGATCCCGGGGCTTGACATCAGTTATTAGTCGCTGCTAAGTTCCTTTCTTAGTCGCCGCTACTAACTACGGAAGGACCGCCGCCGATGGAAGCGCAAGCGCAAGAGAAAGGGAGGCTTTGGACGCTGCTCCTGGTCTCCGTGGGGCTGTTCATGGTCGTGCTCGACAACCTGGTCGTGAACGTCGCCCTCCCCTCCATTCACAACGACTTCGGGGCCTCGGTGCAGGCGCTGGAGTGGACCGTCAATGCTTATGTCCTCGCCTACGGGGTCATGCTGCTGACCGGCGCCGCGCTCGGTGACCGGTTCGGTCGCCGGCGCATGTTCGTCGCCGGCATCTCGCTCTTCACCGCCGCCTCGGCGGCCGCCGCGCTCGCGCCTGACGCGGACCTCCTGATCACCGCCCGCGCGATCCAGGGCATCGGCGCGGCGATCGTCACTCCGCTCACCCTGACCCTCCTCGCCGACGCCTTCCCGCCCGAAAAACGCGGTATCGCGCTGGGCGTCTGGTCCGGCATCAGCGGCGTCGCCGTCGCCCTCGGCCCGCTCGTCGGCGGTGCCGTGATCGAGCTCGCCGACTGGCACTGGATCTTCTGGATCAACGTCCCGATCGGCCTCCTGCTCGCCCCCCTCGCGGCGCGCAAACTGGAGGAGAGCTACGGCCCCAAGGCCGCGCTCGACCTGCCCGGACTCGGCCTCGCCTCGACCGGCCTCTTCGGCCTCGTCTACGGCCTCGTCCGCGCCCAGACGATCGGCTGGACCGCCCCCGAGGTGCTGGTCAGCATCGGCGTCGGCGTCGTGCTGCTCGCCGCCTTCGTCCGCCAGGAGCTGCGGACCGAGTCGCCGATGCTGCCGATGTCGTTCTTCGCCAAGCGCAGCTTCGCCGTCACCAACGTGGTCTCGATGGCGATGTACTTCGGCATGTTCGGCTCGATCTTCTTCCTCAGCCAGTTCATGCAGAACGTGCTCGGCAACTCGCCGCTCCAGGCGGGCCTGAAGCTGCTGGTCTGGACCGGGGCGACGATGATCGTGGCACCGCTGGCGGGCGTCTTCAGCGAAAAATTCGGCCCCCGTTGGTTCATGGTCGGTGGCGTCTCGCTGCAGGCGATCGCGCTCGGCTGGCTCGCCACCGAGGCCTCGACGACGATGGGCTACGGCGAGATGATCATCCCGTTCGTCCTCGCGGGCTCCGGCATGGCGCTGGTCTTCGCCCCTTCGGCGGCGGCCATCCTCAACTCGGTCCGCGTCGACCAGGCCGGCCAGGCCTCCGGCGCCACCAACGCGATCCGCGAGCTCGGCGGCACCTTCGGCATCGCCGTCCTCGCCACCGTGTTCAGTGGCGCCGGCGCCTACACCACGCCGCAGGCGTTCGTCGACGGGCTCGTCCCCGCCCTCTGGGTCGGCGTCGCGGTGCTGGCGTTCGGCGCCCTGGTCGCGGCGGTGCTGCCGTTCGGCGGCAAGGCGACCGCCGGCGAGGTCGATGAATACGAGGAGGAGCGCGCCGGGCACGGTCCCTCACATCCCCTCCCCGTCGCGAACTAGGATCGAAGGGTGGCGGCGACTGCGAAAACCGAGCCTCGCAGGCGCGTCCCGGCAGCCGAGCGCCGGGACGCGCTGATCGAGGCCGCCGTCCATCACTTCGCGCATGGCGGGCTGCAGGGGACGAAGGTCTCGGCGATCGCCGCCGATGTCGGCGTCGCCCAGCCCTACGTCTTCTCCCTCTTCCCGACCAAGCGCGACCTCTTCCTCGCCGCCGTCGATCGCTGCTTCGAGAAAGTCCAGGCGCTCTTCGAGCAGGCCGCCGAGGAGTACGAGAAGAACGGGCCGCAGGAACCGGATGAAGACAAATTGAAGGCGATCGGCCGCTCCTACATGAGCGCGATCGGCGACAACCCCGACCAGCTGCTGCTCCAGCTCCAGGGCTACGCGGCCTGTGGTGACGACCCGGGAATCCAGGTCGCGGTGCGCCACAACTACGCGCGGCTGGTCGACCTCTGCCGCCGGCTCACCGGGGCCGACGACGAGCGTCTCGACCAGTTCTTCCAGATGGGGATGTGGTGCAACGTCGCCGCCGCCCTCGGCATCGAGGACTTCTCGACCGAGTCCGGCTGGGTCGAGAAGTCGCTCGCCGACATCTAGACCGGGAGGGGCTCGCGGGCGGCGACCAGGCCGCGGGTGCGTAGCACCGGCATCAGGCCCTCGCCCACCCGGTAGGCCTCCTCCAGGTGGGGATAGCCGGAGAGGATGAACTCGTCGATGCCGAGGTCGTGGTACTCGGCGATCCGGTCGGCGACTTCCTCGTGCGAGCCGACCAGGGCGGTGCCGGCGCCGCCGCGGACGAGGCCGATCCCGGCCCAGAGGTTGGGCGCCACCTCGAGGTGGTCGGTGCGCCCCCCGTGCAGTTCGGTCATCCGCCGCTGGCCCTCCGATTCGGAGACCTTCTGGATCGACTGGGCCTGGGCGATCTGCTCGTCGGTCAGGCCGGCGAGCATCCGCTCCGCCACGGCCCAGGCCTCCTCGGCGGTGGCGCGGGTGATCACGTGGAGGCGGATGCCGAAGCCGAGCTCACGGCCCTCGCGGTCGGCTGCCTCGCGCACCGCGTCGAGCTTCGCCGCCACCGCGGCGGGCGGCTCGCCCCAGGTGAGGAAGACGTCGGCGCGGCGGGCGGCCACCTCCAGCGCCGCCGCCGAGGATCCACCCAGGTAGACGGTCGGCCAGGCAGGTGGATCGAGCAGGCGGGCGCCCTCGATCTCGAACCACTCGCCGGAGAAGTCGACCTCCTCGCCGGTCCACAGCTCGCGCACGATCGCCAGGAACTCGTCGGCCCGCGCGTAGCGGGAGTCCTTGCCGATCGTGTCGCCGTAGCGGTGCTGCTCGATCTGGTCGCCGCCGACCACCACGTTCAGCAGCAGCCGGTCGCCGGAGACCCGCTGGTAGGTCGCCGCCGCCTGCGCCGCCAGCGTCGGCGACTGCAGGCCGGGACGAAACGCGACCAGGTACTTGAAGTCGCGGGTGTGCTGGGTCAGCGCCGCGGTGATCACCCAGGCCTCCTCGCACCAGGAGCTGGTCGGAGTAAGCGCCCCCTCGAAGCCCATCGCCTCGGCGGCGCGGGCTACCTGCGACATGTAGGCGAGATCCCCCTTGCGCGCATTGGTCGCCGCGTCGTCGATCCGCGCCCCGTGCGCGCCGACCGCGTTGCCGAGGCTGAGGTCGGTGTGGGAGTCGCCGTTGGTCGGCAGGAACCAGTGCAGTCGGACGGGCATCGCCGCGCTCCTCTCAGGCGGCGGCGGGGCTGCCGAGGCGCTCGCGCCGCGTCCTCCCGCCGGGGTGGGTGTCCGGCAGCCGCGCCTCGTGCTCGCCGTCGGCGAGCTTCTCGCGCAGCGTCCCCGGCGTGTACTCGCTCTGCATCAGGCCGCGCCGCTGCAGCTCCGGCGCCGCCCCGTCGATGAACTCGCGGAACGATCCCGGCGTCACGTAGTAGGGGATGTTGATGCCGCCGACGCCGGCGTCGGCCCACTCCTGAAGCCGATCGGCGATCTGCTCCGGGGTGCCGACGATCCGGTTGATCGAGCGGTAGGCGAGCAGGTCACCGAAGGTCGCGGTCTTGTCAGGAGCCGCCTCGAGGATGCCCTTGACGATCCCCTGGGTGTTGTACTGCTCGATCTCGCCGACCGGGGCGTCGAGGTCGATGTCGGCGAGGTCGACGCCCATCGCGCCGCCCATGTGCGCGGCATAGCCTCGCGCGCTGGCGCCCTGGTCGTACTCGGCGGCTTTCGCCTGCGCCTCCGCCTCGGTGCCGCCGACGATGAACGACATCCCTTGGAAGAAGACGATGTCCTCGGGATCGCGGCCGACCGCGGCGGCACGGCCGCGGATGTCGTCGATCGTCTCCCGCGCCCCGGCGGGCGTGCGGCTGATGATGAAGATCGCCTCCGCGTTGCGGGCGGCGAAGTCCCGCCCCCACTCCGAGGTCCCGGCCTGGAACAGCACCGGGGTGCGCTGCGGCGAGGGCTCGGCGAGGTGCGGCCCGGGGACATCCGGGTAGAACTCGCCGCGGTGGTCGATGTCGTGGATCTTCGCCGGGTCGGCGTAGATGCCGTTCTCGACGTCGCGGATCACCGCGTCGTCCTCCCAACTCCCCTCGAGCAGCTTGTAGACGACCTGCATGTACTCCTCGGCGCGCCGGTAGCGCTCCTCGTGCGAGGGCAGGCCGCCGAAGCCGAGGTTGCGTGCCGCGTCGGGCAGGTAGGAGGTGACGATGTTCCAGCCGACCCGGCCCTTGGTCAGGTGGTCGAGGGTGGAGAGCCGGCGGGCGAAGTTGAACGGCTGCTCCTGCAGCACCGACTGGGTGAAGGCGAAGCCGAGGTTCTCGGTCGCCGCCGCCATCGCCGGGATCAGCAGCGAGGGATCGTTGACCGGCGTCTGCAGGCCCTCTTCGACCGCCGCGTCGCGGCTGCCGCCGTAGGCCGCGTAGGTGCCGACGACATCGGCCAGGAACAGGGCGTCGAACTTGCCCCGGTCGAGGAGCTGCGCCAGCTCGATCCAGGCGTCGAGGTCGGTGTAGTCCATGCTGCGCGAGTCCTCACGCGTCCACTGGCCGTGGTGGATGTGGGAGACGCAGTTCATCGA
>Ga0134125_10000675_pt1 | contig 44793 bp, 19 predicted proteins | sample KB31751_FD_96464 | JGI IMG/M metagenome (GOLD analysis project Ga0134125, IMG submission 96464) | Terrestrial soil microbial communities with excess Nitrogen fertilizer from Kellogg Biological Station, Michigan, USA - KB3-175-1 | ecosystem: Environmental > Terrestrial > Soil > Unclassified ...
TATTCCCGCAAAGCCGCAAAGCCCGCAAAGGGTTGATTAGTACAATGACAACTGACAGTTCCCTGATTGGAGTAGTGGACGATAAGCTGATCACCCTGAAATAGTTTTTGTCCGCTGATTCTTTTGCGAGCTTTGCGCCTTTGCGGGAGACTTCTTCGCACCAATGAAAACTATTCCCGCAAAGTCGCAAAGCCCGCAAAGGGTTGATTAGTACAATGACAATTCCATGATTGGAGTAGTGGACGATAAGCTGACCACCCTGAAATAGTTTTTGTTCACTGATTCCTTTGCGAGCTTTGCGCCTTTGCGGGAAACTTCTTCGCACCAATGAAGACTATTCGCAAAGTCGCAAAGCCCGCAAAGGGTTGATTAGTACAATGACAAATGACAGTTCCCTGATTGGAATAGTGGAACGATAAGCTGATCACGCTGAAGTCGTTTTTGTTCACTGATTCCTTTGCGAGCTTTGCGCCTTTGCGGGAAACTTCTTCGCACCAACGAAAACTATTCCCGCAAAGTCGCAAAGCCCGCAAAGGATTGATAGGCACAATGACAAATGACAGTTCCCTGATTGGAGTAGTGGACGATAAGCTGACCACCCTGAAATACGATAAGCTGATCACCCTTAAATAGTTTTTGTCCGCTGATTCCTTTGCGAGCTTTGCGCCTTTGCGGGAGACTTCTTCGCACCAATGAAAACTATTCCCGCAAAGAAGTACCTCAAGCCACTTTCTTTCCGGAGAGACTTCTCTTCAGCACCGCCATTAGATCGATCACTTCAGCTGGCTTGCGTTCCTCGACTTCAACCTTGACGACGTTCTTGCGGCTGCCTTTCTTCTTCTTCACCAACTTCAGCAGCGCATCCGTTTGCTCATCTTTCAATTTTGAGCCGGCAAACGTTTTCCTGGTCTTGCTCGCGATTAGCTTTTCAAACTTACGCAGCGTCGCCGGCGCTACTTTCGTTTTCTTCGGCAAGCCTACCTCAGCCGGCGTGCGCAGCTCATCGGCAAAGCGCATCGTCTCAGCCCGCAGAATTCCATGATCGGAAAAGATCGCGATCAGGTATTCCTTGGCGCGCATGACAAAAGTAGCGATGCCCGCCACGCCGCTCTTGTGCATAGTTTCAGCGAGCAGCAGGTAGGCTTTTTCAGTGTTTGCAGCAGGCGTTAGGAAGTAGCCTCGCTCGAAATAGATAGGCGGAATCGTCTCCTGGGGAACAAACAGCTTCAAGTCAATGTCGCGAGTCTTTTCCGGTTGCAGCCGCTCGAGCTCTTCGTCGGAAACGATCACAAACTTGTCCTTATCAATTTCAAAGCCGCGCACCACTTCGTCCGCGTCCAGATCCTTCTCCGTCTTCTGCGAATAGTATCGACGCGCGAGCGGCTCGCCCTCAGGACTCAGCATGCGCAGCGACGCGCGGTTGCTTTGATTAGCAGGGAACAGGTTGACCGGCACACTAACGAGACCGAACGTGAGCGTGCCGGACCAGAACGGTCGCGGTCCAGCGCGTCCATCCTGGATCTCATCCCCTTTTCGAGATTTACGACTTGTCCTAGGCAGCTTTCTTTCCTTTCTTCAGGGCGGCCAGACTGCGCGCCAGCACACTATCGAGCGAGGTCGAGACCCGCTTCTTTTTCACCGAGCTCAGTCTGGGCTTATGTCCTTTGCCTTTGCTCTCGATGAACTTCATCAAGCGTTCGCGATATTCATCCTTGTATTCCTTAGCGTCGAATTCGCCCTCCATCGCGGCAATCAGTTGCTTCGCCATGTCGAGCTCTTTTTGGGTCGGAGCTCGTCCGGCAGGCTTGGGAAGCTGCTCGGCTGAGATCACTTCGCTGGCAGTACGCAGCGTGAACAGAAACAAGGAATCATCGACAACTCGCACCGCGCCGGCATATGCCTTTTTGCGCATGGCCCAGCGCGCGATGCCCTCCACCTCTCGTTTTTGCAGCGCTTCAATGAGGCCGAAATAATCTTTCTGATCGCCATCGGGAGCCAGATAGTAAGGACGCTCGTACCATTGCTGGCTTATCTTTTCAGGAGGAACAAATTCGGTAATCTCGATGTCGCGTGAAGGCTCAGGCTCGAGGCTCGCCAATTCTTCTTCAGTAAGGATCACGAAAGTGCCGGGTTCAATTTCATAGCCCTTTTGAATCTCTTCATTAGGAACTTCTTCGCCGCTGTTGGGGTCAACCATGTGTTGCTTGACTCGCATCTTGGCGCGGTCGTCCAGCAAGTGAAAGCGAACAGTCTGATCGCTCACGGCTGAGAAGAGCTTTACCGGAACTCTCGTCTTACCGATCTTCAGTGAACCTTTCCAAATCGCGCGTGCAGCCACTACGTTTGAACTCCTGTTTCGTGTTTACGCCGTTGCACGTGGCATCGGCGTCCCGCCGATGTTCCGTACATACACTCAAGCTTGAAGGTAACGACGCTAAGCCTGTACTCCTGTCTCCTGTTCACGCCGTTGCAATCGTGGCATCGGCGTCCCGCCGATGTTCCGTACATACACTCAAGCTTGAAGCTAACGGCGCTAAGCTTATACTCCTGTCTCCTGTTCACGCCCGCTGAGGCACTCCGGACACACAAGCTCGAGAGTCACAGTGCGTTGAATGCAAATCGGGCAAATCGATCTGTCGCAATCAACGCAGTAGTACTCCGAGCGGTGAGCATGTCCATGGTTACAGGCCGAGCAAATCTCGACCGTTTCCACCAGCCACCACGGAGCCTCCTGTTTGCGTTTCGCCATCAATCTTCACAAGTGGCATCGGCGTCCCGCCGATGTTCCGCACATACACTCTTCACAAGTGGCATCGGCGTCCCGCCGATGTGCCACACCATACACTCAAGCTTGAAGCTAACGGAAACATCGGCAAGATGCCGATGCCACTCTCAACATCGGCAAGATGCCGATGCCACTCCTCAACATCGGCAAGATGCCGATGCCACTCCTCAACATCGGCAAGATGCCGATGCCACTCCTCAACATCGGCAAGATGCCGATGCCACTCCTCAACATCGGCAAGATGCCGATGCCACTCACGTCATTAACACAAATCACGCGCCAAGACCTGGCTTTAGCAGTTGCCTAGCTATAAGCGATGTTTTTGCCCTTTATGAGAACACCACCTTGTACTGGAAAGTTACAGTCTTTGCGCCTTTGCGGGGAAAGATCTCCTCAAGCAGCAAGCAAATCAAACTACCAAGTCTATCTTCAAACGATCCAGAACTTCGCTAATCGGATTGGCCACGCCGTATCCTTCAATTCGTAACCCATCCGCGTTTTGGGCCGCCTCACCCGCCATGCCCGCGAAGATCAATCCGACTGCGTATTGATTAGCGTCCACCAGGAGCGACCCACTGTCGCCCTTTGCCACGAACCTATCGGGCTGAGATGGTTGGACCAGCAGCTGATCCTGAAAGTATGCAGCCTTTCCAGTCCGGGCATATCCGATCCAAATGTCGAGATAGATCGAATAGATTTGTCCCTCAGTGTAGCCGGTCGTCCTTCCGAACTTTCGCACCTCTTCGCCAATCTCGACATCCTTCTTAACTACGTGACCCTTGATCGAGCCAATTGAGGGAATGACCGGCTTGTGCGGTTGCGGTCGCCATAACTTCGCCACCGCTCCGTCGACGTAATTTGGATCGTTGATACCGGTTTCAAACTTGAGCGGGAAAAAGTTCACCAGGGAGCCGATGGGCCGGTTGCTCGCGGCCTCACCCGGACTCGGCTGCATGATTAAGTCGGTGTCATCGAGATTTGCCTTTCGCAGATCAGCAAAGACGTGCGCATTGCTGAGTAAATGAATTTCCTTTTGCCGGCGAAATGCACTCTTGCGCGTGCAAAAGTATCCGATGGTGCCGCTCTCGCCGAACAAGTTGGTGTTGGCGCCGCTGATGCCGCCGACAATCACTTCCTCAACACCCCGGATGCCTTCGACAGGATTGTTTGCAAGGTCAGAAATCTGCTGATCAACTTCGGCTGGTGAGGACGACAGGAGTCCAGCGAGCGGCATCTCCACCAATATGAGAGGAACGCCTCGATAAGTATTCGGCAGCGTAGTCCCACCCGCTCCCGGCCACAGTTCGAAGTTCCGGTCGCTGATGAAAACCTGAACGCAATAACGTCCATCATCGAGTCGTCCCACTCCGACTGCGTGAATGTTTCCCCTCATTCCCGGTCTGAGATAGGTCGAGCTCAATTGCCGCTTGATCTTAACGATGCCTTTGAGCTCGCGTCGATTGTTGTTACGCGAAGGACGTCGCATTCGCCGGTTGCGCAGAACCCTTCTCGCGATCAACCAGGTCACCCAGGCCAGCACCAACGCCGCGGCAATCCACGTGTAGGCGTCGTAGTAGTAATACATCAACGTGTCGCGACCGTTCTGCCGAGAATAAAGAAAATGCCTTTCGAGAATGAGCAAGAGCATGGGTTGATTCAGAGCTGTGCAGTTTGAAAAAGGAATTCTCTTATTCACACCCGGTTTCAACCGGGGTGGGGCAGAGCTTCCTTGACCACCATTAACCGTTTCACTGATAAATCGTTAGGGAAACTGTTGAAACGGTTAATAAGCCTAACGAATACTCATTCACCCGGTTGAAACCGGGTGTGAATGAGAGACCTGAAAACTGCTTCATACCTTTCGTTAGAGTTGATCGATTGAGCTTAAATCGTCCGTCATAACCGGATGACAAAACTCTCTCATGTTGAATCCGCTCCCACCCTTGCCCTCAACCGCTTCGACCACCGGGCTCAAGTCAAACTGCTGCTGGCTGGGGTGCGAGAGATATCCATAATAGTCAGGCATGTCGCTGGAGACCGCATTGGCGCTGTGATCCATATTCATGATTTCAATGCGATAGGGAAGTCGTTCCAGGCGGCGGAGAGTGTGTGACTCTTCCTTGCCGGCGATTCGAATCGTAAAGTCGACTGCTTCGGCTTCAATCTTCACGCCCATTGTTTCAGCGACGTTGCCAAACTCCTCGCGCTGCGCGCCGTCTCCGTTCGGATTGGCTTGCACCTTTTCGAAGAAGATATTCGTGTCCAGCTTGTGTGTATAGAAGAGACCATTGCCGATGTAGAACTTCGTGAGCGGATGGCGTTTCTCACCGGTCACCGTTAAGGGCGTGTCGCCGTGAAGGCTGTTCAGGCTGACGATCCAGCGAAAGTCGTTGACGTCGGCCGAGTCCAGCCTGTCGAAATCTCCGTTTTGATAAATCTCGTAGCCCGGGATCGCTGCCCCGCCGGCTGCTTTGATTTCGATTTGCACGTCGTCCTTCGGCAGGTTCTGATAGGTAGCGATGTCTCGGTAGGCTACTACATCCTTGTCGCCGCCTTCCTGATATTCGGGCCGTTGAATTCGAATCGTGAGGGTGTGCTTGTGGTCGCGGATAGCGCCAAATTCCCCGCGGCCAAGATCTTTGTTGAAGCAGATAATGCCAAGTCCGGTGAACCGAATAAGTGCTGTTGCCGAGCCTTCTTTAACTGACATGATTCCTCCTGAGCTGAGTTTGTTGTTAAGCCTTCCAGTAGCTTTTGTCGAAAAGTCCTAATCCCACTTGCGGCAGCGGGTGGTTACTTCAAGTCCAGCCTACCAATGTTTGATGTCGTGGTTACTGAATCCCACCTGGGGCAGCAGGTGGATGGTTCAAGTCCTGCCTATTTCCGACTTGCGAGCGAGGCGGCACTTGAAACATCCCTCAGCTGCCGCTGAGGGGATTCGAAGGACCAATCCCAACCTCTCTTTTGTAGGTCGCACTTGAACTATCCACCAGCTCCCGCAGGTGGGATTTAAGACTCTTCGGGCAAAGCTCCTTTCAGTTAGAGTGATGTTCAGAAACAAAACGTAACGAAAATGCAGGTCTTGGTTCTTTGTTCTTAGTTCTTTGTGCTTGTGTCTAAGGCGAAAGGCCCCACAGAGTCTGAATCAACCGCAAAGAGCAACCGCTGCGATTTGTCACCACGAACTACAAAGAACTAAGAACAAAGAACCAAGCACAAAATCAAGCACACCTCCATGCTGAGCCGCGCTTGTAACAAGTAAAAGTCTTCTGCATGCGCCTGGGGACTGTCTCAGCTTTGCCGTTGAAGCGAGTAGTGATTTGCCAGGAGTAATGGGCAACAAACGAAGCTGTATTACAGCGTTTGTTGACGGTTGGCTCGTAGGTCACAGTCGTGTCTAACGCCGCTTCGCCTTTGACTGGTCCGGCGGGACCCTTGAATACCGGAACTTCCGGAGGGTTGTTCTTGATTGTTTTGAACCATTCCGCTCGATGGCTTTTTATCAAAGCCTTCGCTAAATCAGACTTTTGCGAAGGAGTGCACGGCTCGTCATTCGGTTTATCGTTGGATTTATCGATGGCTTTATCGGCGGGCTTATCGTTGGGCTTATCGTTTGGTTTATCGACGGGGTCATCGAGATGTGAGATGTCCGTTACCGGCAGACCACCAAGGTCGGTGACATCAGGCGTCGGCGAAGCGTCTGGCGTGGCCGTTTTGGCGATCTTCACTATTTTCGGTTCTTGCGGCGGGTTCAAATAGATCACGCCATTGATCACTGTCACGCATACCACCATCGTCACAACCATCATGGTGACAGCGTTCTGGACCAGGCGCCGCCACTTCAGTCTTCGCTGCGTCTTTCGGAGCGTGTCGCCCTGTCTTTGAATTTCGCGTTCGCCCTCAGTCCATTTGTCGCTACCCGTATCTACTTCGTGCAGCCGACCGCCGTCAGCGAGGCAAAACCGCGACAAGCCATCGCCGTCGAACGCTCCACATTTTGAACAGATACGCATAATTCAAGCCTATTAACAGGTGTTTAGAGTTCAATCTTCAGATTGAGTGGGCTGCGAGATCACAATCTAAAGATTGAACTCTAAGCGCCTGTCGCCCACGCCTTCTTTCAATAATTCGCGTAACCGCCGAAGAGGGAGAACGCAGCCCAATAGAATGGCGCGCGCGTTTCCCCCTTCGCCAGAACCTCGAGCTGAGCCTGCCTCAAACTTTCAATCGTCGTCATCCTTTTGCGAGTCCGATTCTGATGAAATGCGATCATTAAGTCCTTCGTCGGTTCCGTGTCCACCTTCCATTGGCTCGCCACCACCAGCGGCGCGCCCAGCGCCAGAAAAGTGCGCGCGATACCAATCGCACCTTCACTCTGGTTGTAATGCTCAAAGCCGGTCTCACACGCCGACAACACCACCAGCTTGGCGCGCGGTAATTTGTATGCACTCAGCTCTGCAGACCGCAGCGTTCCCTCCGCAAAAAGCAACTTTGAATTGGCTGAAGATTGCGAGTTAGTCACAAAGTGCCCGGCAAAATGAATCACTTCCATCGAGGCAAAGTTACGCAGAAACTCAGCCTTCGTAGCCTTACTGCCAACCAGCGGAACTGCCTTCGAATAATCCGCGGCGATTGTTCTGGCTTCTATCTCGGCACTCTCAAGGTCCGGGAGATTTAGATTCTCTTCTCGTTGATAATCCGGATTGCCGACACTCAAGATGCTCTCTTCGTCGAACTGTTGTTTGCGCAGAGCTATCTCACTGGCGATCACCATCACTGAGGCGCTGGGCGCATACGACAAAGCAAAGTCCTGCAAGAGAAACCTTCCCGCCGGCGAAACGAGTGAGGCGAACGCGAGTTGATGCAGCGCCTTGTCCGGTACTAAAAAAAGCTGTTTGTCTTTTGCGAGGCCCGGTGGGATCAAAACCTCGTAGAGTTCTTTTGCGACCGGCTGCAGGTCCGCGGCTGATGATTTGCTGACTAACGCCGTTTGGTAAGCAGCAACTTTCCTTTCCAATTCGGCGGCGGTGATGGGTTTCTCAATGAGCGTCAACTCAGTCTTCGTCACTATCCAGATAACCAGCCGGTCGCTCAGCGCCGCGTATTGCACCAGCTGGATCTGCGCCGGCAGTTTCGCTTGAATTTCATCGAGCGATAGCGGCTTAGCGACTGCACCAAAATCCTGCTCCGCTTCTGCTATCGATTTTCCCGATTCAACGAAATCCAATAACGACCTTGCGCGAGAGGCCTCGGCGTATTCATATGCGGCGCGTTTATCGCCGCGCCGGAGCTCATCATCCATAGCCAGGTCAAACACAATCTGCTCATTCGCAAAAAAAGCCTGGCGCGATTCATCTTCACGAATCGTCGTTCGGTACTGCTCAGACAAAGTCATGACTGTCTTTAGTTCAGCAGCAAAATTCTGCTGCTCGTTTAGTTTTTGAAAGCACAACAACTTTCCCTTGTGGATTCGATACAAGTCGTCCATCCATTCGGGCTGCTGCCGGTAGAGCGACAGTGACTGGTCATAATCTGCAATTGCCTGGGCGTACTGTTTCATTTGGGCCTCGACGTCGGCGCGCGTCAAGTAAACCTGCGCAATCGTCTTTGTGTTCTCAGGGTTGAAATCTTTCGACGCAACAGCCAGAGATTCGTTCGCATATTGCAGAGCCGTGGGAAAATCTCCGCGCGCGGAAGCCGCATAAACGATGTTGCGGAGCGAGTCAGTGAGCGTACGCGTGGTTGGCTTGTCGCCACGCACCAGGTTTAGTTTTTCAATCGAAAAGTTGTACGAAGTTGAAAGGAACTCGAGCTTTAGTGAAAGCATCGCGAGCGTTCCCAGGTCGCGCTTAGATTGTCCGGAGTTCTCACGGTAAAGACTCGTGAACGAGAGCATACGGCTCGCAAATGATGTCGCCGTTCCGAACTCACCAAGCACGGTGTAGTGCAATGCTAAAGTCTCCGCTGCGTGGTCAGCCTCGAAGCTATTGTTCGCAGCCTCAGCTTCAACCAATGCGGTCTTAAAGTCGCGCCGGCTTTCTGTAAGCCGGTTCTGAAAAAATTCTCCAACGCCTAGCCAGTAGTAAGCCATGGGAATAAGAAGCTTGAAATTCTTGCCCCGAGCGTTGGCGAGAATTGCCGCTAGTCGTCTCTCGCCCTCGGCTACTTTGCCCGCTTCCGGCAGAAACTGCGCCGCCCAGCTTTCGGCGATCGCGGCTTCACCTGCATTCCCAAGGCGGATGAAAAGATCTCTGCTTCTTTCAAATTCGGATATGGCTTTTGCGTAGTCGCTCTTCTCGCTGGTGATGAAGCCATAAGCCGACACCAATCCGTCCTTGGCTTGCAGCAATCCGGAAAGTTTTTCCTCTCCTGTGTTCGCGTAAAAGTCAGCTAACTCAGAAAAAAAAACTCCCCATGCCGTTCGCGTTCGTAACGACCAAGCCAGGTGAGAGCCTCGAGACTTTCCTTTGCCGCAGTTTTGTCGCCACCCTGTCGCGACAGCAAATACTTTCGTGAAAGCTGAAGGGCCACTGCCGATCCGCGCAAAAGACCCTTGGTCTCATTGTGTATTTCCTGTGCGCGCGTTTCATCGCGATTGCGGTAAGCATTGAGGAAGTCTTCGAGAATCTGATCGTCGTTTTTGGAGACCTGCCCGCTTTCGAGCTTCGTCAAATTCTTTCGAGCCTCCTCAGCCCACGGCGATGACGCATCCTTCTGCAGGTATAGCAGCCAGGACTCGCGTGCCTGCTGTGGTAATCGCAGCTGCTGCTGAACCAAAGCTTTGTTAAAGAGCGCTTCGAGCAGATTGCTGTCGAGCTCGGTGGCTTTCGTGAATTCTTCCAAACTTCGTGAGAGCTCTTCGAATCTCTTATCTTTCACAGTTTTAGCAAGTTCAAAATGCGCAGCTCCCAAATCGTTGTGAAGTTTCGCGATCTTATCGTTGAAGGTCAGGGCCTTCTCAAAGTTCCCGATTGCGTCCGGGAACTTCTGCTGCGTGAGATTAAAGACGCCCAGCGCGTGAAAAGTCTCCGCGCCCGGTTTCTTTTCAGTGGCCTCGAGCAGATTGTTTTCGATGCGACGAAGGCGACTTTGATCTTTGGAGTCCTGTTGGCCTCGGAGCTGAGACAAAGGAGCATAATCAAATTGAGAAATGCGACTCTCGTTGGGGCGCGATTGGCTATACATCGAGCGCAACTCGGCGAGATCGTTGGATCCGCGGTTGCGGCTGAAATAGACAATGCCGGCCAGCATTGCCAACAGCACGACTGCAAATGCGCCGACATATTTCGGTTGATGAAAGAAGGCGCTGAGGGCCGCGAAGAATGTCGGTTTTTCAGCGCTTGTCTGGAGATTTCTGGCGACGGCTTTTTCTCGCAAGGCTTGCGTTAACTCGACCTTGAAGGCTCGGTCCGGATTTCCGGCAAGCGTGGCTCGAAAAGTCTCGATGTCCGCAGCGTTGAAACTTCCCAGGACATAATCATTGATAAGACTGTCTTCAACCATGGCGACTTGTGAACAGAATTCTTCGTCCGAGAAGAGGAGCTCCTCGATCTGCGTGAGCGTCGTTTCATCTGAAACTCGCCCGAGCAGATACTCCCGGATCATTCGTTCACTTTTTAGCGATTCACCCATGGTAAGAACGTTTCAAGTTTCAGGTTTAAAGTTTCAGGAGGAGCGGTTTCGGGCCTCGGTCTTTGGGTTTTGATCTTTGATTTGTTGTTGGTTTTGTTCTTTGTTCTTCGTCCTTTGTTCTTTGTAGGTTGCGGCGGGGAACCACAGTGGCTCCTGCGCGTGCTAATCAGCTTTGGAAAGCGACAATTCGCCAAGCATCAAGCACAAAGAACCAAGCACAAAGAACAAAGAACAAAACCAGGAAACAAATCAAAGACCAAAAACCAAAAACCCGCGTTACGTCATGCATTCCTCGACACAAATCTTCAACTTCTGTTTGATTCGCATGACGCGCATGCGCAGGGCCGTCTGCGTGGTCTCGAGACCTTCAGAGATGCGGCGATGCAAATCGATCTTCGCCTGCCGAGCCTCGGAGAAGTACTCAAGAATCAGAGTTCGATTCTCAGCCGGAAGCTCGTTCAAACATTTGTCCAGACAATCGTGCGAGAAGCTGCGCTCTTCCGGAGCTTTCGCAGCCAGCTCCACTTCATCGAGATCGACGGGTTGCGCTTTGCGCAGCGCTTCAAGATAGACATTCTTCGCGACGCCGAAGCAATACGCTGTCTTATTCTTAATTTCTTCGTCAGAACTTTTGAGTATGACTCGATTGATAGTTTCGTCGGCGAGCTCATCCGCAAAGCCGCAGCGCCGCACGGAGAAGAACGTGCACAAACGGAAACGCAGACGTTCGTACTCTTCGCCGGCGCGCTCCGCATCGGGACTTAGCCAGGCGAGAAAACTCGCAAACTTTTCCGCGGTTAATTCTGGGGTCTTACTTATCCGTGGCAATTCTCGAGGGCCTTGAGCAGCTAATTGGGATTTCTCGGCGACAGCATAGCCTATTAAGTTCTCCGCGACCACAAATAGTGTAGAAAAGGTCTCGCGGCCATTTCTCGAGGGGCGTCGCGCTCTTAATGGGATTGCTTGAGACATTTTGGGATGTGGCACGGGCATCCCGCCCGTGTGTCGCGTTCATCGCAGGCATCTTGCCCGTGTTATGGGGACGATGCCCGTGTGTTGCGTTCATCGCAGGCACCTTGCCCGTGTGTTTCCGTTCATTGCGGGGAGGATGCCCGTGTTACGGGGGACGATGCCCGTGTTATGCGGACGATGCCCGTGTGTTGCGTCCATCACGGGCATCTTGTCGTACGTTGCATCAATCACGGGCAGGATGCCCGTGCCACACCGCGGTTGAATTGTTAGCTGGGATCCACTTCACCCGCGAGTGTTTGATTTTCCTTTACACAAGCTCGAGTGACTTTTGCGTTCACGATTAGTCCGGACGGTCCGCCCAGGTTCTTCACCACAATGTCGATAGCGTGCGCTCCCGGAGCCAAACCCACCGTGAAATGCACCGGCGCCTGTGGGACGTTGAAGCAGTTCGTCGAGCAGACGGTGGTTGGAACTAAAGTTCCGTCCACAAAAACTGTCGCGCTATTGTCCGCAGCGAAGTAGACGTCGAGCATGACCCTACTGGGAATCACACATTTCGGTGTGTTGAATCGGACTTTGTACTTGTAATCGCCGGCGGGAACATTGCTGGCTGGCGTCGATTGATTCGGCAGCTGGATCCATTGGGCGCCGTTTAGTTGGGCGTTGGTTGGAGCCATCCAGCCGGGATAGGCAGAAGTCGGATGAGCAGCGGCGCCATTAACGGTCCAGATCGGATCGTTGGGTCCGCTTTGTCCAGTGTTGAGATTCAGCGTGGTGGTTCTACCCAAACATTCACAGCAGGCAAGTGTGGGGCCTCCAGCGGGTACCTGAGTTCCTATTCCTATGGGTGTTACTTCTATGGGAGCTCCGGCAGCGTCGGGGCGGCGTTGAGCCATGCCGGCGCCAGTAAGGACTGTGATCAGAGTGATCGCGAGGACAAGGGTTAGTAGGCGTTTCATTGTTGTCTCCTTCAAGTGTTGGTTGGCACGATTCCAATCTAGATTTCGTGCTTACACTCAGGAGTGACAATTAGCCTGGAAACGTAACGGGGAGAGGGAAGGTCTTGGTCTTTGGTTTTTGGTCTTGGGCCTTTGGCCTTTGTTTGTTCTTGGTTCTTTGTGCTTTGTTCTTTGTGCTTTGTTCTTTGTGCTTGACGTTAGTCCGTGTTGATGCCTGCCGATGCCGATCCACCTCAAAAGGGAGCCGCTGCGTTGCTCAGCCACAACCTACAAAGAACAAAGAACCAAGAACTAAGGACAGAGTAAAGAACAAATCAAAGATCAAAAACCAAAGACCAAAGAAAAAAGACCAAAGTCCTATTTAGGAAATATGTAATCGACGTAAAGCTCGCCTTTCGAGAAGTTCGCGGGTAATTTCTTGAGCTGACCTCTCGCCTCGGGCGAGGCTTTTACCTCGAGCTCGGCCTTCGCGTCGTCCAATTCAATCCAGTCGCTGCGCACCAGTCGATTGCCCGTGATCTTTTCCATCTCTTCCATCAAAAGGATGCGCGGCACTTCCGTGCCCTTCTTATTCGGGTCTTTGGAAATCGTTCCGTATGGGCGTTTCTTTTCAGGGTAGGCATCGGCACTTTCCGTAGAGCACATCGACACGCAGGCCGGGTTTAGCGCTGCCATCGCGGGAATCGGATTAGCATTCGAGCTGCCGTGGTGTCCCACCTTGAAGAAATCAATCGAGCCGAGTATCTCGCTAGCCCTCTCCTGGAGCTCCGGTAAATCCTTACCGCTAGACTTCTTGCCATAGAGCCAGTACGCCCAGTTGCCCCACTGGGCATCGCCTACGAACAACAACTTCTTTCCTTTGCAGGTGAAAAGAATTACCAGGCTTTGATTATTGACAGTGCCATCAACCGCATCCGCCATCGCCAGCAGCGTATCTGGTTGAGCATCTCGCAGGACCTTCTCCATGAGCTTCCAGGTTTCGGTTCCAGGGACCTTCGCCTTTCTGTCCGCGTCAGTACGGTACTCTTTGAAAGTCCAAATGTCGTAATCAGTCGCGACAGCGGGCCATTTCTTTTCAAACGGCTCCAAGGTCTCGGTTGGAGGTAAGCCATTGTCCGCGGCGTGCATGATGTACTGCGCGTTCTTGTTATCAGAGCTCGCAAATTCTTTTCCAGAGGTCAGCGGCGCTGGCGCCAGCAGCTCGGCGGTGAGGGCCCCTTGCAGCGATTTGGGAAGCAGCGGCTTCTGTCCACCCTGGTAGTACTTGACCGGCGGATTGTTTGCGAATTCCTTAGTAACCAGCCGTAAGGCCTTCTCGTTGGAGCTTTCCTTTTTCTTCTTCCCTTTTACTCCAAGCGGCCGGCCAGTAGCGTTCTCCAACTTTGCCATTGCCAGAGCTGTGGCCGGATCCGGATCCTTCCTGGCGCCCAGGCGCAGTTGCAACTTGTTCGCCACCTCGGCAATTTGGGCCTTCAACTTCGCCGAGTCTTTGCGGTCGGGATCAAGACGGTTCGAAATCCATACCATCTCGACGTCGAACTTGGTGAACTCATTAAACTGCGAAGCAAAGCCGGAGAGATGATCGGCGTGATAGTGCGTGACGACTACGAGTGCCAGTTTGTGTTTCGTTTCTTCGGCAAGGTCCTTGACGCAGGCTTCCATGCTGCCGATGTCGCCGGCATGAACACCACAATCGATCAGGATGTGCTTGGGACCGGCCTTAGTCGGCACCGTGATCAGGAAGAAGTCTCCAAAACCGACGCGATACATGCGGACGCGGAGCTGATTCTTCGCGGCCACAGCCTTTGTCGCAGCTTTCTTGGTAGCCTTCTTCGTGGCTGACTTTTTGGTGGTCTTTTTGGATGCTTTTTTGGTAGCCATATTACAACCCCACATGCAGCAGACCGAAGTTGGCCTGGAAATGATTTGGATCATCAGTGTCGCCGTTTGCCAGACCCATCGCGAGGTTATATTGCCGCTGATTGGCTAAACGTTTTTCATCGAATCTCTTTCCAATCGCGAAGCGAACCTCCGGATCTCCTTCGGTTCCAAATTCAATGTCAGGGGCCGAGATGATCAGCGTCACTCCAGCACGAAACGGGAACGAGCCGGCGCCCGGCAGCTTCTGATCGAAAGGAACGCGCTGTGTCTGCACCAACTCCACCACCATGTCGGTGCGCAAGCTTCCATCCGAAGCTATGCGAAAGACGGGATGGAATGAAGGAGCATAAGGTTTGAGTTCAGGCGCCAACGACGGGTCCGCATCGAAACCCAGCCTGGCAGCATTGTCCTCAGCGTACTGGCGCAGCACCGCGCCGTTGATGTCCTTTTCCTCCCTGGTAAGACCATTCGGATTTCCAAACACGAGTTTGGTGGCGATGGGTTCTCCGGTCTCGGGATCGAGAGGAATTTTCCCGGTCTTAGGATCCTTGATAACGGCCTTCACAGGAGGCAGCGCCTCGTCCGCCGGGAGTTTGGGTGTGTCAGGCGCCTTGACAGGCTTAGGCCACTTCGGCACTCGTGGCCAGCAGAGGGCGTCTTCCGAGAAGAAGCTCGCCGTCTCCGGATAAATTCCGCGGGCCCGGAACGACTGCATCAGGGCATCGCGAACGGCGCGACCATCCTCGGCCTTCAAATCCATGTTGACTGTGATTAAGGCGCGCAAGAAATCGCCATACGTGATATCCACTGGGGGGCAGTAATCGATCGCGCGCGCGCACAGTTGGAAGAACTCAGCCGCAGTGATCGATGCCTGCTCGGCAAGCATGCGAGCGAGCGGACCGGGCAACTCGTCCGCCACAGTCTTGCCGCCGCCTGCGTGATAGATCCGATAGAGATCGGCGGTGCGCTTCAAATAGATTGTGAAGTACGCATCGAACACAGCGGCCACGAGAATCGAGCCGCGAAAGTGCACGTCGTCGATCCGGGTGTTGATGGCGTTGCTGTTGGCCGGTGTGCCCAATGCAGAGCGAAGTCCTCGATTCATCCCTGATGCTTCGCCAAACTGCTGAGCCAACTCGATCAACGGATTGCGTTGCGCCTGCTGCTCGACCAGAGGCGTTAGTGGCTTCTTCTTAACTTCACTATCAATCTCCTCACTCTCATCGGTTTCTTCAACGTTTACGATCCCACCCTCATCATCATCTTCTTCTTCAATCTCTTCCTCAGGAAGAGCGGACGTCGGAGGTTCGGCGTTTGGCTTCAACTCAAATTGATAGAGCTGCCCGCCCGTCTTTTGAATCGTATCGAGCAACGCTTCCTTATGAGAGAAGTGGGCGAACAAAGCGGCGAGATCGGCGAACCCTTCGTGGAACGCGAGCACATCAGGATTAGTAGCCTCAGTGAAGTACGTGCGCATGCCGTCAAGAATCGCGTGCGTTACTTCGTGAGCAATGATGTCGTGTGACAAGCAGGTGAAGACTCGTTGGCCTGGCAGGTTTCGACCCTGATTGGTTGTCTCGGCTTTGAAATAGCCGAAAAGGACGCCCTTCGCTTCCGGGCTGTAATACGCATTGGCCTGGATCATGGCGTGTGGAAACAGGCTGAGCGTCCAGATGTCGTCGGTCTTACGCCAGGTGCCTTCCGGATCCACGCCTTCTTTGGTGCGCGGCCGGTCAGCACGCCGCCAGTGAATGTTCCGGCCCAGCGCTGCTTCAAAGCGCTCGATCGTTTCCGTTGCCACTGCATAAACCATCTGCTGGTGAAAGCGCGGATCGGATTCGGACGGATCCAACCCGCCGCGTGCCAACACATAGGGATCGTCGAGATCGACGGGCGGATAGTAGCGCTCGTTGGCAGCGTCGTAGTCGATGACGGCAATCTTGCGGCCAACCGGGCCGGGCTTGAGCCCGTCCTCCCATTTGACCTTCATGGTCATGATGTTGCCGATGTAATTGCCGGCGCTGGGGTCAAGGGCGTAAACCTTGAGCATGCGAGAAGGTGGTTGCTCCAGCTCCATCCAGGGGCAGGAAGCTTTCGGAGTGGTACTCATTTTGTGCCTTTCAGCGCTATGAATGTGAGTCCTGAGATCTGAAATCTGTGATCTGAGTTCTAAGTTCTGACTTCTGAGATCTGAAATCTGAGATCTGAGATCTGTAATCCTTATGCAGTCGTCTTCAGTTCTATTTCATGAGTCTGAGTGCGGGATCGCAATGCGACATCCAAAATCAACGTTAAGCGGCCGCAGTATAGGTCGCCCCTCAAACCAAAGTCAAAGAAACTTAGCCACGGATTAACACGGATAACACAGATCTGAAACAGTAATGAGCAAGGGCGAAGAGCATCGTGCTCGGCTGCCTACTGCCGCCGCGTGCTGCTTCCTGTTTTCAGATCCGCTTGATCCGCGTTTATCCGCGGCTAATCTCTTCCTGCCTGCTGCCGCCGCCTGCCGCCAGCTCTTACTCTCTGCGCTTCACCGCATAATCAGGCCAGCAGTCGGCAAAGCTGAACGTCTCCCATGACTCCCCGGAATTACCGCCAAAAGGGAAGCCTGTCGGCCCGACCGGCGCTGGCGGCACAAACTTCGGATCCAACGCCTTTGCAATCTGATCGCGCGCGTCCGCGAGATGCGCGCGCGTCATTCGATCAGTAGCCCTCGCCTGAGCCGTACCAATCGCGGTGCTCAAGTCGCGCAATTCCAGCCGAATCATGCCGCGATAGTCATCAGTCACCGGCGCGCGGCCATTCAACTTGTTGGCCATCACGTCGATGTAGCTGCGCTGCAGATTGCGGCGATAAGCATCGATGCGCACCACACCCGGTCCATCGACCTCTTTCCAGATGCCATGTCGCACATCTGCGAGAAAGTCCGATGGATGATAGGCTGCCGCGCCATCAAGCGCTTCCTGCTCAACCAGCCGCGAGAAGCGAGTATTGCTCAGCAACGAATTCAGCACACGCTCCTGCGCATTGTTCACGCGATCGAGAGCGCCGCTGGGCTCGATGCGCCTGAGAATCTCAGGTCGAATAGCCCACGTCGGTGTTGCAAACGCGTTGTCGTTAATAAACTTCACCGCCGCTGCCTGCCGAGCTCGTGGCACAATCACAAAGCGCACGCCATCCTGACCGCCATGTTTTTGTTGCGAGTCAAAGCCACCCACAATGCCCGTCACGTGATTCAACTCCGTAGCCCACTGGCCCAACATGCGGCCGTAAAGCTCTTCGAGATCATCGTACGGATCACCTTTGAATGAAGTCGCCGGCAAGAGCATGTCGGCCACTCGCTGCAGGTTCTTGATGCCGAGCGCAGTCGAAGCCACTGCATCCTGATCGCCAACCGCTTCCGTGTTCTCGCCCGGATCCGAACCACGTGCATCGGCGGTCGAGAAGCGCAGGTACGGTTTCGCGTCCTGCTCGCGAGCCCATTGATCCAAAGTCGGTTTCTCTTCATCCGGAGTACGAGCGCCCGGGATTGGCTTGTAGCCCCACATCGTTGCCCATTTGTCGTACGGTCCAATCTTCGGAATCAAGTCTTCGACTGGAATATTGTCTTCGGGCTGGGCCACGTAGTTGAAGCGCGAGTAGTCCATCAGCGTCGGCGTGTGACTCATGGTCTTGAGCCACTCGGCGCTGCGTATTTTGTCAGCAGAGTACTCGGCGCTCGCTTTCATGTTGTGCTGGAAGCCGAGCGTGTGGCCGACTTCGTGCGCCACTACATATTCGACCAGCCGGCCCATCAGGTCATCGGGCAAGGGAAGCTTCTTCGCGCGCGGATCCAATGGTCCAACTTGCAGGAAGTACCAGTCACGCTGCAGGTTCATCACGTTGTGATAGTACTGAATGTCTGATTCGAGAATCTCGCCGGTGCGCGGGTCCGAAACGTGCGGGCCGGAGGCGTTCTCGATCGTTGAAGGCAAGTAGCGAATGACCGAGTAACGCGCGTCTTCCGGATCCCAAAATGGATCTTCAGTTTTCGAGGGCGCATCCTTCGCGATGATTGCGTTCTTGAAACCGGCGGCTTCGAATGCAGGCTGCCAGTCTTCGATACCTTTCTTGATCCATTTGACCCACTTCGTCGGTGTTGCCGGATCGACGTAGTAGACGATGGGCTTCACCGGTTCGGACATCTCGGCGCTCGGATCTTTCTTTTCCAAACGCCAGCGGGTGATGTAAATGCGCTTCGGAGCTCGCTGCTCATCCTGGCCATAGTCGGTCTTCGTCATGCTGAAGTAACCCACGCGTTCGTCGAACAAGCGCGGCATCATCGGCTTCTCAGGAAGCTTGACCATGCTGTAATGCATGACGACCGTTGCATTCGTGCCGGCACGCATTCCCTGGGCGAACGGATTTGGCGCGGGTTGTGGACCGCCGCCGCCACCTGCGCCCTGAGTTTCCGGAGGCGACGTGTAAGTCTGCGAAGCCTCGACTTCGATGTTAGTCGGGAAGGACTTCACCCTATCTATAAAGGAGCGCGTGGCGTCAAAGCCGCGAGCGCGCAGACGATTGCGAGCGCTGAGCTCAGTGACTTCAGTCGTGAACAGGCGGCCAACATCGATCACGCATGAATGGTCGCCAAAGGCTTCGATGTTGAATGCCATGATGATGGTGTCGTTGTTCGCTGCTTGCACAGCGAGCGCAATCGGCTGCGAAGGATCGGCCAGCACGTCGTACGAGACATTGCGCAAGAAGACGCGATTGCCTCTTCGCTCCCAGCGCACGACCCGATTGCCGGCAGCCTGGCCGCCGTAGCCGGCCCCGAGCGTGGTCCTGGCAATCTGACTCACCCAAAGAAATTCTTTGCCAAACTCAGCGATGGGAATCTCGTAGTAGGTTTTGTCCTTGACCGTGTGCACAGTAAAAATCCCTACATCTGATTTGGCATCCTTGGTGATGACGCGATCGTAAGGCCTTGGTTCAGGCGTGATCTCCGGCCGTTGCGGGCGATCCTGACCTCCGCCCGGTCCCTGGCCGGCGCCGGTTGCGGGCGGATCCTGAGGATCGCTGAATGCTGATTGTGGATTGCTGATTGGAAAAGCGGAGTTACGTTGTTGAGAAGTCGCCGATCCATCTTTCTCCGCGTCGTTAGCGCCGGCATGAGTCGTTAGTGTCAGAGTTGCTGCGGTAATAAACAACAAGGTCAACATCAAGCCGAAGACATACCTCGAAGTGATTCTCATAAGGTTGCTCCTTAAGGTCGTTATTAAGTTTTCAGAATTGCCTGAATGCGGGTCCGCTCGAGAGTCGCAACGATAAGCTACCCGAGTCAGTCAGGTCAATAGTCAGGCGGCAGGAGGCGGGAGGCAGGAGGCAGGAGGCCGGAGGCCGGAGGCCGGAGGCAACTCGCCGTACAGGCGTTAAGAGTTCAAACTTCAGTTTGTGATTGCGCGCGCCCCCCAATCTGAAGATTGAACTCTTAACGCCTGTCGGGCACGTTGAATCTCTCTTACACGATTGACATTTGAGCGAGTGAAAGATACTTTCTTCACTTCGTTTAGACGATAGTCCCGGCCTGGTCGCCCCCGATAGAGCTTGCCCAGCACTTCTGCATCCTCTTCAGCTTCCAGCCCTTCAACGAAAAACAAGAACAAGGCTTAAGGTTTCGTCCTCCTATTCAAGACGTAGTTGCCGAGGTACGCCTGTCCCAAGCGAACCCCTCGACAGGCGGCGAGTCTTGTAATGGTAAAACGCTGAGAGCATTACCGCGCGCAGAACTCTCAACCTCGTTACTGCTACGACTAAACCATGATTTCTTCGGATATGTGTGGTGGCGCACGGACTCCAGCATCTTCGAGCTGTAGATTCGAACACCAAACCGGATCTTCATCGCCAGGCATTTATGCGACGTGGCTGGTTATTGAGCAAAGCAGGCCTTCGCTTAGTCCTTCCGAGCAGATTGCAGATTGCAGTTCCTCAGGACCAAAGACTGAAGCGTTAATGCCTTTTTGTTTTGCTACCTTTCCGCGGCCGGCTGAGTCTGTTTTCAGTTGGAAGCGACCGCTCTTTGATTTCTGATTCTAATTTTCGGCGCCGGATGCCCATTACTGACCCCGAGGACTTACACATGCCCACTCATCAACCGAACAACTCCCAGAAGAATAATGACAATAGCAATACGGGAGTTCTAAGGACCGTCCGCTCATTCAAGCGAGCCACCCTCATCATCGCTGTGCTTGTCGCCGCCACGATCCTCACCGTGACCGCGTACATGCAGGCGCCTCAGCGCGATCGGAGCGTTAGGGTGGTAGTTTCACCGCCCCAAAGTTCTCAACCTCAAGACGGGCAGCGCGATAAGGTGCAGATTGCGAATGAGGCTCGGGAATCCGAAGTCCCTGAAAAATCTAATCAAGAGCCTTTGGTTGTGGCTCCGCTAGCGCCAACCGCGGTAACTTATTACTCACAGAGCGGCGGTAGTCTGGATCCAACCGTATTGGCGAACTGGAATACGAACCGGCTGGGCGGGGGAAGCTCCCCGGCGAATTTCACTACAGGCGATGTGTTCGTCATACAAGGAACTGGTAACGGAGGAACGTCGCCACACTCGCTCACGACAACTGCGGCGTGGTCCATATCCGGCACAGGTTCTAAGCTCCAAATAGAAAGTGGAGCTACACTTCAAGCCAATAGCTCAATTACTGTCGCCGCCGCAACAACATTTCAAATTGATAATGGCGGCACATTCATTATCAACTACGTAGCGAACGTCGCTAGTACGATATTTGCCGGAACAGAGTCTTTTGGAGCTACAAGCAATTTTGTCATCCGCCAGTGGGGTGGCACCGCGACTTCATCTACCTCCGGTCTTACGACAAGTCTCACGGCTTCAATTCCTGTCGGTGGAAACAACTATTTTTATGGAAATCTCACCATCAATACTACCGCCTTCACGGGAGCATTCTCTCCAGGATTGACCGGCACGGTGCGCTTGTGCGCGGGTGATTTGGCAGTCAGCTCAACCGGAACAGGAGCGGCGGCGATCTTTCGTCTTGCGACTGCAGCCGCGGGGCCAACAGTTTGGGTTTTAGGAAGCTATTCCCAGGCAACAGGCACAAAGGTTGACTTCAACAACAACGGTGCTCAAACAACCAATACGATCCTGAGCCTTCAAGGCAACTTCACCCTATCAGGAACTGCCGCACTCGATAATGCTGGAAGTGGGTTTGCCGTAACGAGTTTTGTGAAGAGTAGTGGCGCGCAGACGGTCAACGTTTCCTCAACTGCGGTGCAGCCGTGGATGCTTTGGACAGTCGGTGATGGAACCACGACTAACACAGTCCAGCTTCTTAGCTCAATTGACCTGACCGGAGCTACCGGAAGAAGGGTCGGGACAGCTACGGTCAACGCCAATGCGATGCTTGATCTCAACGGCTTCACGCTCCGTATAGAAGGAAGCACAACGGGCAACGTCGCGGTCGCTGGAACTTTGCAGGGTACCGGTGCCGGATCAAAGCTCTTATTCAGCTCATCAAGTACGAGTACGACCACACTTTCAGGCGCGGGAACAGTCAACGGCGCCAATCTCACGGTCGAATACGTCCACACGGGTACAGGCGTAAATCTAATCAGTCGAGATTTGTCAGTTTTTGCCTTGACCGTCACTAACGGCACGGTACGCCTGAACGCTACGGCTACTCAGAGATTGATCAATCTGACCAACTTCTCGATGGCGGCTGGAACTCTGGACACGGGCAGCGTGGACGTTCCAAGCAACATCACCTCAATAGTTAGTTTGACCGGAACCTTTAATAAGACAGCTGGGTCTGTTTCGAATACGTCACCAAGCGGAATCGGTTCATTCGTCTTTAATGGAGCTGGCGCGCAGGCGTGGTCTAATACTGGAACATTTCAATTTGCAGCTATTACTGTAACCAACAACTCGACGCTTACGCTCAATACGGCTATGGCTTTCTCGGGGGTAACTGGTCCGCTATTAGTGATCGACCTGGGCAGCACGGTTACTGCAGGAACTCAACTGATCTCCACTTCCTCAGCATCAGGAAGCTTTTCGGTACTCGGCAAGATTCAGACTGCAAATGCGAATGGCGTAGCTGGGTTGGCCACCACGACGTTCGTTTCTACCAATACCCCAACCGTTTCACTCGGTGCGAATTCAACCGTCGAATACAATAGCGCCACTGCCCAGAATATCACCGCCGGAAACTATGCAAATCTCACCAGTAGCAATTCAGGCTCCCGCACCTTGCCGAGCGGTTCAACGGTTGCTATTTCGAAGACATTCACGCCCGGTACCAATGCTTACACGATCACTGGAAGCACGATTGAATACAACGGCACGGCTGCTCAAGCGCTTCCCGCTGGATTCCTAACTTATAACAATCTAACGTTGAACAACGCAGCTGGTACCACCGGAGTTGCGGGGCTAACCGTAAATGGACTGCTTCGAGTTCAAGCAGGAACGTTTACTAGCGCCACACAATATGCCAACGTCCAGATTGATGCGGCGGGAACGCTGGCGCTATCGGGAGCAATCAGTGTCAGCGGTAACTGGACTAACAACGGAACGTTTACCAGCAACGGATTCGGAGTCACGTTCAATGGCGCCACGAATCAGTCAATCAGCGGCTCGTCATCGACAGCTTTTGCTGCACTCGCGATAAGCAATACCGGATCAGGCGGCAACAATACTGTAACTCTTTCGCAGGCCATCAGCGACACGGCGCTCAATATTACTAATGGCATTCTTGATCAAGGCGCTTCATTCAGCATCACGAGCGGGTTAGCGACGGTTTCTTCTGGAGCGACGTGGACCAATAGCGGTACCGGCGATCTGACGCTGGCGGGCGGAGTCGCGAATTCCGGCTCGATCAACTTCAACGGCGCGGGCGGCGGCTGTCCGCAAACGGATGAAATCCTGATTCGCTCTTCGGTAGGTGGGGCGCAGCGCGCGTGGTCCGGCTTGGGAACGTTCTCGCTCACCGATGTCGATGTGCAGGACCAGGCGGGCACGGCCATTATCAGCGTGCGCAGCGGCACCAACAGTGGCAACAACGGATTGAACTGGCTGTTTGTCGCGCAGTGCAATGCTTACACATGGAGCGGTACGGTCAGCACCGACTGGACCAATCCTCTGAATTGGTCACCTTCGCGCACGGCCGCGCCGACAGACATTCTTTACTTTGGTGCTGGAACGCCGGCCCCGATCGTCACCAACGTTGCGGGCGCGACTGGCGGCAACACGGAAACGATTGCCGAGCTGCATATCGCCTCCGGAGTTACGCCTTCATTCAGCAGCGGTGGCGCGAACACTCTTCTCATCAACGCGGGATCCGGCAACACCGGATTAGACGTTTCAAATCTGGCAGTCACGGGCGCGAATGCGCTGACGATGAGGCTCGCATCAGGCACACTCGGTAGTGTTACCGGCACCATGTCTTTCGCCGACGGCGGGCACCGGTTGATTGGCCAGGCAGCGGGCGCGATTTCGTTTGGCGGTCTTTCGATCTTCTCGACCCAAACGGGCTTTACCGGCAATGCCTTCGGCGACGGCAGCAATGTGGTCAACGGCGCTCCCGATTCCGTCCGCTTCAAATGCGATCTCAGCCTTAACTGCTCTCTCTATATTCAGAATGCGGGCGGTAGTCCGTTCGGCGCTTCCGGCAATCCTTCAGTCGTCACGTTTGAGACTGGCACCACGGCGCGGTTCCTGACTGCGAGCGGTTTTGACGCGAATGGCCGCAGCTATTCCAACCTCCAGATCAGCGATGGCAGTGTGGTCGTCAATGCTTCAGACACGGGCAGTGGCAACTTCCACTTCGATAACCTCGAGGTCAATTCCACTGGCGGTGCTGATTCGTCGTTGACTTACACGGGTACCGGTGCGGCGGCCATCACGATTGGCGGCGCGGGGATCTACAGCACCGGCGTTGGTAGCGGCAGCAGCTTGTCAAATATCAATCTGACCGCGCCCGGTGGATTTACTCTCAGCCGCGCCGGCACGATGACGATTGGCGCGATCGATACTGCGCGCGCGATCAATCTCGACGGCAACGTCACGGTGACGAACGGTACGACGGTAGATCTGCAGCGAATCATGTTGCTCGGCCTCGCTAATCCCAATAGCAAGACAGTCACTGTAGATTACACCGGCGCTCTCAACGGCAGCGCGACCGGTTACGTCGTCGGCAGTGTGGCGAAACAGTTTGGCGGCGGCGCTACGATCACTGCGCAGAGTTTCCCGATCGGCTCGACTAACGCTTACTCGCCCGTCGATGTCTCGGTGGCGGTTGGCACCGGTAGCATGACGATCAGTGCTACGGGCTCTGCACTCTCAGGCTTCTCCGGCGTGAACAAGCTCTCGCGCTACTGGTCCATTGCCAGCTCAGGGGTGACGCAGGCTGATCTGAAGTTCAATTATGTTGTTGGCGACGTGGTGGGCACGGAAGCAAACTACAAGATCTTCCGAAAGACCGGCAGCAACGTCTTCACTCAATTCAATCCAACCACGCTCGATACCGGGAATCACTTTGCGACTTTGACTGGTGTGACCGGCTTCAGCGACTGGACACTTGCAGAGCCGGCAGCGCTCGCGAGCGGAACCATCTCATTCCTGGGCGCTCCTTATTCTGATTCGGAAACGAATGCAGATCACACCTTCAACGTCACCGTGCAGAGAACCGGTGGCAGCGATGGCGCCGTCGATGTGAACTACAACATCACCGACGGAACGGCCACCACGGCTGACAACGATTACTCGGTCGCGTCCGCAGCAGGAGTGTTGCATTGGGACGCCGGCGATGCGACTAACAGAACCCTCGCGATTACGGTCAAGGGCGACACCACCTTTGAACCTAACGAGACAGTTAACCTCTCGCTCTCAGGCGCGATCGGAGCCTCTATCAGCGGCTCTAACCCGACGACGCTCACCATTACTAATGACGACGCGGCGGCCTGCGTGCCACCTGCCACTGTCTACGTGGACGATGACTGGGTTGGCGTCACCCCCGGAACCGATCCGGATGCCGGTGGACCAGCTACGAACTTTGGCTGCGACTCGTTCGCCACGATTCAAGGCGGCGTGAACGGCGTTGCCGCCGGCGGTACTGTGATTGTTCGCGCGGGAACTTACGCGGAAGCCATTCTTATCAACAAGGCGCTTAGCTTACGCGGCGCCAAGTTTGGTCAGGACGCGAACACTCGCTTTGCAGCCTTTGTGAGTGGAGCGAACGGTCCAAAGGCGGATCCAACAATTGAATCGATTATCACCGCGGCGGCGACTGCGCCAGCAAGCGGCGCGAACGATACCGTGCACGTGATGTCGAGCAACGTTACCATCGATGGCTTTGTGGTTGACGGTAACAACCCCGCACTGACCCAGGTCGGCGCCACTGTAATTGGAGGGATCAACACAGACTCGCGGCGCGCAATTCAGACCGAAGACGCGGCCGGCAATCCGTTCGCAGCGAGTAATGTGACGGTTCAGTACAACGTCGTCCAGAACTACGCTCAGCGCGGCGTGGAATTGATCAATGGCACTGCCAGCAACACGGCGCCGGCCACCACGGGCAACGTGATCACTCAAAACCTGGTGCGCAACTTTGGCCTTGATGGAATAGTGCTGGCCTTCAACGCGCATGCGGACATCACCTTTAATACCGTGGTCACCAACGACTATCCGACTGAAGCCGGCATCTGGGTGCAGGACTTCCTGAATGTCGGGCCGTCATACACGATCAATATCAACAACAACACGGTCACAGTAGGCCAGGACAACTTCGGAGGCATCTGGACTAATCTTGCTTACCTGCCCGATCTGAACATCAACAACAACACGGTTAATGCCGCGGCGGGCGTCGTCAGCGGCAGCGACTTTACCTATGGCATCTACGTGACCTCGCTGCGACCGGGTTCAGACGCAAGCTTGACGGGGAACATCGTGGGCTCCTCAGGCGGTCAGTTCGATCGAGGTATAGCGCTCTGGAATTTGGGAACCGGCCAAACGACCACAGTCACGGGTGGTACAGTCGGCAAGTCGGTTAAGAGCGTTTCGCTGCATGACAACGATCCGAACTTCGGATTAGCAGGCAGTAATTCCGCGGTCAACCTGAGCGGCGTGAGCATTGACGGAATCGGCGTTGCCGCGGACATTGGCATATTTGTCGACGCCACGGGTTCAACCGGCGATACCGTTGCCATGGAGATCTCCGGCAACACATCGATCATCAACACCACGACGGCAATCTCTGTGGTCGGCGCGAACGCATCGGCGAACATTCACAACAACTCCAGTTCGATCCACGACAACTCGGTGGGTATAAACGTGGATGGCGCTACCGCAACCATTACCAATAACAACCTGTACGCCAACGCGACGAGCTTGAGGACGGGCGCCAGCGCCATCGTCACGGCACATTTCAATCGCTTCATCTCGACGACTACGGCGATTGACAATCCGGGCGCCGTGAACCCCAACCTCGAAAACAACTGGTGGGGTTGCAATGCGGGTCCGGGCAATGCGGGCTGCGGCGCGGCTGGGTTAGCGGGCGAGGACTTTGATCCATGGATCGTGTTGGGCGTTAGTGCATCGCCAACTTCAGTTACGCCCGGTGGCAGTTCGCTGGTTACGGCAGACATGACGAAGAACTCGGCGGGCGCAACGCCGGCGGGCACGGTTCCTGACATGCCGATAGCGTGGAGCGCCACGAACGGTACGATGTTCCCAACGAGTGGCACGATCACGTCAGGCCTGGCTACGTCGACATTTACATCCACCAACAACTCCTCAGGCTCAGCCTGTGGGATGGTGGACAATCAGAACACTTGTGCCAACATCACGGTCACGCAGCCGAGTTTCTCGATTAACGATGTGACACTCGCTGAAGGTTCACCTTCAGGCACAACCATGTTTGTGTTCACGGTCACCAAGTCCGGAGCGTCTGCGGTTGCAACGTCAGTCAATTTCTCGACGGTCAATGGCACCGCAACACTGGCTGACAACGACTATCAATCCAACTCGGGAACGTTGAACTTTGCAGCAATCGACACCTCGATGCAGGTGACGGTGCTCGTCAACAAAGACACAACTGTCGAGCCGGACGAGGCTTTCACGGTCCACCTCGACACTGCGGTGAACGCGACGATCAGCGACGCCGACGGTACGGGCACGATCACCAACGACGATATCTGCGGACCGCAGAGTATCGTTTATGTGGACGACGATTGGGTAGGCGCCACGCCGGGCACCGATCCGGATGCTGGTGGACCGGCCACGAACTTTGGCTGCGATTCGTTTGCCACGATTCAAGGCGGCATCAACGGCGTGGCCACGGGCGGCACAGTGATGGTTTACGCCGGCAGCTACATCGAGAATCCCTCGATCAGCAGGGCCATGACCTTGAAGGGCGCGCAGTTTGGCGTCGATGCCCGCAACCGCGTGGCAACTGAATCGCTCGTACGCACGAACGGCAACGCTCTCGCGGTCTTTAGTGTGACTGCGGCGAACGTCACTATCGATGGCTTCAGCATCGACGGCGATGATCCGGGTCTGGCTGGTCCGGCTCTGCTGGCAAGCGGCGACGACACCAACGTTCAATATGGCGTACGTCCTACTGGCGCCGGCGGCAATCTGAACGTCAGCAACAACATCATCAAGAAGGCTTTCATCGGCCTGCGCGGCGATGTTGCTGCGCAAGGCAACGTGGTTAATCAGAACTCGTTCGACAGCATCGGTAACTTTGATTTTGGCTACTGCGTGTCGATCAGGAACAACTTCTACGCGAACGTCACTAACAACAGGATGACGCGCGCGTGGACCGGCATTCACATCAACAACCACAGCGGTGCTGGCGGACCGGCGAGCTTCACGATCTCGGGCAACGAGATCCACGCCTACGCGGGCGGCATCCTTTACTGGCTGCAGTTCAACGGCGCCACCGGGGCAACCATCACGAACAACCAGATGACGGCTGAAGCTGGCGCGGCAGCGAACAACTTCGGCATGCTGATGGTCAGTATTCAGAACGCAGTTAATCCGACGTTCACCAGCAACACGGTGAGCGGACACCAGTACGGCATCGGTCTGTTCAATGTCCCGACGACGAGCACGATTACCCTGGGTTCGACGAACTCGGTGAGTGGTTCGACGCTGGCGGGCATCTTCCTGACTGATAACTTGAACTTCAATCCCGTGGGCACGACGAACTTCCTCGCCGGAGGACCGGGAGCAGCCTCGACGGTGAACGTTACCGGCATGTCTGTAAGCGGCACGGCGGGCAGTGGCTTGAAGGTTGAAGGCCAGACCAATGCGCAGAGCATAGTCGCGACGGGCTCGACCATCACGGGTATTGGCACCGGCGTCGAGCTGCAAGGCCCCAATGCGAATGTGACGGCGCACTTCAATCGCATATTGGGCAGCACCAATGCGATTACGAATGCGAACAACGTTACCTCTAATCTCGAAAACAACTGGTGGGGCTGCAACGCTGGTCCGGGCAATGCGGGCTGCGGCGCGGTGACAGGAACCGGAGCTGACTTTGATCCGTGGATCGTGTTGGGCGTTAGTGCTTCGCCTGGTTCAGTTTCGCCGGGTGGCAGTTCGCTAGTGACGGCAGACATGACGAAGAACTCGGCGGGCGCCACGCCGGCAGGCACAGTGCCTGACATGCCGGTAGCGTGGAGCGCTACGAACGGCACGATGTTCCCAACCTCGGGAACAATCACGTCGGGTCTGGCAACATCCACATTCACATCTACCAACAGTTCGTCGGGCTCAGCCTGCGCGATGGTGGACAATCAGAATACGTGTACCGGCGTCACGGTCATCGTGCCCTCATTCGCGATTAACGATGTGACGATGAACGAAGGAAATGGCGGTCCGTCCAGCTTTACGTTCACCATTACCAAGACGGGGGCAGGCGCTGCCAGTGTTGACTACAACACCGTTAACGGTTCGGCTACAGCTCCGTCTGATTTCACGGCAATCACACCGACGACTGTGAACTTCCTGAGCGCTGACACGACGAAGCAGGTAACTGTGTTCGTGAACGGCGATACCGACTTTGAAGGAAACGAAACGTTCACAGTGCACTTGTCGAACCCGATCGACGCCACGATTTCTGACGCCGACGGCACGGGCACAATCACCAACGACGATACTTGTGCTGCGTTCGCGACGGTCTACGTTGACGATAGCTGGGTAGGAACTCCGATTGGATCCGATCCGGATGCTGGCGGGCCGGCTACGGTGTTTGGCTGCGACTCGTTCGCGACGATTCAAGAGGGTGTTACGGCTGTGACGGCGGGCGGCACGGTCATCGTGCGCGACGGTACGTACACTGAGAACGTGACCATCGCCAAGGCGATGATCCTCAGGGGCCACCAGTTTGGCGTCGATGCGCGTGGTCGCGTGGCCGCGGAGTCGGTGGTCTCGCCGGCAGTAGGGACGAATCCGACCTTCCTCGTGGCCTTCACAGGCTTGATCACGATTGACGGCTTCTCGTTCTCTGGTGGCCCCACCGGTGCGAGCGGCGTGATCTTTACGAGCGTTGGACCTAACAACAACATGTCGATCGCGAACAATCGCTTCAGCAATTATCCTGCGGCGGCTGTTTGGATGAATCGCGGTGGTTCCGATATCACGATCGATAAGAACGTGATGGACGGTTCCGGCATTGCCGGTGGCGGCCAGGCCGTCTTCGGTAATGGACCACAGTCCTTCGCCGGTCTGTTCTTAACTAATAACAACATCATCAATCACCCGGGTCGCAACGGCTTGTTTATTGACGGCGATCACAACGTAGGTGAGAGTGCGACGCGCGCGGCACTGATCAGCGGCAACCTGTTCAATAACAACCAACAGAGTATGAACCTCGGTTCTCGCTCTTTTGGTAAACAGGGAACACCGTTGCTCGGTACTTATGCCGGAACAATCAGCAACAACACGTTCAGCAATAACACCGCGAACGGTATCCAGGCCGGTATCCAACACGTGCTGGTGATTGGAAACACGTTCAGCAACAACACAATTGACGGTTTGGCGTTGACCAGTTTCGGCAATACAAACGCCGATCGTGGAGCCCAGAATTCATTAATCACGGGGAACACGTTCACGGGCAGTGGCCGCGCCGGCATCTTCTTCAGCGGCAGCCAGGGCGTGGGTCTCATCGAGACTAATCACGCCAATCTGAACCGCATCTTCGGCAACGTTGTGGGCGTACAATACGGCGCCACTCCGGTCGCCGGAGGCAACAGCGCGACTATCGATGTCGAGAACAACTGGTGGGGCTGCAACTTTGGTCCAGGCACGGGCGGCGCAGGGTGCTCGGGTACGCCTAATGGCACGCTCGTAGCCGCCGGGGCCGCCGGTATGCTTGATTCCGATCCGTGGATCGTGCTGGGCGTCAGCGCCTCGCCGAATCCAACGACTCCTGGTGGAGACTCAACCGTGACCGCGGACATGAGGTTCAACTCCGCCACGACTAATACGTCAGGTTCAGGATTTGTACCTCAGGTTGGAGTCAGCTTTACCGCTGTCAACGGCACCATGGCGCCGCCAAGCGGCACGATTACTTCAGGCCAGGCGATGTCCACCTTCACCTCGACGAGCACCAGCAGTGGTAGCGCTTGTTCGATGGTTGATAATCAGAATATCTGCACCAACGTTGCCATCCAGTTGCCGTCGTTCTCAATCGACGATGTCACGCATAACGAAGGGAACGGGCCGGGCACTACCAGCTACACCTTCACGGTGACGAAGACAGGTGCTACGACTTTCAGTAGCTCGGTCAACTTCACCACGGTCGATGGCTCGGCAACGGTAGCCAACAACGACTACGCGCTCAACAGCGGTATGTTGAACTTTGGTCCAACCGACACGACGATGCAGATCACCGTGTTGGTGAATGGCGATGTCTTCATCGAGCCCACTGAAGCGTTCACCGTGCACCTTGATACTCCTGTCAACGCCACGATTTCTGACGCTGACGGTACTGGCGCCATTACCAACGATGACGTCTGTGGAGCTTTCACGACGGTCTATGTTGACGACGACTGGGTAGGCGTCACGCCGGGCACGGATCCGGATGGCATTGGACCAGCCACGCAATTTGGCTGCGACAGCTTTGCGAAGATTCAGGAAGGCGTTGACGCAGTTCCAGTGAATGGAACGGTTATCGTCAACTCCGGTACTTATGACGAGGACGTCACCATCAACAAGGATGGCGTGAAGGTTCTCGGCGCCGGCGCCGGCGCCACCAATATTCGTGGTCCTATCGGCGGCCCGGGCAGCACCGTAGCCATTCCGGCCAACAACGTTACCCTCGCGGGCTTTACCATCACCCGTCTTGGCAACACCGTGGCGGATTGGAATAACCCGAACCTGAACTCGGTGGGTGTCTCCATCTCGAGCAGCTTTACCAATATATTGATTCGCGACAACATCCTTACCGGCAACCGCACCGGTATCGACATCAACAACAGCAGCGGTCACATCATTCGCAACAACGTGATCGACTTCAACCGCACCGGCATGATCTTCCGCAACGTCACGGACAACATGACGGTGGTCGAGAACTTCATCACCAACAACTGGACCGTGGGCGTCTTGTTCCTCGACGCCAGCGTTGGCAGCAACGTGCCATTGCAGACCGCGCTGAATGGGATCTTCAGCAACAACAACATCAGCGCCAACTGGTACGGACAAATCATCGATCGTCAGACCGGCGGATCGTTGCCAGCGCCTGGAGCTAACCCGAAGAACTTCCGTGGCAACTGGTACGGAACAACTTCACCGGTGGTAACTACAGCGAATAGCGCCGAGCCCGGCTACGCCGCGCAGATTCCGGTGGCGTACGGTGGTACGGCTACACCTCCGGGTGGACAGCCCGACATCGCCGGTCCGGCTTCGGCGAACTTCATCTACAAACCGTTCCTGCAGAGCGGCAACGACACGAACATTGAAACGGTACCCGGTCGCGGCACCTTTGGCTTCCAGGGCGTTCAGAACGGCGACATCATTGTTCGCCAAACAAGCTTGCAGGGCTGGATTCAACAGCATTCGACTTGCGACGCTGCCGGCACTGGCTCACAGAATTTTGTAGTCGGACCGGGAACGCCGCCGCTGGGCGAAGGCAGCTTGCAGTTCCTGATCGGCAGCAACGGCGACTCGTTCGAGACCGTTCGCACCGCCGACTTCAATAACAAGAGGATCGACGCGCTGACGAAGCTCGGTTACCACACGTATGTCACGCAGGATGGCTCCGGCGGTCAGGCTGCATACCTGTTGCTGAGCATCGACTTCAATGGCGATAACACGCTCGACGATCAGATCTTCTTCGAGCCTGTCTATCAAAGCGCGGCGTTCTTCCCATCAAACCCGCAAGGTCCGCTGGTAGTGGGATCGTGGCAGCAATGGGATGCGCTGAATGGTGGCTGGTGGTCGCTCAACAATATCGCTGGCGCCGGGCCGGGAACTAACGTGAAGTCGTTGACGCAGTACCTCGCAGCTCAACCCAACGCTCGGATTCTCAACACCGCGACGGGCGGCTTCCGCATTGCTACCGGATGCGGCGCCGGTGCGTGGGACAACTTTGACGGTAACACCGACGCGCTATCTGTTGGTGTCACTGGCGCGAATTCACGCTATGATTTCGAGCCGCTGCCACGTCTCACGATTAACGATGTGACGCATAGCGAAGGTGATGCCGGTACTACGGATTACACCTTCACCATTTCGTTGTCGCGCGATAGTGAACAGACAATTACAGTCGACTACTCGACGGCAGACGACTCGGCCGTCGCACCCGGCGACTACAATCCCGTAACGACGACGACTCTGACCTTCAATCCGGGCGAAACCACCAAGATGGTTACCGTCCAGGTCAATGGCGATACCACGTTCGAGGCTAACGATACCTTCTTCGTGAATCTGTTCAACGTGAATGCCAATGCCACGATCCAGGATGGCCAGGGTGTGGGCACGATCAATAATGACGACGGGCAGCCTTCGTTTGCTATTGACGATGTCACCCACATGGAAGGGAACGGCGGCACTACTGCGTACACGTTCACAGTAACGAAGACTGGGAGCACCGGCTTGCCATCGTCGGTGATGTTTACGACTCAAGACGGTTCAGCGACGCTCGCAGATAACGATTATCAGATGAATAGCGGCATGCTGAACTTCACGGCTACCGACACGATGCAGCAAATCACGGTGTTGGTGAACGGCGATACGACCATCGAGCCTGACGAAGCGTTCAACGTCCATTTATCGAGTGCGGTGAATGCAACGATCAGCGACGCCGACGGTACGGGCGCCATACAGAACGATGACAGCACCACGATCAGCGGGCGCGTTACTTATCAAAGCGGTTCGCTTGGAGTCCGCACGGTAACCATGACGCTGATGGGTAATAATGCGTTTGTGACCAGGACTACGATGACGGACACTAACGGGGACTACACGTTTACGGATGTGCCGTTGGGCAACAATTACACGCTGACGCCGTCGAAGACTGGCGATGTGGGCAACCTGCATATCGAATCTATCGATGCTTCGAATGCGGCGCGTTATGTGGCTGGTTTGGATGTGCCGACCGCCATCCAGCAGATCGCGGGTGATGCAGACGGCGATAGCCTTCTGACATCGTTTGACGCGTCCTACATCGCGCGGTATGTGTCGGGACTGCCGGATACAGCGATCGTAGGCACGTGGAAGTTCCAGCCACCGTCGACTTCGTATCCGAACCTGAGCAGCAATCAGTTGAATCAGAACTTCGCTGCCATCCTGGTAGGCGATACGGATGGCAACTGGATGCCAACCATAGCGCCGCCGGTCGGAGGCGATGGCAACGTCCGCGCTATCAGGCCGTCGTCGCCGCAGGTAACGGTGAATGTGTCGCTGCCACATGTGCCGGGGGCGGTGGGATCAATCATCAGCGTGCCGATGACGGTGGGCGATGTGACAGGGCAGGTAGTGCGAGCTTACGACGCGCAAATCACTTTCAACGCTGCGATTGTGAAGCCTTGTGTGGCGAATGAATGTGGCGGCGGTCCGACGGAGAAGCCGTTCGACAAGACTGGGACTTTGAGTCAGGACATGATCGTGACTGCGAATACCAACAATACCGGTCACCTGATCCTGTCAGCGTTCCAGACGGAGGATATGATTGGGTCGGGAACTCTCATCAATCTGCGGTTCCACGTAGTGGGAACGCCGGGACAGAACTCACCATTGACGTTCGAGGACTACACGGATCCGAATCCGACATTTCATCCCGGATTCCGGTTCAACTCGGGCAATCCGCAGGCAGCTGCTTCAAGTGGCAGTGTGACAGTAAATGGACCAACGGCCTCGACCAGCAGGCTGAGTGGCCGCATCACGGACGCGAACGGAGAGCCGGTGGGCGGAGTGACGGTTACGGTAACAGGCGGGCCACGAGTAATGCGCTCGATCACGAATAAGGACGGTTACTACACGGTGGAAGGACTGGAGACGAACGGCTTCTACACAGTCACGCCGCTGCGAGCAAACTATGTGTTCGCGCCCGCTAACCGATCGTTCTCGCTGATTGGGGATAGAACCGATGCAGTCTTCACCGGTTCAAGCATCGGTAACGATGAGGGGAACCCGCTGGAGAGTCCGGAGTTCTTCGTGCGGCAGCAGTATCTGGACTTCCTGAATCGAGAACCGGAGCAGGCAGGCTTGGATTTCTGGGGTGGTCAGCTACGAGCTTGCGGTAACAACGAGCAATGCTTACGCCAGCGACGACTGGACGTTAGTGCCGCATTCTTCATCTCGCAGGAGTTTGGCGAGAGTGGGTTGTACTTGTATGACCTGTATCAAGGAGCACTGGGCCGCCAGCCTGACTACGCAGAATATGCTGCCGATCGTCGTTTGGTTGTAGGTGGTCCGCGACTGGAAGCAGACAAGGCAGCGTTTGCAGCCAGCTTCGTGGAGCGAGCCGAGTTCACAACGCAGTATCCACTGACGATGAGTGATGAGGTATATGTGGATGCGCTGCTGCGCCAGGCTGAACAGAAGTCGGGCCTTGATCTCAATAGGGAGCGAACGCGGCTGCTGGCGTTGTATCAGACCGGCGCGACGGTGACAGAGAGTCGCAGTCTCGTGCTACGTAGAGTCGTTGAAGCAGAAGCCTTCAAGCAGACGCAATACAACGCCGGGTTTGTGCTATCAGAGTACTTCAGTTACCTGGGCCGGAATCCGGATCGTAGTGGCTATGCTTTCTGGCTGAACGTTCTCAACCACGGAGACCGAAACAACTATCGCGGCATGGTGTGCTCGTTCGTCACGAGCGCAGAGTATCAAGGGCGATTCGCGACGGTGATCCCGCGCAGCAACGTTGAGTGTAGATAACTCAACGCGCCGGGACAGGCGCTCAGAGTTCAAACTTCAGTTTGTGATTTCGCAAGCACACAATCTGAAGATTGAACTCTGAACACCTGTTCGGCGCGTTAATTCTTTATGCGGCTTGAAGAGCGTCGGAAGTGAAGCACTCTTTGATTTCATCGGAATCGAGAGTGTCGCGTTCCATCAAGCCCTCGACCAATCGGCCAATCCCTGCTTCAGATTCGCGCACCAGGTCACACGCGCGCTCCAGCTGAGTGCTGATGATGTTGTTGGTAGCCTCTTCCACGCGATCCAACAAAGCCTGACTGTGTGGATCTTCCGCGCGTCCGAGATGAATTGGACCCAGTGGGCTCATGCCGAACTCGCTGACCATCTTGCGCGCGATCTCAACCGCGCGTTCAATGTCGTTTGAAGCACCCGCAGTCATAGTCGAAAGCAGAATCTGCTCAGCAGCACGGCCGCCCAGCAACACCGCAATCTGATCTTCCAGATACTCTCGCTTCTTCATCAACCGATCTCGCTCCGGCAACGACTGTGTCACACCAAGCGCGCGGCCACGCGGAAGAATCGAAACCTTGTGAATCGGATCTCCGTGCTTCATCGCCAGACCCACAGCCACGTGCCCAGCCTCGTGAACTGCAGTCGCGTAACGCTCGTCTTCATCCATCATGAAGCCTTGTCGTTCCGCGCCCATCAGAATGCGATCTCGCGCAAACTCAACGTGAGTGCGGTTGATCGCGTCAGAGTTGTCGCGCGCAGCGGCAATAGCAGCTTCATTCAAAAGGTTCGCCAGGTCTGCTCCGGAAAACCCGGGAGTGCCTCGCGCAATCCAGCGCAGATCGAGATCCGGTTCGAGGGTCAGCTCGCGAGCGTGGACCTGGAGAATTGCTTCGCGACCGCGCACGTCGGCGAGGTTCACCGTAATCTCTCGATCAAAACGGCCGGCGCGTGTCAGCGCCTGATCAAGAATGTCGGGCCGGTTAGTCGAACCAATGACTACGACACTCGTTGTTTGATCGAACCCGTCGAGCTCAACCAGCAACTGATTTAGAGTCTGATCCTGATCTGCTGAAGCAGAATCTCCACCACGGCCGCGTTGCCGGCCAAGCGCGTCAATCTCATCGATAAAGATCACACAAGGAGCCAGCTTGCGACCTTGCGCAAATAACCTGCGCACGCGCGCGGCGCCAATGCCGGCAAACTTCTCCTGGAAGCTCGAACCAGAAACTGAAAGAAACGGAACGCCAGCTTCATGAGCGGCGGCGCGGGCCAGTAACGTCTTACCTGTTCCCGGAGGGCCGGACATCAGAATGCCACGCGGCGCGCGACCACCGAGCCGGCCGAAGCGAGCCGGGTCGCGCAGGAACTCGATGGTCTCGGTGAGCTCGGCGCGGGCTTCGTCAACACCGGCTACATCCGCAAAGCTGACCAGCTGTTTGCCCTTGGAGTCGGACGGTTGAAAACTCTTATCGCGTCCGTTCATGTTGCCAAACACTTTCCAGCCAATGATGCCAAGCGCGGCTACTACGGAGAAAGGCAACAACCATCCGAGCGCGGTAACAATGATGCCGGGCTGCAAGGGGCGAAACTCAACCGGCACATTTCGTTTGCGCATCATCTCGACGATGCCCTCTTGCGCGGCGCCGCTGGTGACAGTGGCTTGCAGTAGCACGCCGTCAAGCATTCGCACTGTCATTGTCTCGCCTTCGATTGTCAGTGCTGTCGCTGAGCTGCTTTCAGCAATTTGGTAGAGATTCGAGTAATTGATCTGTTTAGTTGGGATTCTCGTTCTTTGATAGACGAGAAAAGCCGTAGCCATGACAAGTGTTGCCAGCACGGCTGACGAGACAAGCAGGCGTAGTTTCTGCGAAGCGGGGATTAATTTTGAGATAGGGGATGGCATACAAATCTCCAAAGCGCCGGCGCTGCTGCCATGCAGGGCCTGCGTTGACAATTAATTCTCAATGAAATCGGGAGTCGGGGGCCACGACTTCGGGTAGGTAGAACTAGTGCGTGGAAGCCGTAGAGTGGCTGATAACACGACGCGCCGCCGAAACTGCGGGGTGGCGACGCCTGTTTACTTTAGCAGGGGCGTTGAAAAAGTGGCAAGAGGAAAGGTAGATGGCAGTGCGCCAAGAAAAAGTAGGTAAAGCATAAATGGTGAACTGAGTAGCCGATACCAAAGGCTTGCCCTGTGGTGTTTCATGTTCACAGCTACAAAAACAGGCTGATCCGTCAGTTCGTAAGAGGCCACGGGCTCGCCCCGTGGTGTTTCACGTTTGCGCCTTGCCACCAGCATGAAGCGTGAACACTCCACGGGACGAGCCCGTGGCATCACCAAAAATCTCGACCCGCCTCTGTAGCGACCAACGTGAGTGACCACGGCGCAAGGCCGTGGCCTCAGTTTCAGCGACTACCTACTTTTTCCTGCCGCACTGGGTAGACGGGGAGAAGGGGAGAGTTAGGCTCGGAAGTTCGGAGTGAATCACTCAAGGTCATTAATCTCGTAGTCAGGAAGGGTTGCTTGCGCCCGCCTCAAGATTCACCAGCACTCAAGTTTGATCTGGTAATGGATGCTTGATGATTGTCAGGTTGAGAGCTGATGGGAGTTGGGCGGGCGCAAGCAACCCTTCCTGACCCCGGAGCTGAATGTTCTTGAGTGATGATTTGTATGCTGAGCGCTCAATCAGGAAAACTCGCAAAACTAGCTCAACTAGAGAGCTAATCAGAGTTGAGGCGGGCGCAAGCAACCCTTCCTGACTGCGAGATTAATGACCTTGAGCTGATTTTCGATACTTCTGAGCCTAACTCTCCTGTTCGCCCGCATCTTCCCATCTCCCCGTCTCCCCCATCTTCCCCGTCTCAGCGCGTCACCGCATCACCGAGTTTCCAATTCAAGGCTGTCTTCAACGAGACGCGGCGGTGGAATCGAGGAGCCAGAGAAGATTGCCGCTCGTCGGCTGAACAAGCTGGGCGGGATAGAGCTCGCGTTCTTCGCCTTCAACAATTGAGTGGACAATGTGTGCCTTGTCGGCGCCGGTGACAAGGAACATCACATTCGCAGCATTATTCAGCACCGGTAGTGTCAGCGTAATTCTCCACGTCGAAAGCTGCTCGACCCAATTGGCGACGCAAAGATGCTCACGCTCTCGCAAGCCCGCCGTGCCTGGAAAAAGCGAAGCCGTATGTCCGTCCGCTCCTATCCCCAGCAGAATCAGATCAAATCGCGGCGCCTGGTTGGCGCTCAGATTGAAAAAGTTCTTGAGCTCCTGCTCGTACTCGTGTGCGGCCGAGGCAGGATCGGCCAGCTCGCCCGTGATGCGGTGAATATTTCCCGGCGGCAATCCCAACTTTGAAAGCAACGCCTCGTTGGCCATGCGAAAGTTACTGTCGAGATGTGAAGGCGACACGTGACGTTCGTCGCCCCAGAAGACGTGAGTCTGTTGCCAGGGAATCTGCGCTCGCCATGTTTCTTCGGCGAGGAGCCCATAAAGTGTCTTGGGAGTCGAGCCTCCTGACAGAGCTATTGTGAATCGTTGGCTTTGGCTAACAGCCGACTGGGCGATCCGCTTGATCTCGTTCGCCGCGCCCTGCGCCAACTGTGCGGTATCGGAATAGATTTTGACTTCCGACATTATTAATAAGAAGGTTTTTGGTCTTTGGTTTTTGGGCTTTGATTTTGTTCTTGGTCCTTTGTTCTTAGTTCTTTGCGCTTGAGTCTTTGTTCCGAGGTCTCATGCCGACGAACGATGGGGCCAACTACCCCGGATTCAACTACAAAGAACTAAGAACAAAGGACAAAGAACAAAGAACTAAGAGTAGTGGGTCAGTTGAGATGCCACGGGCTTGTCCCGTGGTACTCACGATGAGAAGCTACAAAAAGTCTGACTGCGATTCGGGATGCCACGGGCTTGCCCCGTGGTTTTTCACGCTCGCCGCTACTGGAAAGCTTCTAATCAGCAGCCAGCGTGAACTACCACGGGCCAAGCCCGTGGCATCCCACCAGGTTGCGCACAGTTTGCTTTAGCTTCCAGCATGACGCTCCACCGGGCAAGCCGGTGATATCAATCGAAACTGACCCACTATCAGAACTAAACACAAAATCAAAAACCAAAGTCCAAAAACCAAGGATTTTAATGCTTCTTTTCGACGTGGCCGCCGAATTGAAAGCGCATCGCTGAAAGCACCTTGCGCGCGAAATCATCTTCCCCGCGTGACGCGAAGCGCTGATACAGCGCTGCACTCAGCACCGGCGCAGACGTACCTTCATCGATCGCCGCGTTGATAGTCCAACGACCTTCGCCGGAATCGCTCACGCGTCCTGAAAATCCTTCCAGGTCGGGCTCCTGCAGCAACGAAATCGCCGTCAGGTCGAGCAGCCACGATGCCACCACGCTGCCTCGCCGCCACAGCTCAGTGATGTCGGCAAGATTGAAGTCGTACTGGAAATGTTCCGGATGTCTGAGCGGCGTTGTTTCAGCATCGGCGTCGCGTCCAGCTTTGCCGACATTAGCGTGATGAAGAATGTTGAGCCCTTCCGCATAAGCCGCCATCAACCCGTACTCGATTCCGTTGTGGACCATCTTGACGAAATGTCCCGCTCCGCTCGGTCCACAGTGCAGGTAGCCTTCCTCAGCGGTGCCGTCGACGGCCTCGCGACCGGGAGTGCGTGACGCGACTTTGTTACCCGGCGCCAGCGTCTTGAAAATCGGATCGAGATGGCGAACGATTTCTTCTTCGCCACCAATCATTTCGCAGTAGCCGCGCTCGAGCCCCCAGACGCCGCCGCTGGTGCCGACATCAACGTAATGAAGACCTTTTTCTTTTAGCTCGCCGGCGCGCCGGATATCATCGATGTAATACGAATTGCCTCCATCGATAATGATGTCACCTGCTGCCAGAAGTTTTGAAAGCTCTTCGAGAGTGCTGTCTACGACGGCGGCCGGCACCATGATCCAGACGGCGCGAGGCGTTTCCATCTTTTCGACAAAGTCTTCCAAGGATGATGAGCCCGTCGCGCCTTCACCCGACAGCGCAGTCACAGCTTCTGCACTCCGATCGTAAACGACGCAGGTGTGTCCGCCACGCATCAGCCGTCGCACCATGTTGGCGCCCATGCGGCCAAGTCCAATCATTCCCAGTTGCATTTGTTCGTGTCCTTCTTACTTAACGTTGTCGTAGAACGCTTTGCCAAGCTCGTATCCCAACGCGCTCATCACGGCTGCGGAAAGTTTTTCCAGCCCTGCCTTCACCTCAATTCCGAGATGAACGCGCAGAGCCCGGCGTTGGCGATCGAGCAGTACCTTGAAATCGCCGCGAGCCTGCGCTGCCTTCACTATGCCGAAAGTGTATTTCTGATCGGGCACCGGCAGATCACGCGCGTCATCACAAGTAATCTGTAAAAACACGCCGCTGTTTGGTCCACCCTTGTAAGCCTGGCCGGTTGAATGAAGAAAGCGAGGGCCAAAACCCAGACAGGTGGCAATGCCGGTGCGGTCTCGAACAGCGTGCCGAAGCTCTTGCAACGAAGCTTCGTGTTCCTCGTTCATCTCGATGTAGGCAAGCACAGCGAAATAATCGTCAGCCGTGAGCCGAGTCAAGTGAGCTTTGAGAATCTGTACGAGTGAAGGTTGTTCCGGCAGTTTCAGTTCAGCAAGATTTCTATCGTCGGTGAAAAGCTTAAGATCGTCGTCTGCGAAAAATGGAGTCTCTTCAGGGAGCTTGCCAGACTGCTCGTATGCGGAGGTCAGTTCGCGCGTGGCTACTTTGCTGGCCTCAACGTCGGGCTGATCGAACGGGTTGACCTGCAAGATCGCTCCCGCAACCGCGGTCGCAATCTCCCACCGGAAAAATTCCTGGCCGAGCTGGTAAGTCTCTTCGATTTCGATGCGCACCATGGGATGGCCCGCGCGCTCGAGAGCGACGACTGCATCATCTTGTTCGGATTCGGCAGTGCCGGCAAGATGGAGATAAACGAAGACTCGATCATCTCCATAGGTCTGCGGCGGAGCGAGCCTTTCACGGTCCACGGGTATCAGTCCCAAGCCGTCCTTGCCGGTTGATTCCGCGAGCAACTGTTCCAACCAGGCGCCCAGATCATGAACGCCAGGCGAAGTGATGATCGTAATTTTGTCTCGTTTGAAGCGAGGATCAGCGGCAGTGCCGAGAATTGCTCCGAGAGCCAGGCCAGGGTTATCACTTGATGACTTGCAGGCTTCCACCATTTCAGCCGTGGCTTCGAGAAATCTCTTCACGTCGAGACCCATGATGGCGGCTGGAATCATCCCGAAGTCGGATAGCGCCGAATAGCGTCCACCAATATCAGCTCGGCCAAAGAGGATTCGCCGGAACTGATCCTGCTCAGCTACCTGCTGCATCTTCGAACCAGGATCGGTGATAGCGATAAATCTGCGGCCGGCTTCAGCTTCGCCGACAGCGACCTTTGTTCTCTCAAAAAAGTATTGTTTAAAAATGTTAGGTTCGAGTGTGCCGCCAGATTTGCTCGAGACAATGAAGATGGTGTTAGTAAGATCGATTTCGTTTTCTCGAGTTTTGACTTGAGCAGGATCGGTTGAATCAAGCACGTGCAATTCAGGGAAACCAGGAATCTTTCCGAACGTGAGGCTCAGCACTTCGGGACAAAGACTCGAGCCACCCATGCCGAGGAGTAAAGCGTGTGAGAAGCCGGCACTCTTGATGTCAGCAGCTACTGCCGTCAAATGATCGAGCTCCGCGAGCTGCTGACTCGTGATGTTGAGCCAGCCGAGCCACTTGTTTTCGTCGGTGTCGGTCCAGACTGAAGCGTCACCGCTCCAGAGCCTCTGAATCTTATTATTTGTTTGCCAGTCAGCGAGTGTGGCTGCGACGGCTTGGGCCAAATCGTCGGGCAGGTTTGCGGTCTGCGAGTTGAGACTCACGCTTGTGGACTCCAATTGGTGATTTGAAAAGTGGATGATACATCAAAACTTAGCCGCAGATTGCGCCGATTTCACAGACAATGAGATGACGTCTGATTATTGTACCTTTCACATAGTTCTTGGAGCTTTGTTCTTTGTTCTTTGTGGTTGAATCTTGGGTCGATATCTCTTCCCAATGGCAAAAGCACAAGGCGCCGGACGCTCAATTGCAAAGAACCAAGAACAAAGTACTAAGAACAGATTAAGTATCTGCGTAATCTGTGGATAGGGTTTGACTGTCTTGATTGGCATATTTCAGTGTGAGATTGCTGGATGATGCGATAGCATGACGAGGATGAATGAATTCGTACCTCCTCCTTTCCTGCGTGGCATCGGGAAGAGTCCTATCCGCCACATCACCGATCGCGCCAAGCCGGGTGATATCAGTTTTGGGCTGGGCGAGCCCGACCTTCCTACTCCGGATGTGATCCGCGAAGCCGCAATCCGCGTCATCAAAGAAGAACAGAATGGCTACACGCTGCAAGCAGGTTTGCCGGCGTTGCGTGAGTGTGTGGCCAGCAGTTATCCGGAGATGCAGCTTTCTTCGGATCAAGTCGTCATCACAGCTGGATCTCAGGAGAGCATGTACCTCGTGCTGATGTCGTTGGTGAATGAAGGTGACGAGGTCTTATTGCCCGATCCGGGCTTCGTTGCTTATCCGACAATCGTGCGCATGGCCGGCGGCATTCCCGTGTTCTACCGTTTGCCCTCGAGCAGGAATTTCGATTTTGATGCCGACGACTTTCGGGCCAAAGTCTCGCCGCGAACAAAAGTCGTGATGTGTACGAGCCCATCGAATCCGACCGGGCGCATTTTGTCCCCGGCAGAGCTTTCGATCATGGCGGATGCTTTGAAAGGAACCGGCGCTTATGTTGTGAGTGACGAGATTTATCGAGACTTGTACTACACGCCCGAGCGTCCGGCGTCTATCTCCAGCTACTACGATCGGACCGTGGTGATTAGCGGTCTTTCAAAGTCGATGAGCATGACCGGCTGGAGACTCGGCTGGGTGGGTGGTCCTGAGGAAGTAATCAACAGCGCTTTGATTCTGCACGGCTATGTGACTACGTGCGCGTCCGCGATTTCGCAAAAGGCGGCGCTGTCCGCCTGGACTGAGGAGGCCAGCCGTGCTCGCGAGGGTATTCGTAATACGTTTCGGGAAAGACGCGACCACCTGCTTGGATTAATTGGGAGTGAGTTGGGCGTGCGCGCGGTCAAGCCTGATGGAGCTTTCTACACGATGGTTGACATCAGCACGTATGGTACATCGATGGAGGTTGCTGAAGTTCTGTTGGCCCATGGTGTTGTTACGGTGCCGGGCTCGCCTTTTGGCGAGGAGAGCGAAGGGTTTCTAAGGGTTTCGTTTTGCGGCGGAATTGGGAAACTTACCGAAGGAGTCGCGCGGATGAAAGCGGGCTTGAATAGTATTCAGCGTTGAGAGAGCAAAGCCATTTGCCATATATCATTTGACAGTTTTCATTTGTCATTGCTCGGAAGTAGAACGGACTTCAGTCTGTTCTCGACATGAGTGGCCTTCGAGATTGTGCGTAAAAGGCGAGAACCGATGCTAAACGGCTCGGACGCAATGACAAATGGTAACTGGAAAATGATATATGGCAAATGGATTTTGATCGGGGCAAGTCATAATTAGAACTCTATGAACAAGTACAGAGTAGGCATTCTGGCGCGACCGGGATGGTAGGCCAACGCTTCATCCAATTCAGCGTTGAGACAGCGAAAACCATTTGCCATATATCATTTGACAGTTTTCATTTGTCATTGCGAGGCAGAACAGACTTCAGTCTGTTCTGGGTGAGTGGCCTTCGAGATTGTGCGTAAAAGGCGAGAACCGATGCTAAACGGATCGGATCGCAATGACAAATGAAAAACGGTAAATGATATATGGCAAATGGATTTTGATCGGGGCAAGTCATAATTAGAAATCTATGAACAAGTACAGAGTAGGCATTCTGGCGCGACCGGGATGGTAGGCCAACGCTTCATCCATTCAGCGTTGAGACAGCGAAAACCATTTGCCATATATCATTTGACAGTTTTCATTGGTCATTGCTCGGAAGTAGAACGGACTTCAGTCTGTTCTCGACATGAGTGGCCTTCGAGATTGTGCGTAAAAGGCGAGAACCGAAGCTAAACGGCTCGGACGCAATGACAAATGGTAACTGGAAAATGATATATGGAAAATTGGATTTTGATCGGGGCAAGTCATAA
>Ga0134125_10000676_pt1 | contig 44749 bp, 36 predicted proteins | sample KB31751_FD_96464 | JGI IMG/M metagenome (GOLD analysis project Ga0134125, IMG submission 96464) | Terrestrial soil microbial communities with excess Nitrogen fertilizer from Kellogg Biological Station, Michigan, USA - KB3-175-1 | ecosystem: Environmental > Terrestrial > Soil > Unclassified ...
AGCGGACGGCAGTTCGAAAAGTGTTCTTAAAATATTAATTGGCGGGGTAGCTCAGATGGTTAGAGCGTAGGATTCATATCCGCTGCTTAGCGGACGGCAGTTCGATCCTGCTCCCCGCTACCAGAGCGGCAAATTCCAGATTTAGTTCTGGAATGCCGCTTTTTTCTTGGCTAAAAAGTTGCTTTAAATAGGCAATATAGGCGAAAACGGTGTTTACTCTCTTGGTTCGACATCTGTCCGTTTGCTTGTCATAGCTCATACCCTCGGGGAAGATCAAAAATTGAATTTGCTGTTTTGTAAAATAGTCGGCAGAAAGCCATTTAAACGGCAATTTTGTGGCAAAACCAATAGCCATATCCACACATTCTTCCAGGTTCGACACCTGTTGGGACGCTTTCAATAAATGTGCCTCGATTTCTTTCTTTTCTGAACGATATTTTTCTGCGTATTTACTATACAAGTCCGGCTTTATTTCTTCTTCGATAAAGCGTTCTTCCAATCGTTCTATCTTTTTATTGATCTCCTTATATTGTGTTTGCAATAATTGATACGCGTCTTGGTGGCCTTCGGTGAGTTGGTTAAATGTTGCGATTGTTTGCTTTCTAATCAGATCGATCAGTTCAACTGTAATATCCAATTTGAAATATTCCAATATCCGCGCAAATGCGTGGTTCAGCGATTTCGCGCTTTTATTATTTCCACATCCGACCGTATTGCATTTGTAGTAATAAATCTTTTTCTTTTGAACGATGTAGCCGCGCATAGGCTTTGTGCAGCTATCACAGGAAACGAATCTTTTTAATGGAATAGCATCATTTTCTTCCTTGATCGAATAGCCATGTGTGTTTTGGTCCAATAATCCATTCACTTGTAAAAATAGCTCTTTTGACACTAACGGCTCTTGATTTCCTTGCACTACCTTCCCCTCTAACATATTGTGAGCCATTAATCCGCAATAAAAAGGGTTTCTGAAAATCTCCGATATACGCTGGTGGTTGAGCTTTAAACCTCTTTCGACAAGCTTGGCCCGGATCGCCTGATTTGATAGCCCCTCCGTTGCTTTCCATTGAAATGCCTGCCGAAGCAGTTTCCCTTTTTGATTGACGACAATACGACGTTTACCATTGGTATTTATATTATCAAAGCCAAGCGGTTGCATTGTCGGCCAGTCACCGGCCAATAGCATTTCCTTAATACCTGCCATACACTTTTGTCGCCTTAACTGGTTATCGAATTCTCCGAACAGAAACAACATTTTTTGCTGCATCTGGCCGGACGGACCAGACGTGTCAATTGGCTGGGTTACGGAGACGATTTCAATGCCCAATTTCCTTAATTGGCCACTCAGCCATATAGAATTATCATTTCGGGAAAAGCGTTCGAGGCTATAACAAATAATATATGAAACACGCTCTTTGCATTTTTTTACATAGGAAAGCATCGCGGTAAACTGCTTCCGTTCATCATTTTGAGCGCTTTCATAGGTGCCGCCGAAATTGGCAAGTATGGTATATCCGAATTTTTGTGCGTATTGGGTACAGGCTTTACGCTGCGTTTCCAGACTGAGATTGTTGTCGGCTTGCTCCTTGGTGCTTACCCTGGTATACAACACACAATTGCTGCCCCGAATTGAAGCAGCTGGTTTAGTGCCTTTTGCAAAGGTGTTAAAAATGGAAAATTCTGTCATAACAAGTGGTTTTTTTTCAGTGCTTTTACCACAACAAAATACAAAATATCATATCTTTTTCCAAGTGTTTTCCTTCTTTTTCTGGTAAAAATTATAAACAATTACCGTGAATTTTTTTAATGTTTCAATCACTTCCCGAGCCTCCGCATCAGTCAGGTTAGCAAAGAGCGGACACGCTTTTACCTCGTCGATGGTTAAATCGTGTTGCCTGGCATTTTCCTCTATGCGGTTATCTCTCATTGTGAATGATCCTGTATCACCGTTCTAAATCCTCGTCAATATTTTCCTTATCTATATCAGCATCCGTTTGTTCGTACACTTCAAAACCGTATAGTGGCGGTTGGGGGCCGTAAGCGTCCACTAATGCATCGATTAAATCCTGACCGGTACGAATCTGGTGTTCGTTTACATATACCTGTTGCCCTTCCTTTATGATCGGATCATCCAGCGAGAAGTTTTCTTGTGCCTTCTCTTGCTGGTTAAAGTCAGCTAACCTGTTATGGCCTGGCTCCTGGTTTGTTTCCCGGATCGCGCCTATATCCCGCAATGCGCTTATTTGTTCACTGGACAGGCGTGTATTGTTTTCTTCTACTGGTAGTTTATCGTGCTCTGCCTGTTCCTTGGCTAACAATGCTATTAGCTCATTGTGGCTACGAATGATTTGCATATCTTTCACCGCTTCCACAGTATCATTTTCTTTTGCTACGTCATGCTCATTAAGAATACTTAGGTATTCCTCGGGGAAATAAAATTCATAAGTATTAATGATGTCCATTGCATGGTCTAAAAGCTCCTTTTCCTCATCGGGGATTTCCTCGGTTTCGCAATGTCGTTCGCCGTTTCCATCGTCCCATACGATAACTTTCATAAAGTCCTTGCTATAATATGTGAACTTTGGGCTATTCTGATTTTGAAATTGTTTGATGAATTGTACCGACTTTACGTACTCCTCTTTTCGTTCTTGGGGCGTGGCTGCTAAGCCATAATTTATCACTCTTTCGCCCTTTTCTGTTTGGTTCGTGTTCATATCAGTTTTTGTTGAAGGTGTATCAATTGTTTCTCTGCTTGGCTCGTGTGGGATAGTGCGTTTGGTATAAGGCCATGATATAAGGCGTTGTAGGCCATACTCACCGACTGCAATACAGCCAATACTTCATCTTTGGATATTGAACTTGCTCCCGTATCTACTGCCGCAAGCAGCACTTGCCGAGCATAATTTGTGGGCTTTAACTTTGAAGTGAAAGCGGCGGCGGTTATCACTGCGTATTGCTTTAACGTTATCTCAATCCGTAATTCTTTGCGCGGGCGTTTTATTTGTTTCCAATTGCGTTTATACTGCCGCCGGTATTCACGCTTTGCGCGATCAATCTCGTCCGGTGTTCCATTCAGAACTCCGGCCTCAAAAAGATATGCGTAAAGTGCTTTACTGCGGATTTTCATTTATGTAAGCATTGGTATTGGTTCGTCAGGTATATCACCTTTTAATGATACGGGCGGTATCTGTGAATATTTTCTGTAGGTATGGGATTTGAAGTATGGCCGGGTACGTCCTTTAATAATTGCATTATTACCCGAAATAATTAGTGACCGGTTCTTAGGTAAAAGCCTTATTGCATCCATTTCAATAAGCGGTTTTACACGTTCTATGCCTTTTTCATCTTTATAAATACACTTCCCACTTAAATTTTCGATTTCCCGCAACACGTCCATTTCGGTAATTCCGGGAAGATACAAGCGTGTTAAACAATTGGAAATAATGGTATCTGCATCTTCTCTATACAAGTTGGTTAACTGACTTTTACATTGTATTACCGCAAGTGTCGAAGTGCGCGTTTTACGGCAATTTGCAAGTGCCAGAGGCAAAATCGGTATTTTTGAAAAGCTGCTTAATTCCTCCATTATGCAAAAAATATCAAGGTCATTCTTTTCAGGAAGCCCTTGCAAAATATGCCCGTAGAATGCTTCAAAGAAGAGCGAACTCAATATCCGGACGTACTTTTGGTCTGCAATGGAGTTGTGCAGAAAAAGAATGGTTGGTTTTTTTCTAAATTCAGCGAACTTTATAGAATTGTGCGATGTGATTTTTGATATTTGGACATCTTCGAAGATGCGGGTGGCAGCTTTTGCACTTGATAGGATTGACTGCAACGTCCGTTCTGAATTACTGATCAGGCTTTTATACCTCAATATTAAGGCGTCATCGTTTGTTTTTGCGATTAACGTATCAATCTTTTTTGGCTCGGCAGAAAGCAAATGCAGACATTGAACCACATTGGCCATATTGTGGTATTCTACAGGCTGATAAAGGATCAGCTGTATGATTATTTCCAGGGTGTTGATGCTCTGGATTTGCCAGAACGGGTCTGAATTACCTGGCCCTTCCAGATTTGCAGCGAGTAAGCTGGCTATCCTGCTCACATCATTCGGTTTTTTTATAAAGGAAAAGACATTAAATCCGCAGCTTGATGCTACATCCGAAAAGTTCAGCGATTTTATTGTAAAGAATTTGGATAAATATCCGCTTGCCAACATAAATATTTGCATTGCCGGGTCGGAGATTATCATCGAAGCATTTTTTATCTCGAAAATATTTGGCAAAATAATTCTGACGGTTTTTCCCGCTCCTGATGGGGCCGTCACTATCATATTTGCGTAGGAGTCAAGCCTGGACAATCTTCTGTGTTTTGAGATTACAAACCCTCGGTTAAAACGGGATGCTATATCCGTTTCTTTTCCAAACTCGGCATTGAAGCCCTTTTGTTTGGTGAGGGCATCAACAAGGGCGTTAATGAAATCGCATAAGATGGCTGATACATATAACACCCGCCTGCCCAAAAAAGTAAAAATTTTCATAACTAAATAATTGAAGTTTACATAAACGGTTTTTTGATCTGCCGCACAATTTCCAGCGCCAACAACAATATATATTCGGCGGCCACGATGGGTACAAAGCAGATAAACTTTACTATTTGAATGACTACGCGCATATTATGGGTTCAATGAATGTTCAATGTGTACTGCAGCCCCGTTTGGTTCAAGCAGTTGTTTGTAAAAGTTGGCGATACCCATATAGGTGTTGTTCTCCTCAAAGGATGCGGGTTCATACAGCAGCCATACTTGTATACCGGGTACCTTGCCAATCGAAGCGGTTTTTTCAAGCTGCTGGCGGATACGCTCAGGATGTTCTTTCACTTCGGAAAGCGTTTTGCGGTCATAAAAATTCACTTCGTCATTTTCCACCAAGTTTGAATACACCAACAGATATTTTTTTTTAGACGGAGTGGCGGCAAGCCTGTTCAGCGCTTTGGCAATGGCCCGGTAGATAATGGAATGCCCAAGGATGGAGGGTTTTTCAGCTTCGGCGAGAGCAGTATGTAATTCTCTCCTAAAGCGTTCAATCTTTGCGTTTCGTATGATCGTATTACCTGTCCAGCGGCTTTCCGGTTCAATGGTAACAACGGTTAACTGGTTTATATCTTTATCAGAGATAGTTGTTATTGTTATCCGAATGCCCTGCCAGATGTTTTGTTTTAACCCTAACTCTGCGGTAATGGCCCCGGCATCAGGACAGAGCCGGAGGGGGTCGGATTGGTCAATTAAAATGGTTAGTTCCGTAGTATTTGTAGCGGAAGGGCTGCTGCTGCACCCGATAGACAGGTACAGCATCAGCCATAGATAATTATGCATGGTTTTCATGGTTCAATTGTTTAATGGTGTGGAAATTTGTGTTAAAAGTGAACGGGTAGTTGGGATCGTCAAAGGAAATCGGCCTGCCCCTATCAGGACGGTGCATCAAATTTTGCTTCTTAAAGTACGCATACCCGCCATGTGCATTGGTGATGATGCGGGTTTCCAGCATACTCCCGTATTCCAGTATGGAGGCATTCTGTTGGCGGAGGTCCTCGTTGGCTCGTTCGATATCGGCTTTTTCCTGTATCAGGCTATTTTGCAGTGCTTCGTTGGCCTTTTTTTCCTGTTCCAGTTTCAGGTATTCGCGCATGGCATCGCGCTGTCCCCGGGAAGGGAAAAAGAAGTGGTGTAATGCCACCGCAATAACAAACAGCAGCAGCGACGTAAGCGTGAACGGCCAGGGGCTGAAGTGTATGTTGATCGTTCCTGTTGAATCGGCTGTAACTTGTTTGTTGAGGTATTCCGCCCTTTGATTGCCCATATAAAAAAACAACAGGCTGAGCAATAGTAATAGGATAAAAAAGATTAACCTTTGTTGCCGTAGAGTTCTGCCTTTTTGCACTATTTTTTCGAAAACGTAGCTAAAAAACAGCAATACTCCGGCAAACAGGATACACATCAGGAAGGCCACGATCAGGCCATAGCCCCAGGTCTCAAATATCGGCAGCGCCAATATTCCTTCGAAAAGGAAGATGATGCAGGTAGCCACGCTGATGAATAGTATCCGAAATTTGCTGAATGGCAGGGTTTTGCATTTGAAGGCGACGTCTAATGCGATGTGTTTTTCTTTGGCATCAGACAATTGGTTATGGACAACTTGCAGTTTTTTTTCTGTAGCTTTTTTATCCTCGACCACCTCGTGGACAGTAGCTTTAAATTGCAATTCTTCGTTCACCTTATCAATTAAGGCCTGATACCGAAGGTGATTTTCCTCAAAAAAGGGTTGGATTTTACGATTGATCAAGGGTGGCTGGTCATTTACCCCAGAATTTTGTCCATCATTGCCATCGTGTTTTCTGTTTTCTTCCAATTTTTGCTCCACATTAGCCTCTAAATCGGGCATGTGGTAGCGGGTTTGTTTTGGTTCCATTTTGTTTGGTTTTTGTGTGAGTTGTTTAATGACCCTGTTGATCGGGTTTTGCGTTGTCGCTTTCATTGTTTTGTTTGTTAGAGCTTGGATAGGACCCTGTCGAGGCGATAAGTTTCCCGTTGAAGTACAGTTTAAAAGGTGAATCATGTTCAGGCAGGCCTTCGCTTTCCAATAATTCGAGAATGGCTGCTGCCTGTTCACTGGTGAGATAACGTGACCTTGATCGGGTCAATGCGGAGTTTGGTTTTGATGACTTTTTCATTTTTCGCCGGATATTTGAGTGTTAAAAAATTGCTTGGGAGCCATAGGCGATACTGTTTCGGCGGTGAAATGTGCTTTAAGCGCCTCGTTAATTTTTAGGTGACGGCCATTGGTCACAGGGCGGTAGGCAACATTTTTGATATCTACCTGATTCTGAAATGATTTTATTGCTTTCATAAATTGCATTAATTAATTTATGATGTAATTTTAAGGCTGGCTTAGACTATTGTTATCCAGCCAGATTTTCATTTTTTCAGCTAGAACTTAAGCTTGCTTGTCAATGGAGAGAATCCAAATTCCAGAAGAATTAAATGAGTTGTTAACTGACGCGCCTGGTTTGTATACCCCTTATACTGCGGGTGTAAACTTTCTATATTCCAGAATGGTAGAGGAATATTTCAGAAAAGATTTTTCAAAGGAAGGGTTGAAAAAAAGACCAGAATTTTTTAAATCGGACGATTCCTACTATCAGGACCTGGCAGGCGAGATAAATGCCTCTTGCCAAAAGCGGGGCTTTATAAACAAAAACTACTTAAGTACCCTATGCTTTCCGACCGCAAAGAATTGGACTGGTAAAAGAGATAAACGAAAATTAATAGCCATTTATAATTATTTAGATAGCTTCTTGACCAAAAACGAAAGAAATGGGGGTATGTACTGGATAAGAGTTTGGCAAAATCAAAACGTACATCCTGTTGTCATTGACTCCTATTTCAATACAAATAATTTGGATTTAAGTGGAGTTTCGATAATTAATAAGGAGTTTCTTACAGAAGTAATTGATAAGCATCAAAATTTTACCGGGACGGAATTTTATTTAGGAAAACAAATTGATGATTGCCAATGGTGCGGCATTATAAGAGGTTGGGATGCTTTCCGTAAAGATTTTAATAAAATTAAAAAGAGCATACTGGTTTCCTTTGATAAAATTGTAGAGAGTAAAATAGCTCTTGCAGTCACCGGGGCAAACGGAAGCGGTAAATCGACGTTTTTAAGAAGGTTGGCAATCGATTTGTCAAAAAAAAAAATAATTGTTTTATGGGTAGATAATCTGAAGGAATTTGTAAAATCAGATTTCCGTCAATTTCAATCCAATAAACAACTTAGATTTTTGATAGTCATTGAAGATTGGGGAAAATTAAAATCCAGTAAAGAAGACAATAATTTATTCTTGTCCAAAATTTCAAAAATAAATAGCGTACGTCTTATAATTGGTGATGTCAGCGCAATCGATGCTAGCAAAGAGTATACAAATTACCTTGATGAAAAAGACATTTATGATTTATCACCAACTGAAAATATTAGAATAATTAGAAAAGTGTTTAAAATCAATAAAAAATGGAAAAGGGTTAAGATTACCCAGGATGAATATTATACAAGCGCACCAATTTATCTTATATTATTTGGGTTTGCTATTTCAAACTCTGATGAGAATAGTGATGATGCTAATGTTTCCCAAATGCTTTTCAATTATAAACGAATAATCAGAAAGGATATGGAGCAACTGTATGCTTTCAATAAGGGACTTGCGTTAACGTTATATTATTGGGCATGCTTATATAAAGAATATAAAACTTTTCTTTCCTGGGAAGGATTTCTAAAATTAGCAGATTTTTATAATGAGGATGCCACAATGAGTAGCAGATTCTTTAATTTTAATGAAAAGCATCCGATATGCAAGTTATTGTGCCATTATATTTCACTCTATACATTAGCCATTCCAAACGCTAAAGGTCAAAAAGCTATTTATTTTCACAATGATTTGTTAGTCACTAATGGATTAACGTTGCCGATACGTCCTGATTGGTTCTTTGATAAGAATATAAAAATAGAGCTTTTGAATGCATTACTTGGTAAAAACGAGTTAAGTATTGCAGCAACATTGTACGACGCATTCGACGAAAAGAATGACGTTTTCAAAAATCATGCTCAACAGAAATCATATTATGAACAGATCAAAGAAATCATGTCCTTTGATGATCTGGTAATTGCTAACTATGAACTATCAGTTTATCTTCGTGCTATTTTTCTTAGCGCCCCGGAAACTGATGATGTTACAAAATGGGAATATATGAGGATCAATACGATCGACTTTCCCGATGAAGACATCAAATATGCCGATCCAATATTAGACGCCTTAAAAAGGCTTTTTGTCGGTAAAGAAATCGGACAAGTTAAAATGAAAAGCACGGTAAGAGTCAAATATGAGTTTTATCAGTCATTTGGATGCAAAACCCGTTCAATTGTTGAGTACAATCAATGGTGCATTGATGAGTTTGCTAAATTAATCGACGCCAATGATCTAATCGTCCCCTGGAATGAAAGATTTGAAAAATTGACAAAGAAAGATCAAAGTGGTATAACCAAAGAAGTAATAAAATAGTTCATTAAAATAGAGGTCGTTTGGTGTCCAGAGATTTTAGCGCTATTTAATTATGGCATTTCCGGTCACTAAATCACCGGAATATGTCAACACTAACACTTACCGTGCAGGATATCGAGATCCTGAAAAAAGCTCAGCACAAACTTCAAAACCGAAAACCGCTATCTTCCGAAGAAGACCATGCTTTGGACAACTTCCTGACCAGCCTCCCGCCACCTGAGACTCTTCTTAACAAAAAGTTCCCTCTCAACGAGAATTTCGAAATCAAACTATTTGATATTAAACAAATGTGGCCTCAATTAGAAAAATGGATTGGCCTATTCAACAGTCTTCCAAAGAACGGCAACGCTCACTACTCGAATGCAGGATGGATTGATGCAGAAGAGGATAAAGACTTCTGGAAAAGAAATGTCATCATCGATGTCACCTTTATTCCCTCATTCTCCTATAGCAAGAGATGTGAAGGAGAAAATAGGATTGTCGGCCTAAGCCTTAAAACTGACGGCACCGCAGCTTTTCAGTTCTGGATAGTGGAGGATGCCGAAAACTTTCCTGAATTGTACAACTTCAAAGGTTCCTGGAGGGAGGCATACCTGTTAGTTGTTAAAACCCTACAGCAAGGATGGCCGCAAACGAAGTTCCCGAAAGAATTTGAACAATTCTTGAAAAAGTAAATCACTCACACCAATGCAAGCGCATTGGTGTTTTCTTATGCCAATTTGACCTATTCATAATGTTGGCAAAATCATTGGGGCGCATTACGTATGGCCATCGTCAAAATACTTTCACGCCACTCTCCTTCGTATGCATCGTTGATTAAGTACATCCTTCGATATATCGTCAATGACGCAAAAACCAACACGGGGCAAATGTACACTAACAATTTGCGTTCAGATACGATGTCCGGCTATATCAACGAGTTCATAGAAAACGAAGCCTTTAGAAAGCATTCCCGAACCGACCAAATCCATCTTTTTCACGAAATTGTGTCCTTTGGCGCGGATGAGGATAAGGAAATCATTACCCCCGAAATGATTGATGACTTGGCCCATTCGTATATACGCTTGCGCGGCAATACCGGGGTGATGCTGGGCGCCGTTCACCGCGACCGGGAACATATACATTTGCATTTTTGCGTATCGGCTTTGCATTATCGGACCGGTATGTCATTCGGCCTTAACAAAAGCCAAATGTTGGAATTGAAACAGTCCTTTCAAAACTATCATAAAGAGCGGTACCCTGAACTCACCAAAAGCGCACCTAATCACGGCAACCGAACCAAATATATAAACCATGCCGAATGGCATCGGCAACAACGCGAACAGATTGTTGCCATTGTGCAGCAGTGCCATGCGGAAGCTACGTCACAGCAGCACTTTCTTGAATTGTTGCGAAACAATGAATTGCCCCACTATGAACGCGGTGGCTCTGCCACCGGTATTGAGTACGGGGGTGTAAAGTTTCGCTTTTCTCGGTTACTCGAAAAGAGTCAATTTGAATCGTTGCCCATTGACCGGAGCGAACAAGATGCGGCTTTACTGGAGATACAAAACATCAGGGAAAAACAGCAACTCAGGGACTTCAACAACCGGGACCAGGAAGACAGAGCAAGATAGGGTTGTCACTCCGTAGACACCTGTCTTTCCGTCGTTGACAACCCTATCTTGCGGGGAAATTTTCCCCGTACCCCTTTTGTTAATTTAAAAAAACAAGGAATTGTTATTGCAAAACAATTTTCCTTATAAGAGTCGTTTCGGTAACATATAACGCACCGCTTGCATCAAATACAAGTCCGACTGGGGTGTTGAATGTCGCCACGCTTACATCGCCGTTGGTTGAGCCTTTTGTGCCTGTACCGGCAAACGTGGTTACTACACCCGCAGGGGTGATTTTTCGTATTTTATAATTCAAACCATCGGTGACATATAGGTTGCCGTCGGGGCCAAATGCCAGGCCATAGGGATAATTGAAGGTAGCCGCGGCGCCAGTACCGTCAGTTGCGCCTTGTGTTGCGTTCCCGGCAAACGTTGACACGTCACCGCTGGGCGTGATCTTTCGTATTCTGCTTCTGTTGTCAGATACATAGATGTTTTCTGCGTTGTCGGTGGTAATAGCCCACAAGGAGGTAAAGCTAGCGTTTAATCCATTAGCGTCCGTTGAACCGTCAGTACCCGAACCGGCAATGGTTGTAACAACGCCGCTCGGAGTGATTTTCCTAATGACATTGTTATCGGCCACATACATGTTGCCTGACGGGCCGATACAAATATTAGTAGGCGAACGAAAACTTGCTGCTGTGCCTTGTCCATCAACCGAAGCGTATGTGGAGTTGCCTGCGAACGTCGACACGGTTCCGTCTGGGGCCATTTTACGAATAATCTTATTCCCGAAATCCGAGATGAACAGATTGCCATTATTATCAACCACGATACCAATGGGGTCGAAAAATGTTGCTGCGGTACCAACTCCGTTCTGATGTCCACTGCTATTTCCGGGATTGCCTGCTATGGTGGTGACTACCGCTTGTGAGGTTATTTTGCGAATGAGGCTAAATCCGCCATCGGCAACATAAAAGTTACCGCTCTTGTCTACCGCGATAGCATTAGGCTGGTCAAACGACGCGCTGGTTCCAGGCCCGTCCGCATAGAAAGAATTACCATTTCCGGCAAATGTGCTAACAATGACGGAGAGTTGATAGGTGAATGTTGGGCCGGTGGCAGTATGACCCGCGACTTGCACTGTCACTACGCCATTTCCCGCCGCAGGGGGCACGGTTACGGATAATTGAGTACTGGTTGCTGCGGTCACGGTGGCTGCTTTTCCGTTGAATGAGACTTGGTTGTGTGATGCGGTGGTGCTAAACCCTGTTCCGTTTATGGCAACGGGAGTATTCATCGCGCCTTGCGTGACGCTCAACGATGTTATGGTAAGGGGCGCGAGATACGTAAATGTTGGGCCGGTTGCAGTGTTACCGCCTACTTTGACAGTCACCGCTCCTGTTCCGGCATTGGCTGGCACAGTAACTGTCAATTGCGTGGCCGTTGCAGCGGTAACGGTTGCTTGGACGCCATTAAAATATACTAAGTCGTCACTACTAGTAGTACTGAAATTTGTACCCGTAATTACAACGGTTGTATTGGCATACCCTTCCGATACATCAATAGTCGTTATTGACGGAGTGGCCACGACAACGGGCGGCGGCGGTTGCGGGGTGTTCTTTTTCGAGCAAGATATAAATAGGCTTGCAACAAAAAAACATAAGAACGCAAAGCGAAAATAGTTTTTAATAGCCATAAGGATTTGGTTTTATCTAAACAATAATAGGGATTTTAATCCCTATATCAAAATAAAATCATTCGTTATTTATTGCGGATGGTAAAAGGCGAGAAACAACGGCGTAATGAATTAGCTATTATGACCGTGGCGAACAATATTAAGAAGTATCGGAAGAAGCAAAACCTTACCATTGCTGAATTAGCCAATATCGTGGGTGTTGATTATTCGCAGATCGGCAGAATGGAACGCGGAAAAGTTAATCCCAATATTTCAATTATCTTTGATATCGCCAATGTGTTGAAAATCTCCCCTGCCTTGTTACTCGAAGAATCCTCCTCTTAAATAATAAAAAACAGAGTCTTATCTCTGTTTTTAAAGGTCTCTATTGAGTTGCCCTATTTATTTGTGATCCCCGGCTAAATTATTTTCGCGTATTCGATTTTGGCTCGTTGTTTTCGCCGATTTGTTTCTTAATTTTATTTTCCCGTGATGCGCTACCATGACTGCATCAAATACTTTTGCATGGTATTGCTGTTTGGTTGCAAGGGCTTGAGTGTATTCCTCCTCAAGTATCGGATATTGCGCTATCGCGTATTTCATCAGGTCGTTATGATTATGGACCCCCTGCATCACCGCTTTGACGTCCTCTTTAGTTTTATACTCCACCATACAACCATGGTATTCAAATACCGTTGAGGCCTTTTTTAACAATTGTTTTATAGCCGCTGTATGATGGTGTATAGGCGGCACTTTAATTAAAACCACATATGGCTTATATTGGGAAACATAAGCTTCGTAACAGGAAGCGATTTTAGTTGCTTTCTTTGAGGACCATCGATCTCTGAACGAATGGGTATGCCAGAATACTAACTCTCCTCCATCGAGCACGGCTATTCCAGTCGTGGCGGTGCCGAGACTAATACCCAGGATAATCATTTCCAAGTTTATAATTATTGACGCTATTAACGAATATGGCAGCACGCGATTTGCGAACTTCATTGTCAGGTACTGAACACGCCTTATTTAATTCTTTTCGCAAGAATTCATGAGGTATGTCTTTGGTGAATCTGAGAAATTGAGACAGTGCTGCAGGATCATTTAATCGCTCTGCGATTTCATGGGCAAGTTGTATCTCTGTTGGAGTGTATATATAAGTATTTATAGACTTCATAGATGAATAGTTATTATTAATTAAATCATCGGTCGTTCGGTCGATTTTTTTATTACCGATACGTTCGTTCGGTATTATAAAAAAGCAAAATGTCAATGGACTATGCAGTGAAAAGCTTTGATTCTAAAGGACATTTTCTCAACTCAGTAATTGTGTCCTTTTAAACTTTGAATAAATCTCTTTCCTTTTGCCTAAGCACTAGCATTTGTTCATTAAAATGTTGAGGGTACAGTTCATTGGGATAGGTGCGATAAATAATACTGAGCTTAATTAAATTAATTGCACTTGGAAGTTTTCTTCCCTTTTCCCACTGGCACAATATTGAAGTGTTTTGCAGGTCCAATAATTGTACAACTTGTATGCGTGAATACCGCATTAATCTGCGGTGCATATTCAACCGATTTGGAATAGGCCGATTTCCTTTTTCCATAATCATAGTGTAGTGGTGATTGATGGATTAAATAAGTATAGTAAATTTTTCTTATCAATACCGAATGGGGAAAAGTGAAAATCGGGCATATGGTACGATTAGTTCATGGTTACTTTCCAACCAGCTGAAGGTGCGGTCTTATATTGTGATTATTTCGGATTCAAAATACCGGAAATGATAAAAAAAAGGCCTGTCATTATTATCCGCAGACATCGTCAAAATAGAAAATTAGTAACCGTTGTTCCGATTAGCTTAACTAAACCTGATCCGATCCAAGGTTACCATATTCCGATGGAAAAAAGTTTCTGTATAGAGCATCTCCAAGGGAAACAATCCTGGGTTAAATGCGACATGATAAATGTTATTTCAATTGACCGCTTATTTAAAATAAAGCACAAGTCGGGAGGCCGATATGTACCAAAAGTAGACGAACTTTATTTAGAGATCGTGAAGGCAGGGATTCGGATTTCACAAGGATTTTAATGCAAAAGACACCGTTTCCGGTGCCTCTTACTTAAGGATATGGCGAGCTTGCATTCGCTCATTTGCCATACCCTGCCCCTATTTCTAAGGGTCTTGCAAAGTCCCAGGTGGGTACAATCTTATTGTACCCGACTCGATATCGTTGTCAAGCTGCATTTCTTAAACCCGAAGCTCCACCAGTTATTTCTAAACTATTTAGGTATTCTCCCCAGTTCAAAATAAATTCATACAGTTCAATAAACTGATTTGATATATTTCGCGGTGTGTCCACATCAACGAAACTTTTTTCAAAACCATCAAAAAACCTATATAAAATCGACGGATTTACGGTTCGATAACGAGTTTTAATATCGTATTGAATTTTAGCGTCAAAGAAGAAATAATAGAGCTTTTTCTTCTCTGTCAAATTTGAAGAGGTCCATATTTTATATGGGTTTTTTGCTATTTCAGTTACCTTGTCGAGGGCGGTTCGATAAGGAATTGCAAGGTCTATCTTCACCGATCCTGTTTGTTCAATTTCTTTCAGCTTTTTCTCTAATTCTTCAATTTTTTCCTCATAATGAGCGCGGACCGTTGAACTTGTGGTAGAGAAAGCCAGTTCTAAATATTTTTCGATGTCATTCTTCAAAACCTCCATATTATTCGGGTCGCGTTTGTTATCATTATTGAATTTAACTACCGCCTCTTGCCAGGCCTCCTCGAAAAGCGATGAGAATTCTTCAATCAATTCCTGTTTGGGAATGAGCCTGTTCATTTCTATTTCAAAATCGTGGTCAATATATTTTCTTGCTACTGCTTTTTTGTACATCAGGCATCCAGGCGTCTGGCAGAGGTAATACGGATACCGAATGCTTCTACCTGAGCTAAAACAGGCGGTGAATGGCCGTTTGCAATGGATACAGTCCAATAGTCCCCGCAATTCGAAATCCGGCCGATCATCAATCCGGACTTTTTTAATATATCCAGGCTTGTCTAATCTTGCCAGATTTTTTTGGAAAGTGCTTTCATCAATAAGGGCAGTATGAACGCCTCGAATGCGCTCCACGTTCCATTTTGGGTATTCGATGTATCCTGCATAAAATGGATTTTTGAGTATAGAACTGACTGTACTAACATATCGCTCATTGTGAATTGGCCCAGGAAACATACCTTTTTCTCTAAGGAATCTAACTACATCGACCTGATACATAAAACGAAAATTGGCGTAGCCTTCAAGGGCTTCTTTTAAAATTGGCGCAAATTCATTTGGTTTTGCAACCTTGCCTACGAACTTTGGATCCTTTTGCATCGTGTACCCCAGTGGGCTGCTAAATGCCCAATACCCTGTTTCTAAGCGGGATCGCTGTTTTTGGATTACCTGGCGCTGGTTTTGCTCTCGTTCAAGTTGGTTTTGAGCAGCAAGGATTGTCTCCACAAAATTCCCTTCTGGCGTCTCTTCAAAATTGAAGTTTAAGCATTCCACTTTAACGTTTCGGATATTGAAAGCGCTTCGCAGTTCAATATGAAATTTGGTATCACGCGCGAAACGTTTTAAATCATCAAAGATAACTACATAGCGTTCCTTTCGATGGGTATCGATGAATCCTAGTAATTGTTTCATTGCCGGCCGCTTCATAAAATCTCCGCCCCCGCTGAACTGGTCGTGAAAAACATTTTCCTTCTTCACGATGTAACCTTTATTTTCTGCGTAAACAATGCACCGATGTTCCTGGCTGATTAATCCGGTTCCATCAACTTCTTGTTGTTTGGAAGAAACACGGTTGTAAATTAGTGCGTGGAGTTGTTCTTTATTTTCGCTCATGTAAGGTTTGTAAGTAGTTTGAGATTTCTTGCTTGATAATAAAGGTAATTAGGTTTTTTAACACGGGCCGAATTTCCTCTAACTTTTCGGCCGTTCCTGGAAACCCCAAAGAGGAGCAACGAATAGTGTCCTTACTGCTGGGTAAGAGACTTCGTTGCTCCTCATTAGAAATGACGGTATTAAGTTGTGATCTCTCACCCAGCGGTTCAAGTATATCAGGTTTCGGCGTTTCCATACAAGGAGTATGACAGTTGTGTAATGGCACTAAAGTGTAGTAAAACAAACTCGTTTTTGGTTTTTGCTGCCCTAACACATTTACAGGTGTTTTTGTAGGATGGATAGGTACATGACTAATTCCTATGACCATTCAAAACCTTTCACCCCCATCGGCCAAACCAATTTTCGAAATATCAAAAAACTGTTTGGCATCAAATTGCGGGACCGCTATTCGCATATTTACAGTATTGGGAAGACGGGCAGCGGCAAAACAAGCTTGCTGTTAAATATGGCCATTGACGATATTCACAAGGGATACGGGGTATGCCTCATTGAACCGCATGGGGACGCTTGCAGGGCCATTTTAGAGCGTATTCCGAGCCATCGAATGAACGACGTCATCTATTTTAACGCCACTGATATTGGCCAGCGCCTGGGATTTAACCCGCTGCATGGGGTTCCAATTGAAGACAGGCACTTAGTGGCTTCTGAAATTGTCCTGGCTTTTAAAAAGATATGGGGCGAAAGCTGGGGGCCGCGGTTGGAGTATATCTTACGTTACAGCATATTAACGCTATTAGAATACCCGGCAGCAACGTTGCTTGATATTCAGCCATTGCTCTTAGACCAAGCGTTTCGGAACTTTGTGTTGCAATACACTGAAAACAGCGTCCTCATTTCGTTTTGGCTCAACGAGTTTGACAGATACACCAACAGTGTCCGAATTGAAGCAATTATGCCAATACTCAATAAAGCCGGCGTCTTTAATTCAAATACAATATTAAAAAATATTGTTGGGCGGCAAACGGGTATTTCCATCAAGGACATTATGAATGAAGGAAAAATTCTGATCTGTAATTTATCGAAAGGTGTTATTGGAGAGGATGTCTCTCAAATTCTCGGCAGCCTCTTAACTACCGGTATTCAAACTGCGGCTATGCGCAGGGCTAAATTTCCTGAACAGGAAAGAAAAAGCTTTATGGTTTATATCGATGAATGTCATTCCTTTATCACTACTTCGTTTGCAACGATGCTCTCTGAGGTTAGAAAATATAACGTGGGACTTTTCTTAACCAATCAGTATTTCGACCAGCTATCCGACGAAGTACGCAGCGCAATTTTAGGCAACGTTGGCACCCTAATAAGTTTTACCGTTGGTACCACTGATGCAAGAATACTCGCCGAAGAATTTTATCCGGTATTTAAAATAGATGATTTTGTCACCCTACCCAAATACCATATTTATTTAAAGTTACTGATCGACGGTTCCGCCAGCAGGCCGTTCAGTGCGACCACGTTACCCATATAACTGGTTTTTTCAAAATGTTACTTCACACCTTGTGTCCAGCTCATTAGCTTTTCAAAAAAACGAAAAAAAGAGCCGCAAAGGTAGTGTCCGCGACAACATACGAGCGCATAATGGATTGCAAGCTTCCGCACACTTCCATCCCGGCAATCCACCCTTCGGGACTTATAGCTCTCCTGTTTCCGCTTTGGACACACCGTATTGGGCTTTCTTTTTTTCCTTTTTCTTTTGAAAAAAGCTTTTAATGGAAAAGGATTAAAGAAGCAATTCACACATTTTTTAACCCAAAAACCATTAAAAATGGAAACGACAACAAAAAACGGCGCACACGTTCAGAACGGAACCGCCAAAGGAACAATCAACAAGGCTGCACAAAACGGTGAAGCCAAAAGTGAAAACGGCACTGCGAAAAAAGACAGTACCAACGGCAACGGTGTAGCAGACGCTGAAAAGCTAAAGCCAACTCCCGTTAACGAAGAGAAGCCGGAAGTCAAGGAGGAGCCAGCAAAACCTGAAGCTGAACAAGCGCTATCGGACAAGCCGGTACACCTTGTATTGAATTTAGAGGGTAAATTAAAAGTGGTTGAGGATTTACACCGCCGGAGTATCCAACGGCTCAATCTCATTTCCCGTATTAAGCAACTGGAAACGTTTCAAGTGGCTTTGGCCCAGGAAAATGATGAATTGGAGGACAACCCGTATCAGGGATGCAAGCTCATCATTGAAGATGACAAACAACGGAAGTTTGTTACCACCACGCCGGGATTGATCCGGTTGGTATCAGTATTCATTTTCAATGCCTGCCATGATAAGCTGGCTGAAATTGAATCGACTATCGTTTTTCCAAACGTTTAAGTCCCAGTAACAAATGCCTCGCTTGGATAAGTGGGGCATTTGTAATTTAAATGGCTATCCACAAAACGGGCGTTCAGGTACGTTTTACTATACTTATTCCTCTCTTCGTGGCGGCGTATCCTTAAAGAAACAAATTCTTTAACAATTTAAAACTGCACGCCATGAACACACAAACACAACCTCTTGATGTATTCAGCATCATCACCAATCGCATTATTGAACAACTAGAACAGCAAGTTATTCCCTGGAGAAAACCCTGGGCTGAGGCCGGCCATCCGCAAAACTTATTTAGCAAACGGCCTTACACGGGCATTAATACCTGGTTACTTGGTTCCCTGGGCTATGCTCAAAATTATTTCCTGACCTGGAAGCAGTTGAAGGCTGTCGGGGCCAGTGTTAAAAAGGGGGAGAAAGGCACGATGGTGGTATTTTGGAAACGACTGCCGCAAGATGAAGCAAAAGACAAGGAAGAACCGAACCGGGCAAAAGCAGTCCTACGGTATTACTTTGTTTTTAACATTGCCCAAATTGACCATTTGCCGGAAGTGCTTTCTATTCCATATCCACCGAATACCATTAATCAGCTGAGTACATGTGACGAAATTATTGAGACCATGCCCAATTGCCCTACAATCAAGTATGGGAAACAGGCGGCCTATTATGATCCCTTAAAAGACTACATCAATATGCCTAAGCAAGGTTCGTTTACAAGCGTCGAAAGCTATTACAGCACCTTATTCCATGAACTGGTGCATAGTACCGGCCATCAATCCAGGCTCAACCGCAAAGAAATTGTAGAGCCAAGTAAATTTGGTTCTGAAATGTACGGCATTGAGGAACTGACGGCTGAAATTGGAGCCGCGTATCTAACCTCTATCGCAGGTATCATCAACAAAGAATTTGATAACAGTGTCGCCTATATCAAAGGCTGGATTGATCTCTTACAAAAAGATAAACGGGTAATTGTGTATGCCAGTGGACAGGCTCAAAAGGCGACTGATTACATTTTAAAAGTGCAGTCGTATGCAAGAACTGATGAGCAGATAGCGGAAGAAGTAGAGACCCAGTAATGGGTCTTTTTTATACATTTACGTTATTTCAAATAAAAGCCCACTTTATGATCATTCTAGGCATCGAAGGTCCTTCACATGCTGGAAAATCTACTTTTGTTGAATTGATTCGTGACAAACTTAATGAAATAGGTTATTCCGTAATTTCCTTTCCTTGCTATATGGATTCAATTAATCAAGTAGAAAGAGCTAGAATTCCTGTAGATACATCTATTAGTATAAAGGATGAAATGAATGCATTAGCTTTATTTATTCAAGTAGAAAAGTCAAGGCGTAATTATATTAAAAACAATAGAAATTTAGATGTTGTAATTTTAGATAGGACTTTTATTACACTTTTAGCTCATAATTATGCAATGACAAAATTAACGAAAATTGACTTTTACAAACCAACTTTGAATTTATTAACAAGACATTTTCATGAATTAGTTTTACCCGATTTTTTTGTTTACATTAATACTGCACAAAAAATAATGAATAAACGGTATCCCATTAACGATACCTCGGTATTTTGCAATCCTGTATATAACACATATTTTAAACAAGGCTACTTCGTTCTCAAAAAAACCGGAAGATTCATTAAAGAATCATTTGAGTTCAGAGTGGAAACTGAAAAATTGATAAATAAAGCGTTAGCCGATATATTAACTCAAATAAGAGGATGATTTTTTTATGGAATATTATTGCAATCATTATTCTACTTTACACTTTAGGCAACATCTTGTTATTTAGAATGTCATATCGTTTCCTATTCAAGAAGCGAGATACAACGAGAATAACTGGAAGTGTTAACAAATTTTACATCATCGTACCTTTATTACGAGAACAAGAGAGAATACATTCGTTATTTGAAAATCTAAGCATCTTAATTAAAGATAATTCTAATATTCACGCTGTCTTTGTAACCACCGAAAGAGAAAATCTAGAAAAAATAGCCAAGCGACACGAGTACACCACATTTCAATTAATTGAAAAACTAATTAAAAATTCAACGTTAAGTAGAAGGATTAGCCATTACCACTATCCTTACTACAACAAAGTTGTTGCGGAGCAACTTAACTACGCAGTGGATAGCATAACTCACGAGATAGGTTATCGTTCCATCAATTCTTACTTTTGCTTCTATAATGCAGACAGCAAAATTAGTGTTAACGTTTTTAATACTATCAACACGTCCTCAAACAAAGTATTTCAACAATGTTCGCTCTTTACTTCTAACTTTAAAGCCGTTAAAAAGATAAATTATTTTATTGCCTGCTTTGGTATTTATCAGTCAATATGGACTTTAAAACACGAAATTCCTCGATTATTAATTTCAAGTAATCAAGCCAAATTACTATCCAGGCTCTTTAAAAAAACAACACTAAATTATTGTGTGACACATGGTTTAATTATTTCGTCCGAGATTTTTAACCAAATCGGTGGGTTTCCCGTTACAAAACAGGGGGGTGAAGATATTGCTATCGGTTATATACTACGATCAAAAAATATTATTATTGAGCCACTACCAGCCTTAGAAAATTCAGATAGTCCAACTAGCATCAAAGGGCTCTGGGTCCAACTTGCTAATTGGTATGCAGCTATTCTAGGATATTGGGATTTTTATAAATTGTTAGATAAAAATGATAGTCAATATAACGCCAAAAAACACATAGTATTAACAATACAAGGACTTTATGATACAATAAGTTGGCTTCTTAAAGGCTGGTTTATTTTAATTTTTGTTATACTGGGATTAATAATAGGCAAAATGACATTAACTATTGCTATTTTATTAATTAACTTTTACTTATCAACAATCGCTCTTTTTATCATCAATTCGAGGTTAGATCAAAGGATATTTTATCAATTTTCTAACTTTGATGTTGTCATGATTCTCATACTATATCCTTTGTCAGTTGTTTCAAGATCGTTTCCGGCAATTTCTGGGTTATTTTGGTTTATAAAAACGCGTCTCGGATTTAATTTTATAAAATTAAAGACTGAATAATTTGATGAAAAAAAGAAATTCCCAGAATTTAAATACCAACGCACTTCTTTTACCAATGAAAGACAGAGTGATTTTTGTCGATTGGTTTGGTGTCCTAAGCAATGAGGTTTTCTGGCAAAAATATCTTGATAACTCAACAAGCAAATGGCATAATAAAATAGCTGTTATCAAAGATAAAATCTTTTCTAATAAATATTTGGTTGAAGAATGGATGAAAGGTAATTATACTTACGAGGATATTTTAAACATAATTGAGCCGAATTTGTCCGTATACGAAAAAAAAGTTCTCAAAAATTCCGTTAATTCTTATTGTTCAAATTTGATATTGAATGAGTCGCTTGTTGCCATTTTAAAAAATGCCTCTAGAAGTGCTTTTATAGTTTTGGCAACTGACAATATGGATTGTTTTTTTAATTGTTTATTTGCTCTTCCGCAACTTGGATTATTTGATTCAATTTTGTCTTCCAATAACCTGGGGATTTTAAAAAAGGAAGATCCGGAAAGATTTTTTGGACAGTGGTTGAAAAATCATAACATTCCTTTTGAAAATGCAATCCTTGTAGATGATTCAATTTTGAATTGTCGAGAATTTAAAAAACACGGAGGAAGTTATCTTCAATATACAGACACAAATCGAGATTTATTGTCGTTGATTAATTGGGCGAATCAAGAAAGCGTTTAAATTCCAAAACACGTTGTAATATAGCTTCTCTCTTGCTATCAAAGCCCGGTTCTAACCAAAATGCAATTCCTTGCTCGTTTGACGTAGGGCAATCTTCATATTCGCGAATGTGATGTATAAGTGGTTGTTTTGCTCCTGAAAAGCTTAAAAATATATCATCGCAAGGACCGACATCATTTATTAAAGTCTTTGTTAATCTGACAAGTTTAAATAATTCTGCTACATGCGCTTTTGTATAAAAATAAGCTCTGTTAATAATGTCTACATAAGTGTCTTTGTTAATTATTCCGTGTTCAAAGACAATCTTCCCCCTATCGATTTTGTAATTTTGACCCCAAAAGCCGTGTGGACGATCTGAATCTTCAATCAATTTTTGCATTAGATATTCGATTTGTACTTTGCTTAGGAACAAATCGTCATCGATGCTTAAAAAATAGTTACTTTGTTGGCGGTGTGCAATTTGATACCTTTTAACACATCCAAAATTTTTCCTCTGATTTATTAAAATTAAACGGGGGGTTTTTATTTTGACAAAATCGTTTAAATCAATACTTGGATTATTGTTTGCAACAATTATTTGTATAACGTCCGGAATAGTCAGGATAATTTCACAAATTCTTTCAATGTTTTGGGGGCGCTTGTAGCTTAAGATTATTGCCGTAAAATTTTCGTTTTGCATAAGCTTATCTTTTACACCTAAAATACCAATTAGCTACTAAAAAACCTGGTTTTAGGGAGATTTTAATATAACTCGAAGGAAATAAGGCATGGTTCTCTCCCAAACTCCACAAAAAGTAGTGCCAGGTTAAGATCAACTATTTTAGCGCTTTTCAAGCACAAAATTAGTTGACTGGCTATCTCCGCTACCGCGGGCCAAACCTGGCATACATTTTTGTCGAAGTAAGGTCGTTCACCATAAAAGCTCTCTTTGGCTGAAACTAAGCTTCACGTCCCGTTTAGCACAGTTTCAGCCAACCGCTTTTTGTGTCTGGCTCGCCTGCTCTCTCGCAACTGGCTTCACACCAGGGATCGCGTTGAATGCCCACACATTCCTGACCCACTGCATCCAACCCTAATCCCTGTTGTTCGTGTCGAGACATTCTATGCAGTCGCTTTGCTCTCTCTGCATAGACCCGTTGCTCAGCTCGCACCAACTTCGCTATGCTGCGTTGGTTCGACGGCTCGCATGCTATTCAAAATACTCATAGATTATATGGTCTGTAGACTTAATTTATGTCTGAAAGGTCTGGACAGCTAGTGCTATACTGTTTCTATTTCGACGCTATTGTATTGCTCTCTTTTTATACAAATTGTTAATAAGTAACCAGGATTGGAAAAAATTCGATTATGGATACAGTAAAAAGGCTTTTACCTCGGCGAAAATCAGAAATTAAATGTTCATTTTTGAAATATAATCCGGCAGCAGTCCCAACCCTTGCATAATTGAAAGCTTGTTGAAAAGCTAAATGCTAAATAAATTAGTATTTTTAAAAAACAATAATTAAGTTTGTGTGAGAATTGCCGGCACAACTTATTAATAACCTAAATGATAACACCTACTATAAAATTCACCTTCTCTGGACACGAAAGCTTCCATTGCAGGCAATTGTGGTTAAAAAAAGGTTACGACTACCTGCAATCCGGGAGGTCGTTTACGGACGCTGATGCAGTTGTTACATTGGGCGTAGGTAAAAACATGGTGACCTCGATCAAGTTTTGGCTTAAAGCCTTCGATTTGCTCGGCGAAGATGACCGGCCAAATGAATTCGCGCATTTCCTTTTCAGACAGGGCGGTTTCGATCCTTTTTTGGAAGATGATCAAAGCCTTTGGTTATTACACTATCACCTTGTTAAAAATAATTTTTCGTCTGTATATAGCCTCATATTCAATGAGTTCAGAAAGGAAAAGGTTCAATTTAGTAAAGAGCAATTTCAGGCATTTGCTTTGCGACGGGTGGAAAATATCAACTTAAAGACCGTTGCTGATGACTTTGATGTATTTAAAAAGATGTACCTCAATAAATCGGAAGATGGAAAAGTGAGTGAAGATTCATTTTTAGGTCTGCTTGCCGATTTACAATTGCTGAAGTTACAGCAAAAAGGCATCTATTATATCAACCAAACCGAACGCCCCACACTGACGCCAAAAGTTTTGCTTTACACAATTTTGGATAACGAACGCTATGGCTATTCCGTTAGCATGCAATCACTCGAAAATGATGAGGACAGCCCAGGAAGTGTTTTTGCCATGAGCCGGCAGGATTTACTTGACAAAATTGAGCTGTTAACCGCGATGTACGATTGGATTACCTATAATGACCAGGCGGGCGTGAAGGAACTACAGTTTAAGCACAAGCCCTCCGATCCTTTAAGTATTTTTAACTAACCGACCATGAGCACTACATTTTCACCTTCAGTAAATATCATCAGGGATGAGGCTAGCTCATTAAATTACATTGCTACACCGAATGCCAGGAAAATTGTCGAGCAGTTGCAAAGTGATTTTGCAAAAGGCTTACGGGCATTTAACCTGATCGGCTCTTACGGCACGGGTAAATCGGCGTTTCTTTCTGCATTCGAACAAACTTTACTGAACCGCCATAAGCATTTTGAATTACCTGTTTTTACAGGAAGTAACTGCCAGGTACTCAAAATTATTGGCAGTTATTCCTCAATTATAGACGCTTTTGCAGAACACTTGGAAGTTAAGCCCGGGAAACATCTGGTCGAAAATATATTATCCGAACTTTTCAATCAATATCATCAGTTAGGCCAATCCAAGCCCCTGCTAGTGATCCTGGTCGACGAGTTGGGTAAATTTCTTGAGTACGCCGCCAAAAACAGCCCGGAAAAAGAGTTGTACTTTTTGCAACAACTCGCCGAGTTCGCCAATAACCCAAAATATCGTATCCTTTTCATAACGACAGTTCACCAAAGTTTTGATACCTACTCGTATGAGTTAAGTAAAACCCTGCGGCAAGAATGGACAAAGGTAAAGGGCCGTTTCAGAGAGTTGACGTTTAACGAACCGGTTGAGCAGCTACTCTATCTGGCGAGTGAGCATATGGTCAGGGCATTCAACATTTCCGCAGATACAAAGGCAATCAAGGCGAATGTGTCGCTATTTGAACGCAGCAAGGCCTTTAAAGGAACGTTTATACGGGAAATCGCCGAAAAGCTATTGCCGCTGGACCTGCTTTCTGCAAATGTGCTGACATTGGCGTTGCAAAGTTATGGTCAAAATGAAAGGTCATTGTTCTCTTTTTTGGAATCGACCGATTATACGGCAATTGCAAATTTTAAACCGTCGCCGCGTTCGCCTTTTTACAGCATCTCCGAGGTATTTGATTATTTGAATAATCATTTCTACGCTTTCTTGCATTCGAAGCATAACCCCGATGCAGCATCCTGGGGAGCGATCCGGCAGGCTATTGAACAAGTTGAAAATGGTTTTGATACTGGTTTGGATGAGTATTTGAAGATTATCAAGGCAATTGGCCTGCTGAATATCTTTTCACAGGCAGGCTCAGTGATGGATGAACAATTCCTGCGGAAATATGCCGAATTGATTTTAGGGATCAAAACTCCAGACAAACTGGTTAATGATCTTGTAAGCAAAAGCATTATCCGCTACAGAAAGCACAGCAAGCGCTATGTGTTATCTGAAGAAGCCGAGATCGATATAGAGTTAGCATTGATCGAGGCTGGGAACAGGGTATCCGAAATTTCTGATATTCCAACCGTACTCCGGAAATATTTTGAGTTTACGCCGGTACTTGCAAAGGAATATTCTTACAACAATGGAACAAGCCGTTATTTTCAATTTGAAATCGCGGAATATCCGAAAGCATTGATACCTACCGGCGACAATGACGGCTATATCCATTTGATATTCAACGAAAGCATTACACAGCCGGAGGCCTTGCGCGAAATCCGCGAACTTGGTCTTTCGGCGAATATTTATGTGTTTTACCGGAACTCGAAAGAGATAAAGGAATTGCTGTTTGACCTGGAAAAAACGAAAAAAGTATTGCAGGAAAACTCCAGCGATAAAGTGGCAAAACGCGAACTAGAGAGTATTGCAGCACACCAGCAGTTGTTACTCAACCACTTTATTCTTAATAATCTGTATACTGGTTCGGAAGACGTTACTTGGTATTGGAATGGCGGTATAGAAACTGTTGAATCCAAGAAAGGCTTTAACCAACTCTTGACACGCGTTTGCAACGCCGTCTACCATTCTGCACCTGCATTCAAAAACGAACTGGTCAATAAACAACGTATTTCATCTGCCATACATACAGCCAAACGCAATTATTTCAAAAGACTGGTTCAAAACTGGAATGAACCTGACCTGGGCATTCCGGAAAACTTGTTTCCGCCGGAAAAAATGATCTTCCGCTCACTGCTGTTGGATAACGGATTGTCACCGGTAAAAGAAAATATAGATGGTGTCCTTCAGCCGGGCGACAGCTTTTATGACCTGTTCAGGGAGAGTGCCCACTTTTTGGGGAGCACCAAAAACCAGCCGAAATCTATTGCTGCTTTCGTAGAGATATTCTCAAAACAGCCTTTTAAACTTAAACAAGGGTTTGTTGATTTTTGGATACCATCTTTTTTATTTTTAAAACGGAACGACTTTGCGTTATACAATGACGGTTCGTTTCTCCCGGTGATCACCGATGATACGTTGGAACTAATGTCCAAAAAACCCGGTGAATTCCAAATCAAAGCCTTTGACGTCGCAGGCGTCAGGTTAGATATCTTCAACAGTTACCGGGCCATTTTGAATCAGGAAAGCCGTGAGCAAATCGGTAACGCATCCTTTATAGAAACCATAAAACCATTTCTGGTTTTTTACAGGACTTTACCGGATTACGCGAAATTTACCAACCGCCTGTCTAAACAGGCACTGGCTATCAGGCACGCAATAGCGAAATCCAAAGACCCTGAATTTACATTTTTTGAGGCTTTTCCGGCGGCGCTCGGATTTAGCATACAACAATTAAATGAAAATCCTGAGCTGCTGGTGAGCTATATACAAACACTCCAGAACGCCATCAGGGAAGTGCGTACCTGTTATGAAGGATTAGTTGAGCGCTTTGAATCATTCATTAAACATGACATTCTCTTTGAAGAAGCTAGTTCCGACTTTGAACATTACAAATTGAGGCTGCAGGAACGTTTTAAACCATTGAAACGCCATTTGCTGCTGGCTAAGCAGAAGACCTTTGTACAACGGATCGATTCTATGCTGGATGATAACAAAGCGTGGCTAAGCTCAATTGCGCAATGCCTTATTGGCAAACCATTGGAGAGCGCACAAGACGAAGACGAAGTGATGTTGTATGAACTCTTCAAAAATATGATAACCGATCTGGACGGCCTAACCGAATTATCGGCCATACAAATTGATGAAAGTAAGGAGCAAATATTCAACCTGCAATTCCTAACCTTCGGCAGTCTGCCCCAAAAGGCAATCATCCGGGTTGCCCACCAGCAAGTGGGTGAGGTCGACGAATATGTGGAAAGGCTTAGGAAAGACCTCCTGCCCGACCAGGAAATGAATAAATTGATTTTGACTAAACTACTTCAAAGTATATTAAATGATGAATAAGGTAAGGCACGTTTTGGGTATCTCAGGTGGGAAGGATAGCGCTGCATTAGCGATATACCTGAAGAATTTATACCCGCTTTTGGATATAGAATATTATTCGAGTGATACCGGCAAGGAGTTGGACGAAACTTACCAGCTGATTACTAATCTCGAAGTTTATCTCGGTAAGAGTATACAGATTTTAAAGGCGGCGGAGAATAGCCATGAAGACCCGTTTGACCATTTCTTGAAAATGTACAATGGCTTTTTGCCTTCATCAAATGCCAGGTGGTGCACAAAAAAGCTCAAATTGGAACCGTTTGAGCGCTTTGTTGGAAATGATCCCGTGGTGTCTTACGTTGGGATTCGCGGTGACGAAGATCGCGAAGGCTATATTAGTCGTAAATCAAATATTCAGAGCATATTTCCTTTCCGGCGTAATATGTGGAGCGAGGACGTAATTGAAAAGTTTTTGGCGAACGAACGGCAGGCAGAAGTCATGAATTTGCTGGATGGATTTGACTTCGGCGCCCAAAAGAGCAAATTTGAGCAAATCCTGGTCAAACCTCTGAGTGTGACATTCCACGAGCATCAAAAGCTGAATCAGTTGCTTGACCTGGGTACAAAAGAAACCAACCATTTGATTTACGCATTTCTAAAAACAACAAATTATCCGCTTGCTTTGGATAGTGCATACTTTCCATTATTGGATAACGAGGATAATTTGATCAGAGACGATATATTTAGAATTTTAGAGGATAGTGGTGTGGGTGTTCCTGCCTATTATAAAAAGGTAGATTTCCAGGTCGGTGGCCGAACATCGGCTTACGCCCGCAGCCGTTCAGGTTGCTACTTTTGCTTTTTCCAGCAGAAAATCGAGTGGATATGGTTATATGAGCAACACCCGGAATTATACCTAAAGGCGATGACTTATGAAAAAGATGGTTATACCTGGATGCAAAATGAAAGCCTGGAAGAACTCATCGCGACAGACCGGATGAAGCAAGTAAAAGAAGATTATGCTAAAAAGCAGGAGAAAATGCTTACAAAAAAATCGTCATTTTTGGTGGACATATTAGATGAAGAAGAGGGCATGGGGTGCGCTTCATGTTTCATATGAGAGACATTATTAAATATATCTATAATAAAGCTGATCCAACGCAATCATTTTTCGATAAAGAGGGATTGATTTTTTCTATTGGTCAATTTTATATTTCCATTTCATTTGATATGGATGATAATGAAGATCGGGAATTTGAATCTATTAAGGATATAGAGGTTGTAGCAAATGAATTCGAGAGTGCAAATATTCGTCGATTCAAAATTGGTTTGATCGAGGTATTAAACGACCGGAAAGACTGCATCTGGCAAGATGAGGACGATAAAAAATATTATTATAGCTTTCTTCCCGTTTCGATTCGAAATGCAATAATGGAAATAGTTCATTTGCTTAACAGCGAAAGTAAAGGACTTGTTGATTCATACTCATTTGATGTGTATGATCCGAGTGCAGGCTATTGTAATGATGATGGAAATTATGCCGGTTACATTTTTATTCATCCAGAGTTAGTCACCATCGAGTCATTAGATTATTTGATTGGAAAATTATTGCCGTATCAGCCTATTAGGATACCATGTAATTATTGTCTGACGTTTATTCAACCACAAACGCCCAAAAATGTATTCCGGGCTCAGTTTGTTAATACTAACACAAAAGTTAGACGGTTAGGATATCTGAAATCCTTTTTCTCGTTTATTAACGAAAAACAAAAAGTACCGGAGGCTTTCCTAAAACGACGTTTTGAAGAATATGCTCTAAAATACAATGACCAACTCTCGGGGGCATTAAATGACAAAGGCGTAATTATAAGTGCCAACGGAAAATCAGCCGAGCCATATATTACACTGCTCAAAGAATTTAATTTGATCACTTTGGTGAATAGGGTTGTCGTGGCTACCAAATGGCTGCGTACATATGTGGCCATGAGAAACCCGACCGATCAATTTAATGAAAACATCTTTGTACTTGACAAATTGGATAAGATGTTTTTTTTGGAAACCTTGTTAAGGACAGACTTTCTTTATACATCTATCTTGTTGGAATTAATTTATTCAGAGGGTACTACGAGCTATGCGAAAATTGTCGGAATATTTCAACAAAAATTATTGGCGAAACTAAAATCACTCCAAAGTGACAACTATTTTCGAAATGAAAAGGCTTTTGCTGAAATCCGGACAATAGAAAAGCGGGTGTCGGAATGGAAGAATGCCAAAAGTTATCTCGAACATATTATCATGCCACGGCTGAATTGGTTGTTGGATCTTGAATTAATAAATATATCTGAACTGAACATCGTGATGACAGATGCCGGAAAAAGATTGTTAATCGAATTAAATTTCTGGTCAGATGTTATGTGTGCGGACATTGGAAATTCAATTGAATTCTTAGAACGTTATTATCCGCTTGTATTCGCAATGACCTATGATAACACGTATGGAATTAATGTCGAACGAGATGAAATAATTGAAGCGGTCAAGAAAAACGTTGAAGAAAGTTTTCGCCTCTTTAAAACGTTAGCTCCAAATAGGGTAACTTCATCCCAGGCTATAACCTTTTCTAAGTACAAACTGTATCTGGAAAACCAATACACAGTTAGTGCGAAAACTCACGAGCGTATATTAGAAACAGAATTAAAGAATACATTTGTCTACAAATACCAACCTCGATACGAGGATGGATACATTCAAAAAATAATTAATTAATTACCTGTCCTATGCCTTACGAAGATCTATTTAATTTAAAAGGGAATCCATTCAGACTAACGCCGGCCGTAAGTTCTGACGAAATTTTCTGGGCTGGATTTCCAGGGATCAAGCAACAATTCGAGACTCGAATTAAGCGCGCGATGAAAATTCCAAATTCATCTTTAGTCTTAAATTGGGGCGAATATGGAAGCGGTAAAACCCATGCCGCACGATATTTCGGGAAACGAGAAACGTTGGCGTCACTAGCAGAACAAGTTGGCATGCCGGTTCCTTTCTTCACCTTCATCACGTTGCCAAAAGGGAAAAATCCAATAGACGACTTCTACACATCAATTATTGATAAGATAGATATTCAGGGGCTAAGAGAGATGTTTGCGGAAGACTTAAATGAGTTAAATGCATACATCGATGGCATTGGAGATAATAACTATGTCAACGCAGTCCTAAAAGCAATTTTCAATGATGAGGTAGATTTACCTTTTCTGAGACGATATTTGTATCAAAGTACAACCGCTAGTGAAAATAAGGCTTTGGCCGACGTTGATATTATGCGGGCAATAAGCTCAGATACCGATTATTCCAAGATAATTTCAGGATTATTTTCATGCATTACTTTTAAAAAGAAATATTACTCGACAATAATCCTATGGATCGATGAGTTCGAGGATATTGCGATAATGACTAAAGTGAACGGAGATAAAACAAATTCGTTTTTAAGGGAAATTATTGACAATACGCCTAATAACTTATTAATTTATCTCAATCTCACACAATCTGCTCTATTCAACATCGAGGACTTGGGGGAATATATTAGCGAAGCAGTTAAATCGAGAATTAAAGACAGAATTAACTTTGAAATTCCGAAAAGAGAAGAAACGCTGGAGTATATAAGGGAACTTCTTGGGTATTATCGCGTTGACCCGGTCGCAGACGGACGTATAAATTACTTTCCATTTGATGAAGGGTTATTGAATCAACTGCTTCAAGATCTAAACAACTCATCACTACGCGGCATAAATGAATCGTTGGGTTTACTACTCGATCTTGGAGAACTGGATAATTTATCTCCAATAACGCGGGATTATTATGATGCCAACAAATCCGAAATTTTAGGTGACTGGAAGGGCTAATAGCTATGGTTTTTATATTCGACGCCTGCACAGTCATCAATATGATACATATTGATGAAGACGAGTTTTTATTAAAGCAACTCACAGCTCTGGATTTTCACGTGTGCAGGACCGTATTCGATGAAATTTATAGTAACGTCTTTAACAAGTTCAAAAGTTACCCGGTTTATCCTGAGCAGGAGCACAAAGAAATCGAAAAAAAACTAAATAATTTTCGGGACCGAATATTTAATGATGACACGTTTTTGAGCTTGGCGGATGACGTAAAAGAAATGACGGGATACAAAAAGATCAACGGAGAATTCCATTCAACACTTCTATCTACCTATATAAATACCTTCGAAAGAATTTATGTGCACTTTTATACGGATGACCGACCAGCCCTTGCCGAATTTTCTCCCTTTTTAACTCGCAATCAAATTGGTTCAATAAGAGATTCCGTTGATCTGCTCGTGTTATTATATCGGCACAATGACTCGTTTAATAAAAATGATTTAAAGAAATACTTGTCAAAGCTGTTTTCCGAATATGTCAGTACGCTTTCAGAAATTGAAAAAGCTGTTGAGGCCTATCAAATTCCGAAGCTTATGATAAGAAACCAAAGCTTAAGAGAAAAAAGAGACAATATTCGGGAGGCTATTAAATCAAGGGATGTAATTGAACTTCAATCTTTATATTTCTCATTGCTTGACGATAAACAGACCTGCGATTCTTTAATCATGCAACTAGTGAAATTCCAGGACTTTTTTAAACAAAACATTTCTCGGGAATATTTAGATAAGATTAAGGAATGTATTAGTTACGTTGATGACGAGCCTTTTTACAAATGGGCTAGTTAGAGATGTTTGAATAAAATAGACGTTCTGAATGGTTTGGCCTATCGACCTGATATTTACCATCGCTTAATTTCACTATCCAGCGGTATAAAATTTGAATGTTTTCGGTGATTTCCCATTTTCGGGGCGTCGGCACATCGCTACAATTCTTGTGTATCCAATCTTTCGCCGTGCCGAAATAAATTTGCCCATCCGAATCGACATACTCCAAAAATGACCTGATGAACGGATGATTGAAAAAGCTTGTTTTCAGGCGTTCTTTAAATGCCGGCAAGGGCAACCCTAAAGGTATGCCATATATGGCGAGATCGTGCATTGCGCAATTCAGCTCGACTTCATGAATCGACTCATGCGTTTCGTAAATACGAGATAACGTATCTACACTGTAAGTCATCGGAAGCGACGCAATTGAAAAGTCTTTGTCAGGATAACTGATATGAATTGAGAAATCGTCTTCCTTTGGGAATTGCTTAACCTTTTCAGGCAGTTGCGCTTTTATTTGCTCGTATATTTGATCGGTTATTAGGATGCTCTCCGCTTCAATCATGTTGAAGTATAACCTGTCTTCCAATTTTAAATCACCTATAGTTGTCGCAAGCTCATAATTATACTTATCAATCTCCGGGTAGTTGAATGCCCTTTGAGAAATGTTGGCACTGCCGAAAAACGCGCTTTTATAGTTAGCCACGAAGGCTTTTAGGTGCAGACGTGGATTGCGATAGAGCGTGATACCTCTTTCTTTTAGATAGGGATATATCTCCAGGTCGGACGCGCCGGTGATTAGGTCTCGTGGCTCCCACCGCACGACGACCATATTAATTTTCGTGGTTGATGTTGCCAATCCCTGAAGGGCGTCTAGCTTGATATATGGCACGTAAATACTACATTCGGTATTTTTCCCGAGAAAATCATTCAACTGCTCAAAAAGGTCAACACCGTTTTTGTAAAGCATATTTAATCTTCTAATATCATAAACGCAGAGGCCATTTTACCCCAATCAATGCGGGCATCCCTTACTGTATTTTTCAATCTTCCGTCGGGTTGTTCGTCTTCATATCTGGCCCACGCCATGAGCAGAAGCTTCATCCCGTTTTTGGCATCGATCAGACGTTGCTGTAATACATCTTTCGTGATTTCAGGGTCGATCTCATCGTTCAGGACTTCAACGAACTGATCATAGGCCGGATGGTTCGTGTTCAGCTTGATAATGATTTTGCCGCCTACTGGTGAAACTGAAAAGAATGCCTGGGATTCAAAGTTGGCTTCTATAAACTGATATTTTAGTGAAGGGTCATCAACGATTCTTTCTGCGATTTCTTCAGGGTCCGGGACATTATCATTTTTGAATTCTGTGACCAAAGCTTCAAGTTTTTCCTCGGTTGGTTTTTCTTCATCTTCGTCACTTTTGCCGACGAGGCCGCTTTCTTTTCGGGTTTCGGTTACCTCAGTGGCATGTTTTTCTGCTTCATTATCCGGTTCAGGATGACGTCCGGGGCTTGGATCACGTTCGAGGCGCACCGCTTGCGCCTTTAAATTTGCACGTATAATATTGAGCTGTTTCCTTATGTCCTTTGCAATATCAAATAGGTAAACTTTAGGATCCCCCTCTGCCTCCAACTCCTCTTTAAACTGCAACATGGTTTGTCCCCGGTCTTCTAACTCGGAAGTCAAATCTAAATTCCCTAATTCCTTAAAGTTGTTGGCGTATTGCTTATTATTGGTCACCCCAAAGACTTCATCTAACGAAGGTGGGAACTCAACTTCAACTCCCCACCATCTTTCCTTGGGATCGTAGCTAATTATCCAGGAGGTATCGAGATCCAATTCTCGCCCGGCGCGCAAAATTGAAACGCCAATATTACTCCCTGCATGTTTACCATGAGGTAATGCGCCAGGATTTCGACCTTTTCGGGTAGCTTCGGTTGCGACCGAATACCTCACAAATACCTCGTGATCTTTACCGCCATATTTTACGATATATTTTTTTTCATAAGAGTCGTCCCCCCCCAATTTGCTAAACATTGGATCTTCCAGGCCTTGCTCACGAAGCTGTGGTGAAACGCTTGTGTCAGTCATCAAATACAGCGGGTCGTTTGGAAGAAAAGCCTTGCTCAACATAGGCCTGGACAATTGGTTTTCTTTAAAAACCGACGCCCTAATAACAACTTTGCCGGAGTGAATAAATTTTCGATACATACGGCCCACCAAGAATTCAGAGTGGTCAATAATAGTTTTTCCGGTTCTCCATAGACACCTGTCAAGATTGCTCCAAACCACAAGCGTTCCTGATTTACCGAATGTCTTCGCAATCTGTTTCCACTTATCTGGAATAGACTCCTGCTTTGGATCAGGCACATTGACCATCTTTCCGTCGCTTATTTCGTCTACATCAATATAGCTATGCAAAGCATTATCCATACCGTCCTGCCACGTCCAAACGTCCACGCGGACAGCCTGCGAAATGGATGATGAGGGTAAACCCATCCCGAATTTTCCGATGCCGGTTTGCGCAGATTTTTCAAGGTTAGTGCCATTGCCAAATTGAAGGGCTTTTCGAAGGGTGTCGGCATCCATGCCATTGCCGTTATCCAAAACCACAATTTCTTTAATACGCGAAACAGTAGTTCCGCCTCCTAATTGCATGTCGTGCTCCAAACAAAAAAGGTCTACCGTCGAGCTGCCATATTGTATAGAGTTGTCAATTAACTCAGCTATCGCATAAGCAGTGTTTTTATAGCCGTTATCACGCATTGACTTGACTACAAGGCGGACGGGTACAATCGAATGATCCATATTTATTTTTTTATATTATTGCCAAACGTCTTCCCAATTGATGAACGCTTCGGCTACTTCTTTAAATCCAGGTAAATCTTCATCTATCACCGTAACAATTTCTGCGGTGGCATTACCGCCCGACTTTATGCCGCGAATTGCCCTGCCAACCATCTGGCTGTACAAAACTAGTGAATCGGTCGGACGTGCAATAACAGCACAACTGGTTTCCGGGGCATCAAATCCGGTTGTCAGGATACCAAAATTGCATAAAACCATTGAAGTTGGGTTTGCAGTTCTTGATTCCTTAAATCGTTGAATAATTTTAGTGCGTTCCACGGGATCAGTATCGGACGTGACAACGCGCGAATCAATTCCCATTGCAGTTAATAAACTGTTTAGGACGATGGCATGCGACTTGGTGATCGCAAATAAAATAATACGCTGATGAACTTTCACTAACTGTTCCATCCTGCTGATGATGGTCAGATTTCTTAAACGATCTTCAGATACCGCTTTTAACACTTTTAAGGACAATACGTAATGCTCGGAAAGATATTTAATATCTTCAGGACTCAACGTAATACCGGTTTTATGAAAAAGCTTGGTATTGGTAACTTTAGCCAGGTAGCCGTTTTCTGTTAAATAATCGACCGGGTTTTCGTAGCCGGGGATTTCCAATTTCGCTTTTTGCCTGAAAAAGAACGCTGCCAACCTTTTGTCTTCATCCGGGTCATTCCATGTTCTACCCGGTGTAGCAGATAAGCCTATCAATGCTGCATTATTCGCAGTCATATTGTCAATTAACAACTGGTATGTTGGCGCTATAGCCATATGCGCCTCATCCATAATCACTAGTAAACATGTCGACGCAAACGTACTAATGGTATTCATATCTCGCATCAGCGCCTGATAAGTTTTATCAAGTCCCGCAACAACGAGACTTCCTTTTACAGTTTTCAGATCAACGTTAGACTTATCCCAAAACTTGAATGCATTGATAGGGCGGTCGCCTAAAAAAGCCCAGGCTTTATTAAATTCATCAAAGGCCTGGTCAAGCAACTCTTTGGTGTTGGCAAACCAAACGACATTTTCGCCAGGATGGTCGACCATAAAGCGGCAGATGTAACTTACAGTCGTCCGGGTTTTTCCGGAACCGGTTGGCATGTGCAATAGCGCCCTATTCTGTTCGCTAGCCAAAAATGACTTCAGCCTTTTTAAGACATCACTTTGATAAGAATATAAAGGATAGCCTGGTACAATTTCAGAAGTTGAAATAAATTCCGACACTACTTGTTCAACCAGGTCTTCTTCAAAAAAGCTAAAAAGTTTCTTTTGCAATTCACCTTTATAACTTAAGTCAGCCAATTGCTTATAGAGATCTGTTTCTGGCGTTATACCCAAAAATTGAGCTAACGAAACTATTTCTGATTCCCTTAAGCGCATTATTAAATGAGTCCGGGCGACATCATTCAACAATAGTTCATTATTTGAAAATGTATTGGTGATTATGTTATGAAGATTTTCCGAATAGAGGTATTTCGGGTTAAAATAATTTAGAGTGCCTACCACTTCTTTTCCTAATATGTCTTGAAAAGCTTCATCATCGAGCCTGCTAAGTAAATTATTAATCTTCATTCAAGGCGATGTATTAGGTTAAATCAATAGGTTAAAAACAATTCTCTAATTAAATCAAAATATTTCAAATACTACATTCATTTCCTGAGCGATTTTTTTAAGTTATGGCCCGGGTAGGTATTGATTGATGCCAAATCTAAAATTGAGGAATTGTTTTTGACTCTCAGACGACTGCTGGGTCAGGTTTTACTCAGCCGGTGTATCGATGACCTCGAAATCAGTTTCACAAAACCTCAGCCACCTAAAGACTACTAGACCTTCGACCAACCCTTTGTCATCCGCAGCATTTATAATACGCAAAATGATATTGCGGCCAATCTCATCTCAGAGCCGAATCCTACACGGAAACTTACAGAAGCCTTAGTGAAATCTTTCCCGTTGGTCTTCCGCGACCAAGCAGCCATCTACCGCTTGCTCACAGGTATTATCCTGGTGATCAAGATACCCCAAAATGGCCCATGACCAAATTTACCCGCGACATTGTCTTTCAAATCAGGCTGCTAAAAGAGGAGTCCTGGACATTCGCGAAAATGAAAACATTCATTCCCTTCACCAATTTAACTGACCGCTGCAAGGGTTTTATCCTCATAAAAATACCGTTAAAACACCCTTTTTTTATTAACTCATATTTAGTAAAATTAGCTTTTGAACGCCTGACTGCCAAAATTAGTCCCGACGCTCACAAAACGGATATTTTGTTATAAAACAGGCATGGCTTGTTCCCAGTCCTTAAACCTTTAATCGTCGCACAAATGAAAAGCTTCCTCATTTTTTCGTTTCTTTTTTTGTTCGCTCAACTTCCTGTTCCTTACCCGCAGAACAATACCAAATCATTTGGGGTGATTGACGATTCCTATGAGGTCAATAGCCTGGGGGCCTATAACCATATCATTCCTATCCATGTGCCCGCGGGTATCAACGGGTTGGTGCCCAACCTGGCTATTGCCTATGATTCCAGGGCCGGACTGTCTGAACTCGGGTTGGGCTGGAGCCTTTCCGGCCTATCAAAAATTACCAGGGGGCCGAAAAATATCGCCGAAAACGGAGTAGTCGGCGGGATGAACTTTTCGACTGACGATGCCCTGTTACTTGACGGCCAGTACCTGACCTGTATCGAAGGGAAAAATGCAAAACCAAATTCCGCGTACCGGACGGAAAACGAAACTTTTTCTATCGTCAGGGGATTAGGGACAATCAATAATGCAACCGCCTCACCTGAACACTTTGTCATCAAACACACCAATGGCATGACTTATTATTATGGCGTTACCGATGATTCCCGGATACAGGTCAATTTAGACTTAGGGAAGATCGAGGTCCTGGAGTGGGAGGTAAACCGAATTGAGGACCAGTTTGGAAATTACATGACCTTTGAATACCAGCAAAATAATAACCGGGCAGAAATAATCAGTATTAAATATACCGGTAATACCATGGACCAAATAGCACCTACCAATGAAGTGGATTTCGCCTACGATGATGCCAAGCGGATATGCAACACCCAATATATATACGGTCTAAAATCAAACAACGAAACTATTTTACAATCCATTGAGGTAAAAACCAACGGAAGATATTTCAAATATTATAATTTGAAGTATAATGATGATAAAAGTAAACTAGTTTCGGTAGTGGAAAGTAGGGATGAAGCCCAGCAAACTGCGCTACCAGCAACCAGCATCACTTGGAACATCCCCGATTCCTTAACGTTTATTCAGCAGAAGGCTGTTCCGATTGCCAATTTCGAAAAAAGCAGGATACTGGACATCAACAACGATGGAAAGGATGAAAAGATATTCATAGAGAAAAAGAACAATAAAGGCATAGACTCCATTTCGTTTTCCATCTATTCGGGAGAAAGTTCAGGATTCACCAAATTATTGTTTCAAAAAAACCTCGACGCCTGGACACCCAATATCGATGACTTGAGCGATAAAATTGTCTTCGCCGACCTGAATGGAGACGGGTTGGTTGATATTATTACCGACCACCTGATCCTTGAAAATACCACTGTAGATGGCAAAATACAGTTTGCCCCCTTCGGAAGCACCTGTCCGGACTGTAAAAACTTCCTAACCTTTAACGGCAACGGGAGCGATAGCAAGGTCTTGACCCAGGACCTGGTCGGAAACGGCAAGCAGGAGATCATCCTGGCCAGTCTGAATAAGGCTGGGGCCAAGCACAAGGTATTGAGAATCAATAAGAATGACCAGCTGGAGCTCGTCGGCACTTTTTCAGGCAACTATAACACCAATTCCTTTTATTCTGCTACGGTAGAAAGCGGCGGACTGGAAGAACTGGTTTGCTTCGAGCCGAATAACCTGACTGGGAAAAGGGTGACCGTCAGCAATGATAAAATCGTAGAACGGCCCCTGCTCTTACCGGCAGATTTCGAACAAGGCTTGATTGCGGCTCCAGGTTTCAGCTTTAAGGATATCAACCTGGACGGGCTTGACGATATCGTCGAAATGAAAGATAATACCCCTGTTAAAGTATGGATGAACGATGGCGTTAAGTTTTCTGCAACGGCCGTCTTCACTGATGGAGTCGCTGGGGGACCGAACTTTTACAGCGGAAACAACCCCAAGCTACGGAGCTTTCTCGGCAGCTTCAGCAATTCTTCCAATCTCCAGCTTTTAAATTTAAATGCCGGCGTTACCGATCTTTACGATATTCATTTTAACGACGCCGGGCAAGTTGTTTTTAATAAAGTAAATGCACCGAAAATACAACTCCCCGGTACATTGGTGGCCACGCCTTCTACAATTTCCTATTATGACTGGGACTTTACAGACATTAACGGGGATGGCCGGCCAGACATCAAATTAAAGACCAGGACGGCTGATAACAAACTCAGCGGCGTTCAGCAGTTTTTGGCCCCCATACTTTTCATCGACAAGGTAGCCGCCATACAGGACGGGTTTGAAAACCTGGTCAAAGTCGACTATAGTAATTTAAAAGATTCTGTCACCTATTCCTGTAATAATATCCCGCTGGAGAGAAGATATACCTATTACTGGGGCAATTATATCTTCGTCAAAAGCCTCAGTGAATCAAACGGCCTGAAGGACAATAACTTGAACATCATCAGCTATCGCTACAATAGCCTGATTGCTGAAAATACCGGGCGGGGCCTTTCTGGTTTCCAGCAAATGGAAAAGGTCGAAGGGCCGACTGGGAACCTCACCCGCAATACCTTTCTGCATTTATTCCCTTATACAGGTAAGATACAACACCAGCAAAAGATCACAAAGGAAGGCATCGTCTATTTTGACCAGACCAACACATGGGGCATTAAACAATTCAGGGGCGGTATCGAACCCAAGGAAAAGGATAAAATACGTTCCCTGGTGGAAGTGGGCAAATTCAGCAAAACCAAGATATCCTACCTGCTGGTCATGAACCAGTCCGCGGCGGTGAAGAAGGACTTAGACAACGTGATTTCCTCCACCTCAGAAATCAATTACCGATATAACCAGTTTGGACAATTATACAATACCACAACTCTGCTCAACAAAGAAACAACCCTGACCGAAGGCAAGACCTTTACCAATATCAATACGGATATCTCCGAGACCGGGACCTATATCATGGGACTGGTGGCCACGGACACCACGTATGTGACCCGGGACAAAACGGTTTCCGATAAAAAGATCACCAGCTATACTTATTATGGCAAAACTGGCGCTCCGCGGCAGAAATACCGCCAGCAGGGCGACGCCCGCTATGAACAAAGCATTTCCTATACTTATGATAACTGCGGAAATATTCTATCTAAAACCCTGTTCCCGGGTTCCGGGGATGAAACCAAAGAGGCCTACACCTACACGGACGACGGACGTTTTCCCAGTACCTATACCAATCCTCTGGGTTTTGTTACCACCTATGAATATGAACCCGAATACGGCAACAAGACCGCAGAAACCGATCCAAACGGCCTCCGGACTGGCTGGGAATTTGATGGATTTGGCAACCTGGTTAAAAATACTTTACCGAGTGGGGTAAAAATTTCCTATAAGTATGAATTTTTAAGAGACGCTGATGATAAAATATTTTCAAAGGATTCCTATGCCCTATACCGGATAACAACCAGCTTCACAGGCGGCGAGGACCAGGTTACCTATCATGACAAGCTTGGACGCCAGATTGGTTCTGTGTACGCACAGATCGACCAGTATAAGGTGCTCCCGGCAAATAACGGTCAAGACGGGAGCACCCTGAACGTGTTCCGCAAGGTTTTTAAATATTGTCAGTATGATAACCGGGGGAACATTATTTATGATTATAAACCCCAGTATATCCAGGTTTCCAGTTTGCGTCAGATCGGGCAGTTACAAGATCACCAATGCGTACAGTATGAAGACGCCGACAGCTATATAACCACTTTTACTTACGATGTGTTTAACCGCGAAACCAACATTTTGCTACCGGATAAAAAAACCCAGATCAAAAACGAATATTTTGCAAACAGGCGTGTCGAATACGATGCCAAAAACCAGAAGAAGACCATTGTCTTTAACAAAAACGGTGAGGTAGCGTCCGTCACCGATGATAAAAATAACGAGATTGATTATGAATATGACCTTTGGGGAAACCTCGTTAAATTAAAAAACCCTGGCTCCACCATCACAACGAAATACGATCTGCTTGGCCGGAAAACCGAAGTCAACGACCCCAATTTTGGTCCGATCACCTATACCTATGATAAATTTGACCGGGAAAATTCGGAAACATCTGACGGCCACCGGATCAACCTAACGTATGACAAGACCGGTAGAATTGTTACCAAAACAACCGGCGACGGGACTTCCACCTGGTCCTATGATCAACAAAAGAAGGGACAGATAGACCGGGTTACCGATTATAACAATAATCAAATTTCTTATGTCTATGACGGCCTGGCCCGTGTTGCCTCGGCAACTCATGAGTTGGACCATATCAATTATATCACCAAATTTACCTATGATAACCTCGGTCGCATCAGCCGAAAGGATTTCCCTGACGGTTATGCCATTGCTTATACCTATGTCAATAATATTCCTACCGAAGTTAAGGAAGCAGAAACCGGGAATGTCATATGGAAGATCGGTTCCTTAAACGCCGAGGGCAGCCTGACCAATAAGGTACTGGGCAACGGCCTGGTGTCCAATTATGACTACGACCCCATTACCGGGGAGTTAAAGGCAATTTCCACTAAGAAAACGGTGTCTAACTTTGACGCACCCGCCCTTCCCTGTGCCGAAGGGCATATTTTAGCGCCCGATAAATTGCCGCCACTGGTGGACCACAACGTCCCGGCCGTTCGGGCAGCACAGGCAGCTGTCAGGCCTGCTGTTAATGAACAATATATCCAGAACTTAAAATTTGATTATGACGCTGGCCACCTGGTGACTGGGAAACACGACCTGTTACAGGGGACCGATGAAACCTACAGCTATGACCGGCTTAACCGGCTGGAAGTGGTAAATACCAAAACAGCCGTTACCACCACCCAGTTAAAAATGAGCTATGATGCCAGCGGAAATATTTTAAGTAAATCGGACCAGGGAACCTACGAGTATGACGGCATAGCCACACAGCAGGTCCGTTTTGTTTATAATAAAGGGCGGACCATTCATGAATTTGAATACGACAAAGAAGGCAACCTGAAAAAGGATAAACAAACTGGCCTTGAACTGCAATACAACGCGTTAAAAATGGTTAAAACCAGTTCGCTCGGCGGCTTGACTACGAATTTCAAGTACGGATCCTCCAATAATGAAACTAGGGAAACCATTTCCGATAACGGCGTGATCACCAAAACCATTGCTATGCCTTTTGATGATTACCAGGTCGTCAGTGAAAATGGTGTGACCACCACGGAGAGCTTTATTACCGTCGGGAACGACCTGATCGCGGTCCATTCGAAGAAAGATGACCATGGCCAGGTCAATGCTTTCAACGAATATATCCATAAAGACCAACTCAATTCCATCCAAGTTATTTCTGATGATCATGGTCAGCCTGTTGTTACCTACCGATACTCCGCCTTTGGTGAACGCTCTATTGTAGCCGGCGACAATACTGGTATACTGCTCGGCTTTACCTCCCACCAGCAAGTAGAAGGATTTGACCTGGTCAATATGGGCGGGCGGTTCTACATGCCTTCCATCGGGAAATTTACCAGCGCCGACCCCTTTGTCCAGAGCCCAACCGACCTGCAAAGCCTGAACCGCTACAGCTACGTAGGAAATAACCCGACCAATGTTACCGACCCCACCGGTTACTTTTCGATCGGGCATTTTTTCAGCGGCATCGTCCATGCTGTAGTCCATACAGTGGTGAACGTGGTCACCAATGTAGGCCGCACCGTTGTCAGTGTAGCCAAAGCGGCCATCGACATCCAGGTGAAGATCTTCCAGGAAGGCGAAAAATTTGTCAGTAAATATGCCAAACAACTAATCATCATTGCCGCCGCCGCTGCGATTACCTATTTTTCCGCCGGCACCTTGGCCGGCTTTGGCGCCGCCATGATCCATGGCGCCATCGTCGGCGCCATTGTCGGGGCCGGTTTTACTGCAGTGCGCGGCGGTAGTTTCCAGGACATCCTGGACGCCGCGTTCACCGGCGCGGTTACCGGCGCCGCCACGGGCGCACTTTCATTTGGGCTGGCTAAGGGGCTGTATAGCGTGGCAAAATCATTCCAGTATTCAAAAAATGTTTTGGGGGGTGTCAACGGACTAATTACCACCAATGGCGATGTCAAGGGCGCGTTAAAAGGCGTCCTAGCTTCCTTTATTCCGGCTGATATGGGGGCAACGACCGCATATAATACTTCCAAAATCGCCAATCTTGCCCTCCAGCTAGGAAACTTAGCCGCTAGAGGATATGTGATAGACGGCGAAGCGGGACTTGAAATCCAGTTGATCGCCGGGGGTGCTACTATGGCTGGTGGGCACATCGCCGGCTGGTCTAGCAGCGGGGATAATCCTTTTTCAGAGAATGTTAAATTTAAGAATGGCGTTTTCCTGTACCAAACGAATTATCCGGATAGTTTTACAGTTTCCAATGCGGTATCCCTTGGTAAAGGGATGAATGAAAATAACCCACTATATGACGATATAGTCGCCCATGAAACAGCGCATTTCACAGAGCAGAATACCCTCGGCGGCATGTACCTGATCGTCCACGCGCCTCGCAGGTTACCTGGTGAGTCCTCTACAATGGAAGATTATCCTTTTCATCCCTCGCCAGGAAAAGGCGGTTATTAATAGCATCGATTAGACCAATGAATTAAATAAACTAATCAATATATACAAAAAATGTCCGGAAAATCACCCTGTGTTTTCACGATATTTTCATTTTTCTTAAATTTACTTTTGATGTAGGATATCAATCATGTTATTAATACACAAAATCATTGATAATCAAGCATAACAAGAAACTATGCAACAATTTTTTCAGCACTAACAATTGATTGCAAATCATTCAAAAAGTTCGACATTTCGCCGCTTCCCCCTACCAAGCCTCCGCCATCGCGGGGGCTTTTTGATTTGTATTATTTTCGGTTAGCGGACGGCAGTTCGAAAAGTGTTCTTAAAATATTAATTGGCGGGGTAGCTCAGATGGTTAGAGCGTAGG
>Ga0134125_10000677_pt1 | contig 44722 bp, 41 predicted proteins | sample KB31751_FD_96464 | JGI IMG/M metagenome (GOLD analysis project Ga0134125, IMG submission 96464) | Terrestrial soil microbial communities with excess Nitrogen fertilizer from Kellogg Biological Station, Michigan, USA - KB3-175-1 | ecosystem: Environmental > Terrestrial > Soil > Unclassified ...
AGATCGATCAGACTCGCGACGCCCATTGTCAGCGCGATCGGCTCCGTAGTGTAGCGGCGGATCCAGGCAGCGAGCCGGTAATACTCGAAATAATCGGAAATCAGCACTGTCTTGCCAGCCGCGGAAAGCATGTCGACGCGCGCGAGGAAATCGCTCAGATCGATTTTGCCGGTGGAGAGCAGGTTGCGCATCGTGATTTCCATCAGGTCCACTATCTGGGGCGCGCGCTCGGGCGATAGTTCGCCCGCGAAGCGCGAATGGGCGCTATCGAGCATGTCGATGTTGACGCGGGTGACGGGGCGGAAGCTGCCGCGTTCCACCAGAACAGGGCGCTTGCGCAGAATCTCGGAAGGCTGCAGGACTTCGCCGGAGGATCCGAACATGGCGGCCCCGCTCAGACCGAGCTGCACCAGGCGAAGACTCATCACGCGATTATCCACGTGGCGGAACTCGATGCCGGAGAACTCCACCATGTCGATTTCGATGCGGTCCGTGCTGAGATTATCGAGCAGCGATTCGAGCATCTGCTCCGGTTTGTGATGGAGGAAGCAGGCGGCATAGAGCAGATTCACGCCGACGATGCCGAGCGCTTCCTGCTGCAGGTTGTTTTCACTGTCCTTCATGCGGACGTGGATCAGAATCTGGCTGTCTTCATCGCGCGGATGGGCCTGATACTTGACGCCCAACCAGCCGTGGCACTCGTTGGTGCCCTGGAAATTGCGGGCGGAAACGGTGTCCGCGAAAACGAAAAAAGCGGTCGTATCGCCGCGCAACGGGCGCAGGCGTTCGATATTCAGCTGGTGCTCGTGATCGAGCATGCTCTGCAGGCGCTCGCGCGAGACGTAGCGTTTGCAGCGGCCGTAAATCGCGTCGCTGACCGCCATGTCGTAAGCGGAAATCGACTTCGAGATCGAGCCGGCGGCCGCGCCGACGCGGAAGAACCAGCGTGCGACTTCCTGCCCGGCGCCGATCTCGGCAAAGGTGCCGTAGCGCATGGGATCGAGGTTGATCCGCAGCGCTTTGTCGTGCGTATTCGGAATTTCGCGTTGCGGGTCGACAGAATTTCGCATCACTGCTGCTCCGTCGGTATTATCGGCAGCGCCCGGCGAATATTCGAATGCTATTTTTCGGGGAAATACTTCTGGAATGCCGTTGAAAACACTTCGTCATCGGGAGCCACGGCGCAGAAGAGGGCGAGGCACGAGTGGAACTTGAGGTCGTCGGGATAGCCGAAGATATCGTGGGCGGAGTGGCCTTTGATGCTGTTGACGATACCCACGCATTCACGCAGCCGGGGGCCGAGCACGGGGTGCGCCAGATACGCGCGGGCTTCTTCCTCCGAGGTAATACCGTAGCGCTCGGACATGGGACTATGACCGAGGCCGCGGAGCTGCGGGAAGATGTACCACATCCAGTGCGTGGTCTTGCGGCCGTGGTGGAGCTCGGCGACCACGCGGCTGTAGATGGGATCCTGAGCATCGACGAAACGCTGGAGATCGAACGGATCTTTGGCGGCGTAGGACATTTTGCGCTAGACTCTCTTCCATCATGATCCCGCGGCCCACGGAACAGGACGTCGATCCATACTTTTTCACTTATATCGATCAGGTTTTGGGCGAGGATCCGGCAGCGGCGTTGCGTCCGCAGCTGGCGGAGGCGCTGGAGGTTTTTTCCGGGATTTCAGAAGAGCGGTCGCTGCGGCGTTATGCGAGTGGGAAGTGGAGCATGCGGCAATTGCTGAATCATGTGACCGATACCGAGCGCGCGTTTGCGTTCCGGATGTTGTGGTTCTCGCGCGGCTTTGATACGGCACTGCCGGGATATGACCAGGACATTGCAGCGGCTGGCGCTGAGGCCGATAGCGTGTCGTGGGCGGCGCATGTGGAAGAGTTCCACATGGTGCGGCTATCGACGATTGCGCTCTATCGGAATATGCCGGTGGCGGGTTGGAAACGCAGTGGGATTGCGAATGGGAAGCTGGTCACGGTGGGCGCCCTGGCGTATATTGTGCCGGGACATGTGGCGCACCATTTGAAAGTGCTGCGGGAGAGGTATCTGTAAGGGCTATACGCGATACTGGGGAAATGCCTCTGAGTGCTCGGGCCGATCGTACCGCTCCATGGCCTGCGCTCCGGCCGATTCGAGGAATCCAGCAGTCTCTCCTCGCGCCAAATCGTGCAGCGATGGGTTGCGCGGAGCCGAAGGGCTCGGTTTTCACCCGGCGCTGGGTGGTCGAGCTCCTTCTGGATTTAGCGGGATACCGATCCGATGCGAATCTCGTGGATGCGGTCGCCGTGGAACCGGCTGCCGGTGATGGCGCGTTTCTTGGTCCCATGATCGATCGGCTGGTCGAATCCTGCGAGAAATTCGGAAGACCTGTTTCCGACTGCGCAGGATCGATTGTGGCCTGGGAACTTCATGACGAGAGTTCCGAAAAGGCGCGGACGCTCGTATCAAATCGGCTTCGCGACCACGGCGTCAGCCCGGATCTGGCGCACCACCTGGCTTCGACCTGGGTACACACCGGTGACTATCTGTTAGATGCGGCAGACACCGAGGTGGATTTCGTCATTGGGAATCCGCCGTACGTCCGGCTGGAAGAAATTCCGGAAGAAACCGCATCCATCTACAGGGCTGGATATCCGGCCATGCGCGGCAGGGCGGACCTGTATATTGCTTTTTTTGAAGCAGCGCTCCATCAGTTGAAAGCGAACGCCACATGCGCGTTTATCTGCGCGGACCGGTGGATGCGCAATCAGTATGGGGCGGATTTGCGAGCACTCGTGACGTCGAGCTTCTCAGTCGAAATCGTTCTGGAGATGCATGCGGCGAATGCATTCGAAGGTGATGTGGATGCGTACCCGGCAATTACCGTGATTCGCCGCAAACAACAGCGGGCGGCGGTGGTGGCTACTGCTGCCGCGGAAGTGGAGACCACGGCGCCCGGGACGCTGTCTGAAGCACTGCTCGCAACAGCGCGGGGAGAATCCTCACCACTTCCGCCAGGCCTTCAAACGGCGCTGGTGGAACCGTGGTTTAGCGGGACGAATCCCTGGCCGTGCAACTCTCCGGGACAACTGGCTCTGCTGCGCCGGCTGGAGGAACGCTTTCCCGAACTCGAAACCACCGCCAAAGTGGGGATCGGCGTCGCAACCGGGAATGACAGTGTCTTCATAACAAAAGACCTGAATCTTGTCGAGACATCGCGGCTGCTTAGGCTTGGATTAGCCGCAGATATCAATAATGGCTCGATGAGATGGTCGGGAAACTATCTGGTCGATCCCTGGGATGAGAACGGACTTGTCGAACTCGATCAATTCCCAAAGCTGAAGGCGTATTTTGAGAAGCATGCGCCGGAACTGAAACGACGTCATACGGCAACGAAGAATGCACGCGGCTGGTACAGGACGATTGACCGCGTCACACACTCATTGACCGATAAAGCCAAGCTTTACGTTGCCGATATCCGGAACGTGCTCGATCCGGTACTCGATGAAGGCGAGACCTACCCCCACCACAACCTGTACTTCATTCAATCGGAGAGTTGGGACCTGGAAGTTCTGGGCGGCTTGCTGATGTCGGCGATCGGTCAATTTTTCATCGAGTCATATGGCGTTCGGATGCGGGGTGGCTATCTGCGCTTCCAGGCGCAGTACCTGCGACGGATTCGCGTTCCATCGCCAAAGGCTGTATCGAAGAATCATGCCGAGGCCCTGAGATGGGCATTCCGTGCCCGGAACCGCGGCGCCGCATCCAACATCGCGCTGCAGGTTTACGGGGTGGATGCCAGCCTGATGGAGACTGCCCTTGGATCTCGATAGGAGACTGCGTCACGCCGTTCAGAGTTATTGGAACGCGCGAGCGAAGAATAAAGCAAAGCAGATCGAAGGTGGAAGAATTGATGCGGGTACGCGTGGCGAGGTTACTGGCGGCGCCCAGATGGGTGCCATGGAAGTCCTCGTGGCCGATATTCTGTGCGATGCGGGATTGCGACGACTCGATGTCAGGACAAGAACGGCGTTGGAACTGCCCGGTTACTATCGCGCGGAAAAGAAGTGGGACCTGATCGTGATTTCCGAGGGGCAACTTGTGACCGCGATGGAATTCAAATCACAGGACGGGCCCTCTTTCGGGAATAACTTCAATAACCGCCCGGAAGAAGCAATCGGAAGCGCCACCGACATCTGGGTTGCCTACCGGGAGGGACGCTTCGGCCGGTCACCCACCCCATTTCTCGGTTATTTCTTTCTGCTGGAGGATTGCGCCAGAGTGAAGACGCCCGTTCGGAACAAGGAGCCGTATTTCAGCGCGGACCCAATCTTCGATCGCGCTTCTTACAGCCGCCGTTATGAGGTGTTGTGCCGACGACTGGTTCTGGAGCGGGTGTACAGTGCCGCGTGTCTGGTAATGGCAACGAATTCTACGCGGACGAAACTCACGCAGCCCGCTGACGATCTCAGCTTCCAGAGATTTGCCGCGGCTCTCCGAGGTCACGTTACAACGTTTCGGGGAAGCATTCAAAAATAGCTTCTCAAAAACGATGCTCCTCAGTACTTCGGAACAGTCGGGTCGACTTTATCGCTCCACGCGAGGATGCCGCCCGTCATGTTCTGTACGTTCTTAAATCCGTTCTGCCGCATGAGCTCGACCGCCTTCGCGCTGCGGCCGCCCATCTTGCAGTGCATGACGTAGTTCGCGCTCGGATCGAGATCGCCGAGCTTCTTCGGCAGTTCGCCCAGCGGAATCAGAACCGAGCCCGGGATGCGTCCAATCTGAAATTCGTGCGGCTCACGCACGTCGATCAGGGTGAAGTTGTCACCGCGATCGATCTTCGCTTTCAGCTCAACGGCATCGATTTCACCTGTTGTCGCCACTGGTTTGGCCTCCTCTTCGCGATGCGGCATGCCGCAGAACTGCTGATAGTCGATCAGCTTCGTTACCGTCGGATGGTCACCGCAGACCGGGCATTCCGGATCGCGCCGGAGCTTCAGTTCGCGGAACTTCATGCCGAGGGCATCGTAGAGCAGCAACCGGCCAATCAGCGGCGTGCCGATGCCGAGAATCAGCTTCACGGCTTCCGTCACCTGGATGAGGCCGATGGTGCCCGGCAGAATACCGAGCACGCCACCTTCCGCGCAGCTCGGAACCAGACCCGGAGGCGGCGGTTCCGGGTAGAGGCAGCGATAGCACGGGCCGCCCGGATACGCGAAGATCGTCGACTGTCCTTCGAAGCGGAAGATGGAGCCGTAAACGTTCGGCTTCTTCAGCAGCACGCAGGCGTCATTGACGAGATAGCGCGTCGGAAAATTATCCGTGCCGTCGACAATGATGTCGTAATTTTTCAGGATGTCGAGCGCGTTCTCGCTCGTGAGCGCGACTTCGTGCCGGTCGAGCTGCACGTAGGGATTGATGTCCTTCATGCTCTCGATCGCGGAATCGATCTTCGGTTTGCCGACGTCCTTGGTGCCGTGAATCACCTGGCGCTGCAGGTTGGTGTAATCGACCACGTCGAAATCAACCAGGCCAATGCGGCCGATGCCCGCCGCCGCGAGATAAAGCGCAGCCGGGGCGCCAAGCCCGCCCGTACCGACCAGCAGCACGCTCGCCTTCTTCAGCTTGAGCTGGCCATCCATGCCAACTTCGGGCATGATCAGGTGGCGGCTGTAGCGGAGGATTTCGTCTTTCGAAAGTAAAACTTCTTCGTTCGCCATGCGGTTTTACTGGATGCGCAGCTTTTGGATGCAGGAGACGCCGCCCGCGATGCTCGGCACGATCGAAAGCGTATCCGACGCGTTCACCGGCGTGGCCTCCTTGTTCAGATAACGGATATCGTCATCATTCACATAGACGTTGACGAAGCTGCGCAGCTTGCCTTCGTCGTTGTAGATCTGCTTCTTCAGATCGGGGTAGCGCGTCACGACAGCGCTCAGCACTTCGCCGACGGTACCGCCGGCGGCTTCGACGCTGTCTTGCTTCTCCACGAACTGGCGAAGCGGAGTGGGGATCAGGATTCGGGCCATATCAGTTCCTCTTTTTCTGCGTGGGTCTGTTCGGCGTTCGGGAGCCAGCTATTGGCGTGATGGAAGCGCGCTTTCTGGATCGAGAGCACAACGAACGAATACCAGGGGCAGGAGTTTTTTAAATCGGTTTCGGAAAAATAAGCGTCGCAGTCGGGATGCGAATGGTAGATCCCGATCAGGTCCATTTTGCGGTTGCGCGCTTCGCGGTCGGCGCGCAGCAGATCTTCGGGACGCAGCTCATAGCGCGCGGCCTGCGAGCCGGGCGACGTGTTTTCGAGCGCGATGGCGTGGATGACGGTCTTTTTGTCACCATCGATCGTGCCGATCATCGCGCCGCAGCATTCGTTCGGATAAGTGGCCTGCGCGTGGTTCACCATTTCGCGCCAGGGCTGGCGTTCAATCGAAATCATCAGTCGTTCTCGTCCCAGAAATGTTCGCTCAGATACTTGTCGGCGCCGTCACAGAGGATGGTCACGATCACGCCGCGCTTGCCGGCTTCGTGCAGTTCTTTTGCGATCTGGAGCGCGGCCTGCACGTTGCCACCGGCGGAAATGCCCACCAGCAGGCCTTCTTCGCGCGCCATGCGGCGCACCATTTTGTAGGCGTCCTCGGTTTCGATGCCGATATCGCGATCCGCCAGCGTGGGATCGTAGATGCGCGGGATGATGGCGGTCGCCATGTGCTTGGTGCCTTCGATGCCATGGAATCCGGTGGAAGGCTGCGCCGAGAAGCACTGCACGCCGGGAATATCCAGCTTCAAACGGCGGCTGGTGCCGACGAAAGTTCCGCTGGTGCCCAGCAACGCCACGAAGTGCGTGACGCGGCCTTCGGTCTGCTCGATGATCTCCGGACCGGTGGATTTGAAGTGCGCCTGCCAGTTGGCGTCATTGCCGTACTGATCGGGATAGAAGTAGCGGTCGGGGTCCGCGGCATAGATTTCGCGGACTTTGCGGATGGCACCGTCGGAGCCTTCACCCGCATCCGTCAGCACCAGTTCGGCACCGTAGGCTTTCAGAATGCGTTTGCGTTCAGGCGATGCGTTCTGCGGCAGGCAGAGTTTGACTTTGAAGCCACGAACAGCGCCGATCATGGCGTAGGCGATGCCGGTATTGCCGCTGGTGGAATCGATCAGAACTTTTCCGGGGGTCAGCAAGCCAGCCTTTTCGCCCTCACGAATCATGTTGAGGGCGGCGCGGTCTTTCACCGATCCGCCGGGGTTGAAATATTCGGCCTTCCCGTAGATTTCGATGCCTGGGTACTGCCGCCCGACCTTCGCCAGGCGAAGCAGGGGCGTGTTGCCGATGTTACCGATAACGTCGTGCGCTTTGGGGGGCGCGATGGCGCTGGGAGTCATTGGGGCCGGGTTGTCCGGAATCTGGACAATCTCCATCTTACAATTGGTGATTCGTTTCGGGGGCGTTTAGATTCAGCTTTATGAAGAGACGGCTGCTGATACGGCCGGGGGCGATCGGCGACTTCATCCTGAGCCTGCCCGCGCTGGAGGCGCTGGCGGCGCAGGGGGGCGATACCGAAGTCTGGTGCGCGGAGCAAAACGTTCCGTTGGTTCGGTTTGCGAGTGGAGTACGATCGATTGGTTCCACGGGGCTGGACCGGCTGGGCGTGACGCATGCCGACGATGTGGTGGCGCGCCTGCGTGGGTTCGATGACATCGTGTCCTGGTATGGGGAGAATCGGGCAGAGTTCCGCGCGCTGGTGGAGGAACTGGGGCTGCCGTTCCGGTTTCTGCGGGCGCTCCCGGATGGATTGTGCCATGGGGCGGATTTTTATGCGGGCCAGGTGCGTGGGTCAGGGGTGACGCCGGGGCGCTTTCCGCGGATTCCCTGCCCTGAGGCGCCGCGGACGTTTGCGGCGATACATCCGTTTGCCAGTTCGAAGGCGAAGCGCGCGGCGATAGAGGTGTTTCGGACAGCGGCTGAGCGGCTGGAGAAGGAAATGCCGGTTTTTTGGTTGCGCGGGCCGGAGGAGGAACTGGACGGGGCGGTCTTGATTCCTGATCTCTACGAACTCGCCTGCTGGCTGCGCGGTGCGCGGATTTTCGTAGGGAACGACTCGGGGATTTCACATCTGGCGGCCGCGGTGGGAACGCCGGTGATGGCGTATTTTCGGGCGAGCGATCCGAAAGTGTGGGCACCGAGGGGTTGCTCTATTGACATCGCGGTTCAACAACCGGCAGGCCTTCAATCCGGCGGAAATCCGTGTCGCGGCTGACCACGGTCGCGCCGAGCGTCATCGCGCAGACGCCCGGCCGCCACCTGCAAGACACTCTTATGCTGAGCCACCGCGATCTCCTCCAGCCCGCGGATCAGATCGTCTGGAATCTGAATCGTCATTGGTGCGTCTGGCAATATTGTCACAAGTTTTGACGGTCGGGGAAAACCGGTTCTCTGGCGGCGATCGCGTATGCATAAGCAGCGGATCTCGCAGCGGAGCACCAATTGAGTGTGTACGCCATGGCGTTCCCTCCTGCTCTGAGAGGCACGGGATTAAAATACAATTATGAAGCTGTTTTCGCGCCGGGCCCTGTCTGCTCTGGCGTTGTCCGGGCTGGCTGTTGCTGCTACGAAAGCTGGTTTGGACGTTGACCTCCGCGTTGCCCCTGATCACCCTGCAATCGCCTACATGAAAACGCCGCCGGACGACCCCGTCGCACGGCTGGTTAAGCGTCTGGAAACCGGCAAGGCGAAGCTCGACTATGTTCCCGGCCGTGCCGGCTATCTGCCCAGTTTGCTGAAGAATCTGGATGTCAACGTCGATTCGCAGATGCTGGTGTTTTCGAAAACCAGCTTCCAGGCGCCGCTGATCTCGCCGCGCGCGCCGCGTGCGCTTTTCTTCAATGACAATGTTGCCGTCGGATCCGTCAAGAATGGCGAGGTACTGGAGCTTGCATCGCTCGATCCGAAGCAGGGCGTCATTTTTTACACGCTGAATGTGGAGAAAGTGGCGAAACCCTACTTCGCCCGACGTGAAGAATGCCTGCAGTGCCATCAGGTGCAGGCTACGCTCGGCATTCCTGGGCTCGAAGTCGGTTCCGCTTTTCCGAAAGCCGACGGCACGCCGATTTTCCAGGCGGGCTACACGGCCGTGGACCATCGCATTCCGCTCGAAAAGCGCTGGGGTGGTTGGTTCGTCACCGGTACCACCGGCAACGTCGAGCACATGGGGAACGCGATCGTCCCCGATCCTTCCAATCCGAAAGAGCTCGACCGGTCCAATTCGCAGAATCTCACGAGCCTGGAGGGCAAGGTCGATCTGACCGGCTACATGGCGCAGACCAGCGACATCGTCGCTCTGATGACGCTCGAACACCAGACCCGCATGACGAATCTCATCATTCGCGCCGGTTGGGAGGAACGCGTCGCCGAGCATGACGGCAAACTGGCCGAAGCCACACCGGCGCTCGAAACCGATATCGACGAACTGGTGGCTTACATGCTTTTTGTGGACGAGACGCCGCTGAAAGATCCGGTTGTCGGGGTGTCGACGTTCACGAAGACGTTTCCGCAGCGCGGACCGCGGGACAAGAAGGGGCGTTCGCTGCGTGATTTCGATCTGAAGACGCGCATGTTCAAATACCCGCTGAGCTACATGATCTACAGCGAGGCGTTCGATGACATGCCGGCCTGGGTGCGCAGTCGGGTTTATCAGAAGCTCTACGACGTGCTCACCGGCAAAGACACGAGCGAGCGATATCAGAAGATTGCGCCCGCGGACCGGCAGGCGGTGCTCGAGATCGTTCGGGACACGAAGACGGGCCTGCCGGACTACTGGAAGAGTGCGCCAGGCGGAAGCCTGGCGGCGGAGCCCCACCCCGCGATTGCGACTGAGTAGTCAGTTCTTTTTCGACAGGCGCGAGAGGGTCGCCAATTGGCGCAGATATTGTTTGAGCGGACGCGCCGGTGTGCCCCACACCGGCTCCCCGGCGTGCACGATCTTCGACGAAAGAATTCCCGCACCTGATCCGATGACGGCTTTCGACTCGATGCGCGCCTTATCGCCGATGCCCACCTGGCCGCCAATCACGGCGTAATCGCCGACCGTTACGCCGCCTGCCAGTCCGGTCTGCGCCACGATCAGGACGTGTTTTCCAATCCGGCAGTTGTGCGCGATGTGGACCATATTGTCAAGCTTCGTGCCGTCGCCGATCACGGTGACGCCGAGCGCGGCGCGATCCACGCAACAATTGGCGCCGATCTCGACATCATTGCCGATCTCCACACGCCCCACCTGCGGCACTTTCCGGAAGGATGCGCCGGTGAGTTCGAAGCCGAAGCCATCCGCGCCAATCACCGCGCCGGAATGCAGAATGGCGCGCGCGCCGATCTGTACGTTCGCGTAGATCGAAACGTTCGAGTGCAGCAGAGACTCGGCGCCCACCGACGAATTTTCACCCACCGAACAGGAGGCACCGATTCGAACCCGCGGCCCGATCTTCGCTCCCGCTGCGATCGAAACGAACGGTCCGATTTCCGTCGTGGGATCGACCTCGGCCGCGTGATGAACGAATGCGGACGTATGGATTCCGGGATGCGGCGGCGCAGAGGGATAGAGCAGCGTCAACGCCTGCGCGAAATGTGCGCGCGGCTGGGAGGATTCGATCACGGTGCGGTCAGTGGCGGGAAAATCGGCGGCGGCGATAAAGCAGCCGGCGTGCGAATCGAGCGCCGCTTCGACGTTCTTCGGCGACGCAACGAACGCCAGATCATCCGGGCCGGCATCTTCCAGCGACGCCGCCGCGACGATCTGCCGGTTGCCGTTGCCGCGTACGCGCAGACCCAGGCGAGCGGCGAGTTCGGAAGCGGTGATTTCGGGCATCAGCTTCTATTTCACCAGCATGCGGCCATTACCGCCGAATCCTGATAGCCTATGGCCATGGCAAATGCAATCACTCGCCGCGAATGGATCGCCGCGGCGGCCGCCGCAACTCTGACAGCGCCCGCACTTCAGGCCGCAATGCCAAAGCCGCTCGGCGCGCAGCTCTACACTGTCCGCAACATTCTGATGAAGGAGCCGGAGCGCGTTTTCAGGACGCTGGCGGATATCGGCTACACAGAAGTGGAGGGCAATCGCGCGGATCTGGTGCAGCTCAATGCGAAGATCCGCCAGTACGGACTCAAGCCCATTTCCTGCCACATTGAGACGCCGCTGATCACGCAGAAGTGGGAGCCTTATCCCGATCTCAAACCGATGACGCTCGATGACGCAATCGACAGCGCGAAGAAAGTGGGTGTTGAGTATTTCACGCTCGCCTATATCTCGCCGGGCGCGCGCGGCGAGGGCGATGATTTCTACCGCCGCACCGCGGACATGATGAACATGGCGGGCCAGAAGTGCAAAAAGGCGGGCATGCAGTTCGCGTATCACAATCACGCTTATGAATTTGGCGGCCAGCCGGGTAAACGGCCCATCGACATCTTCGCGGAACGGCTGGACCCGCGGTTTGTCCAGTTCGAGGTCGATGTTTTCTGGCTCAGCGTGGCGGGTCAGGACCCGGTGGAAACGCTGAAGAAGTGGAAAGGGCGCGTTGCGCTTCTGCACCTGAAAGACAAAGCGAAGGACGCGCCGCATCAGTTCAGCGAGAATGTGCCGGCGAGTGCCTTCAAAGAGGTGGGAAGCGGCGTGATCGATTTTCCGGCAATCCTGAAAGAGGCGCCTGCGGCCGGCGTGAAGCAATACATCGTGGAACAGGACCAGACGCCGGGCGATCCGCTCGACAGCCTGCGGAAGAGCTTCAATTATTTGAAGACGCTCTGATGCCCTGACACTTTGATGCCATTCTCTGCCGCGGGAAAATCGTTTGAAATTCACGAGTGGCGCGGCAGCGGGCCGGCGACGCTGCATGTCCATTATTCCGACGATGAGGCGTGGCACGTGCCTGAAGGCGAGCTCACGTTCCGCTATGCGGATCGCACGGAAAGCGCCGGACCCGGCACAACGGTCTTTCGTTCCCGCGGGGACGGCTCACACCTGTACGGCGGGTCCGGATTCGCGCTATCTGATCGTGCTGACGCCGCGATTGCGGGCGCTGATTGCGGAACTACAAAGCGATCGCGATCCAGCATGAGATCTATCGCCGCTTCGATTCCGAATTAGTGGAATAGCTTCAGGTTGATCGAATCGCCCATCATCTTGTAGCCCGCGTCGCCAGGATGCAGCAGATCGGGCGAATCGGCCTCCTTGCGGTAACGCTTCGGATCCGCCGCGTCGCGAACCGCTGCTTCGAAATCGATCACGGCATCGAACTCGCCGCTGGTCCGAATGAATTTATTCGCCGCCTCGCGGATTTCCTCACCGCGCTCGCTGTAGGCGTTGGATCCGCCGAACGGCGTCAGCGTGCAGCCGATGATTTTGACGCCCGCCTCATGCGCCATCGCGATCATCTGCCGATAAGCCGCAATCAGATCGGCTTCGCTGAACGCGTTCGGGCCCGTCTGGCGCGCGCCCCCCGTAATGTCGTTGATGCCTTCGAGCAGAGTGATCCACCTGACGCCAGGCTGATTGAGCGCGTCATGAAAGAAGCGGGCCATGCCGCCGCCGTTGTCACCGAGAATCCGGTTACCGGAGATCCCGGCGTTCACTACACCGATGTGCGCGGTCGCCTTGTTCGCCTGCAGCCGCGCGGCAAGGACCGCCGGCCATTCGCTGTTGGTGTTGTCCGAAGACTGGTCGCCATCCGTTATGGAATCGCCGAACGTGACGATGGTGCCGGCGTTCCCGGGTGCCGCGACATCGAGGCCAGCGAGATAGTAATACGACTGCACCACCGATGACGGTTCCTCAATCGAGGCCGCGCCGGCGAAATCGCCGTCTTTCGAAATGTAGGTATCGTGCAGCGAAAAGCGGTGATTGGTGGCCGCGCTCGTCTGGCCCGGGAAGTAGAGGCTGACGGCGACATCCGCCAGCGGCGGCAGTTTCAGATCGACCGGGTCACTGACCAACGTCTGGCCGGCGTAGATGGTCGCGGTCGGCTTGCCGCTGAACGTGAGCGCGCGGTCGGTGCCCGCGGCAATCGCTGAATCCTTTGAGCGCAGCGCGATGTGCGCGGCCCCCAACGAAACCGGCGCAGCGCCGACCGCATTCGACAAGCGCACGCGAACGCGGCTGCCGCCCATGCTGCTCCGCACAATCATCCTCACGGTCTGGTTATCGATGCCGGCGAGTGTCGGCGGAATCGGAAAGCGGCGGCCGGGCTTACCCGGCGCGGGCGCCGGAGGTTGCGGCGTGGGAATGATGCCGACCGTGGGACGGCCGGATGCGCCACGTGCCCCTGCGCCGCCGGTCACGGCCCTCTGCTCAGCAGTGCCCCACGTCGCCACCCAATGTTCCGCGGGAGCCGCGGCGGCAAGTCCGCAGGCGAAGAGTGCGAAGGCAATGATTTTGCGCGGCATGAATCTCCTTACTCGTGAGGAAATGGCTGGAACAGCGAGAATACGGCGCCCTGCGGGTCCGCCAGCACCGCCATGCGGCCGACCTTTTCCATCGTCATCGGCCCCAGGTAGATTTTCGCGCCGAGTTGCTTCGCGCGCGCCGTGGAAGCGTCGCAATCATCCGTCTGAAAGTAAAGCAGCCAATGCGGCGGCACACCCGGCTGCCGATGAGCGGCCGGCGGGATGCCGCCAATGTATTCGCCCCGGTTCAGAATGTGCATGTAATCGTCTTTGCCGGCATCAGTTGTCCAGCCGAAGAGCTTCGTATAAAACGCGGCCGCGCGGTTCGCGTCAGGCGTGGAGAGATCTGCCCAGCAGAACGCGCCGTTCTCCCCCTGCACGGCGATACCGGGATGATCCTTCGATTCCCAGATATAAAAGACCGCGCCCGTGGGGTCCGCGATAGTAGACATCACTCCGTGCGTCGCGACATCGAATGGCCCACAGAATACGTTGCCGCCAAGGTCTTTCGCGCGCTTCGCAGACGCAGCGGCACTCGCGACCGAAATGTAGAGATTCCAGTGGGGAGGGATGTGTTTGGCGGCCTCATCCGCCTGCAGCGTATAGCAGGCCGCAGCCTTGCGGCCGCCGAGGCTGAAAGTCGTATAGAAATTGCCGGGGCCCATCGGCGAATCAATCGCCATCCAGCCGAACAATTCGGAGTAAAAGGTCCTGGCCGCAATCGGATCGGAAGTCGCTAATTCCATCCAGCAAAATGAGCCTGGCATGTGCTTCCCGACATTCGCCATACCGGAAGTATATACGGCCTTTACAATTGGTTGTTTTTCACCAATTCCACCACCCTCGCCGACGGTGTCGATTCTATTTCTCCCGTGTTTTCAACACCTGAAAACCCGTGGATTCTGGCACGGCAGGTGCACTACAGCGGGCGAAAGGAATTGAAGAAAACCATGAAGCGCTTAGTTGCTTTTCTCGCATCCGCAGTTCTGATGATCCCCGCAGTGATGCAGGCGAAACCGGTGCAGCCGGTATCGCTTCAGGAAGCTGTGCGCCATGAGCTGTCGATGATGTCGCGGTACACCGTGTTTGACGATATCTCGTTCCGGCTGGATGGCGACACCGTGATCCTCACCGGCGAAGTCCACAGGCCGATCGTCAAGTCCGATGCAAAGGATGCCGTACGCCACGTGGAAGGCGTCAATAGAGTCGTCAATAACATCGAAGTTCTGCCGCTCTCGCCGAATGACGACCGTATCCGTCTGGCCGTCTATCGCGCGATCTACGGCGCGCCGACACTCTCGGCCCGTTATGCGCAGCTCGCGTATCCTCCGATCCACATCCTCGTGAAAAACGGTCATGTGCGGCTGGAAGGGTTCGTTGCAAACCAGATGGATCGCAACATCGCGGGTATCAGGGCCAACGGCGTGTTCGGCGCCTTCAGTGTGCAGAACGATCTGAAGGTTGGTTAACAGCAAAGTAACACTGAGAGCAGGCGGGGCCGGTTCATTCGGCCCCGCTTTTTTTATTCCGGCGATTTCTGATAGCATGACCCGAGGGGAAAACCACATGTCTGATCAGATGAACGAATCGCTCGACCGCCGGGATTTTCTGAGGACCGTGACTGCCACGGGTGTTGCCGCGGGAACCGTATCCAGCGCGTTTGCCGCCAAACCGGCCGCGAAGATGAGCAACCGCGTGATCGGCGCGAATGATCGCATCAACGTCGGCGTCATCGGCTGTGGAGGACGCGGATCGTCGGATGCGCAGTCGTTCTCAACGTTCGGCCAGAACAATCCGAATAGCTGCCAGGTGGTCGCGGTTGCCGACGTTTACGAGAAGCGCCGCCGCACGCAATCTGAAAAGCACAAGGTGAAGGGCTATCTCGACTATCGCGAGTTGCTGAACCATCCCGAGCTTGACGCCGTCGTGATCGCGACGCCCGACCACTGGCACGGGAAGATGGCGCTCGATGCCATGGACGCCGGCAAGGATGTCTACCTTGAGAAGCCGATGGTCCACACGAACGAGGAAGCGCGGCTGCTGGTCGATAAGGTCAAAGAAACGAAACGCGTGCTGCAGGTGGGCTCGCAGACAACATCGGCGGACATTTGGTGGAAGGCGAAGAAGGCGATTGCCGATGGCATGATCGGCCAGATGATCGAAAGCCAGGGCTCCTACCATCGCAATTCGGTCGGCGGTGAATGGAACTACCCGATTGACGCCAACGCCGGACCGAACGGGAAGGGCGACGATTTCATCGACTGGAATATGTGGCTCGGCACGCAGTACAAGCTCGCGCCGAAGCGCGATTTCGATGCGGACCGCTTCTTCCGCTTCCGCAAGTACTGGGATTATTCGCTCGGCATCGCGAGCGATCTTTTCTATCACGTGATCGCGCCGCTCAACATCTGCTGGGATGAGCCGCAGTTCCCGTCCAAAGTGATGGCAACGGGCGGGACCTACGTGTTCCGCCGGCCGGACGGCAAGCCCGACCGCGAGGTGCCCGACACGTTCCACCTGCTGGCGGAATATTCGAAGGGCCACTCGCTCGTGCTGAGCTCTTCGATGGCGAATGACACGCATATTCCCGGCCTCATCCGCGGCCATGAAGGCACCATCATTCTGGTGGATCACGGCAAGTTCGAAAGCTCCGTTCCGTTCATCACCGTGAAGCCGCAGGTTTATGGCGCGCGCATGGTGAATGGCCAGATGACGCCGGCGAAAGCGATTGGCGGAGAAGCCTACGCCGCGAAGTGGGGCACGAAGGACTTCCAGATCCCCATCGACCAGAAGGATATGATGCAGGCTCATATCGATAACTTCCTGAGCTCGATGCGTACGCGCCAGAAGCCGCACCTCGATGTGGAAACCGGCGCGAAGGCAGTGGTCGTGATCAACCTCTCGGCGGAGTCTTACCGCGAGGGCAAGGTCATGTACTGGGACGAGAAGAACTGGCGGTCGTCGGACAAGCCTGTGAAAGCTTAGTCCCGGCGCGCGCCTGGACGAAACAATTTCTTCGGCCCGCGTAACTCCGGCGACGCTTGCCGCGAATTATATGTGCGAATAGTGCCTGTTCTCCCACACCGGGCCGAAACTGAAGTGCACGCCGAACCGGAGCGCGCCGCCGCGCAGCTTGACCGGTGGATGGAACGCTATCAGGCTGGCGACCCCGCGGCGCCGCGAGTCCTCATCGCGGCGATCAGTCCCGCCCTTCTGCGTTATTTCAGGAGCCAGCCGGTGACCCGCGATCACGCCGATGACCTGCTGCAGGATACGTGGCTTCGGATACATCGCGTGCGGCACACTTACCGGCCCGGCGAGCCCGTGCTGCCCTGGGTGTACGCAATTGCGAGGCACGTGAGAATCGACGGATATCGCCGGGCTCGAAGAATCGCGTCGCATGAGGCGCCGATGCGGATGGACTTGCCGGCGCCGCCCTTGCGCCGCAATACCCTTCTGGATTTCGAGACGCTGATTGCTCCGCTTCCGGAATCGCAGCGAGAAGTGATCACGATGTTGAAAGTAGGCGGATTGACGCTCGAGGAGGTGGCGCGGGCCACTTCTTCGACAGTCGGCGCAGTTAAACAAAAGGCCCATCGCGCGTATGAGCGACTGCGGGAATTGCTCCAGGCCGCCGGAGGGATGCGATGAGTTGCGGCGAGATCGTCGATGTTCTTCTGTTGGATTCCGGCCGCCCCGCCTGGAGTAACGAGCATCAGTCGCATCTGAACCATTGCGAGAGCTGCCGGCGGCTGGCTGCCTTCAGCGCCGCCGCGAGTGCGGAAGCAGCACCGGTCCCGTACGCCACGCTGCGCGGAATCGAATCCGCGCTGGCGGCAGACCTTCGTCCCGTTCGCGCGATCGCTCCCAGGCAGCATTTCGTTGCGCTCTTTCTAGCGATCTTTGTGTTTGTTGCCGGGCTCGGGGTTTTGAGTCTCGGGTCCCGTGGGTTCGCGGTCATGACGCCGATTCAGACGTCCGTCATGCTGGGTGCGCTCTTCAGTGGCGCGGCCCTGTTGGCGTGGTCGCTGGCGAGCCTGATGTCACCAGGGGATCTGCCCAAATTTCCCCCCGCGTCTCAGCCTTTGGCCGTGACCGTGACACTCGCGATCGTCACGGCGGTGTTGTTTCAGTTCGCATACGAGAGCGATTTCTGGATACGAAGCTGGCGGTGCGTGCGGCTTGGCGCGCCGATCAGCGTATTGGCAGCCATTCCAATTTGGTTGGTACTGCGGCGCGGCGCGGTCCTGTCGGCGCCCACAATCGGGCTGACCGCCGGGCTGTTAGCCGGGCTCGCCGGCGCCCTCGCGCTTCAGATACATTGCCCGAACCTCGAAGCCGCTCACATACTCGTTTCGCACCTCGGGGTGGCGGCGCTTGCTGCCGTCCTCGGATGGATGCTCGGCCTCTTCATTGAGGAAGCGGCAACGGTGTTTCGGCGGTCGAACTGATTTCAGGGCCAATCGCGAACGGACCGCAGCCTTCGAGCGCAAGCGTCAGCAGGGCGGCCAGATAAAGGAGATTCAGCTCGAAGCCGACAGGACCGAACGTCGCCGCGCCCGAGGGAGAAACCGCCAGAAGCCGGATTGAGCTGAATCCATACTGAAGATGCACGGTGAGCGTGGCGACGATCAGCACGAATGCCATCGGGATGCTCGCCAGGAAGACGAACGCGCCCAGGATTACAGCCAGTCCGCCCAGAATCTCAGTCGCGATGGTGAGCCAGGCGGCGAAGAGCGGCATTGGGACGTGGAGTTGCTGCAGGATGGCGGCGAAGCCGTCCGGACCCCTGCTGAGCTTCGCCAGGCCGTGCGCCATGAAGCCGTAGCCCACCACCAGACGCAGCGCCAGCAACGCCCATCCGCCTGACTTTTTATGCGATCTCATCGATTTCAGCCCCCGAGTGCAGTTCGCACCGTTAAGAAGTATTTCGGTTGTGGGGGCTGCGGAGTTACGGCAGTTCCTGCGCCATCACCGGCTAAAATTCTTTGCGATCAGCCTTTGGAACCACCGTGTCCGCGATCGGCGCGGATTCGCGCACCGCGAAGTCTTCGGTGTTCAGCAGAACGAAACCGGGAGCGCCGGCGGCTTTCCGCGCTTTGATGTGATCGAGTTCGATCGATTTCGCCTGATCGATCACGAACGCCGGGCGCGTGTCTTCTTTCTCAAAGCTCAGATCGACGTGATCCATCTGGACACCGTTTGCGTGCCGGATGAAAAATCCCCACGCGGGCATCAGGCCGAACATCGAGGGCTCGGGATATTCCTTCTCGCGCTCGGACGTGGCGTATGGTTCGCGCGGCGGCACCCCGCCCGTAGCGCGAAAGAAAAACGTGTTGACCAGGCCAGCCGGTTGTTTCGCGACGTCATCGAGCGTAATGCCGCCGCGATAGACGATCCGGATGTTACTCAGCTTCACGTCCTCGATGTCGTGTCCCGGGATGCCGCTGATGATAGAGCCATAGCGCGGGTCGGCATCGTAAACATTCAGGTTGCTGATGGAAATTCGTTTGATCGATCCGACCGGCACTCCTTCGGGCGCGCGCAAGCGGCTGCCGAGACGGATGAAGATCGGCGCGTTCGAAACGTCGCGCATCGAGATGTTCGAAACCGTCACGTCCTCAATATGAGCGCCGTCGACCGATTCGAGCGCGAGTCCGCGCGAACGGTCGAAGACGATATTCGAGATCGTGATGTTGCGAAAATTGCCTTCCGATTCGGTACCGATCTTGATGCGGCCGGTGGGGCCGTCCCGATCCGGCGCGGCAGTCACGGTGCGCTTGTAAGTGCCGTCGAGCAGGGAGCCGATATCGTAGCCGCTCACCAGGCTGTTGACGATCGTCACGTTTTCCGTGGCGCGGGCAACGCCCAGGGCGTGTGAGCCCTTGAGCACGATGGCATCGTCATTTGGCGTATTCACGCTGACGTTCGAAATGCGGACATTGCGGCAGGAATCGATATCGATGCCGTCGCGATTCGTATCGATGGCGATGTTGTCGATCGTGAGATTGTCGACGCCGGTCGCGAGCACGCCGAAGTGACCGCCGTTGAGAATGGAAAAATCGCGCAGGGTGATGTTGTGCGAGAGTTTCAGGGCGATCGCTTTGTCGGCGCCGCGATCGTTGCGGGAAAGTGCGACGCCGTTGATCAGACCGGGGCCGACGATCGCGACGTTCTCCAGGTTCTCGCCCCAGATCAGGCTGTCATGAAAATGGCTGTGGCCGCGGTCCTGAAATTTATCCCACTGGTTTGGTTCGGGCGCATCATAAGCGGCGGGGTCGGACGACGCTTCAATGCGCGCGCCGGGCTCGAACTGCAGCGTGATGTTACTGCGCAGATGGATGGAGCCCGTCAGATAAGTTCCCGCCGGAAAGTTGACCGTGCCGCCGCCCGCCGCCGCCGCGGCTTCGATCGCTCGATTGATGCTGTCGCGATCAGGCGTTTTACCATCGGCCTTCGCGCCATACGACTTCACGTCAAAGGCCGCAGCCGCGAGATACCCGGGAAGCAGACTCAGAATGAGGGTGAGGGTGAAGATTGCCAGCCGGTTTCTACGCATGGATACCGGAGATCATGACACAGGATCATGGCCCGCGGACTGATCCATCCGGCTGAGAATCGCGCGGAGGCGATAGAAGCGGCTATCGCAGCGTTCGCAGCGGACCGGAAGAATCAGCGGGCTCATCATCCACTCCAGTGGAGTCCGCCGTTTTGACCGTCGCCAGGATACCGAGTTGCATCGCGAACAGAGACGCGACCAGATCATAAAAGTCCCCAGAGGGCAGCACCGGAGCGCATTGCGGGCTGCGGAAACGGTACGCTCCGGTACCATCTTTGGTACGAATTTAGTATACTGGCGATCACAGGAAATCGAGTGTCCCGCGCGACCCAGGTAGAACTATTAGTACCAGCTGCGGCTCCGCAGGGAATGCGGCGCGTCCGCCGGCCGGTACGCATTTCGGGCAAGGCGGTTCCGGACAGTGAATGTGAGCTGATCGGAATTGGCGACGGTGTTCTTTACGTGCGGTCCGAGCGGCGCATCGCGGATACTTCGGCGGTCAACATTCGTTTCGAACGAACTCAGCTTGCGGGCTATGTATCGAGCTGCGTGCCGGTGGAAGGCGGATGGGACGTTTCGATTTCGCTCCTGTCCGGCCGGCGCCGGGAAGTGCGCATCCCGGCTGGCGAATATCTTTCCGTCGGAATCGTGGGGCGCAACGGGACGAAGCGGTATCATTGCACGGTCGTGGACCGGTCCGTTTCGGGGCTTGGGGTGCGATTCGCGAAGTACGTGGCGCCGGGGACGAGGATTTACGTCGAGTTCGAATCGTCCATGGTGCTCGGCGAGATTCGCCATTGCAATCAGACCGGCGATGGCCACTTCATGGCAGGCCTGGCGATTCTGGAATGCGTCCCGGACGCGCGCGGGATCAACGCGTTCTCGGAAATTGTGCACAAGCTGCGCTGGAAGATTTCGTCCGGGCTGCGTGGGCCGGCCGTTCGTTAAAACAGCCGGGAGACCAAAAACAATTTCCCCATTTGCAAGCCTGTTCGGCGCCGCTTTTCGGAAGCTCCATCAGGAAGCGTAATATTTGCGGCGGCGCGCTGCTATCCGGAGGCAAAGGTTCCCGGCAATTCGGAAACATCCAGCGAGTTGCGCTTCGCAAGCGGACCATCCTCGACGCGGCGGCTCTGAGCGATCTGGCAGGGAAGGGCAATTCGCTCGAAGTAAATGACCGATACCGATTATGCTTCGAATGGCAAGCAACACTCCCTGTGCATCCTGAGGAAATTCTTCTGGAACACTACATGAAGCCGGAGGGGATCAGCATCTCCAGGCTGGCCCATGACCTGCGCGTTCCCGTGACCCGCATCAGCACAATCGTGAACCGGGCAAACAGATCGAGCTCGCCGCGGCGAAGGTGTGGGATGACGCGATGGCTGAAGTGATTCAGGCGAACAAACGGCAGCCGGGAAAAAGTCTGGCAATGTCTGGCGCGGAGGGAGCAGAAAAACCGGAAGTTATTGAGAGGAAAATACGGAAGATGGCGGGGACGACGGGGCTCGAACCCGCGACCTCCGACGTGACAGGCCGGCGTTCTAACCAACTGAACTACGTCCCCGCGCGTGTCGGAACTGTTTCATCGTAGCATGCTCGCTACGTTCGTTTAGTTCTTTCCGAGCGAACTCACGAGGTCATAGACAAACCCCACGCCATCATCGAACGACTGCGTCAGAATCCGCTCATCCCTGCCATGGGCGCGGTCGTCATCCTCATCGCGGAAAATGCCGCTGAGGCCGTACGCCGGGATGCCGGCGCGGATCAGATAAATGCCGTCGGTCGCCCCCAGACTCATCTTCGGCACCACCGGCAGACCGGGCCAGTGCTTCTCCGTCACCGCCGAAACCGCGCTGAGCACCTTCGGATCGATCGGCGTATACGGAACCGTCGTCACCCCTTTCACCGCGGTGACCTTGATTTGCGGATCGGCCAGCAACTCCGTGATCTTCTTCTCCACATCCGCGGCATTTGCGACCGGCAGAATCCGGCAGTTCACCGTCGCCGACGCCAGCTGCGGCAACGCGTTCTCGGCGTGTCCGGCAGCGAGCAGCGTCGGGGTGCAAGTCGTTCGCAGCAGGGCGTTATCCTGCGGCTTCTCCGAGAAGCGAGCTACCGCGGCCGCGTCATTCGGATTGGCCGCAATCGCCTTCATATCCTGGCCTTCCTGCCCGCCATAATACGGCGCCAGGCGCTCGAGCTCCTGCCGGGTCACGTCGAACAGCTGCACCGGAAAATCATACTTCGAGAGGCGCACGAGTCCTGCCGCCAGCCGGTAAATCGCGTTGTCCTTCGTGGGCCGGGAGCTGTGACCGCCGGGATTGGTCACTTCGAGTTTGTAGCTCTCGTACATTTTTTCCGCCGCCTGCAACCCCACGTACAGACGTTTACCGTTTTTGATATCGCCGCCGCCCGCGTCGAAATTCATGGCAAACGCGGCATCGATCAAATTGCGCTTCTCCTTCACCAGATACTGAACGCCATTCGCAGGCCCCGTCTCCTCGTCGGACGTCAGCGCGAGAATCAGGTCGCGCGAGGGCTCAAAACCTTCGCGCTTCAGCCGCAGAAACGCCTCGATGACCAGCGCATCGTCGCCTTTCATATCCGTTACGCCGCGGCCATAGAAGAAGCCATCCTTCTCGATCAGGGCGAACGGATCCATGGACCAGTCGCTGCGCGCCGCCTCCACCACATCCAGATGCCCGATGAACAGGACCGGCTTACCGCCAGTTCCGGTGCCGCGCAGCCGCACTACCAGATTTCCTTTGTGCGGCATCGGCACGAGAACCTGCACATCTTCGGCGGGAAAACCCGCGGCCCGGAATCGCGCTGCCACAGCATCCGCCGCCTTCGTGTTATCGCCGATTGAATTCGTGGTGTTGATTTCGATGAGCTCTTTCAGAATCCCGCGGGCTTCCTCTGCCGGGGACGATGCCGCGGCAACCGGCCCGGCTGAGGGCACAGGCGCGGCCGCGGGAGGAGCCGCCGCCTTCGTCTTCCCCGCCCCCAGGTTTTTCGTCAGATAGTCGAGCACCGTCGCGTAATCCGCGTCGGAGATCGTGAGGCCTTTCTCCGTCATCGACGCGATCGTGCGATCCCATTCGAGCTGGCCCTGACGCTGGCTTGCCCACATCTCGGCGCCATGGCAGCCGGTGCAGATTCGAACCGTCACGTCTTTGCCCGGGGCGTCCGGAAGATCCTGCGCGGCAACAGGCAACCCCACCAGCAGAATTACAGAGAGAAAGAGAGCGGTTCGCGGCATCCAACCCCGTTATACCGCGAATACGTGCGGGACGAAGCGTGCTGTGTTGCCCGTGATCCACGCGTCTTCGCGGATTCCTATGCCTGCGGGCTCGCCATCCACGACCCATTGCCGATCACCGGACGATTGCCGCCGAAATCCCAACCCCGCGGCGTCTCGAAGCACGGCAGCAGGTTGGGATGGTCCGGGAACAATTCCCACAACACCGGCAGAATCGCCTTTATTACTCGCCCATCCCCACGTGACCTTCGCCGATCCCGCCGAATCCGCCGCGCGTCACGGCGCCGGCCGGTACGGCTCCGGGAGCCGACCGGTAGCTACCAGCGGCTGGAGCGCCAGCGGGGTGTCCAAACCATGGGATGTAACCGCCCCGCGCAATGTAATACCAGCGATAGGGCATGAGGCCAGGAGAGACGGCGCCGCGGCGATCGTCAGGAACGCGCTTGCCGGAATCGTCCACGCAGACGCGCGTGTCGCCGGAAGCCTGCCGTAGCCAGGATTGCAGCGGAAATCGCCGCGGTCAGTGGCAAAGGGAATTTGCTCATCGGGATGGCGGGTCTCCATCACCGAATCATACGAAAAACGGCGGGGATGCTCAGGAGGCTTCAGTGAGGAAGTTCGCGCCAGAAAAGGAAAAGCGGGCGCGCTCAGGGGGTGAGGGGTTAGAGCGTGCCCGCTTGTTGTAACGGGGATGCCAGATAGGCGCTGGCATTTCAGGGTAAGTTACCGCCAAGATCCAAAATCTGTTAGCTTTCGAACATTCCCTCGAAAAGGACGCTGCTCAGATAGCGTTCGCCGGAATCCGGAAGGACTGTAACGATCGTTTTTCCGCGAAATTCTTCCTGTTTGGCAATTCGCACGGCTGCGGCCACGGCGGCGCCGCACGAGATGCCGGCCAGAATGCCCTCCTCGCGGGCCAGGCGGCGGGACATCTCGATCGATTCCTCGTTCGTCACCAGTTCCATGCGGTCGATCACGGATAGATCCACATTTCCCGGAATGAACCCAGCGCCGAGGCCCTGAATCTTATGCGGTCCGGGCTGGAGAGGCTGGCCATTGAGGGTCTGAGTGATCACGGCGCTCGCGGTTGGTTCCACACCGATCGTCACGACGCGTTTGCCCATTTTCTGCTTGATGTAGCGCGAAACACCCGTGATTGTGCCGCCCGTTCCCACGCCCGCCACGAAGACGTCAATCTTGCCCTCTGTGTCGTTCCAGATCTCCGGACCGGTGGTCTCGAAGTGAATTTGCGGATTGGCGGGATTATCGAACTGTCCCGGCATGAAGTAGCGGTCGGGATCGGAGGCCATGATCTCCTGCGCCTTGGCGATGGCCCCGGCCATGCCCTTCGAACCCTCCGTCAGTTCCAGCTTCGCGCCGAACACGCTCAGCACTTTACGGCGCTCGATCGACATGGCTTCCGGCATGGTGAGCGTAATCGGATAGCCGCGGGCGGCCGCGACAAAAGCCAGCGCAATTCCCGTATTGCCGCTGGTGGGCTCGATAATCTCTTTACCCGGCTTCAGCAGACCGCGCTTTTCGGCATCCCAGATCATCGCCGCGCCGATGCGGTCCTTCACCGAGTAGGCCGGATTTCGGCCTTCCACCTTGCCGAGCAGGGTGACGGGAGCGCCATCACTCACCCGCGCCAGCCGGACCAGTGGGGTACGGCCAATGCTGAACGAATTGTCCTGATAGAACATCAAATCTCCCAGTTGGGTACGAAACGGTTATGTTTCTCGGTCCAGTCGCGGACCAGTTGCGCGAATGTAGCGCTGTCGAGCACGGCGTCAACCGCCTTGTCGGTGCGCTGCCAGAGGTCGCCGAGTGGAGAATCTTCCTGCCGGCGCATCCGCGAGCGCTCTTCCTGGCGGCCCTCCACAAAGCGGAGAACGTCGCCCACGCTGATGGTTTCCGGCCGCCGGGCCAGCAGATAGCCGCCCTCCGCGCCGCGGCGGGACTCCACAAAGCCGCCCTGCTTCAGCCCGGCGAGGATCAATTCCAGAAACTTTTGCGGAATATGCTGGCGACGGGCGATATCGGCGATTCGGACCGGGTCACGGCCCGGTTGCGAAGCCAGATCGAAAATCGCATGCAGGGCGTACTCACCTTTGACCGAAATATTCATCTTGTCTTGCGGCGCGACCGAGTTGACCGAATTCCCCGGGAACCACCAGGGATGCCATCCAGAGAATACTACTAGAGATTAGAGGATTGGGAGAACAGCCGTCAACAGGTGAAGCAGGAAGGGGGACGAGGGAAGGAATGTGTGGGCTGACTGCCCCGGCTCTTCCCGGAACAGTCAGCCCGAAAAACTACATCTTTGAGGTGGACTTGGTCTTCGGAGCCTTGGTGCTCTTTGCCTTGGTCGTCTTAGCCTTCTTGCTGGTTGTCGGCTTTTCCTGCGCAAAGGTCGCAGTGCTGAGTCCGAGAACGAGGCCGAGTCCGATAGCGAGGGTCATCAGTTTCTTCATAGTTTTTATATCTCCTTCTTTGAATTCTCGAGGGATTTGGAATCCGTCTTTCCGCATGATAGCGAAACCGACATGAACCATCGCTTAACCAGCCATTAAATAAGATTCATCTGGACTTTGGCCGTCATTATCAATAACTTATCTCGGCAGGCCGCTGGATGTTCCGGTACGGGCGGCGCTTTGGGGGCGGGTGAAATCGGTGGGGAGCGTCACGCGCGACCAGAAAATCTTACAGGAGCCGGCGGAGTCGCTTTTCGAGTACAGCGAGGCCAGATCCAGCCGCTCCACCTCATCCTCATCGCACATCTCGATGGTGTCGAAGCGGCCGGCTTTGATCATGGCGTCGAGTTTCGGCCGCGATACCAGATGGAGCCTCAGCGCCTCAGCGCCGTCGAAACTGAGCTTGTGGGAATCCTGGAGTTCCATGCCGGAGGGCGGTTGCCGGTCCAGAGCGAAGTAGACGACCTCGTCGGCCAGAAGAGAGGCTTCCGGCGGCGTCACGGGACGGACTTTTGCGGCGGCTTTCTCGATATCGCCCCACATGAGGTCATCGCGCTCACCGAAGACGGTGTCCGCCAGTCCCCAGCACAGCACGAAGCACAGGATGCCTGCCGCCACCGCGGGACGCGGGCGCGTGGCGAGCCGAATGGAGACTTCATAGAGGCCACGCGCGGCAAGGATCGCGAGATAAGGAACGGTGAGCAGGTAGTAACGCGTAAATGTGGGGCGTGCCACCAGCAGCCATGCGCCGATCACGACCGCGAGCAGCGCGCAAAGCCAGAGCTCGGCTTTGATGGCCCGGGGGCTGCTGCCGCGGCGAACGTAGAGGAGGCCGGCGGCGGCCAGCAGCACCAGCAGCACGGCCTGGCTCGAATCGCCCCAGCTCAGTATCTCGGCAATGTTGTGCGTCATCGCGCCTTCCCACTCCACCTTGCGGTAGAGAAGCTGATACTGCACGAAGCCAAAGATGACGTTGTGGGGCGACTGGACCAGCAGGCGCAGGAGCGGAATGGATGGAATTGCAAAACCCACCACGAACGCCGCCACCTTCGCGGCACGGCTTCCGGCCCGATTCACAATCGTCATCCAGACGAGCAGGACGGGACCCGCTGGGGCAGTCAGCAGCGACGAAGCCGCCGCTATCCCGGCGCCGAGACCAGCCGCGAACGGCCGCATGAGCGAAGGGCGTTCCACTGCGCTCATCGTGAGGAAGAGGGCGGAGACGCCACCCACGAGGCAGAGCGCATACGCCTGCAGGGCATGGAAATCCATGATGGCGGTGTTGAAGCCGGTGAAGACCGCGGCGGCGATTGCGCAGGCGGCGCGCCACGCCGGCGGCGCCTCGATGCGGCGGAAAACCCAGACGGCGATCATTGCCACGGTGCAGGACGTGAGCAATGACGCCGCGGTGTGAGGCACACGCCAGTTCTCGCCGAATACGCGCAGCAGGAGCGCGTTCCAGTAGGCGTTGAGCGGGGTCTGCGGGAAAACGAAATCGATGTAAGGCTGCTTGCCGTGCGCGATCAGCCACGCGGCTACCAGGTGATAGCCTTCATCCCAGGCGAAAGCGAAGGTGCGCGCATAGGTCAGCATGACCGCGGCGACGCAGACCACCGCCGCGGCAGTAATCCAGGCAGGTTTGCGGCTTGGGCTGCTGTCTTCGGCCGGGGACATGGACTACGCGGCTGCCGGTGCTTCGACGATCCGGCCGTCGCGCATGTGCACAATGCGGTCGCCGAAATCGGCGGCTTCGGCGTTATGGGTAATCATGAGGATCGTCTGGCCGAGGCGCTTGTTGAGATCGCGCAGCAGGTTCAGAACGGCGAGTGAATTGGCGGAGTCGAGATTGCCGGTGGGTTCGTCGGCCAGCAGGATGGCGGGTTTTGTGGCGAGCGCGCGCGCGATGGCGACGCGCTGCTGCTCCCCGCCGGACATTTCGGCAGGACGATGATCGAGCCGCTGGGCGATGCCGAGCAGTTCGAGAACATCGTGCAGTTCTTTTTCGAAGTGGTCCATCGGGCGGCCGGCGATATGGAGCGCGGTGCGGATATTATCGCGCGCCGAGAGATTCGGCAGCAAATTGAATTTCTGGAATACGAACGCCACCTGCGTGCGCCGCAACTCGGTGCGTTTGGCGTCGCTGACGTGGCCGACGTTCAGACCGCCGACTATGACTTCGCCGGAAGTGGGCGGGGTCAGACCTCCGACGATGTGGAAGAGCGTGGATTTGCCCGAACCCGACGGACCGACCACCGAGAGAAACTCTCCCTTCGGCACTTCGAGATTGACGCCCCGGAGCGCCTCCACCGACACTTTGCCGGTGTGATACACCTTGCGCAGATCGCGGATGTGAATGATGGCGCCGTTATTCATACGAAAGCGCCTCGATGGGGTCCTGACGGACGGCGATCATGCCGGGGTAGACGGCGCCGAGTATGGCGGAGCCGAGCGCGATGCCGAGAACGATAGGCCACCATGATGGAACGATCGCCTGAGGCAACGATGCCGGAACGAATTTCAGGAGGGCCGCCCGGGAGCCGAAGCTGAGGAGGATGCCTGCGATGGTGCCGCCGATACCCATAACGCCGGCCTCCAACAGAATCAGGCTCATCACGAACCCTTTGGTGGCGCCCAGAGACTTGAGAATGCCAATCTCGCGCGTGCGCTGCAGCACCGCCATATACATCGAAAGCGAAACCACGAAGAGGCCCGTGAAAATGCCGATCCCGATGATCACGTTGACGAAAATTCCTACCGCGGGAATTTGATCGACCGACGTGAGATCGATCCATTCCTTCACCGAGAAAATCGAGTATTCCGGGAAGCGGTTCTTCAAATCCGCGAGGACGGCATCGGTGTTGGCCGGATTGTCCAGTTTCAGGTAAATCTGGCTGAGTTTGCCCTCTGTCCCGTTGTACTTCTGCAGGTCGGGGAGCGAGGCAAAAACGTGGCCCAGTTTTCCTGTTTCCACCACGCCGGTGACACGCCACGTTCGGTTCAGAACCTCGAACTTGCTTCCCGGATGCAGCGCTGGATGCTGCTCCGCGGCAAAACTCGTATCGACGAGGAGGTCGCCCGGCTGCTGGAACGCGTGGGCGTCATCGCCTTCGATGAATGTGAACCCGCCGCTCATCCGCTTAAAGGCTGGGTAATCGATTCCGATAACGGAGTTGAACAGCCTGCCGGTGATCGCCGTAACAACGCCGGTCGCCTGCGCCACGTGTGGAACTTCCGCCAGTCTGGCGACGGCGCCTTCCCGTATGGAAGCAGTGCCGCCGCTCGTGATCGAGCTGCCTGGGGGGCGGAACATGATATCGGCGCCGACACCGCGTGTACGCTCCTTCGAATCCTGCATAAAGCCCCGACTGACGCCAACCAGCGTCAGGATGAGCATCACCGGCACGCCGATGAGCAGAATGCTCAGCAGCGTCCGCATCGGCCGGAACCGGACGTTTTCCCAAACCAGCCGGAGGATCACTCAATCACCCGGATTTTGACGCCTTCCGGCTGCGGGAGGTCAAACTGCGTCGGTGCAAGCTCTCTGTTCATGTCCATCCTGACGACATCGATCGCCACTCCGTATTCATCCATTCTGCGATTGATATCGATGTGCGAGGGGAAGGACACGCCGTTGAAGTTCTTCCACCCGGAGTAACCGGTATCGCTGACGACCGCGCCTTTCGGATCATAGACTTTCTGGCGGACGATGGTGAGATCCTGGCGGTCGAACCAGACCTCGCGTCCAGCCACGGGACCGCCGCTGCCGGACCGCCGATTGAATTCGAGGCGGTAGAGAGCGTTTTCCTCATCGGTATCATCCTTCAGCATGACGGATTCCGTTTTCTGGTCCCAGGGCTGGATCAGTAAGGAGGAGAGGAATGCCTGGGGGCGGAGGTTCTCGATTTTGTTGCGCGAACGGGCGGGGGCGGAGTTCAGGCCGGTGATGAATTCCTTGTTTTCGCGGTTCAGCCGGAACATCGAGCCGTTCGACACCATGTCGAAGGCCAGCGCCCCGACAAACGGGAGGTCGGCCTGGATGCGGATCGCATCGGGCTTACTGAAGAGAATGTAGCCCCGGAGCGAGGGATAGTCGAGAATCCGGCCCTGGTAGATGCTTCCCGCCGAAGCGGCCAGGGTGACGGTGGCGGCGAAGGAATGGACGCCATCCCAGGTATGGGAAATGATGGTGTTGAGGTCATCGAGGCTGGCGGATTTCAGGCTGGCGGCGGCGCCGCTAGTTCCTTTGCGGCGCCACAGGATGGTGCGCGGGGTCGCCGCGCAGGCGTTGAGGAGAAAGGCGAGCAGGAATGCAGCGGCTACCGGTTGCAGCCGGCGCAATGTACCCATTCGGTTTTATTGTAAGATGCAGGGACTGTTTGTCCTGTAAAATATGCGGATGGTATGATGAGGAAGTTCGTCCTTCCGTGTGGGCCTGTGGCGCAGTTGGGAGCGCGCTTCCATGGCATGGAAGAGGTCAAGGGTTCGAATCCCTTCAGGTCCACCAAAAAAATTTACCAGGTTCTCCGACCGCGTCGGAATTCAGATGAATTTCCTCCATCTGGGCGATCAGCGTCTTGCTGGTAAGTGGCCAATCATATACCCTATGGGACAGGCAATGCAGTCGCTATCGGAAACCGCTTTAGAGGGTACCCCTCGAGAAGATGCCGTGGCGCTTTCCACACCGGGCGAACAGCGAAAATTCTACGAGAAAAAGATATGATTCGGATTACAGCGTCAGGAATCGAAGTGGAGCAGGATTCAATTCCGCGCCTGCGCGCCGAATTTGAAGAAACAGGCTGTGCAATGCTGCCGGGGTTTATTAGTCCGCCCTTGTTGGATATTCTACTAAGACAATTGGAAACCGCGTCATTTCAATCGATTAGGGAAGTAGGGACGGTCAACGGCCGGGTCTTCGGGAATACGCTCAGATTACTTCAGACAGAGCCGGGAGTTGTCGCGCTCAATTTCATTTTGAACCGACCCGAACTCTTCGAACTGGCGAGGCAAATCTGCAACACTCCGCCTTTGGGACATTTTCTCGGCCGGCTACATCGCACAACCGCGGATTCCGACCAGCATATTGACTGGCACAGCGATGCCGTGGATTTCAGGGTATTGGGCCTGGACATTAATCTGAGCAGCCGTGCACACGTCGGTGGCGTTTTCCAGATGCGCGACGCAGACCGACAGATCAGAAGGGAGATCGCCGACTGGGCACCGGGGGACGCATTTTTGTTTCGTATTGACGGAGATTGGCATCATCGCTTAACGCGGGTCGAATCGGGCGCACGCACAGTTGGTGTTGGTTGGTTTCGGATGCAGCCCGATTGGCGGATGGTCTATGGCTACGCCAGCCCCCAGCGTTTTCGCCGCCAAGTGCAGGAGCAGAGTGCATGAGCGATCCTGGTCTCAGGCTGAGCATTGGCGATGACGTGCTTTACACGCCAGTCGACGACGGAATTGTTCTGCTCGACTTTAAGACGAGAAGATTTTATGATCTAGAGACAACAGGAGCGCGAATCTGGTCGCTGGTTATGGAAGGGAAGGACCCGGAACAAATTGCTGACCAGATTGCGATCGAGTACGATGCCGACAAAAGTAGTATACGGGAAGATATTTTAGCGCTGACCGCAGAACTGTGCGTTATAGGACTATTGCGGCGCGGTGCAGTTTAGGCAACATTAAACTGTCCCCCTAAGGTATTTTTGTGGGTTATAGCTTGTGGTAGCATAGTTTCTACGGATTTGGAGGAACTGGAAATGTTCGAGAATATGACAGCAGAGCGTCGGGAAGAGTGTGGAACCTCGATTGAAATCCGCAAGGCATATAAGACGCCTACTGTTCGGCTCCTTGGCGACATTGACGAAGTCATAGAGTCCAACGCCAGTGTGGGCTGCGACTGTGGCGGCCTTACGAGCTGATTCCGCCTCCTTCGTGGAGAGTGAAGCAAGTCCTCCGATAGACGGGAAAAGCCATATGGCGCGGCTTTGAATTGTCGCCTGAAATTCGCTGCTTCACACTATCCTTGAGCTTGTCACGCGTTGTTTTTTTCTGCAGGTATCTTTGAATGTCCCTGCCGGGAGATATTTGGGGGGCGGTCGATGTTGGTTTTCCCCCTGACATACCTTGGCTTACAGAACTGGTTCGATTCGGGCGACAGGTACACGTCCTTCCTCCCCACCAAGGCTGCTTCATGGCAGCGTCTGAGTTGTCTCAGGATCCTTCCGATCTAAAGCAGTTCCAGATCGTTTCTCCGAGTGATGGCCTCACGATATGCGGAAGCATGCGCCTTCACAACCGTCGTGAACTGGCAGAGAACTTAGGAATTGAAACAAACACCTCTTATCCGCCGGATATTGAACTGGCGCTGGCAGCATACCGGAAGTGGGACGACGAGTGCGCAACCCATCTCCGGGGCGAATTCGCATTTGCGATCTGGGACCATCGGCAGCAAAGACTTCTTTGTTGCAGAGATCATATTGGGTTTCGCCCCTTTCTTTATTGGCACAGCGGCTCGCGCTTTGTATTCTCAACCGATATCCGTGCAATATTGGCCACCCCTGGCGTCGCGCGGGAACTGAATCGCCGCAAGTTTGCGGGCGTGATTGTCCCCGATGGTGAGGAGTTACACCACGAAGATACCTTTCATCGTGGGGTCCTGTCGCTTCCTAATGGCTGTGCTCTTATTGTCGATCACAGCGGAGCCAGGAAACGCAGCTACTGGGCACCCAGTATCCGCCCCGAATTAATCCCGCGGAAGTCCGAAGAAATCATCGAGGCACTGCATGAACTGCTCGTGGATGCTGTGTTATGCCGAATCGACGACGATACGCCTTTCATGGCCGAGTTGAGCGGAGGCCTGGATTCATCTGGAATAGTGGGCGTGGCCGCGCATTATCTGGAAAAACGAGGCAAGACTCTGGTCGCGTTGTCTTCAGTGGTTGCCGATGGCTCCGAAGGTAAGTTCAGAGATGAGAGAGCTTTCATCGACGAGTTTCGCAGCTGGCCGAACATCCGTATCGAGTATGTCCCCGCAAACGGCCGCGGCCCCTTCGATCACATCGAGGACCCAGCGCAATTCGTCGTAACGCCGGTACGCGCGAGCAATGCATTCCTCCATGATGCGAGAAAAGAAGTCGCGTTACGCTACGGCGCGAGATTACGCCTTCGGGGCCTACTGGGCGAATTGGGTCCCACTCATCGGGGCGATAGATATCTGGTCGAGCTCGCTGTCAAACTCCGGTGGGGAGCGCTTACCCGGCAACTGCGGCAGCTGCAAGCAGTTCAGGGTATTCGCCCATTCCGATACCTTGTTCGTCGCTTTTTAGACCTTGGGCGAGGATTCAGTGGCAGCATCGCCTCAAATGGTATTCCTCTGACACCCGAAATGGGCGCCGCTGGTGATGCGCTGCCCTTATTTCGTTGTGCCGCCGTCGATCAGCGGGAGTACCAAAGGGCCGCTTTGGAGCGAGTTCTGAGAGGTCACTCGCCGCGGCGGGACCACATCAACCAGGATGGACTGTGGTATAGCTATCCGTGGCTGGATAAAAGGGTTTTGGAGTTTTGCCTTGCGGCGCCACCTGAACTGAAAATCAGGAACGGGTATCAGCGTAATCTCATTCGATCGGCGCTGAAGGATGAACTCCCGGATAAAATTCGGTGGCGTACGGACAAATGCATTGCCTCACCTGACTTTAACGCGCGCTATAACTCACAGCTTACGAAAGCGCATGAATTCCTCGCGGCGATTGGGCCCAAAGATCCAGTACGAGCCGCCATCAATGTAGACCGCGTGGTGGGTCTCGCCAAACCGATCGATCCGAACAGGCGCGACTGGGTTGCTGCGCATGTTGTGCCTCAGACTATCTATGCTATTTGTTTTCTGCGGCAATTCCCGGAGTTTCGGCCGTGATGACGTCGTATCTGACCTGCCATCCGATGGAGTTGAATCGGGAATCAATTGGTGCAGGGCAGACATAAGCGGGCGATCGATCCCATGACACTCCTGCGAAAACTCCGAGCGCTGCGGTCAATCGGTCAATTGGGCAGGGCGCGGCTAACCGAGGCATTTGTGCTGTCAGGCTTGGTACCGCTGGGCTTTCGTTGCCTCGGAGTGCCACGTACGCAGGCGCTGCTGCGAAGCTGGGCGCTGTCTCGTCCTCACAAGAAAACGCACGACTGCGCTTACGCAATCAGAACGTCCAGTCTGGCATTGCGATTGTTGCGGCGGCGCAAAGTGACCGCAGGAACATGCCTTTCGAGGTCATTGATTTTATGGGCTATTCTGCTCAGGCAGGGGATTCACACAGACTTGAGAATCGGTTTTAGAAAGCAAGCCGGAAAGATCGAAGGGCACGCGTGGGTCGAATGGAATGGGCGTCCGCTTAATGAGAGCGCGGCGCGAATTCGAACCTACACTGTGTCTGAGAATCTTACGTCTTTCGACGAGTTCCGTCACTCGATTTAGCTGAGGCCGCAAAAAAAGCGGGCTGCCTTGGGGGCAGCCCGCTCATGATCGAAAGTTCCTATTCGCCTCTAAGCCCTGCGCCGATGAAATTGGACAAAACCCAATATTCCCACCGCGCTGAACAAAAGAATCACAGTGGACGGCTCCGGAGCAGCGGTTTGTACCGTAGCCGCGGATAGTGCCAGAACGCTTTCGTTCAAGCCGTTCAGGGTTGCGTTGCGATTCAACTGCTGAACACCAATACTCACAAGATATTCACCCGCAAAGGCGTCACCGAATTGGAAACCCTGAGCATCAAGGAAGGTATTAACCGTGGACCCGGCGTACGATGTGCTAGCTCCGCCCGTCAGACCGGCAGGATTGGCCGTGAGGGACGTAAAGAGATTGCGCGCCAACACTGTGACAGCCGACGGACAGCCTAGGCCAGAGCACTGGAGCTGAGCACCCGTTACCGTGGTAGATGCGTTCAGTGTTGTCGAAAAACCATTTTCAGCAGCACTGCAGTTAGCCGTACACTGAACGGCGCTGCGGATTTCCTGACCATTAATCAGGTCAACCGTAACAGTAGTTTTGGATGCCAGATCAGAACCATCCTGATTGTTATCGAAGACAAAAGAGACGTTGGTATCGTTATGCCCGGTTGGACCAAAGTAGTTATTGAGCATAGTCCACACGTTCTGAACACCAAAAATGCCGACCGGAATGGTAAGGGTGCTGTTGTTGTTTGCCGACCAGAAGTCATTATTGGTTCCAGTCTGGCTGAGCATCGCGAAGGTCACGCCATCCGCACTGTCAAACATCGTGCTGCCGGCAGTCGGAGCGACGGTGGGGATTGCGCTGTAACCGCTAAACGGTGTGGTTGACGGAATCGAGTTGGAGAACAGGTTCAGATTGTAATTTCTCTGCGCGTAGCCCGTGGTCGATCCATTGGCGCAGCCACCAGAACAGCCGGGAGTGTCCGTCACGGTATTTGGCAAAGTCATGTACAGTGTGGTGAGACCAACGTTCACACCGCCAACCGTTTGACCAAGCTGGATCTGCCCAGCGTACGACGCGGCAACGCCGAGAGTAGCCAAAGTTAAAATTGCAAGAGTGCGAGCCAAGTTCTTCCTCCGTGCCAGACGAGTATTTCTATCTGGTCAAAACCAAATATACTACAGCGGCGACCATTTGGGACAAAGAAAACAGTCCCAAAAACCAATTGTGGGACTAGTACCCAGGTACTTCTGTAAATTGAACTTCAACAAGCACTTAACCCTCTCTCGCGAGGCAGGGTTATACGCGCTCCTGTTGTCCAGAGTAAGTATCTGAAAAAGCGTTATTTAAACTGCCAAAACCGGGGTGGTGACACCCTCCCGGCGCAGCTCCCACCGCCACGCTGTCTCGACAATTGTCCTCAGATCCGAGTACCGGGGGTTCCAGCCCATTTCGCGCTGTAAACGTCCGGAATCGGCCACAAGGGCGGCCGGATCGCCATCGCGCCGAGGGCCGATTCGGTGCGGAACCGGCTTCCCGGTGACTTCCTCGACCGTCCGCAGCACCTCCCGAACGGAGAACCCGCGTCCCGTCCCCGCATTAAAGCGCCGCGACGGGCTACCCGCGCCCAGGGCCTCCACCGCACGGATATGCGCTGCCGCCAGGTCGGTCACGTGGATGTAATCCCGGATGCAGGTCCCGTCATCCGTCGGATAGTCATCGCCGAACAGGGTAATCGGCTCCCCGGTCTGAATCGCCCGGAACAGCAGCGGGATCAGGTGGGTCTCCGGCTCGTGCATCTCGCCGGCCCGCCCTTCCGGATCCGCCCCGGCGGCGTTGAAGTAGCGCAGGCAGACGCTCCGGATGCCGTGAATCCGGTCGAACCAGTCGAGCAGCCTCTCCACCATCACCTTCGACTCACCATAGGCGCTGACCGGCGCATAGGGTTCGGTCTCGACAATCGGAGTCCGCTCGGGCATCCCGTAGACCGCTGCCGTGGATGAGAATACGATGTTCCGGATGCCGGTGCGCACCATTGCGTCCAGCAGCGAAATCGAGCCGGCCACGTTGTTCCGGAAGTAAACCGCGGGAATCTTCATCGACTCGCCCACCGCGATATAAGCGGCGAAATGGATGACCGCGGCGCACGGCTTCTCCTCCATCACGCGCACAAGAGCTTCCGTATCCAGCAGATCCACGACACGCAAACGCGCCGGATCGACCGCTTCCCGGTGACCGCGCGACAGGTTGTCCACCACCACCACGTCGTAGCCGGCGTCCTGAAGCTGAATCACCGTATGGGAACCGATGTACCCTGCCCCGCCCGTCACGAGAATGCGTTTGCCCGAGTTCACGCACCCATTGTAAGTTGCGGGGGGATTCGGGTTATGCTGAGACTTCACCCAGCGAAGAAAGGGCGAACGCGACCAACGCCGCATGGACATCCGGGAACAACTGGCGATCTTACGCCACAAAATCGAGGGGATCGACGCGCGTTATGCCGCGGAGCCGCGACCGCAGCTCCGGCAGGAAAGCGCCGGATCGCTCATTGAGGATCTGGTCTCGGGGGAAGTTGTCAACACCGCCCACGGCAGCCACTTCGAGACGGAGCGCCACTTCCCTCTCCACCACCGGCATGGCAGCTACGAGATCGCCGATCTCGCCGCGCTCTCGCCCGACCTGCTAGCCGCGCTCTCGGGGGGAGCGATCGAAGGCGTCCCGCCCGATCGCTGGCTTTTTCTCGACACGGAAACCACCGGCCTCGCGGGCGGTTCCGGCACCTATGCTTTTCTGGTCGGCGCCGGCTCGATCACGCCGGACGGCTTCCGCATCCGCCAGTTCTTCATGCGCGATTACAGTGAAGAGGCGTCGCTGCTCGATTCGCTCTCCTCTTATATAGCGCGCTTCGACGCCATCATTACTTACAACGGCCGCTCCTACGACCAGCCCCTGCTCGAAACCCGCTACACAATGTGCCGCGCCCGCCATCCGTTCGCGCGCATGGAACACCTCGACCTGCTCTACGGCGCGCGCCGGTTGTTCCGGCTGCGTCTCGAAAACTGCCGCCTTTCGAATCTCGAAAACCAGATCCTCGGCTTCGAACGGGAAGGCGATATCCCGGGCGAGATGATCCCGTATTGCTATTTCGAATACCTGCGCTCGCGGCGCGCTCATCGCCTGCCGCCCATCCTGCATCACAACGTGCTCGATATCGTTTCACTCGCCTGCCTGACCGGCGTGATTCCAGAAGCTTTCCGCGACCCGCTCAATGCCCGCGCCCGGCACGGCACGGATCTCCTCGGCCTCGCCCGCTGGCTGCAAATGTCCGGCCGCCTGGACGAGGCGCATCATCTTTTCCGCCGCGCTATCGATATGGGGCTACCGGACGGGCATCTGTTCGCCGCGCTTTTCGCCGCGGGCACGATCGAAAAGAAGCAGGGGCGCGCCCATGCCGCCGTTGCTACTTTCACCGATCTTTCGCTTTCGCCCAATCCCTTTCAGATCCGCGCTTACGAAGAGCTGGCCATGCACTACGAGCATCGCGAGCGCAGCTTTCGGATGGCGCTCGAATGCGTCCGCGCGGCGCGCGCGATTGAGGATTCCGCCGCGCTGCAGCACCGCCAGGAACGGCTTGTCGCGAAGTGCTGCCGCGCTCCCCGCATGGAGCGGCGGCTTGCTCTAAACTGAAGTTTCCCGTGAATGCCATCGAATTCGAGCGCGTTTCGAAGAGCTACGCGGTCTATGAGTCGCGCACAGGCCGTCTGACCGAGCTGGCCACGCTCGGCGCGGCGCGGCGGCACCGGGATTTTCATGCTCTCACCGATCTCACGTTTACGGTCGCACGCGGCGAGGTTTTCTGCATCGTCGGTGAAAACGGTTCGGGCAAGAGCACCGCGCTCCAGCTCATCGCCGGCATCTTCGCGCCCACGGCGGGCGAGGTGCGGGTGAACGGCCGTGTCGCCGCGCTGCTCGAACTGGGCTCGGGCTTCAATCCCGAATTCTCCGGGCGCGAGAACGCTTATCTGAACGGCGCGATTTTGGGGTTCTCGAAAAAGGAACTCGATGCGCGCTACCGCTCGATCGAAGAATTCGCCGCGATCGGCAGCTTCATCGATGAACCGGTCCGAACCTATTCGAGCGGCATGACGGTACGGCTTGCGTTTTCGGTTGCCATTCATTCCGATCCCGAGATTCTGGTGGTGGATGAAGCGCTGGCTGTCGGCGATGCCTGGTTCCGCCAGAAGTGCATGCGGCGCATCAATGAGCTGCGGGACCGGGGCGTCACGATCATTTTCGTTTCACACTCCACCACCGATGTCCGAGCTATCGGCGACCGCGCTCTCTGGCTGGAACACGGCCGCATGCGCGCGATCGGCGAGGCCGCCGAGGTCATGGATCGCTATCTGGCATCCGCCGATCCGAAGCCGGAGGCAAGCGCACCGGGACCGACCGCCGCGCCGCGCGCGAATTTTGCACCCGCGAGTCAGATCCCGAATATCGACTATCGCTCGGGCGATGGCTCCGCGGAAATTCTCGGCATTGCGCTGATGGATGAATTCGGCGACCCGCTGCACCTGTTGATTGCGGGCGCGCGCATTCTGGTGCGGATCAGCGCGCGGGCACGGCAGGATCTGGCGCGCCCCGATTTCGGAGTCCGGCTCCGCAATCACCTGGGGCTTGATTTCGCCGCGACCAGCGCGGCTCGTGAAGGTCACGCGTCCGGGCCCATGCGCGCGGGGGAAGCCGTGAGCGCGGACTTCCTTTTCGAAGTACCGGAGCTTTATCCGGGCACGTTCTCATTTTCACCCTGGATCGCGGATGGCAACGCTGTCTGTGACTCGATCGAAAACGCCATCACGATTTCGATGGCGCGCGGCGACGGGCCGGTGTACGGTTATCTGCGGACACCGTGCCACATTGAGGTGCATTCCGTTGCCTGAATTCACCGGTGAGCGCGTCATCCCCGGGCTGGTGGAGGTGGACCTGCTCAACGAGCACCTGGCCCGCTATCTGTTCGCGAAGCATTTCATCGCATGCCTGCCGCGGCCGGCACACGTGCTCGATGCCGGGTGCGGCTCGGGCTATGGCTCAGCCGAACTGGCGAAGACAGGCGCGTCGGTCACGGGCGCCGATGTCTCCGGCGAAGCCGTCGCGTATGCGCGCGAACACTTCGGCGCGCAGGGGATTCGCTTCGTGGAAGCGCCCTGCGAGTCGCTGCCTTTCGAGCCGGAATCGTTCGATCTGGTCACGGCATTCGAAGTCATCGAACACCTGGAGCGCTGGCGAGACCTGCTGGCCGAGGCGAATCGCGTGCTGAAACCGGGCGGCGTGCTGCTGGTCTCGACACCGAATCGCGATTACTATACCGAATCACGCGGCGAGGCGGGACCCAATCCGTTCCACGTGCACGAATTTGACTATCCGGAATTCGGCGAAGCGCTGAACGCGGTATTCCCGCACGTCCGCATCTGGACCCAGAATCACGCGGGGGCAATTGTATTTGCTCCTCCCACGCCGGAAGGAGCGTCGCTCGAAGCCTCCGGCGCGCCCGATCCCGCGGGCGCGCATTTTTACCTGGCGGCCTGCAGCCGCTCGCCCATCGCGGTGAACGAAATTTTCACCTGGACGCCTTCGAGCGCGAACGTACTGCGCGAGCGCGAAAAGCACATCGCGCGGCTCACTGGCGAACTGCACCAGAAGGACGCCTGGCTCCAGCAAAATATCGGCGAGCACGCCGAACTGCTGCGCCGCCACGAAGCGCTGAATGCGGAACTGGCGACTTCGAACAATTGGGCCGCACAACTCGGCACGGAGCTGAAGGAGCGGATCGCCCATATCGTGGTTTTGCAGGGCGATCTCGATCAGCGCCTCCAATGGGTGCGCAACCTCGAAGCCCAGATCGAAACCGCCCAGGCGGAGCTGACACGGCTGCAGGATGAGCTTGCCACGCAGCAGCGAGAGGCCCAGGCGGCCATCGACCGTCTGGAAGCCACCGTCATCGAGCGGACCGAGTGGGCGCAGCGCGTGGAAGGCGAACTGCAGAGAATCCGGTCCTCGTTCTGGTATAAGGCCGGCTCGGTTCCCGGCTTCGTTCCGCGACGGCGTGACGGTCAATGAAGGCATCCGCTCTTCGATTCCTGCGCGCGCTCCCGCTGCTGCTCGTTCTGCCGGCGGCGATCCTGATTTGCGCGTTGGCGCTGGCGCTCGGCGATCTGTTCTGGATGCTGTTCGGCCGCCGCCGGCCCGCATGCAATACACGGCCCGATACGCGCACCGCGACTCTCGTCATCCCCAACTGGAACGGCCGCGATCTGCTCGAACGATTTCTGCCTTCGTGGGCCGCCGCTATCGCGCGCCGTCCCGGCAGCGAAATTCTGATTATCGATAACGGTTCCAGCGACGGCAGCACGGATTGGGTGCGCGCGAACTATCCGGATGTGCGCGTACTTGCCCTGCCCGAAAATCTGGGCTTCGGCGGCGGCTCGAACGCCGGTTTTCGCGAAGCGCGGCACGATGTGGTGGTGCTGCTGAATTCGGATATGCGGGCGGAGCCGGATTTTCTCGAACCGCTGCTGGCGGGTTTTACCGATGAATCGGTCTTCGCGGTTTCCTGCCAGATCTTCCTTGGCGATCCCGCCAAACGCCGCGAAGAAACCGGCCTGACGGAAGGCTGGTGGCAGGATGGCGGGCTGCGGGTCGGTCATCGCGAAGATCCGGCGGTCGATACGCTGTTTCCCTGCCTGTACGGCGGCGGCGGATCCTGCGCGTTCGACCGGCGCAAATTCCTCGAGCTCGGCGGTTTCGATGAACTGCTGGCGCCCTTTTATCTCGAAGACACCGACCTCGGCTATCTCGCATGGAAGCGCGGCTGGAAGGTGCTCTATCAGCCGGCGAGCGTAGTGCACCACGAACACCGCGGCACTATTGGACGCAAATTCAGCCCGGAGTACATCGATTCCGTACTGCGGAAAAATTTCCAGCTTTTCGCCTGGAAGAATATTCACGAATGGAAGCGTCTCGGCGGGAGTTTCGTCTTTGCGTTCGCCGGCTCGGTCGTGAGCGCATGGTCCGGCAACGCGCCGGGGCGCTCGAATGCGCGCGGATTCCTGCGCGCCGTGCGCCAGATCGCAGGCGCGGTTCGTTCGCGCTGGCGGGCGCGTTCACTCAGCGCCGTTACCGACACAGAAGTATTCCTCCGCTCGCGCCCCGCGATCTTCCACGACCGTTTTTCGCCGCTGGAACGCAATCCGGAGAAGCCGCGGGTATTGTTCGTTTCGCCCTATCCGATCTGCCCGCCGACGCACGGCGGCGGGGTGTTCATGTATTACACGCTCCGCGAGCTCGCCCGCCACGCGGAGGTCCACGCCATCGTCATGCTGGATTACGAGCGCGAGCGGCCGGCCCACGATGAGCTGTTCCGGTATTGCCGGACGGTGGAGTTCGTGATGCACCGCAATGACCGCGATCCTCATCTCGGCTCCATCGTGCCGCACGCGGTGCATGAATTCCAGACGCCGGAGATGGAGTGGCTGATCCAGCGACAGATTCTGCTGCATCGCATTGACGTGGTGCAGCTGGAATATACGGCGCTCGGGCAATACGCACGCCCGTTTCGCCGCCTGGTCTGCGCGCTGTTCGAGCACGACGTCTACTTTCAGTCGATCGGCCGTTCGCTTCCCTTCATGCACAGCCCGCTCGACCGCGTAAAAGCGCGCTTCGAATACATCCGGGCGATCCGCTTCGAACTCGGCATGCTGCCGCGCTGCGATCACATTCAGGTATGCACGCTCGAAAACCGCCGCTATCTCGAAAGCTTTCTGCCGAAGCTGGCGCCGCGCATCGAGGCCGGGCTGCGGGCGGGCGTCGATACTTCCCTCTATCGATATCCCGGCGGTCCCCGCAAGCCCCGTACGATGCTGTTTCTCGGCAGCTTCCGCCACGTGCCGAATCAGGTTGCGCTCGAGTGGTTTACCCGCGAAGTGCTGCCTCTCGTGCTCCAAAAAATTCCGGACGCGCGGCTGCTTGTCGCCGGATCCGATCCGCCGCCTCGCCACGCTTTTCACGATCCGGCGAATGCCATCGATCTCCTCGGCTTTGTGGAAGACATTCAGCCGCTCTTCGCCGAATGTGCGGCATTCATCTGCCCCATCCGCAGCGGCTCCGGCGTGCGTGTGAAGCTGCTTGAAGCATTCGCGAGCGGTATCCCCGTTGTTTCGACGGCAATCGGCGCGGAAGGCCTGGCGCGTAAGGACGGCGAGTTCTGCGTGCTGGCCGATGATCCGCGCGGCTTCGCCGACGGAGTGATTCGCGTTCTGGAAGATCCGGCTTATGCGGCCGAAATCGCGGCGCGCGCGCGGCGTGAAATGGAAGCGAACTGGGACATGGCGGTGATTACAGCGCGCCTCGCCGGCCGCTACCGTGCGCTGATCGCAGCGAAACGCGCGGTCTCCGCGGCCGGTGAGCCCGCCTCCTCTTCGCCCGCGGCCGCTTTACAATCACATTTACAGTGAGCGTGAGCGCTTCCATCACGGCTGTGGTTCCGGTTCACAACCGAGCCGACCTGCTCGCCCAGTTGCTCGACAGCATTGCCGCGCAGACCATGCCATTCGCCCGCGTGATCGTGGTGGATAACGCTTCAACCGACGGCGCCGCCGCGCTTGCCCGAAGCCGGGGATGCACGGTCCTCACGCAGAGCGCGAACACAGGCTTCGCGCGCGCTGTCAACACGGGCTGGCGTGAAGCGCGTGAAAGTGAATGGATCGCCATCCTCAACAGCGACGTCAGACTCGATGCCCGCTGGGCTGAGCGGCTGCGCGATTCCGCCGCGCACTTCAGCTTCGCGACCGGCACCATCTTCAATGCCGCTGACCGTCAATCGATCGACGGCACCTATGATCTGCTGAGCCGCTCCGGTTGCGCGTGGCGCGCGGGCTATGGAGAACGTCGCGCCGCAACGGAAGGCGGCCGTTCTTCGCCCATCGCGCTGGCACCCGGCACCGCCTGCCTCTTCCGCCGCGACGTACTGGAGAAGCTAAACGGCTTCGATGAGAGCTTCGAGTCCTATCTGGAAGACGTCGACCTCGGATTACGCTGCGTTCGCGAAGGTTATACCGGGGTCTACGTTCCGGGCGCCATTGCCTGGCACCACGGCGGTGCCACGCTCGGCAGGTGGAACGCGCGTGTGGTGCGGCTCACATCGCGCAATCAGCTTCTGCTTATCCGCCGCCATTACGACCGCGAACTCTTCCGCCGCTGTCTCTGGCCGATTCTCGCGGGGCAGGCGCTCTGGGGCCTGGTTGCGGCACGGCACGGTGCACCTTTTGCCTGGCTTGCCGGAAAATGGGACGGCATGCGGAATTTTCGTCTCGAAGGAGCACCCTCCCCCCGGCTGCGCGCATTTCTTGCGGCGTCGGAAAAAGAGATTCAGGCCCGTGCCGGCGACCCCTACTGGCGCTGGTATTTCCGGCTGACATCCTCTTCCGGCGCGGCGCATTGACACATGGCACGTGTCGCAATTGTCGTTGTCACCTACCAATCGGCGGCATACGTCGGCGCGTGCCTCGATTCCGTCCTAAAAATTGCGGATGCCGAAGTCATCGTCGTGGATAACGCTTCGCTCGATTCTACGCGCGTAAAAGTTGAGGAAAGGAGGGTTCGGATGATCGCAAATTCTGAAAATCGGGGATTTGCCGGCGCGGTCAATCAGGGGGTGAGCGCCACTTCAGCGCCTCTGATTCTGCTGCTAAACCCCGATGCTCGGCTGGAAACCAGCCTGGAACCACTGATCGACCGCTTTGACGATCCTCAAACAGGAGCGGCCGGGGGACTGCTGCTCGGCGAAGACGGCGAACCGCAAACCGGTTTCATGGTCCGAAATCTGCCAACCGCGGCCGCCCTGAGCTTTGAGGTCCTGGGGATCAATCGGATCTGGCCAGGAAACCCGGCGAATTGGCATTACAGATGCTTACAAATGCACCCGATGATTGCTGCGCTCGCCGATCAGCCCGCCGGAGCGTTCCTGATGTTCCGGCGCGACGCGTGGCAGCGGATAGGCGGTTTTGACGAAGGGTTCTGGCCGGTCTGGTTTGAAGATGTCGATTTTTGTGCCCGTTTGAAGGGGGCGGGTTACCGGATCTGGTACGAACCGGCAGCGCGGGCAAAGCACGCGGGCGGGCATTCCGTCCAGGAAATTCCCTTAAAAGATAAAGAAAAATTCTGGTATGGTAGTCTGCTAGGGTATGCCGCCAAAACCTTTCATCCGATTGCATTTGCAGGAGTTTGCCTGGCGGTAATGGTGGGGATCGCGGTGCGCGCGCTGGGCGCTTTCCCGCGGAATGGCTGGAGGGCTTTTGCAGTCTACGGCGAGGTAATCCGCTTCTCTCTCGCGCATGTGCGAAAAGCTGGCGCGCATCCGCGAAGAGCTGGCCGGTCGGGAGGCCGGGGTTGTTAAGCGTTGTTTCGGGTAACAGGCTTTACGCAGCAGTAGAAGCGATTTCGATGACTGGAGAAGACTTTCGCGTACATGTCCCGTAGCGGTTTTGTCTCGGTTACCATCGTC
>Ga0134125_10000679_pt1 | contig 44629 bp, 69 predicted proteins | sample KB31751_FD_96464 | JGI IMG/M metagenome (GOLD analysis project Ga0134125, IMG submission 96464) | Terrestrial soil microbial communities with excess Nitrogen fertilizer from Kellogg Biological Station, Michigan, USA - KB3-175-1 | ecosystem: Environmental > Terrestrial > Soil > Unclassified ...
GAGGTAAATAGGAGCAATCGTACTTGTACTAATGTAAAAATCTCCTTGCAATCCATTTGGTCTAATTTCAAGATACCAATTCTGTGCTTGAAGGCCCTGTGAGGGATTTTGTAAACCAATACCACCGAGAGTCCAATCTGTTGTATTTGTGATAGGTAGGTTATCAGGAGTCAAATAGGGGTTATAGATAGGGGTTGGGTTTGATAATGTGTTGGGAGAAAACATATCAATAACGAGCCCAAGATACATTCCAATTCATCGTAAGGGTATATAAATTAGTTTTAGGTATAGAAGGAGAGCAGGAAAATTGATAAGTACCATGATTTGTTTGTATAGTGTAAGCAGATATACCGCCAGATAAATTAACTTGCGACAAATTAATAGTACAAGTCATAGGCAGAGTATAGGTGCCAGGGGAGTAAGTTCCTATAATTGTTTGACCTTGTATAAGGTCAGAAGATCCTGTAGGGAAACCCGTTAAAGGACCTAACACACCATTATATCCAGTGAAGTAACCATTAACGCCATAATTGATATCAAAATAAACATTGAGGGCAAAATTAGGAACTGTTCCCGTAATAGCTCTTAAATAATTACCTGTATAAGTAACCCCACTAATATTAAAGGAATATGGATTTGTGGTAAGATCAAGATATAGGCGCATCTCATGATATACAACAAGAGCATCGCTACTTGTAACAGTAATAGTCCCAGGACTACCACCTACAATAATAAGGGCGTGTGTAAATAGTTGAGGTTGTGTATCCGTTTGTATAGTATTTCCGATACCAACCTCAGCAATATTACCTACCACAGCACCAATTGCAAAGTTGTAGGTACGTATACCTGACCAATAGGCGGGGGGGCCCGCAACATATTGGGAGGAGGAAAAACCATAGACATTATTACTTGTGGAAGGGGGAAACATCGCAAGGAATGATGTAAGTTGTGTGTCCGTAAATGCAGGAGTTGTTGTGCCTGTACCAACCCCACAGTGTGTACCTAGGTATTGTTGACCAAAAGAGACATTATAGTTTGGAGGGACTGACCCAATCCAATCCATTCCTTGATTTGTTATAAGGTTGGGAAACCAACCCGTATCATCTTCCGTACCATCCTCATGCTTTACGCAGATACGAAAATACCCCTGCATTTTTGTCTCAGTATTTATATTCACACCAAGGTTCCGTTTTGTATACTAATACTTGCAATGATATTGTCGGAGGGAATGTTATATGTAATAAGTGTGGCAGCAACAATTGTACCATTCAAGATAGCAATACCGGTCGTTATGCTTTCAGGACCATCACTGTAAGATATGTAAGATTGATATATAAGAGTACCATTACCCATCTGAATGCTTGTAGTAAAGGCATCTAGGGGGTATATGTAATAGTATTGTTGATAGGTTAGTACACTTGTATTAATAATAATGGAGGTGGTGATTCCATCCTCCGTTTGCAACACACCAAACAATTTTCCATTATTAATTATCGGAGCATTGGCGATAAATGAATCCGATAAAACATAAGGGTATAGGGTAGATGTTTCAAAGATGTTTGTAAATTGTGGTGTTGCATTCCCCTCCTCCGGAAGGATAGCAAGTCTTGTTACTTTGTTATATTTATTATTGAGGGAAGTAACTACATCAAAATAGATTTCATATATTGTGCCTGGAATACCAAGGCGAATACGTTGTTCAATCCACCCTGCATGTGCCGTAATACCTTGATATAGCAAGGAGGAAGGGGAGGGATCCGACCCGCTGAATACTGTCACCGAGACAGTATAACTAACAAGTGTCTCCCCCACAGTAAGAACATCCCGAAAATCTCCCACATAAGAGATTGTCTCCACGCGTGTTTTACTATCGGAGGTATACAACACAGCTAGTAATTCCCGCCAGGGGTAATTACAGCGAGGCGTCCCTCCTTACTATAGTTATGGCTGTTTGACCCTGTAACTACGCAGGTCAGAAGGTAGAGATTTCCAACAACACCAGCAGAGATAAGGGCAGAGACGGTTGTTGAGGTGTTGGTGATAGCACCGACCATTGTATTTGGGGAAGGATCAGTGCCACTGACCACAGAACAGACAACGGCGCTACCCGTCACAGTTTCACCAAACTGTAACTTATCTTTGAAGTCGAATATGTAGGATACCGCCTCAGCGGGTGTCTTGCTCGGTAATTGAAGGAGGGTCATTTCTTCTTACTCTTCCCCTTCTTCCCCTCTTGAGAAATGGGAAGACCCATCGCCATTCTCTTGTGCTGGTTGATTAAGGGAGAATCCTTCATCTGTTGTTTGGGCTTGATATGTGCCATTCTCATTTCTCCGAGTCTCAATTGTTTTGGTTACACCGCCTTGCAAATACAGCAGGCGTTCGGCGAGGCGTGCAAGACGATCATTTGTATCAATTATTTCCTTCGGTATACTACTACCACTACCAATTCTTTTCGTGGCTTCCATCTGCAACCGTGCTGCCGCTACCCTCTCCTTTGGGCTACCATTTGCCATCACCTCACTAATAACTTTCACAGATTGCACAAACATTGCATCAAGTTGAAGGCCTGCCGCTTGGCACATTTCTGCAATGTATTCCTTCACCAAGGATTGTTTCGACAACATGGTGATATATTCGGGGGTACAGCCAACAACATTGGAAATAGTGCGACGGTCAATTCCCTGAGCCAACATAGCACATACCTGCTTATGCTTCGGCTTCAATTCCTTCATTTGCCAACCTTGTGACTCCTCTTGTTCCTCAAGAGGTTCCTGTTGTAAGATAGCATTCATACCTTATATCGTCCAATAGGGCGGGCTGTCTTTGCTGCAACTCCTTTGGCAACACGAACCCTTCCCATTGAAGGGGCATGCATCTTCGCAAATCCCTCATTAATCTTCGCAACGTGTTGTTTTGGCACCGCCATCTTTGCAACCTGGAAACCTTTAAAGACATTACGCATTTTCTTCCTCCTCCTTCCCTTCACAGGAATGTTCCAGGTACATTGGATCCTCCTGCAATTGATCTTGAACACGGCCCAACTCCTCCCTCTGTGCTGGGGATAGGAGAGATTGCAGGTATTCAAATTTACTCTTCATCTTCATATGTATAGGTAAAAGGAGAGGCAAGAGAATCGTAACACAAGGCAGCAGAGAGAGCAAGAGGATTCGTAGAAACACTGACACTTCATACAACAATAATACCTTCAACAAAAGAGACCGAGAAGATAATATACCAAGAATTTGAAATATTCCGCAGGTGGAGGAATGTCTTTACGATTTTTTCGCAGTCACACGATTGCCTCCGCCACATGCGAATAATTCGCATTACCTTTGTGGAATGGTTATCGTTTCGTGCAAGGAATAATTCTCAATCATGCATGTTATAATACTGGACGGTTTATTATATTATTCCATGAGATATACTGATCGGTTCAGTATTGAAATAGGATGGATACTATAATGTACCGTGCAGTATAGTAATGAAAATAAATTGAAAATACTTTGAACTATTCTCGCCCGCTATTGTCTATCTATCTGTAACAAGCGAAACGTGCACGCTCATATGCACGATACGATTGGAGATTAAAAACATGAACAACACGAATACGAAAGCGCGCTGCAAGGTGAACAATGTTGTGTACAAGTCAATTGTGACGATTGATTGGACCGATTGCACAATCGAAGATGTGCAGGCGTTAGCCAGTCAGAAGCTGGTGAATAAGGTGCAGACGGAGCAACGCGAAGCGGGTGTTGCGATCCCCGAGGCGTATACGATCAAGGCTGCCGGGTACAAGCAGGGAATGAGGAAGGCGGCCCAGACACCCGAACAGATCATCGCTTCTCTGTCGGAGGAACAGTTGATTGCACTGATGAAGTCTCGCGGTTTAATGTAACAAGTGTTGGTAGAGTTATACGCCTTCCCCTCTTAAAGGAGGAGGGCGTATATCTATACAAGCAATTTTTAAAAAATAATTTATTATAATAAACCTCGTAACAAATTGTTATGGGGTTTTTTAATTTGTCGGTATTTTGTGTCAAATGTACTATGTGTCAAATGTGAATAGTGAATGTGTCAACCGGGCATGGGCTCTTTTGAAAAAATAAAAAAAACATATATACCCAGTTGACACACACTTCACTACGCACACTTGCTACACGTTCACACATTCTCTATACTAGACGTGCTGCAATCAGCAGCTCAGCAGCTCAGTCAGGCAGCACACATGAAACCTACACAGGAACAAATTGAACAGCATTTTGCAAGGTTGGGACAAATTAATACTTTGATCGGGGAGTGTACTGATTTTATGCCTTGGCATGTGGAGAATATACACATGTATAAGGTGCACGGAATGTTTGCTAGATTGCCGAAAAGGATGGAGGACATTAATAATGCCTGTCAGAAAATACTTCTAAGGGGGGAGAAGGAATGAAGGGAGGAACAACAGCACATATTCGTATCTCCCCCTCGGATTGCCTATCAACACTGGATGTGTTGGAGGCAGCAGGTGTTAATACGTCAGGTATGTCTTTTGCATCCTGTGTTTCTCTTGCCTTCTCCTCCTTACTAGGAATGGCCCGACAAGCGAAGTTGATTGAGGAACCAGACACCTTTCAATATTTGAACAGGATGCAACCTTATCTGGGAACGGGGAATAATAAGAGGAAACATGACATTACAAGGAATTTATATGAACGATCACAGCACGGCTCACTTGCCGTGATGCTACCCTCTGTTCATGCATCTACACAGGGCGAGGTGATAGAGGAACAGGCACTTCGTGAATTGAAGGATCGCTTCTCCCGATTGAATGACCGAAAGGAGGCAGATCTTCCCTTAACGGTTGAGGAGGAGAAGGAATGGCAGCACGGCTTCTCCATTCTGTATCCGGATGGTTGATACAACCGAGCATTGCGAGGGACGCATACGCTTCCAATATAAGGTAACAAAAGATAAACAAAAGTAAATTGAACTTTTCACATGTTTGATTGTCTAACACTATGTATGACAACGATTGAAAATATTGAGAGGGGTAAGGCATGCAACTTCCCGCAGCAGAACAGTTCACACTGTTTGTTACGAGGAACAATGGCCACGTTCTCGTCAAATTGACATTGTTGAATGACCGCCCCTCCCTAGATTTCATACATACAGCCTTCCTACACATTGTGACGGAAATGTTAGAGAGGGTGGAGTTTCTGCCGGACGGGAGTGAAAGGTGTATAACTGTTACAGATATATTAACGTATATTATTTCTAAGAACCTACAATGGGCAGGATTGGAGGGTTGAAGGCAGATGAAAACAGTTATTGTTGATGGGAGTTTCGAAATGAACGAAATAATAGGGAATCAAATTCGTGTATATCAACTGAAGGTATGGCGGCAAGCATTAAAGTTGGAGTCTCTCGGCATGACTCGACGGGGTCCTTCCATGACAAGCATTCTAAAGAAGAGATATGGATTAGGAAGGAATGAGTCAAGGGAAAAGGTGTTGGAAATACTTGAAAAGGAAATAGAGGAGCAAGTTACATGACAACCGACGCGCAAAGGAACATACAATCGACGAGACGGGCTGCCTGCCGAACAGGCAACCCTATCAAGGAACAACCGATCAAGTGTATTGTGATGCCCGGCTACTCACTCCTTCCTTCCCAACATAAGGTTGATGTACTGTTAACAAAATTGACCTCAGCACAATTGATGGATATTGTGCAAGGCCTACTAATGAAACAAAAGTCGTAACAATTTGTTACCTTATGTAATTATTTAATAAAGTTTACCCACAAGCCAATACATCAGAAGAGGTTTATTAAAATGAAAATTACGCATATAGAGTTTACCAACGTCTATGTTGCCCTTCAAGAGGTTGCAAAAATACTTAAGTCGGGAGGTTTTGCTTACGTACTTAAATCAGACAGTAACTCAGCAACGGTAAGTATTTTTAATTGAGCGAGGGAGCACAAACATGACCTACCGTGCGCAAGTAGTATTGCCAGGACAAGTACATACAAAGATGCCAACCTTCGAGACGGAGGAGGAGGCAGCCGAATACGCCGAACAACAAGCGGATGCCTGGCGACTCGCTACCGACTACAATACTGTGTTGGTTGATCTGCCAGTAACACATGCCATGAGGCGAGGGAAATTGATTACCTTGTAACGCAAGTTATGCTCCTTCACAATTCATAAAGAAGGAGCATATCTGGCATTGCAATAGGAAGAAGGGTATGACAAATGCCTACCAGCGGCGCAACTCGCACCGCCTTTCCAAACAGCGAGAGGCTTATGCAGTAAAGAAGTTGGATCAATTAATACGAATTGACCGCTTCATGTTATCCTTCGAGAATGCCTGGTATGCCCTCTACCATACGAATGTATTCGTGGAATATAAAGAGGGTTGGTATTGGGTAATGGGTCGCCGCATGCGTCATTCTGCACTTGAAAGGATGACAGAAATAATGGAAGCCGAGTTGCATGAAATTGAATTAGGAGAATAACAATGTCTGATACGTATAGAATTAAAATTAAAATTGGTGATTATGTTAGGTATCCCGATGGAGAAGTAGTACCCGTTATAGATATAAAGGGGGATCAACTTTTAGTTCGTACTAAGGATTTTGGTTCCTGTACAGAAGATCGAAAGGAAATGACCTTTGTTAGGACAGGAGAATAACCGTGGGCATGCTTAGGCGTGGCAATCGTGATACTCTCCTCACCGATCGTATCAACTATGAGAAGGCAATTCGTAGGTACGATCACGTTGAGGAGAGTAAGGATATAAAAGAAGGGGAAGAGGTTATTATATTCCTCATTCTTAGCACCTGCACAATTCTAATACTTGGGTCCATCCTCTCCATCATTGCATCCCTTCGAGGTATATAACAATGTCCATTGATTCCTTCAATCGTGCACAATCAAACTACGATAATATGTCCCCTCCAGAAGATGACCTTCCAGAGGTTCCCTCCTGGAAAATTTCGGAGAAGTTGCAGGAATGGGTCAATGATACGCCGGAATGGTTGTATGAAAGGCTTGAGGAGGCATGCCTGGAAGATTACATAGCAAACAGGCGCCTTCGTGGGCGTAGGCAGGAGCCATGATTACAACCGCCCTTTACCTTTTTTGGTTTTTCCTTCCTTTACAACCACTACATGGGCAGGTGCAGGCGCAGGAAAGGCATGAGATATGTAAAGGGGCAACCTTCTTCATTGTTCACGGGCATACGGCACCTTGGATAAAAAATAAGAAACTATTATGCCGCATAGGTGTACATGATTTCTATGAAGATAAGAAATGACCATGACTGACAAAATACCCGAAACGTTGCCGGTGCTTCAAGAATGTGCAAACACATTATGCACAGAAGAAAATGTCGAGCTTACTGTAAGGTGCAACGAAGTGCGCGCCACACTCACTCATTTTATAGAACTTTCCGAAATCATTAATGCCAAGCTTTGTGCAGAGCCCGTGGCGAGATGGTTCCTTGATTTGCGGGTGCTGAAACAGTGGCAAGATGCTCTGTCCGACATGAGGAACCTGAAATGACGAAGTATGAGTATTCGGTGGAGGAAGTGCGGAGGGCCGTCAAGTTGTTCGCCGGCTACAGCGCCACGCACCACGGCATCGGTGGCAAGCTGATGGATCTTGCACTCGCCTTCGCCGAGCGCATCGAGGCGGACGAAAGTGCGGTGCCGGTGGCCTCATTACATGCAGACGGATACTGGGCTTGGAATGGAACGCCGCCACATGAATCCAACTATGCAGGTTGGCGCATGGACGTATTCACCCACCCGTCAGCACAGGCGGCGCAGGTGGATGACAAGGTTGTCGTGATTCGCGATGGAAAGTCGACCACGCAAGGGCTTGTGCTTGCCGCTGCAATCTACATGGGGGCGGTGAAAGATGTCTTTGCGCTTCGGCCGGATGGTCCGCCATACAACGAACGGAAGGTGACAAAGGACGCTGCCGCATTACGCGCGTTCGATCACCTCGACGCGGCCACGAAGGCGTTGCGCTCGGCGATCTCTCATTTCGCACCCACTGCCGAGCCAGTGGCGCAAGGTGAGGCGGGGCCGTACTGTGAGAGGAGTGACTGCCCGTGCCGCATGGCAGTAGCAGATTGCCGTCACAAGAAGCCTCGTGGCGCCCAGCCTCCTGCAGTGCCGGATGCGCGCTATGTCGCACATCCCGGCGGGGACGGTAGCGTTGTTCGCCGGGGAGAAACTGAGCGCATGCCCGTCGCCGAAATCTTGGACGCGATGAACGCCGCCCCGTCGCCGGGAGAGTCGCCATGACGATGACGTTGGACGACGTATTGGAGCAGTCCGAAGTGATGCTTGGCGTTGGCAAGTTACCCACCACAGATCAACTCATATCGTGGCGCAAGGCAATAGCTCTGCACCTTGCGGGGATGGGTGAGCCGGTGGCGTGGTTCACAGACGACAACCGCTCCGATAAATCGTCGACCACATATCGAAAGGACGTCGCGGATCACTGGCGAATTAAAGGCTGGCCGGTAACACCTATGTATACCGCCCCACACATCAACTTTGCCGCTGTGCGCGAGGCGATTACACAACTCCAATGCACGGACGAGACAGGCCTGAACGCTGAAGCTTGCTATCAGCTCGGCAACAAGCTAGAAACCGCCATCGTTATGCAACCAAAGGAGACGAAATGAGCGACATGCAAAAAGACTTGGCGGAGGTTGAACGTCCGATATTTGAAGCATGGATACAGACGACTTCTGGATGGAAGGCATGTAAGCAACGCGGCAAGCCTATGCACCTTCGGCAAAATTCGGATGGTAGCTACAACGATCTTCGCGTCAATGATCGTTGGTTTTCATGGCTAGGAGCAGTCATCCAGCAGAACGCCGAAGAATTAGCTGACTGGGAAGAATTCGGTAGGCGGATAGAAAAGAGACTGAGGATGCTAGGTGTCTTAAGGTATTGAAGCAAGTAAGAGCTGATGAACTTCTGTGTAAATGGGAGGATAATAAAAATGCCTGATTTTCCCGAAGGTACAATACTGATCGAACTTCGAGGAATTTACGATGGCTGGTCGGTAGCCAAGTTGCCAATCGGTGAGTTGGTTAATCGCTGGGAACCTGGAACTCACAGGAATATCAAAACCCAGGAATGGATCAATGCGCAAAATTCACTTCTCATAAAATCTTGCGTAAAGAGGTGAAACCTGATAACATGACTAAATGAAAGAACCTCCAGCCAGCAAAGGAAAGGGATTATTTTCCCTATTTGATTCCGTACAGTGGACATCCTCAAAAGATGTAATAAGGAGTGGAAAAATAACGCACATCATTCCTTACGGTACCTACCCAGCCGACATTTTTGGGAAGGACCTCCGAGGCTTACGATATCGAGGTTGGTGGAGAAACCATGAAAGCTACATAGTTGAAGATGTAGGTGGGAGAAGGTGGTGGCCTCGTGTATGTCACCTATCGTTACTTAAACCGGAAGGAAAGAAAGATGAGCAATGTTGAAGAGATTTTTGCAAACCTAAAGAAGGAATTGATTTCCCTTGTAGGTGATTTGAGTGGTGTGCACAACGCCGTTGATGATGCTAGGATTGCATTGCAACCTCACCTTCCAGGAGTAGCACAAGTAGAAGTAACACAGGTAAAGGAGGTAGAGAATGCCGGGCAGGATGACGAAAACGAAGGTGACACAACCAACGCACCGTGATATTTGCCGAGCTACTGCCTCCATTGGTGCACACCTTCGTTGCGGCAACTGGTAGAAGGCGAATGAATGGTCCCTCATCCTCATGCAATATATGAAGGATATGGGATTGTTGAAGGAAACGGGTAAGTAATAAAAAGGAGGTGCGATGTACTGCACCTCCTTTATAATGAGCAGCGTAACAATTTGTTACGACACCGAGTATAAATATGACCTACACGCAATTCTGGCTCCTTATATTGACCGTGATTATTGTTAGAGTAATCTGGTTCACAGTAAAGCGATGATAGAAAAAGCTTGACGTGCACGAGAAGAACAGATAATATAACAACACGATTAAACGATTGACTGGAAATATTCCCCACGAAACAAAGCAAAGAAAGTTTCGCCTCTCCTGTCCTTAATACAGGTAGGCATAACCGCCATCCTTCATTGTGAAGGGGGCACAACAGCAGAGGAAAATGTAATGGATATCAAGGCAAAAAGTAAGGAACTGGCGGAGCCGATTATCGTTCAGTTTGACGTTCCTGATACGTTGAAGGCGTTGGTTGCAAAGTATGGTGAGGAGACGGTGCATGAATTGGCAGTGGCAGAGATTTGCCGTGCCATTCGTAACCTCACCCTCGTGAACAAGGCGAAGCCTCTTGCAGAAATCCAAGGTTTCGTTGATGGTTGGCAGCCTGGCGTTCGTCGTGCTCGTACCACCAAGACTCCCCTTGAGCGTGCATCAGCAGCGTTGTCCAGCATGTCCGCCGAAGACTTGGCAGCGTTGTTGGAGAAGGTTAAGGCTGCGAGGAAGTCCGCGTAAGGAAAGAAGTCTGCCTAACGTATCCCCCTGCGTTAGGTGATGAAGGCGCTGGCATACCGCCGCTTTATTTCCCCTGATAGAGTATGTATGCCCTTTGTGATATACCTTACTGAGGTGTAACTGAAACATGAGATTGACCCCGAGAAAGAATTCGAGTAGTCAAGGGTTGACAGGTATCCCAGTAAGTAAGGTGCATCACAAAGAAACTTAACGATAAAAAGACGAGAGAAAAACGATGGGAAAGAAGGTATATATTCTTGCCGACGGTGGTCATGATTACAGTGATGCGGAACGCTTCGGTACCCTTATTCACTTGACGGTGCCAACAAATGCAAAGTGGGATATTGCCGCCGTATTTGATTCCCTCAAGGAAGGTTTGAAGGATGCCGAACATGACGATTATATTGTTGTGTCCCACCTGACTAGTGTCTGTTGTGTTGCCACCGCCATCATGGTTGAGTGGTTTGGCCGTGTCAACTTTCTTATATACAGGTTTGATAAGTATGAGGAGAAGAATCTCCTACTTGATAACCTACCTGAGTAATAAAAGAATGCGTCCTTAGCTCAGTTGGTAGAGCATCTGTTTTCCAAACAGAGGGTCGTCGGTCCGAATCCGACAGGACGCTCCACACGCAAAAGACGATTGCACGATAGGAGAGGAAGGTGTTCACAAAACAATCTCAATACCTTGATAATACAAAAATTTCTACCTATAAAGAGTGCCCTCGTAAATACCTAATGCGACACGTATTGGGATGGACAGTTGATGGAGGAGGGCAAAAACCCCCCGCACTTGTGTTCGGAAGTAGTTGGCATGCCGGTATGGATGCTGCATGGGGTGCCAGCAAAGATGCATCTATTGGTGACAGGGTTGACCTTGCGATGGAAGGGTTTAGGAAACAATGGGAAGAAGATAACTATACCTTTGATTTGACAATGGAACAGCAGGACGACCTCGGTGCACGCACCCCTGGCACTGCCCATGAAATGTTCTACTCCTACATAACACAACGGGAGAGGATGATTCGTGAATGCACCGTGCTGGGAATCGAACAACCGATTGCGATGCCCTTCCCTGATCTAAAAGATACATGGTATGTCGGTAAGTTGGACAAGGTTGTTGATTATAACGGTGTTCATGTTCTTGAACACAAGACCACAACCCTATACCGTATAAAAGGTAATTTCGATAACGATTACTTGGAGAGTTGGAACTCTGCCTCGCAGGTCAAAGGTTACCAGATGACCGGTAGCATTTATTATCCGAAGCTGCAAGATGTGTGGGTTGATTGTTCCCTTGTACATAAAAAGGTACATGATGCCTTCAAGTTCGTCCCCGTTGCACATTCCTGGGATTTGTTGCAGGAATGGATCACCGACACAAGAAGGTGGATCGTATCTATTCAGGAAGAGGTGAAGGAATACGAACAGGTCGGAAGTCTTGAGAAGGGTACCTTCCGGCGCAATGAGGATAATTGTTATGGGAAATATAGCAAGTGTCCCTTCCTCAACATTTGCAGCACAACAAGTGACCCCACAAAATTGAAGGAAGTACCTGCCGGATATGTAGTTGATCGTTGGGAACCTTTCGATGTATTGAAGTTGGACAAATTGATAAGGGGGAATGATAAATGACCATTGATGCAAGGTACAGTATGCGTGGTTACTTCAGTTTGGAAGAAGGAGGTGCCTACATTCGTTGCCGTATCTTCTCTGGACCTCTCGGTTATGGACTGAGCAACGGCGTTCTAAAATTCCCTATCACGGAGTGGACAATAGCGAAGGAAAGATTGAGTGGAATAACGTGGTATGAGGATGAACAACCCCTGATTCGTAATTAACAATTGACTATTGGAGATATGTAATGAAGGTTCAAATCAAACTTGGTTATTATGGTTATATAGTAGAAAGAGAAGATGCTCCTACCTTGATGGAGATTTTTTCCCGTGCAACAACGGCAGATGGATCTTTTGTGGAAGTATCACTTGATAAGGTACCAGACCTTGTACGTATTGCCTTGAAGGAGGAAGTTAAGAAGGAGTTGGTGGATGAAACTGCAAAATATTCCAAATATTGGTTAGATGAACGTGCCATTAGTGATAAACTTCGGAAGGAGTTGGCTGAGTTGAAAGGGAATAATAATGAAACTTAATTTATCCAACATACCTTTGCATATGCATGAAGGTATTCAAGAATATGTAGACCATGGTTGGAGGCCCGGAGGTTTCTTTTATGCTGTGCTATGCAACGACCTTGTAGAGGCAGCCAATAAGGCGGATGATATTAACAAACATTGCCTTTTTGATTACGCCTCACTTCTGTATAATGATATACCCTCTGCTGCCTGGGGTAGTCCTAAAAAAGTAGGTACTTGGGTTGACCAAGGCGGTATGGATTATTATAAAGGAAAGGAGTAAGAAAAGTGCCCAATGCAATTGATAGCAAGGCTACAACGCAGCACCGTTTCCTTGTACTAGGTGACACCGGCTCAGGTAAGACAACCCAATTTCTAACATTGCCAGGTAAGAAGTTTGCTTACCTTTTCGATCCCAATGCCCTCCTATCCCTTCGTGGTTACGATGTAGATTATGAGGAGTTTTTTCCCGACTCACTCAACCTTAATGTGCAATCATTGAGTAAGGCGAAGGGAGGAGACAACGTAACGGCTCATAAGAATATCGTATATCAGGAATGGCAGAAGGATTTTGAAAAGCGACTCAAGGATGGTTTCTTCGATGATTATGACGTTATCGGCATGGACAGCGCAACCACTTTCCTTGATTTGATAATGGATCGCACCTTAACGATCAATGGAAGGGCAGGAAGTTGGCCACAACAGGATGATTACGGTCCACAAATGACCGTATTCACAAATGTATGCCGTACCTTGGTATCATTAGGGAAAACAATCTACATGACCGGGCACATGCAGATGAAGCAGGATGAATTAACTAAGAGAATCTTTCGTCAGCCGATGATGACTGGCCAATTGCGTAATAAAATTCCCTTGTTGTTCAGTGATATTTTTGTGGCGGAGGTGGAAAATGATGGGCAAGGACACATCCACCACAAATTCCAAACGGTACCGGACAAGATTACAACCTCAATACGTACATCCATCAAGGGACTTGAACCATTTGAAGATGTAACCCTTGACTTCAACAAACCTCTTGAAGGGCAAGGTTTGGGACACATATTGCAGTTGGAAAAGGAGGGAAAGTTATAATAAATCCCATAACAATTTGTTACGACTCCTCTCACAAAGAGAGGCAACAAGGTTCATAGCCTCCTCATTCGAGGAGAGTGAACAAACCAAAGCAGAAAGAGAGAAAATAAAATGTCATACCTTCCTGAAAATCTCGATGATGTAGAAGAAAGCAAGCCGGTTGCACTCGGTACCTATGAGCTTCAAATTGTATCGTGTGAGGAAAAGGAAACAGGTCCGAATAGTAAGAACCCTGGCAAACCAATGTTCCGTGTTCAGTTGGCATTCACCGACCTTGAATTGAATGCCCCTGCTATTGGGCATTTCATCACCTTGCCATATGAAGGTGACGAGAATGGTGCCTTTAAGCTGTTGATGTTGAAGCGTTTCCTTGCCCTGTTCAATGTCCCCTACAGTAACGATACTAGCACCTTGGCCATGAATATGATTGGTCAAACTGCCCTCGTTGATGTTGGACTCGGTGAACCAAACGAAAATGGTGATATGTATAACCAGATTCGCATTCCGAAGATTCGAGGTGAAGTTGCGGGTGGTCGTGGAAAAGCGCCCGTTCGTAAGGCGCGTGGTTAATAGGTAACATTTGCAATGTTTGCCTCCTCCTTTACCGGAGGAGGCTTTTTGCGTTCCTTCGAGGTCATAAAATGGATTCCACCAACAACTTAGATACGAAGGATTGGTATGTTGCCGATTGCCTATTATTAGATGCACAGAATCTTGTAAAAGAATTTCACTACGCGAAGGGAGGAAGCACCAGTGCAATTTACACACACGGATTATTCAGAAAGTGTGATAGTTTCCTCATGGGAATTGCTTGGTGGACACCTCCTACAAAAGACACCGCTCTCACTGTCAACGCAAGCGATTGGAGACGAGTCCTCAACCTATCTCGATTGGTTATCCGACCGGAGGCCCCAAGAAATGCTGCCTCCTTTTTGCTCGGAAAAAGTATCAAGATAATTAAGAAAGATAAGAGGTTTGTAAGCCTAGTGACATTCGCCGATGAGGCACAAGGACATAGTGGGGGAATATACAAAGCAACCAATTGGCTTTATATGGGACGTGTTGGTCCTCACGCAAGATGGATAGACCCCCGAACAGAACGGCAAGTAAGTAATGCACACAAGAATAGTACCGTTATGTATTCGATGGGTTATGTAAGGATGAAATCCTTCTACAAGCATAAATTTATTTTCCACCTTACCAAAAGTAACGGAGATAAGAAGGTGAGTCAATTAATTGATCTAGTTACACCTATAGAAAATCAGACGGACGAAGAATTACTGAAAAGATTGGACGACCTAAGGAATAGAAGGGAGGTAGTAAAGCCGGCAGCGAAGGCAAAAGTTGTGAAGGAGAAGAAAAAGGTACAAAAGAAAGCCGTCACTGTAGCGGAGAAACTCCTTGCCGATTTAACACCCGACCAACTTGCCATGCTACTGGAAGGATTGAAATGACTGTATACGTACCAACAACACCTGCAGGAACTCCTGTACCATATGGTGCCGGCGCTTTAATGGGAAAGAAAATAGCCGCTAAGACTAGGGAGAAGGCAATTGAAAACCTCCTAAAGGATGCAGTACATATGCCTTATAAGACTTGGGAAAATTTTGAAAAGCGCGGTTACACAATACAGGAATATCCTGATGGCTCATTTTGAGGGGAAAGTTGTGAAAGATAAATTGAAGATGATAAAGGTAACCGACATTATTGTTGATACCCGTTACCGTGTTGACCTCGGTAATATTGAGGAACTTCAGGAGAGTATTCGTGAAAAAGGTATACTCCAACCAATCACATTATCCTCAGACCTTCATCTATTGGCTGGCGGTCGCCGTTACACAGCTTGTGTGGCTTTGGGCATTGTAGAAATTCCTGCATTACTTCGTGTAATTGAAGGTGAGGTAGATGCTCGTGAAATTGAGTTGATTGAAAATATTCACCGCAAAGAATTCACCTGGCAAGAACAAGCCAAGTTAATTGCCCGAATACACACCCTTTACAGTGAGAAGGAAATTAATTGGACGGGGAGGAAAACAGCCGAGTTGATCGACAAAACACCGATGACTGTTAGCCGTGCCATCCGACTTGCTGCTGGTATGGAAGTCCTCCCCTCTCTTGAACAGTGTAAGACGGCAGACGAAGCCAGCACAGTTATTAAGAAGGCGGAGGAAGATAGCATCGTACAGGAATTGGCTAGACGTCAATCAGCAAAGGTACAACAACATGAAAACAATCCTGCCAGTACCCAAAAAGAAAAGGGTATGGCCGCCACACTTCGATGTGCCTCCGATAATTATGTAATTGGGGATGCCTTCAAACATATGGAGCATATGAAGGTAAATGGTCACATCAACCTAATAGAATGTGATGCTCCCTTTGAGTGTGCCAATGAGAAATTGACGAAGGAACTTTATAGAATAGCCGGAAAGGATAGCTGGTTGTTATATTGGTTCCCTCACGAACGTTACATTGAAACCTACTCCGACCTCATTAGTGCTGATTGGAAGGTAGACCCAACACCATTTGTATGGTATCAAAATGGCGGTACAAATGTGAAGGACCCAGCCATGCTGAGTCACAATCATGATACCCTCTTCGTATGTAGGAAAGGATCAGTAAAATTAGCAAGGCAAGGGAGTATGAATACCGTCCTTTGCAGTGATGATAAACCTTCTTACCATCCGCAACAACGTCCCCTATCATTGATAAAAACCCTTCTCTCCATCTTCCTTGATGATATGCAATTTGTTTTTGTTCCCTTTTGCGGGAGTGGTGTTACTTTGAGGGCATGTTACGAACAAGGTTTGCAGGTATTGGGAGTTGAGATAAGCCCCGATTACAAAAGCAAGTTTCTTTTGACCGTTGAGGAAGATACGAAAAAACTACTCGCGAAACAATAAGGTAAAATATCATGGATACTAGAAGCCGCCTAAATGATTCTAGCTTAAATATATTAATTTTATCTATACTAGTTAAACGACTTGGAGGAAAGGTAAAAATAACCCAGCATGATATAGATGATATTTCATATAATCGCCTTGAGGAAACAGTAGATATTGATGGCTCTCTTGAATTTAACTTTATAGAACGATCGACAAAACAATGATTGGAGTTCGCAATGTTCCTCCCAGAGCAAGGTAAGATAGATGTTCCTCCTTATGGAAATGAAAGGAGTAAGATTGCCATTGTCGGTGATTTCAGTAGTGGTTTTGATGTTCGCAACCGTAGACCCTTTAGCGGCCCCGACGGGAAAGTCCTAGAAGATTGCCTTCACCATGCTGGATTGATTCGAGGTGAGGTGTACATGACCAACCTCATGAAGTGTCGTTCGGATAACAGGCAATTATTTTTTGATGAGAAAAAGACAACCTTCACAGAAAGGGGTATGGAGTATGTACGCCTTTTACAAGCAGAAATGTCGGAAGTTGAGGCAAACATTATTATATCCTGCGGACCCGCCGCTTTTGCAGCTCTTTGCAGCCTTTCCCGCCTATCCCTTTATCGAGGATATGTATTCCCCTCCACACTTCTCCCTAGCAGGAAAGTAATTCCCACCTTCCATCCCTTTAATGCTTTGAGGGGTATGTATACGTACAGGTACATGATCGCAGCAGACTTCGGAAAGGCAAAGGAAGAGAGTAAATATCCCGAGTTGAGAAGGCCTGAGAGGCAACTCGTATACCACCATGATACAATACAAGATGCCCTTGATTGGTTATCCTTTTACGAGGAACAAACAATTGTGGGGTTCGATATTGAGGTAATCAATTATGAGGTATCCTGCATCAGTTTTAGTTCGTCACCGGAGCTTGCCTGTGTCATTCCAATATCAGAAAGATGGAACTTAGAGGAAGAATTTCAAATATGGAGAGGTATTCAGAGGGTACTTGGTAATCCTTCAAGTACGAAGGTCATACAAAATAGTATGTTTGATGTCCCCTTCCTGCTCACCCGAAATGGTATTACGGTACGTGGTGAGATACATGACACAATGATTGCTCATTCAATTATGTTTCCTGAGCTGCAAAAGGGTCTTGGATTCCTCGGTAGTATCTACTGCGGCAGTCAAGAGTATTGGAAAGATACTGTTAAATTTAAGAACATAAAGGATGAATCCTAATGACCGGCCCCTTAGTAATCTCTCATGATCCTAATGGTAAATGGTATTACATGGATGATGAAGGTACCTCCGATTACTTCGATAACACAGATGACCTCTTCCGTGAATTGAAGAAATTGGGAAAGGTAACAGATAATAATTGCCCAACTTGTCAGGATGATTAACCATGATACCCATGAAAAATCCAAACCCGACAAGGGATATTGAGATACGTCTAGGAAATTTCAACACCTATACTTTCCTCCTATCAGAAGGGGAAATAACAATATATGAGAGCCTTCCCTTTGTAGAATACGAGGCATGCCTTAAGGAGAGTATCCATTACCTGGATGAACTGCACGAAGTGAAACCTCTCCTCTGCCATACGAAACACTTTGGAGGTTACTATGAAAATGGATGAATCTTTTTTAAGGTACAGTGCCCTTGATAGTGCCTGTATGATTGAGATGCATAACAAATTTTGGCCTATGCTTTCCAATGGTTATGAAGCAACCTACAAGATGACAATGGATCTCCTTCCTGTATTGACCTTCATGCAAACCAAGGGGGTAAAAGTTAATCACCTGTTGATGGCGGATACGAAGAGGGAGGTATTGGAGAGTGCTGCCGATAAACAGAGGGAATTAGATGAACTGGTAGGCCACCCCTTGAATGTGAGTAGCAGCAAGGCCTGCGCTAGCTACTTCTATATTGAAATGGGTTTGCCTGCAATCATGTCTCCTAAGACAAAGAAGGTAACAACCGATGACATGGCAATGCAAAGGCTTGTCCGAGGAACTGCCAAACAATCAGGACTTCGTCAGGCAAAACTTGTGCAAGAAATTCGTGGGTTACAGAAGCTCTACGGTACATATCTCGACATTAATTTTGATGAGGATGACCGTCTGCGGGGAGCATACAACCCTCGAGGTACTAAATTCGGTCGGTTATCCAGTAGTAAAACTGTATTCGGCACTGGAATGAATTTCCAAAACCTCCCACAGGACTTCAAAAAGTTTCTTGTTGCTGATGATGATTATGTGTTAATTGAGGTAGATAAAAAACAGGCAGAGTGGGTTGTAGTTGCCTACTTTGGTAATGATGCAAATATGATTACTGCCATTAAGGCAGGTGTTGATGTGCATTGTCATACCGCCTCCCTCATGTTTGGCCTTCCTGTTGAAATAGTTGAATATGAGGATGATATTGTAGGTCATGCAACCAGCGCAGATGCAATCCATAAGTTGCGTATGGAGGATGAAGTCCTCAATAGGTTATACACAAGGGAATGGCCTCGTAGTATGTCCCTTCGACAGTGTGGTAAGAAATCTAATCACGGCCTTAATTACGATGAGCGTTATCGTAACTTTGCCTTGATAAATGAAATGGAGGAGTCGGAGGCAAAACGAATCATTAACCTTTACCATGAAATCTATCCCGGTATTCGTCAAGGATATGAAGTAGTGAAGAGGCAATTACAGAAAGACCGTACCTTGACAAATTGTTTCGGTAGGCGTGTTCGATTTATGGGAGAATGGGGAGATGACCTTTGGAAATCTGCCTACAGCATGATCCCTCAATCAACAGTTGTAGACAGCCTGAACCAAGGAATGGTTCGTATATACAATGATGAATACATTACAAGAGAATTAAATGTAGATATACTGGCACAAGTCCACGATAGTATCTTGATACAGGTACCAATCAAGGTTGTGAAGGACAAAGAAAAATATGAAAACCTGATGCACCGCATCTACGATTATGTTAGCCCAACCATAACCTACAATGGTAATGAATTCAAAATTGCAACTGATGCAAAGTGTGGTTTAAATTGGGGAGGTATGCATAAGCAATATAATAAACAAGGCATGCAAAAACTAAAAGAACATGCCGATATAATCAACCTCCTTGCAACAAGGGAAACGCATGGCACGGGAACTCACTAATTGGTTGGACTCATACCTAGAGTACACCGATAGTACGGAGTCCCCTATCTCCTATCATCAATGGTGTAGTTTAAGTGCCGTGGCAGGAGCATTGCAGAGGAGGGTTTATTTAAGGTGGGGTCATGAAATAATCTACCCCAACTTGTATGTTGTGTTGATTGGGCCTTCGGGAAGGACAAGAAAGGGGACGGCCCTTGGTATTGCTAAGGAAATACTGAAAGAGATTCCAGGTGTGACCGTAACGCCTGAGAGTAGTAGTGGTAGGCAAGCAATGATCCTTGCCATGAAACGTGCCTCCGTCAACTTCCAGGACCCATCCGATGGTAAGGTTAAATATCATTGTGCTGTCACGGCTTTCAGTGAAGAATTATCAGTGTTCCTTGGGCAAGGAGACATTGCATATCTATCTAATCTTACCGACTGGTATGATAGTAAGGATGACTGGGAATATGAAACTGTGGGGCGTGGTAAGGATACCCTTCACGGGTTATGCCTTAACCTTATGGGTGGAACGGCCCCCGATTGGATTCAATCAATGATCCCACACGAGGCGGTCGGTGGCGGTTTCACCAGTCGCATCATATTCATTGTGGAGGAACACAAAAGAAAGATAGTCCCCGAACATACCTTGACGGTGAAGGAGACAGAATTAAAGGGAACGTTGATTAATGACCTTGAGAGGGTGAGTAAGCTGGCGGGGGAGGTAACCATGACATCTGACGCCAAACAGGCATACGTATCATGGTACATTGAACAAGATCGTTTGACGGGGGAAGGACATCCCGCCATTGATGATCCTCGCTTCTCCGGTTACTGTGAGAGAAGGGCAACACACCTTCGCAAATTAATGCTTGTATGCAGCGCAGCAAGGGGAGACGATCTCAAGATAACGACAGAGGACTTCAAACGCGCCTTGGGATACCTATTGGATGCTGAACACAATATGTATAAGACATTTGGAGGCTTCGGAAAGAGTAAGAGTAGCGATGCTACCGAAACCATTAAAAATTACATAGAAAAAGTACAGTACACAACAAGGCGAACTGTACTATCAAGATTTTATCGTGACGTGGATGCCTTCACGCTAACACAGATTGAAACAACCTTAACACAGATGGGTTGCCTTAAAACGAAATTGATTACGGAATCACAAGATAAATCGTATGAATGGATCGGGAGTAAGCAATGACAACAATAGCATGGGATGGCTTTACCTTAGCGGGAGATACACAATCTAACGCCATTATTAAAAGAAGGATACGTAAAGTATTTCAAATTAATGAGAATTCATATTTTGGAGGTTCTGGTTTTTATGAAGATTGCCTTCTTGTACGAGATTGGTTAATCATTGGAGGTAATAAACCAACGATAGGAGATAATTTTAGCGGTATTATTATACGTGATGGAATTGCTTTTCGGATAGAACAAAAATTAATAGAGTCCCCAATACAAGAAAGCCATCATGCAATAGGTAGTGGTTCTGCCTATGCTATGATGGCTATGCATCTTGGAAAAACCGCGGAGGAGGCAGTGACACTTGCTAGCTTATTTGATTCTGATACTAACAATAATGTTACTATATTAAACTGTTTAATGAAGTAAACATCGTAACAAATTGTTACCTTGTTTACTACTTATACACCTTTTGTTCTTCCCGTACCCAACCTTGAAGTGCCTTCAATTGTTCTGTTTGATTATGGTAGAGTTCTGCTTCAACAGCATGCTGTGATGCAACGTCTGAGAGGATAACGGAACTGGTGCCTTCATTAGCAGCGGTGGTGGTGTTGGGAAGGAGCATTTTATTGGCACCGTTCCACAACTGCACAAACCCATTATTAATAACACAACGGGAGGAATCTTCATGAGTAACATAGACAGGGACCTTTTTGATAATTGTTGCGCCGACATCGTGAATAACTTGCACACGGGTAAGGTAACGTGTCTCAACCTTAGTCGTGATAACCTCTCCCTTTGTTTGTACTACAAGGGCAGCGGCCTTATCCTTACCAAGCTGTTCCAATACCCCTTTGCGAAACTCTCGGTGACCAAATCCCCACAACCCCACTGCAAGAAGTGACATACCTATAAGAAATAGGAGCCATTCATATGGACGGAGAAAAGAAAGCATGTATCACCTTCTCGGTCGAGAAATAATTTCCTGTTTAATATCCTCCAACAATTGTGATTGTTTCGCCAACTGTTGGTTAATTGGTTGCAACTGAGTTTGAAGTGAGGCAATTTGAATATCTTGCAAGGACTGGTGCTGCCTTATATTACTAATTATATCATACTGTATACCTGCGTTAAAAATAACGCCGGCAGTGAATATGATAGCGGCCGTTGATAGCGTAACATTGATCTTATGTTTAATTCCAGCAGGAAGATGCTCCACGGGATATCCTTAGTTAGGTGTGATACAAATTGTGTATTCTGCTTGCCGCCTAGCTACCAATCCTGGCAATTTCTTCCCTCCTGCATATACCCACTTCAACAACTCTTTACATGCCTCTGTTACCTTTCCCTCATTAATGAGGCGTAACATAGTTGAGTGTTTGAATTTGTCCTCCCCTATGTTATAGATAATGTCAGTAAAGGCAGCCCTTTGATTATTTGTAACTGGCCTATCAACAAGCTTATCAAAAGAGTTAAGTGCCTCCTTCTCATTATTAGCATTTATGGTTGCGCACAATTCAGGAGTTACAATAATTGTAGGATCAACCCCATGTGTATTCCCATCACAATTTGTCCAAACACCAGTAACATCTTTGTAGGGAGTACCTGGGGTAAGGGAAGGTTCAAAATATCCAACCAAGGCAGACAACAATACGATTGAGGAACCCCCGCCTATTGCGATTTTCTTCCACCGTGAGATAGTCATTGTTTAATAAACCTCCCAATAAATGCTCCCACAAAGATGAAGAAAAAGATTGGGTAGGTAATCCAGGTAGGTAACATAGCATGTTGCACACTATCTTGAGCACCGTACAGCAAGGCTAATCCAGTGCCAGTAGCAGAGAAGATTAGTCCGATAATATGAAACCTTGTCGAGTACAGACGAAGTCCCTTCTTCCAATCCTCAATTAATTTCATGCCATTGTCTCCGTACCCGAGGCTGATACAATTGTATACTTTGCGGGAGAGGTTGTCAAGGTTATACCTCCCTTCCCGTTCGTTGTATAGGCGCCTGTTGGTGTACCCGCAACCTCTACCTGCGTGACTGTCACCGCATAGAGGCCACAACCCAATTTAAAAAATTTATTAATTCCATCCCCCTGCCCAAGAGATACATTAGTGTAGGTATAGATGGCGGCAGGTGCTGGTTGTACCCAAGGCGCTGTCTGGTTATCTGGCACACCTCTAACAAAGTCTTGTGTTTGCCTTGGTTCATTATGTTTCGGATGAACATAGTAACCCTGCCAATTGCGTACAAGGTCACTTGCCTTCGCCTTAAAGCCACATTGGAAACAAACGGTATTCCAATCACCAAGGCGTAAAAAGTCTGCACGTCCCATCACTCACCTCCCGACATTTTAAACATCCTTTCCTGAATCTTCCTGTTACGGCGTTGCAACATCGCCTCCCTCTTCGATTCAGGAGTCATACCATAGATGGGATGTCCCAACATACTAGATATATCTGCGCCGATACCTCCCGTATTATTCTGCGACATGGAGAAGGGAGACATTGTTTCAAGGAGATTCTCTACACGATCCGTCGGTGTTTTAAGTGAAGGTGCATATCCTTTCGCAGAGAGGTATGCCTTCCCTGTTGCCTGTTGAGCAATGGCATGAATTGTTGGGGATAATTTATTAAGGAGTTCCTGCGCAGGGTCCATAACAAGGCGAGGAAAGTCGGAAAGTTCCTTCATCCAAGGAGTCTTTTGACCGTCCCCAAGATCAATCATAAATTTATCCTTATTCTCCATCATGGAATGTCCCGAAAACATCCAATTCAAGGCATTACCAAAAATGGTAGAATAAATAAGACTCTTCACCAACCAAGACCTGTGAAGATCAACCGCATTCAAGGGATGTATTGGAGAGCCTTCTCCTTTCCCGAAAAGTGCCTTCGTCCAATGCATTGTGGTGGAGGTAAGCCATTCAGGAGCAAGCATGATATTTTGAATGGCTCGACGCCCAGTCGGGGAGAAGGTTGACATAAGGAATGTTCTCATATATTTATTACTGACCTCATTCGCCATCCTTCGCCAATTCAAACTACCGAAAGATACAGAGGACATAGCAGCAGAGCGCCTCATTAATTCCTCATCGGTTGGCATAACCTTAGAGGGATCCTTCTCAATAGCCTTAATCCAGTTAGCCTTCAATTTCTCGAAATTAACATGTGTCGCCATACCCATCAAACCGCCACCCAAACGATTGAAGATGATATGTTGGTAAACATGGTCTATTGCGGCAGCCACCCTGGGCAATTTACCAAGGCCTGGAAAGAGTGCATTCAATTGAGACTCAAGGAACTTAAATCCCTCACCCATACTCCTTCCCATATCCTCCGTAAATCCAGCATTGTTGGACGGCACCTTCTGGCCTGTATCCAGAATCTTATCAACCATATCTCCTGGGTGTGGGTTTTTGATAGACTTCTGAAATTCAGTACTATTTGTTAATGCCTGAAGAGTTGTCTTAATGTTCCTGTAAGGGTTGAGGGACATACCTGTTTGAACATCGGCAAGAGTCTGCCCATGAAATAGGCTACCCATGAAGGCAATTCTTTTAAGTGCCGAATTGACAAACCCATAAGCGGCACCCATATGTGTTGGTGTATAGGAATCAAACATATGTGACATTTCTGCCACAATTGCGGGATGTACTGATAGGCCACGAAGGGCAGGATGATTAATTACTTGATAACCATAAGGTGCCCTTCCCGATTTAATTAGAAGTTTTCTTCCTTCAAGATCAGTAGCAACTTTAAGGGAATCAATGGCCACCTTAGTATGCATTGCCGCAAGCATTGACTTGTAGTAATCTGCAAAGGTATCTGCAAAGTTATCATGCTTTAATTCCATACCTTTATCAAGTGCCTGGGCAAGTGTTATCCTCAACTTACGTGTCTTGGTGAAGGGGGAATTTGTATTAAGTGGAGTTGATTTCTGTTTATTGAAGGCATCCATGATTGCCTTATTCTTCTCCGTATTAGCAAACAAATGAGTTGTATAATTCTCCAACTCCTTCATTGACATACCAACAGCTTTCGCCATTCCACGAATGTGAGCATAGAGAGCTTTGGCAGTCTCCTTCACCTTCTCCTGTGCGGGTGTCAATCGAATAGATGTATCACCCTCAAGGGAATGGGCAATGTTGAGACTATCGGCACCTTGCAAGGCATGCATTTGTGCTTGTATATTCTCCGTATGCCGCTGTAATTTTCCAAGGCTTCCCTCCAACCTATCAAGAGTACCGCTTGCTTTTGGAAGTGTATCGGCAGATTTCACATCCCTATACACACGGGCAATGCCTTTGAAGGTAATGGCACCCGCACCAATGCCTGCGAGGGCACCATAGAAGGCATCCTTCACTTTATGATCCTGTCCTCCCAATGTATATCCAGCGAAGGCACCTGCCCCCAGCAAAGCTGCCCTCTTCATTTGGTCGAAGGTTGCAAAACCTCCCTGTTTCCTGAAGTTAGCTCCGTGTCCTCTCTTGATTGATTCTTCAATCATATCCCTACCACGATTTAGACGGCTACGGATGGTACCAACAGGTACACCCTGCTCTGCTGCAATTTCTTCATATGACTTCCCTTCCATTTCGTAAGCCTTAATAGCCTCACGAATATCGGAGGGGAGTTTAGAGATTGCATGTTGTACCATGTTACTTGTTTGCCGAGCAATCATATGCTCTTCAGGTGTACCTTCCCCCGATTCAACATTTCTCGCCGTCTCCGTTACGTTGGAGACAGGTGCCCCGAATTGGTCATGGGTTGCACCATGGATACTCTCCGTAGGTACAGTCCTCCCTGACCTAGAAATTTCATTCAAACCAGTATTATGAAGAATAGTATGCATCCATGTATAGAAGGAACTATCCCCTTTAAAGGTACCCGCCTTCAGGTGCATAATTGCCTTATGAAAGACATACATGGCGAGGTCTTCGGCATCCATGCCGAGACGAGGACCAGCGACTCTCATAAGACCGCGGGCATTTCTAATCAAGCGGGGCATGTATTGTTTGTACAAGGCAGAAATGGCACCTTGGTCGTTGTTGGCTGCCTTCTTCAATACCTCAGATTCATTGGGAAGTTTATCCTCCTTGAGAACCATACCACTCAACTTACCTTCATCATCCATCTCACCTGTTTTTTGCAGGTGTTCAGAGATAGGCATTTCATGTGCTTGTAGGTGTGGAGATTGTTCCCTATTATATTCCACACGCTGTTCGGGAAATGCAATCTTTGTACTTACATGAGGGGCTAGTTCCCTCCTAGTAGTCTTATCAAAGTTAAGTCGATTTTGTACATTTACTGCCTGGGATTCCCCAGCAGACGCATTGTACCTTCTCCTTGCCTCCTTCTTTATATTATCCACCGTATACTCAGTAGATAATTGTTTATCAATCCTATCAATAGATTCTCTATAATTCTTTACCTTAATCTGATCTGGATTATTCTTCTGTAACTCTTCCCTAAGGAGTTTTTCAAGATAATCAGAATGATTAATTAAGTTATCTGCCTCCTCATTTAATTGAATAATATGCCTACCGACATTATCCCCCTTCGGTAGACCCTCCACATGTTGCACCGCATGCATTAATTCATGCGCAATAATACTACGAGGGCGAAGTCCTGGATCCTTATATTTAATGGCAAGCTGTTCTAACTCACCTGGATTACTAATAGTGATGTTACCTGTTACTGGGTCGTAGTGTGCTCCAGGAGTACCCTCCTTAATATGTACCTTAATTGAATCCATCAATTTAGGATAATTACGGGCAAACTCATCATGTTTCATTACTTCACGTAGAGGTACTCCACTCTCCTTAGCCTTCTGCCAGATAGGATCATTATGTGCCTTAAGAGACATGGCAGAATCATCAATTTCATGTAACCATTTACCACCAACAGCCCTATGATATCCAGTCGCAAGATTGATTTGTTCCGGGGTACGTCCCGCACTCTCCATACCCTCCGCAGCACGAACTAGGATTGGATTGAAGTCACGAGAAAAGGCACCGGCAAAGATAGCATGGTGACCAAACATAGTCATACCACCAAATAGTCCCTTAAATGTGCCCTCCTGCCGATGCCCCGGGCCAGCTTGGTAAGCACCATAGCCAGCAGCACCGAGTGTAAGGGCAGTGGCTGCAATGGCTCCTTTATTAATAGGACTAATATTCTTATCTGAAATGGTTTTATCAGAAGCACCAGCCACTGGCTGTCCTGTATCCTGCGCCGGCCTATTCCCCTGCCCATGCAATTGTTCTGGATGCCCCATATTATCATAAGGTTTTGTATCCAAATTTGCCGGAATATCCTCCGCAGTTGCTTTTATAGAATCCTTAGCCACCTTAGCAATATGCGGCTTTAGTGAATCTTGATACACATTATGGTCGACCCCATACATACTCTCAACAAGGTGATTCTCCGAACGTGTTGCAATATCATGTGCTTCACCATAGGAAAGTCCTTTACCTGCACGCAGCTTAGTTTCTACCTCTGCCGGAAGATGTGAATAAGGACCCATCCTCTCCTTAATTAGTTGCATTTGTGCATCACTTACGGGACCTGTAAGGTGCATGAGTGGATGTTCCACTGACTCATGATAGGCAACGGTCTGACGCACCGGCACCTGTACTGTGCTGCCCGCCTTATCCTTCATATCAATATGTGTAGGTGTATCCTTTGAGATGTGAATTATGTTACCTTCAGCATCTACACCACCATAATAAGGGACAACCTTAGTTGCATCAACGGGTGTTGTGGAAGGAAGGGGTTGCCCAGGCTCCCTTGCTGTAACGGGGCCTTTCTTCGGAGCCTCTCCTGTAGGTGTATCAGTATGCGTACGAGGTATATTTTCCTTACCAAGGGCACCCAAAGTACCACCAAGAACGGCCCCAGTAATACCGGCAGCTTGCGTATCCTTCTGACGAGAGAATCCCTGTTCCTGTACCTGTTGCTGTTGAGATATAATAGAATTAATGCTCGCACCTGCACCAGCAGCACCTACAACATTTCCACCCTTTTGCAACTTAGCAAGTCGGGATGCATTTGCCTCCGCCTTATCAGCTACATTGCCATACACCTTAATATATTTATCTGCTTTCTCCAGGACAGATGCCTTATTGGCAACATTATTGGTAGCAGCAAATTCCTTAATCTTCTGGGCAGAGGCAACAATCTCCCTCGCATCATTGGCTGCCTTGGTTGCTTTTACTAAATTTGTCCCATAAGTAAGAGTACCTAGTTTAGCCTCTGGAGCTACAAGGAATGCAGGGTCGGCAAAGGAAGTAATAGCATCCACGGGATTGTTTAGGATGGATTTAATACCCTCCTTAACCTTCTCCATAGTAGACATGGTTTCTTGTTGCCTATAATCATTCAATACTTGTTTAGCTTGCCCAACCTGCGTAGGTGTATACCTATTGGGATGTGCAACAATATCCTGTTGCTTCATTATTCCTTGTACGGATTGTTGCAACTTAGTTGCACTAAGATGAGGACTTGCCAAATCCTGTACTTGTTTAGATAAAAAAGATTTATTCAATAGATAGCCGACTACAGAGGGATGAAGGTCCTTATCACCTGCACCGGATAAATCTTCCCCCTCCTTTGTTTTATAGGTGGGTGCAAAAGAGTAACCTGTAGGGCTATTCAGGTCAATTACAAGTGTGCCATCCAATGCTGCTTGACCTGGATTAATGCCACCAGCCTTCATAGCCAACATCTCCGAGGGAGTTACAGGCCTACTAGGTACTGTTTGATGATTGGCATGAAAATTGGAAAAATAATTGTGTACTCCTTCCAAGGTATCTGTTACGTCACCTACAGATTTACTATAGTAATCCTTAGCACTCTCACCAACGGCCGACACAGCACTCTGTAAGGCAGTGTCAGAAGTGCCTTGATTACCCTCAACTTTTACGGGTGTTGGGATAGGACTGAAGTCATCCTCTGAATAAGTAGTAGGTGTGGTTGAGGCACCCGACATCTTAGCAAGAAGCCACTTCTGCGCCGCCTCCTGATTTGCTCCTGGGCCTCCTTCATTAGCCATAGCAGTTGCCTGCTTGGTCCAGGCAGTTATATCATCGTCGGATGCATCTACATTGTAATTTGTCTTTGGTAATTGTTCAGGTACGTTGGGTGTAGGAGAAGTTGACGATGCTCCAACGGGACCAAAATCAGTATCCGAATATGTAATAGAATCAGACATTATGATAAATCCGGTAACAAATTGTTACGAGGCATGTGAATAACAAGGGATATCAAGGCTGAACCCAACCCTCCTTAGTCCACCTCATCGCAACCTTCTCCTTAGTCTTATTATTAATCATCTGATATACCTTTCCTGGAATCCTATCAGATACATTCTTATGCAATTCAGGAGTAAGTGGGATTGGTTTATCGACGGTATCACCGAGGCCTGTAAAGGAGGCAGGTTTTGTACTTGTATCTGTGCCGAAGAACATTCCTGGAGAGGTAACAGTTGTAGGTTTAACAAGAGTTCCATTTGCAATAGCCCTCTGAGTTGCTTGTGCCACTGCCTGTGGATACGTAAGTGTCCTACTTTCATCCGAAGCAAGAATTTGCTTAGCCTCTGAGGCAATCTCTGTCAAGGCAGGAGTTACAAGATCCCTTGTACCACCAGAGGCAGATATATTAGTTCCTGAAAACATTGGATCATTAAGGTGTGAGGTACCATCAGCGCCATACAAAAGGTTGGCAACAATAGGCGCCGCCGACTTTAATTCCTCTGACGAGGGAGCTTTACTAACCGCACCTGCCTTTTTATTAGCTCCCTTCAATACAAGATCGGCAGAACGGTAGGCCTCCGTATTAGCATCCCTAATAGATGCCTGCCTCTCCTGAATACGATCGTGCATTTCTGTATTAGCAAGTCGCGCCTGTTCAATAGATTGAGTTGCCCTCTGTGCTGCCGTCATACCACTTTGTGCAATCTTCTGCATAATACCAGGTGTGTACTGAAGTTTAGCGAAATTCTGCCTTTCAATAGGTGAAGAATTAGGATCAGAAAGAACCGACATCTTCAATTGCTGAAAGCCTTCAGGAGTATCAGGCAAGGTAGAGGCGGCAGTTGCTGTCATTCCGAAGTGTTTTTCTTGCCGAGTCAACTCAGCCGTCTGCATTGCAGATTGTTCCTGCTGCTGTTTGATTTGAGAACTCTGATAATTCGTAAGGTTAGATAGTGCTTCACTTGCACCTACCAAATCCCCATGTGACCTAGCAGAGGCAGCCAGTTGCGTGAAGAAGGAAACAGGATCATTCTGTTGCGCCTGTTGTTCAGCGGTAGGTTGTGCTGGTGGAGGTGGAGTACCGAGAGGTCTTCCATTGACAGGATCAATAATAGGAGTCGGTTTCGCAAGACTTCCCTTCATCATATCATCCATCTCTTGTTGCTGCCATTGTGCCTTCTGTGTATTTTGGGCGGCAATTTGTTGAGCATTTTGAAGGGACAAGGCTTGCATTTGTTTAGCATAATCAATTTGATTTGCCTGATCCTGCCCTTGCAAGAATCCAGTACCAAAATTGGACCCTGCCTCTAATCCACTAAAAAGATTCATTAGCTTAACCCCATAGAGGCATCAATTTGATTGAAGGAGGCTGTATTGTCTGTATAAGCAGCCTGCTGTTGTTCAGGAGACATTGTATCATTACCACCGCCGCTGTTATTCCAAGCAGTGATACCACGACCAACAAGATTACCGATGCCACCCCACATTGCATTACTCTGTTGCTGATTAGCAAGGGCTCCGGATGTTTGTGCCTGAGCCGCCTGCGCAGGAGATTGTGTAGCACCTGACAGCATAGCAAGATCATTGAATTGTTGTTGGTAGGCATTACCTCCAGCATTGGCCGCAGCTACGAGTGCGTTACCACTACCTGTATAACCCTGTGCCGCCATAGTACGACTGGCTGCTTGTTGTTCTGCCAAACCATACCCACTGTCAACGGCAGATGAGGGATTCTTCATAAGGTCGTTGAGTTGTTGCGCTGCTGCAGGTCGATAAGAGGCATAGGGATCATAAGCACCACTACTAGCACTGCCACTGGCCTTACCTCCAGAGCCACCCATCAAAGCTCCTCCAACAACAGTAACTGCCGCTGCACCTACAAGTCCCCAAGTCATTATATATCTCCCAACAATAATTGCGAATCAAGTTCAGGGAATAGTTGTTTCTGTTCCTGAGGACGTATAAATATATTTTCCAGTATTTCCTGACTTGTTTCATTGTTCGGGTTTGGGTGAGTAGTCATCCAAATTGTATCGGTATGCATTAGAAGACATTTCTGCTCTCCTGCCATACTCTCAAATGTGCAGGGACCTTCCAAGTCTTGACGACCATAAATAGTCCAAAGGGTTACACGACCCTTTATAATAGTATTAAGGTGTCGAGTTGCATGTACCTTCCCAATAACACGGGAACCTGCGGGCATGAATATCTCTCTCTGATAAATACCTGGAGAGAAGTAATGCTTTACCTTAAACTCAAGCTGAGGTAAAGTTTTAAGATAGGCAACGGCATGATTAATATCAGATACTGTGGGTGCATAATTAGGTAAAACTCTAAATATATTCATATTAGAAATATTATCTGATTAATTTATGCATGAGGTATACGAGTATGTATCACTATTGCCTTTTCCATTTAACTTTCAATTATCAAGAATTTGGGAAGGGTGATGTAGGAGGAGTAAAAGCTGTTATATATCTAGCTATTCCTTTAGTCACTCTAACCTCCGCTATATTTCCCGCAAAAGGTGTGGTACCATCCCCGGTCCCGCCTATTGTTAAAGGTTTACTCCCCCCAGAATATAAGGATCCTGAAAAGCCACTACCTGTTAATAAAGATACACCATCCAACCAACAAAATACATTGGTAACATTCCTACAAATTGCTAGATGATGAAATACATTCTGTGTGAACTGTGATCCAGAGGATAGAAGATTTAAATCCCAGCCAGAAGCGGCTAAAGACATTAATACTCCTATATTATTTCCGGTTGAATAAATCTCAAAAGCTCCATAGGTTGCAGCAGTAGATACTCGGGATAAAATAGCCGAGGTGGCGCTACCTGTACTATATACCCAACATTCTAAGGTAAAATCACCGGAACCAAAATCCCAATCCACATTGCTAGAAGATATAATTGAGGAGGAAGCTCCACTAAATAAGGCAGAACTACCATTAAATTTATAAATAGTAGTACTTGTTATAGCACTCCCAACAGCAGTAAATATATGACCTTTTATATCAGGAAAAGTTGTTCCACCATTACTACCATTCATATGAAGTAAGGCGGTTACGTAGGAAAAATAAGGATCATGTGATCCCAGGCAACCTATAAGGGCGCTCATGGAATTACCCATTCATCAGTACCAATCTTTAATAAAGACCTAACACCATATTGAGATGCAGATGTTGCAGTACTCGGTACACGTAAAGTTACACCACTAATACCTACTACCGTTACAACACCTGCACCATACTGCATCCAATATATAGTTGTATTTATAGGAAAGGCTACACTACTATTAAGTGGAATAGTTAGGGTAATTGCAGATGCATTATTAAGGGATATAAGCTTATTCTGATCTCCTATTACGAGTGTGTATGTCGTACCGGTCTGTGTATTTATACCAGCAAAACCTAAGGAGTTATATAGATCGGTTTGACTAGATAATGTACCAGTAATAGTACCCCATATAGCAGTACCTGCTGCGGCAATAGGAATACCTCCAGCCGTTGATCCATCTCCAATATATGCTGTATTTAGGGTAGTGTCAAAACAAATCTCCCCTACCAGCAAAGTAACTGCCATTCGCTGGGTAGTTGTTCCCCTAGCTACCTGTATGGAACCTAAAAGAGTAAGGCTCATACATGTACCGTCCCTGCATCATATTGGTCAGATTCTCGAAAAGGAAGGGCTCCTCCATCTATTATATCATCATAGGTAGTCGCAATACTACCTCCATTAAAATTCAGTATACCATAACCAGCACTACCTGCGGTGCCATTACTTGCCGACGTCAGTCGTCCATCTGCCTGTACCGTCAAGGTTGCATTTGTATATGTTCCTGGGGTAACTGTCGTAGTTACGGGATTATATCCCCAGGTTGTACCATTCCAATATACGTAACTACTGGTACCTCCAGAAGGTTTTGGTAATGTAGAAATGCCTACAAGAGTTGCATTTAATACATTAATTTTAATCTGTGCGTTAGTAAGCCACTGATTCCAAGTAAATGTAACCTGCCCAGTATCCTTATCTGCAATAGGTACTGTGTTAGGAGTATTAGCAAGATTATTAGATTGTGTAGAACCCATTACAGTGTTCCTACGTCAAATGATAATTCCACGCCTTTCAATCGGAAGGGAAGATTATTATTGATTGTATATTTAAAGGCACGCCTCTTGAAGGTACCACAATTAGGTAATGTAGGGAAGGGAAGGGACATATCAATTTTCCTTGGTTGTGACCAAGTTTGGTAATCGTCGTCACTTACCTGCAAATACATTATTGCTCCTGTTACCTGATCCGTATCATGTATCATCATACCAAGGGTTTTTCTACGGGAAGAACCGGCATCAAATAGAGGTGTGATAAAAGTAACAGGCATCACAAGGGTATCGTCGGTCAAATAATTAGGACCTGCATAATACAAAGTCCCATTACTTTCATGCTGCAATATATGATTCCCGGCAGAGTCTCGGCAAGAGGCAACAATAGGAACATAATTCCCATTTGTATCCGTCCACTGTGTCCACCTATCCTGTGAAAGATCATAGGCAAGTGTAAGGTTGGCATTTTTAATTGTAAGAACATAAAAGGAATGCCCATTACATTTAATCTGCCAACTATATACAATTGATAGGTCAATTTGATTGAGAAGTCTATCTATTGCAGCATCAGAAATAATCCTAGGTTGAGTCTTATCCATCATTATGATTTGATTGGAGGCAGACCTATTTGTACTTATCCAGAATAATACTTCCCCAATGGATTGAACACTATCGGCGGAGGCACAACCATAATTCAACTTACCGGCGGGATAAAACTGAAGTGGTGACCCAGAAGGATTACCTACATCACTAAAAAATTCCGTTGTCCATTCCTTCATCGCCACAACATACACAAGTTGTTTCGAGAGATAAACACCACTATCAGGCTCAATCTGTGCTGTGATAAAATCAAGAGGATCCCAATCCCCCGTAACGGATACACTATTTGGTACACTACCCCAAATTACCGCAGGTGTAATATTCGTACCGAAAAAATGCTGCATTACATATGTTGCACCATTCAGATAGGCAAGCCCCTTCGTTGTATACTGAGGATAGTTAGCATTAATTGAATGAAGATTAGCAGTTAAAAGGCCTGTATCATCGTAAGCGTATCCTTGTGCACCATTTTGCAATACCATTTTTGGCGTTGCTCCCATAATACTACTGAAGGAATAAACACCTCCAGTACCATCAAGGCCTGTTGCAACAGAGGCAAGATTTTTATAAAGAGTAGTTCCAAAAATGGAATAGACATTACCATTCCAATAATATACACCTCGTCCAGCGGCAGCCCCAGCGGCAGGAAGTCCCCAAGTCAACATACCTGGGCGACGGTACACATGAGTAGCTTCATTGTGACCTACCTCCACGTAACAATTAATGAGTCGTGCATCTTTCCCCGTTGAATTATCCCTATTCTCTGGGCCTGCAACAAGGGGAAGTCGCATAGGTACTGCAACTGTTTGCGCCTGTCCCATTAACGAAACCTTCCAGAGGTATTATAGAAACGACTATCCACAGCGAATAATGTAGAGGCATCCTCCACATCAAAATTCTCTAAGGTATTTCGATAGGCAGTTGCCCTCTCTTGACACCTCTGCATTATGATTTGCGGCTGTCCGGTGCAAATATCATCTGCCAATCCCCACCTCAGGGCCATCCTCCATTCTTGCGGGAAGGAAGTATTATCCGTCAAGAGGATTGGATTCGTTGCCTGAACACGCATAAGAAAAGTTGCGGTATTTAATACCTCCGTATTATCGGGGGCAGGCCACAAATTTAAATTAAGGGCATATGACTGCTTGTCGGGGAAGAATGAATTAATGGTACCTGAATTACCGGATACCTGTGAAAGGCGTTCCCATTCATCCCTACTCAACAATACAAGAGGCCTTCTTGTATTAGAAGTATTAAGTACAAACCCCGACAATACTTGAAGGGGCTTGGCCATCGTCACTGCGGGACCAATCGGTCCTATAACATACTGTGTCTGGTTTAGGACAAGGGGAACTGTTACCTCCTCCTGAAGGAACAACTTGATACCTTGTGTTTGCCACAAGTTGATAATGTCACAGAGGCGTCTCATATGAATCGACAACTGCTCTGAGTTCGCCTCCGCACCTTCCTGTAGATAGCCGGCATCAAACATGGCATCATTGATAATACCATAGGCTGTATTGGAGGTAGAGTTCGCCATAGGTTACGCCGGGTAAATAGGTTGGAGTTTTACACATTCTACAATACAAGCAAAGGTCCAAAAATTGCCTGCCTGTGCTGTTGCCCCGGTGGCACCCGTTGTACCAAATAAAATATTACCCGTCTTACCAACCCCGGCATTATTAGTAATACCCCCAAAATTGGAAAACTCATTATCGTCACCTCCTGCCATACCCCAAAAAAGTACAGGGGCAGTAGCATCCCACCACAACTGAACATCCAAGGGGCATCCATGAGGAAGGGAAAATTTAACTCTATCCACACGGAGAGCGAGACAAGGAGGATTCATAGTAGCAATATTAGTCAAAGCAATAGGAGCAATGTCGGTCGGTGCTGTAAGATCAATCTCACCAGTAACCCGAATAACAAAGTTCCTCATACCATCCCTAAGAATTTGGGTATTGTATGAGTTGGCCATGATTAACGCTCCTGCGCTGCATACATGAAGTCCGCATTTCCAGTAATTGCAGCGGCGGTGGCACCATTACCAATTGAAATGGTGGGATTCAACAGGACAGCAGTCATTGTTCCCGTCAAGGAGGAAGCAAGAATCTTTCCAGTAGGTCCAAGAATATCGGTATTCTGTCTCTGCTGCCCAATCAAATTATTACCTGCGTAGATCAAAATATTACCGAGGCGATCGACGGTGAAGCCAAGGTCAATATCAGTGTTGGCAGTTAGCAACCCCGACAAGGTAACCGTACCAATAACAACACTACCAGTAACCACAGTAACAACAATGTTGGTGGAGGCAGCAGCCTTCAGGAAATAGATGCCATCCGTAATAGTTGTGAAAGGGGTCGTGGTTGTATCAATAAGACCTGCAATAAACGTATCATTAGTAATGTTATCAATTTGCAGGCGGCACAGGTAAGCCAACTTCTTGGTAGCAGTGTATTGGAAAGAAGCTACCGGAAGTTGAATAGTGGGATAACTTGCTGCGGTGGCGGCTGTGGTAAAGAGGATACGACCGCCAGAACCCTTCGTTGCCGTTGCAGCAATAGAACCTCCAGATGCCGTTGCTGTGTAAAGGGCTGCATTATATGGAAGGAAGTCATCCTCATAATATGCATAGAAGAAGGGATCAGGAACACCAATCTGACCGAGAGGTTGATAGGTTGCATCTTGAGTAAAGCCGGCGGTGAGACGAACTGGATTGCCCATTTTATTTGTCCTGATGATAACGCCATTATGGAAAGGCGTCCCCTACTCATAGAAGGAGTGGGGACGTTATACACCGCGTAACAATTTGTTACCTCACTTACTTCTTTTTACCTCTCTTATGTCCGTGATAGTTTTTCTGCCCAGGAGCGGCTTGTGCAAGGCGTGCCATCTTACCAATAACTCCACCAGGAACACCTTGTGCCTTCATCTGGGCAGCACGGCCACCATGCCCTAACTTATTACTCTTTCCTTTATAGGAACCGGACTTCTTAATAGTGGCCATACATTACTCCTTACGACTCCTTAACTACAAACCAACGGGTGCTGGTGAGGAAGTCACTGAACATTGAGGTAGGATAATCCAAGGGAACAGATTTTAACAAAATATCTGGTTGTCCCTCAGGATATCCCTTATCCCAAACCTCAACAACTACTTTATATGTAGAAGTGTCGGCATTTTCAATACGAACATGTTTGGTCATAACCTATCTCCTATCAGGGACCATTGCTACCATAGATACCACGTGGATCGGTACAACCGAGCGAGAACCTCATGTAACTAGCTGCCTTAGCATTCTTCGTATCGAAGTCATTATCCTGAGCGAACTCAGGTTTGGCCCTCCAAAAAAACCTCATACCATTCGGTACATTAGTACGGACAAACCATGCACTCGGCTGAGTAAAGTAATGATTCAACTTCACACCCTTCGGGAATGCTCCGGTAGCCTTCAACACATTAATGTTGTTGTTTGCCGTATCACTCTGAAGGACACTCTTGAGGATTCGCTCCGCATTATAATGTTCCTGCGGTGCAATATGCAACGACTGCCCCATCGCCGCAACCCTCAAACCCTTATCCGAGGTCATCTGCATGATCTGAATGCCCATGTCCTCAAGGGCCGCCTCACTCAAATCGGCACCGGGAGTCAAGGCATTACTGAAGGTACCTCCACTCACTTGCACATGTGCCGCACTAATCAACGGCTGTCCATCAGGCATTGCGAAGAAGGAACTATTAAATGCATTATTGTAAAGGAAAGCAGAGACATTTTCCACCGTCTGATTCATTGAAAATGCATTCGCCTTTGCACGCCGAGTTGCAACCTCCTTATACAAATTATCCTGAATCTCCTCATGAGTTACAATGAAACCGAGACCATACGCAATATGCGTGTAACGAGTTACATAGCCTTGCTCCTCACCATCATACTCGACTGGTGCACCCTGCCCTTTAACAGTTGCAAGGCCAAACCCAGTGACCTGCACATCCTCCTCATAGGCCTTCTTTGAGGTCTCACACTCATAGAGGTCCGTATATTCCACCGGATGTTCATTATACATCTGACCCCATACGGTATGAACACCAGGCCAAAGTAGTTTCGGGTGGGTACCAGTATTAATTACGCCTGCCATAGGTTATCTCCTTAGACGCCAGCCGTTGCGGCGGCAAGTTCGTGTACGTTGATCTTGACAAGCCACTTGGCATTACCGCCGAAGGAATTATCAGAACTACGATCCAACCCAAGCAGGCGAACTTGCAGGGTACTAGTGGTTGCGGGTGCATTATCCGTGGTGCTACACAACTGCCAACCAGAGGAGAAGCCATTATTCGTTCCGAGGAACAAATTCTGGTTAAATCCAATGGCAGCGGCGGTCATCTGCGTACCATTGGTATGTTCCTGAACCTTGAAAATAAGGTCGGGAGAGTCGGCAACGATAGCATACCAATCAGTTGCCTGAGCGGCCGCCGGACGTGTGGTACTATTCAAGTTGAGGGGATTTGCAATCAACCCCTCTGCGGTGCCAAGACCCATGATAACGCCACGGATGGCACCGGTTGCTGCTGCGAGAGTAATACCAGGAACACCATTTGCATCACCACTGCCACTACTAACAACAGGATCACCAATGGCATAGCCATGAGTGTCCGCAGCTGCGATCTGATAGATGTTACCCTGGCCGTTATATGGCGCCCCAGTTAGATGTTTAACGGGGGACAGACCATTAGGGCGATTTACATTTGCCATAGGGGTTTCCCATTATGATTTTCGAGTGAATAGGCTATTTTTACCAGTACGTTTATCAATGTATCGTCTCTTCCTGTCCTCGCCTGACTCACCTGAACTATCACTACCTATGGTACCGCCTTGCAATGTATTCGCTAATTCATCTGATTGTTTACCCAACAAAGATTGAGCATACTCAAAGATTTCATTGGGGCATTCCATCAGGTACATGCGTGTGGGACCTTCCCCACTTCCAATAGAGATACGGGTTCCCATATCACTATTACCTGTTTTTGAACTATCACCTGCAATGTCGAAATTATTAACGTCAACATCATCGGGGTCTACATATCTATAACCTGCCTGGACTGCCTGACTGAGCCGTGCTGGAACTCCCCGAAACCAATGCCGATGCCAGCCAGGTTTCTCCGGTACTTCCAAACGTAGAGTACCTCCCGTCATTGGCTTATATCCCTTTGGAAGGGATAACGGTGGATTGGAAGGGGACTGTTTCTCTTTCTGCACGGCCATAATTAACCCTCACTCTCTTTGTATTTATTATAGAAATGGTTTTCCCATTCCTTAACGGTCTTAAACATCTTTCCAGGACCTACGAAGGTATCATTATCCTCATGACAGACATCACGTGCCTCCTTCGATAGAGTGGAGAAACCTCCATTATCCCTACCTGACCTATTCGTACCTCCCTCAACCTTACTAACCGTGCGAACACCCTTCCCTTCCCTCTCCTCAAGAATCTTGAGGCATTTATCCATGAAGGCACGACCAGTTGACTTCTCCCCATCATCACGAAGATCGGCACCAATATTTACAAGTGCGCGAGTACGTTTACGATTGACGACATCACCTTCATCACCAAACCAATCATTTTCCTCATTCCAGGCAATAAATTCAGGATCAAGGCCACTTACTTTTGCCTCCTCCTTCTTCTCCGCTGCCTCCTGCTTACTCTCCTTGACGGCATTCTTGAGTTCATCCAATTTATCAAGGACGTCAAGTTCGGTATCTACATCCCCTACTTCCTTGGCTGCCTTCAACTGCGCCCTCAACTCGGTGCGGGCCTCCTCAACTTTCAGTTGCGTACTCTCCGTATAGGATTTCTGCAATGCTTTGATGGCGATCTGGGAGGATTCTACAGCCTTCTTTAGACTAGCAACCTCTCCGTCCCTTGTCAATAGTTCAGCTTTCAATTTCTTGACAGTTGCCTGCACGATCGGGAGGATGTGTTCCCCTCTCTCCACGAACTCACCTGCATCCCTCCAATTCTTTATATCACCTCGGTACTCTTCTTTCGGTACCCAACCCATCTCCTTCGCCTGCTCAACAATCTTGTCGTTGGCACCTTCATCAACACCTTCATTCTCTACTGTGTCATTCATAAACCTTACTCCTCAATACCTGCAAAAATGTCCCGGTCATTTACAAACCGATACTGTTCTTTATCCTTCACACCTGTAGCCATGTAACCGGCATAGGCACTAATCAATACATGCTCTCCTTTCACTGCACGAGGGGTTGATTCCTCCTTCCAACACTCCGGACCAATTGCAATAACAATGGCACGTTGCTCAACCGTCTGCATGTTCGCCTTTACACTGTCGGGGATAATAATTGACCCCTGTGCAATTGTTGGCTCGTAGGGTTTGACTAGCACGGCACGACCCTTCGGATTCAATCCACTATTATTCATTCCCTTCCCTCCAATTCAACATAATCAATTGCCAGTAAATCTCGAAGGGCATTACAATATCCAGTAGCTCCTGCATTCTTAACCAACATTTCCGTGGTAAAGGCAGCACTCATACTTCCCTCAGCCCATTGCTCCATCAACACTTGCCGACGTTCCTTGGCCCATACCATCAACATTTCCGTTACTGGATGGTCCACCCAACTGAGGAATAATTCCTTGTCCGCCTGTTGCATCTTGCCCTGTACCGTTGTCATTTCCGCCTACCTCTTTCTGCTGTTGTGATATGGAATCATTTACCATCTTTAAAGCATCAATCTGTGCCGTGAATGCAGCAATGTTACTAGCTGCGCCTACCCCTCCTGCCTGCTCCTGTGCCAATGCTGCCTGTGCATAGAGGGAGATTATTTTTGCCTCATTCAAACGTCTCTGCTCAAACAAGGAACTCATATATTGCAACTTCTTCCATTGCAGGTTTGCCATTGCTACCTGCACCTTCAATTGTTCAATCTGTACCTTTTCAGTTAAGGGTGGTGGTAACTTTCGTTTCATACCAAGGTAGACCTTATCTATGTTAGGTATCTTAGCTGCCTTCAATATGTACTTATTCACTTCATCAGGATCATACAGAAGGTTACCGCGAGCGATGGATTCAAGGAATTGTGCCTGTTTAAATCGTGCCTGATCACTCATTACATTGGGATCAGCAACCGGCACAACAGAGCTACTATCCCCAAGGTAGTCAAACTTACTAATGTAGGTATCACTACCTGCAAAGTATGTCTTACCGGCAGGAAGGTGAATTGCATTTAGTATGTATAGTTTTTTATACTCCTGTTTTAAGGAACGCCAGATACGTTTGAAAATTGCGGCGTATACCTTCTGCCCCTGCTCAATCATTGTCTGACTTGTTTGGGCAGGTGTATTCTGACCTGGATTCCCTCCCGTACTAATATCAACCGCTCCACTAATTTTCTCCGTATAATTAATGAGAAGGGAGAGAAGTTGATACATCACATTACTTGGTTCCCGCACAGGCAAGGGGATGACTGATTTACGCAAGTCATCCCCATTGCTATCAACTCTATTCCACTCGAAGGGGGAAAAGTTATACACACCTCCCCGGATTTTTGCGCCACGACCAAGAAATCCCCCCGCAGTATTACTGATTGTTCCTGAGTCGAACAATTGGTTGACGGCACTATTAACAGATTCATTTAATGGTCCCAGCAAAACACCGTACCCAATATCCATAATACTGCCATCAGCAGAGGGGATGAAGGGAATTTTCGTAAAATATTCATGTGCCTTGATGCGGATTATTTCCCCATCTTCGGTACGCTGAACATCCTGTTCACTGTTAGCACGGGCTACAATACGAAGCACACAATGGGTGGTACTCTCAATGGTTACGATATATGGTTCTGCGTAACCATCGCCGTCAAGATCAAGTGTACGGTGTTGTTCAAGAGCGAGGAAAGGGGTGCGTGTATCAGGTTGTGGTTGATCCATGCCCGATCTATTATCTACTTCTACATCCTCCGCACTCTGCTGCACCTGTGGAGCAACTTCGGTGTACCATTCCTCTTCCCTTACATCCCTATAAGTGTCGGTCAATATACGACTATGTATCTTGTTGCGAGAAAGGGGAATGAGGTGAGTCTTTGTATAATCCTCAACATTCTTTGCCCAGTAATTAATTACTAAATCTCGTGCCAATACCAGGTCACTTTCATTGCGTCCAAACTCCCCACTGAAGTAGGTCTTTTTCCACGCCGTACCGACGATTGGTACATTCAACAAGGCACGATCTGTCTGCTCCTCCCAATCTTCATCCTCCTCCAGAAGTTGCCAACTCATGTGTGTTGATACGCGTTCGGCGCGCTCCATCTTTTTCCCGTCTGGATCGGGACCTATCACACGAGCCTGTACCACATCAATACCATCTACGATATCGGGATAGGCACGGCTATGGAATTGCAATGCAGCAATCGTAATAAGAGGAAAGGCGATGTTACTGCAACCTGCCCAAGGGAAACTTTTATCCTTCTGAATCTGCATGGCAAGGTCCATGCCAGCAGAGTTACGCTCCAACCAGTGTATGCGTGATTGAACATCTGTCTGATAATCCTCCCACACTAGGTCGCCAATCTTTTGCAGATCAGTATCTGTAAATTTATGACAGAGGTTAGGAGAATCAATTGTCTCCTTGTCAAAGGTTAATTTATTATCAAGATCAAGCATCTGTATGTCCTATCATTATAATCAAGATCGTAACAATTTGTTACGTGTTTTAATATCCAGTATGCCTGTTACGACCAATCGCATTTTCTCTATAATATTGATTTTCTTCTGCCTCGAGGTCGTCCTCTTCCTCGAAATCTTCCTCCTCCAATTGCCCTATCATATCTAGGCCAATACAGAGAGTGGCATCACTATCAAACTGATCGTCCAATTTTGCCTGTTTCCCCCCCGTAAACTTCAACAACTCTTCCTTATGCCCAGGATACCATGACCCCTTAGTATCGAATCTCATCATGCCAGACTTCATTCTCTTCTGGAAGGAACGACCCCTCGTTGCTTTATCCTTCACAGGATTTAATACCTCAAAGTTGAGGTAGATATCACGGTCCTGCATTTCATTACGAATCATGGGGTATACGGATTTCCAAATTACTCCTCCTTCAACGAAGAATAATTCTGGTTTCCATCTCTCCTGAATGGTGAACATTTCCTCCATCCATTCAACTGAATCCCATCTATTTACACGAACATCTGTTACATGAGTAAGATTATTTATATCTTTCCCACCAATAGTAAAAGAGGTACGATTTGCTAGGTCAGCTTTGGAAACAGCAAAATCACAACCAACATAATACTTCTTTTCTTGTGCAAAGTCATCCTCATTCATGGGAATGAATTGTTCTTCCTTAAGGTAGGCGTCTGCCATGTCTTGAGGATCATTAAGGAACTCTTGTGCGTAACCGCCTGGGTCTCCGTCCTCCTCAAACTCCTCCTGTTTATCCCTCAACTGTTGTGCGGTCCATCTTTCTGGCCACAGTATATTAGAGAAGTCATCGTAGGATTGATGTGCCTTATAGAAAAGGAAATGCCATTTTTTATTCTTCAACAGGCGAGATAGAAGGGAATCTTCGTGAAGGATTGTTCCATGAACTCTTATCTTTCCTGTTTTGGAGAGCGCCTGTTTACAGGCCCGAAAGAACCATCTACGAAATTTCTCCCTTCGATCCTTACTCTCGACCTGCTCATCATCCTCCATATCATCGCAGACGATAAGATTTGGTCTTTTTCCATTCCACAAGGCACCGCGAATTTTCTGTTCCGAACCTCTCGCATTAATTCGGAACCTATGACCGTCATCACATACAACAATAATTTCTGTCTTGGCGTCACTCTCAAACCCTACAATACCAAACTCTTCCCTAAGGTCTATATTATTATGCAACTCCTCGCTAATGTTACTGAGTTGTTCACTTGCCTTCGGCTCTGTACTACCTATCAATATAACATAATCAGAGGTACGAAAACATACCTCCGCCATTATGTAATCAAATGTCAGACCTGTTGACTTGGCATGGTCACGAGGGGCAATACAACCACAACTATCATAATCACTTGTATATAAGGCCCATGCCTCCCTATGAAAGGGGGGTGTAGGCATGGCATTATCATATCGGGGAGAGAGGAAGGTACCTGCAAAAGCTTCCACAAGTTGTGAGGTAAGTTTTACTGCCATAGATTTCCATGAACCTCAAACTGTAACCTACTTCCGCTATTCATACCAATACGCCAAAGGGATGGATTCGGTATGTAATTGCTAACACTTGTAAGAAGAACATACTCCGTACCATAACGATCTCTCTGCTGCCGATAACAGAGATTGTTGTTATTGAGGTAAGCGAGGATAACATCATTTGATCCTACCCTTGTTGGAATTGACCTTTTATCATCCATAGTTACACAGGGAAAGGTGACAGTAGAGGACATAGTAACAAAGGCAAATGAATGCGATGTTGGATCATACCAATAATAACCTGCACCATTTACATCAACATAGGATATAATTGGAAACATATTTTGATCAAATGCTAAACGTCCCCAGGTTACGTTTGTCCTACTGAAGAGGTAAATAGGAGCAATCGTACTTGTACTAATGTAAAAATCTCCTTGCAATCCATTTGGTCTAATTTCAAGATACCAATTCTGTGCTTGAAGGCCCTGTGAGGGATTTTGTAAACCAATACC
>Ga0134125_10000680_pt1 | contig 44625 bp, 59 predicted proteins | sample KB31751_FD_96464 | JGI IMG/M metagenome (GOLD analysis project Ga0134125, IMG submission 96464) | Terrestrial soil microbial communities with excess Nitrogen fertilizer from Kellogg Biological Station, Michigan, USA - KB3-175-1 | ecosystem: Environmental > Terrestrial > Soil > Unclassified ...
ATCTGTTTCAAAGCCAATTCAACATTATCAAAATACATTAATAAGATAGTTTCTATTTCATTATGACATTGTTCTGCACATTCTTCAATTGTTTTATTTCCTCTAATTGAATTACATTTATTATGCGCTAAACGTAAATTACATAAATCTCTGGTACCACCAAAACTTTTTGGTACAATATGATCTATAGTAGAACGTAGAATGTGAAATAATTCTGGAATTTGTTTAACTTTAACTCCTGGAAATAATACAGGAAATCCACAAAGATGACAATTAGGATTTTGACTCAATAAAATTTTTCGTTTAAAATTACCATTTGCCATATTTTTTTAATTTTGTAATAAATTAAACAGTCCTCTCTACATTTTTAGAATATCAAAAACGGTACCACTTGTCAAGAACTAAATAGCTCGATGCCTATATTTGTTGGTTTAGACCTTTCCTATGTGAGTCCTGGACTTTGTCTGTTTGATAGCAAACATAAGCAATTTGATTGGAAACATTGTAATTTTTACTCATATGGTACATATTCTCTACCATCATTCAAAAATTTCAATTTCATCCAAAGTACTGATGATTGGATAAACGATATTGACCGCTATAAACGCATTGTAGACTGGATAAATGATTGTTTACCTCTCCATAATAATATTATCGTTACCATGGAGGGTTATTCCATGGGTTCAAAGGGTAAAGTATTCGCAATAGCTGAATGTGGTGGTTTGGTAAAGTATAATTTCTATACACGTAATATAAAATACAATCTTGTTTCACCAAATAATGTAAAAAAATTTGCAACTGGTATTGGTAAAGGTAATAAAGAACCTATGTTTGAAGCTTGGTTAAAAGAAACATCCTTTGATTTGAAAGATTACATTCAACCCAAAAGAAAACTTGGCTCACCAACAACCGATATCATAGATTCATACTGGTTATGTAAAATGGGTTATATTAACGTAATGAACCAGTAATATATAAATAGTATTCCTTTTCACAATTTTCTGAACATAACATGGTTCTACCATTATAACAATAACATCCACAATTCATACACCTACCAGTAGGCCTATTTTCTTCCGGTATTTCATAGTATGTTTCAATACATGTAAATCCATAATATAATGTATTGTATTGTGATGCTGTTGGATCTATGATTTTATTTTTTTGGGGTCCGCAACCACCAATGAGCACGTACCAAACCACTTTTTAACAATACTTCACCAGCACATCGGATTAATTCTGGAAATACTTGTTGCATTTCTAAAGTCCATTCAGCACAATTTCCTGATGGATCTTCATCCCGTAATTTGTTTTCAATCCAATTTAGGTATCTCGGATTCATTTTCTTCTATTGGTTCAAAAGTATCAGTCTTTAAAAAGGCCAAAAAATTTTTGTCATAATCCGTAAAGTCATCATTTTTTACAGATTTCGATTCTTGAGATATTGGTCCTTCAAAAAAACCTTCATCTTCACTGAATATATCATCTTCCATATTATTCCTCAATTGTTAACTTATGAACAAATTTCCACTTAACTTCAAAATGTTCTTCTAAATTTGTATCCTTCAATACATTTAGAATTTCTTGACCAATTACCTTTCTACCATCTGTTAAGTGTGGATTATCACAAGCAATTTCCATTTCCAAAACAGGTTTGTGTTTTTGGATGCTAATTCCGTTCACACATGTTAGATTATGAACGGAATTAGCTAATGTTTGTACCAGATGGTCAAGGTTTTTCATAATAAATTTCACCAAAACTAGTTATTTCAGCAAATGTTGAAAAAAACGGGTGGGTGCCCGTTTTAATGAGCACCCTTTGCAGCAACCTTCTTCTTTACAACAGGCTTTTTACCAGTAGACTTTGCAGTGGTCTTTCCCTTTGCCTTTGAAACTACCTTTTTCTTGTTAACAGGCTTCTTTGTTTCTTGCGCGGTCGGTTCCGAAACAGGTGTTTCTGCTTGCATTTCTCCTGCAGGTGTTGCCACAACAGGTTCCTGCGTTTCAGTTGATGTTGCGACCATTTCGGTGGTTTCCATCTTCTTGGACTTACGAGTTTTCTTCGGTTTTTGTTCGGCTTCCGGAACATCTTCATCCATTACCGTAACTTCTTTCGAAATATCGTAAAAACCACGGAGGGGTTTACCATCTTCACCAACAGCCTTAAACTTCAGATTCTTGGTGATAAATTGTGGAGTGGAATTCAGGTTGTACTTCTCATGTTGAAATTCCTGAAGTTCCTTTCGTCCAACAATCGTCTTAGGAGCAAAAAACTCGCGGGCATCCATCAAAACTTGATTCTGCCGCTTTGAAACTGTCAATGTATCAATCATTTTCTTTCAATCTATCCTTTTCACTTTTTTAAAATTTGTTCTGTAGAACTTTTCTTGTCTACGTTTCTAATCTTAACGCGGTTGGTCTCCATTGTCAACAAATTTTTTGGATATTTTCCAATTTTTTTTATTAGAATGGTCACAAAAGATTTTTCTTGCATTTTTGGATCCCTACCATATAATAATGATATGAAAAGAGCATACCTAAAACAAGTTTTAAAAACAATAGCAGAAGGTGGAAGAGTCGAATTTGCTTGGAACACAATGACCGCAACATTATATAACAGTCAAAATGAAGCTTGGAGAATAGATGGAAGATGCTACCATGCTTTTGTATACAATCCAACAAATCTTGAAAATGTGAAACGATTGGAAACTGGTTCAACTGATGAAAAAAATTTGGTAATTATTTGGAAAAAGTCTTGACAAATGGTACCGAATTTGATATCTTTAAAGCATAAAGCATTATCCGAATCTATTTGTGAGATAAAAAACAATGGTACAACGAGGCCCAATACAAACAAATTATGAAGTAGATGATGAAATTGTACTCATTCATCCCTATTATGGATTTCGTTTCGGATTCATCAACGAAGTAATAACACCCGGAAAACTGTATTGTATTACTCTTTACGGTTATCATAATCCAAATGTGGATTTTAGTATTACAGAATTCATGAAAGGTACCATTCCCAGTTTCAGATCCAAAATTATTTCGGATTGATAAAATTTCAATCACTTTAAAACAAGAAGATTAAGTAATTTTTACAACATTCTCGGTATATTCTGGGTCTTATCAACATAAGATCCAGGATTACCTTTTTTTATTTTACCTAACACTTCCCTTCGGAATGCTGAATCTGCTTTATGGATTCCTAAACGAACAGGATCTCCTATATTGACAGCAGAAACATACTGTTCTATATTGTAAGTATTACAGTTAGGGCAAGGATCTTTAGTAGGTAAGGAATGGTCCGTAATAGGTAAACGTTTTTCAAATTCAGTATTACATTGTTGGCATCGATATTGATAAAATGGCATTTCAATGAGTATTTAAAGGCAAAAAATTTAGGCAGCATCTTTTCTTATCAAATGCTGCCTTTCGGAGGTTATCAGAATCTTTTAAATTAATCAAATTATTGGGTATCCATGACAAGTGTTTGTCCTTCAAAATCGGAAATATCAGTAGCTTCTGATTCATCAATATAAAATATCTTTTTAATTGAAAGAAATCCACTTTCAATTCCAACTCTAGCTGTCATGGCTAATTCAGTTTGACTAAGGGTCTTTAAATGATTTAAAAGATCCTGATAAGTGAGGGGCATAATAAAATTTATATCCTTTATACTAAAGTAATGAATCAAAAGTTTCAAAAAGTTTACTTAACGAATGAAAAAGTATTTCTTGAAACTGTTAAATCTACTGTACAACAAATGAAAACATCAAGTCAAGTATTTTTTACATTATTTTCAATCAACAGTTTAAAATTTTTTCACAATCATTAGTTTTAAAACTATGGAGTACAAGAGTACTGAATTGGAATAATTTTTCGTACAATTGACATTTTTTATAATTTGATTTAATCTTAAAGTGTTGAAGCAAACAAAAATCAGGGGAAAGGATAGTAAAAACCAAATAGAAATATAAAACCAATTTAAAAGGAAAATTTTTAATTATGATTAACCAAGTTATGGAAAATGATAAGCGATTATTTGGACTTCGGAAATTTTATTCAAAGAATGAATCAGCCCAAAAAGTACTGAATTTCTTTGCATCGGGTGATTTTCCAAAAGTACAAACTGCTGAAGGTGGTATTACAGTAGATAGAATCGTATCAACTTTGAATTTAACCAGGAATGAAATTCTCTCAGTTTTTAAACATTTAGAATCAATGAGGTTTGGTAATCTCATGATTGGTCGGAGAGGATTTCCATCCAGGTTTATTTCCTTTGTGGATTTAGCATCATTGGGAAATGCAGCATTAGAAAAAACAAATATCATTTCACCGATTAATAGAATGGAAACTAATGTTCATACGGATGCAAGGGAACCAGTCATTATTCAAATTGTGTTACCAGAAAGTTTGAGCAATATGGTAAAACAAGTAAGAAAAAGTTAAAAATAACACCATGTAAGTGTTTACAAACAGAAAGGTAAGACTTCTGGTGGATCTTATTCCACCAGAGGTAAACCTTTAATCTCATAGTATTTTTTAACGTGATCCTGTAATTTTTGCACTTTTTGCCGATCAATTTGTTCAATAAATGGTTTAGTTGATAAATCATCACCAACTATAAGAGTTACAATTTGTTTAGCCTTATATTTTGTCATTTCATATAATGCTAAAGAATAGAATATTTCTTGAAGAAAATAGTGTTCAATCCATTTTTTCTTTTTTAATTTATTCGATCCTTTGAAATCAATAATAGATAATACACCATTCCATTCTGCTACTAAATCTACCCTACCAGCTACTTTTACAATATCACTATATAAAATGGTTTCTTGAAGTAAGATATTATCAATATTTTTATTCAATAATAATCTGATTTGGTTAAATCTAACCTGATTCCTTGATGAATATTCCTTAATAAAAGACCGATCTTCATTCTTTAAATATCGTTCAATCATTTCATGAATATTATTACCACGATCTTTGGCATCATTGGATATTTTATCGGCTTCCTTTTCACCAATTCTTTTTCTCCATAATTCTATTTTTTTCTTTCCTATTAAAGATAATACTGTGGTAATTGAATAATAACCATGAGGGCGGTTTTTTATAAAATAAATTCTACCATCACCTTCCTTGGTATGGTAGGATTCAGGTTTATATACTGACGAAATATCAATATGATTAAATACTTTATTTCTAATTAACATTTTTCATAGACTTCATGAAATTGGTCATTTGTTAATACTTGAACATTTCCTGTCCAATATATTACTAACCAATGAGAATATGGTAAGTCAATAGGATCACAAAATCCGCCATTAATCTTTGGTATTACAAATATTCCAGATTCTCCTGGTTTATCACAAAACCAAAATGGTTTTTCTTTTGAATTTCTAATATCTTTATGTAACTTCCTGGTAAAACGAATTGCTTCAACAATTGGTGGATTTTTAACCTTATATTTTTTATAAACCATGAGGTGTTGACTCTCTATAACCAGAATTTGTAATTTCAATCATTTCACAGTATCTTAAACCATATATATGATTTGTTCCTCCATAAGAAACAGCACTTTGCAATCCATCTTTTATTGTATCTAAAATATTGCTTACTGGTCCTTTCACATCTACGAAACTTGATACACCTTCAATATTTGTCATTTCATTTTTTTGTACATAACTTGCTGAACCATAATACAATTTTTTACCCTTTACTGCCTCACCTGGTGTTTCATCACATCCAGCAAACATTGCACCACACATTACCATACTTGCACCAGCAGCAAAACATTTTGCCATATCACCAGTATTTTTAATTCCACCATCTGCGATAAACTTTAAATCATGACATGAATTAAACCATAAAAGGGATTGTAAAGTAGGAATTCCAAAACCTGTAACGATTCTAGTAGAACAATGAGAACCTCCTCCAATACCTACTTTAAAAACAATATTATCGTGCCAATATTCTTTACATTGAGTTTTCAATCCAAATGCGGCATATGGATCAGCATAATTACCAACAATCAATGGAAAATTTGGATATACCTTTAAAAAATTCAAAACAAATTCATGAGTTTGGATTGAATCTGCATGAGCAATATCCAAACAAATAATATCTGCTCCAGATTCAATTAATTTACAAGCATTTTCAAAATTTAAACCAACAGAAACAATTTTGGGTTTAAGTATATAATTTTTACAAAAATCAATTTGTTTTTCAAATGGTATAAATCTGTTTAATACGCCTACTCCTCCATTACTATACATTTCTAATGCCATTTCAATATCAGTAATAGATTCCATATTAGCCGACATTACTGGAAGATCAATATCAAATCCAAGAAAATTAACTTTTAAATCTGCTTCGGATCTTGATTTTAAAATTGATGTTTTTGGTAATAATAAAACATCATCGAATGATACAGCCTTATTTAGTTTCATTTTTCGCTCTAAAATCTTTTAATACCTTTTCTACTTCTTTATTATGATAATGATCGTATTTTATCTTTAAAATTTCTGTGGTATAATTTTCCATTCCAGCTACAGCAATATGTTTCCATACTGACTCTAGAAAAGGTATACTTATTTCCACTTGTGGTGGAATGTAGGGAAATTTTACCACACTTTCGCATAATGGAATACCATTTACCTTATGAAGAATGGTTACTTTACAATTTTTAATAATTTGTTTTTTGTGAAGGTTTTGAATAGTAATTTCAGAATATAAATTTACTGTTAATCCATTTTCTGAAAATGTAATTTGGTGATTTTTGGTATATTTGATAATAGAAAGTTTTACATCTATTATAAGGAAAATAATCTCAAGAATATATAAAGTCAAATAACCAACAATAATACCTGTACCAAGGTTAAACAAAAAATATAACATAATCAATTCTTAATGAAAATCACTATTATTTTTATCTAGATAATAGGAATCACTTATATATTTTAGAACTTTTCTTCCAGCAATGGACTGTGTTTCATATGCAGGTTTAATTATCACACCTTCTTTAATTTTTTGTTCGGAACATAAAGTAGAAGGATGTGTATTTGCAAGTCTATGAATTAAATTTGCCTCATAAGGACCTTCGTATAATACCGGAACTTTTGGTAATCCCCAATATTCAACAATATCTTGAAAGTGGTTAGTATTTAAATATGTATTATAATCTTTGCCAACTTCTTGAATATCAAACAAAGCTAATTTTCGTTCACCTTTTACACATCCATAATTATAATTTTTTTGAATACCATCACCATAAACTTCTCCATAAACTACATATCCTTCTGGAATACGTTTTTCTAAATCATATTTTTTTACCATTTCTAAGTAAATGTTATCATCATAATAACCTTTATATTTCTTTTTGTATTGTAATTGTACCCGTCGGGACCCATAAACAAATTCATATGGTTTAGTAATTTTTAAGAAATATTTTACCTTATCCCAAAATGTTCGTGGTACAAAGGGAACCCAACCCGCTCGGAAATTGCATCCATGGATTTTTTCTGTAACAAAAACAATTTCACCTTGTTCAAAGAGATTCTTATACCATTTAAAATGTTGAATGTCGGTATATTCTTTAAAATATGGATTCTTATTTTTCTTTGATACCTGATTACCACTTGTGTTAGATTGGAACTTTGGTTCAGGTGGTTCATATTTCCGAATATCTAATTTTTCTGCAAAACTATCTCCAACTTTATATTCATAAATACCAATTTGTTCTGGAGTAACAAGCATTCCTTGGGATAATTGACCACGAATTTTAATTGATCGTACCCTATGTTTATGTAGAGTAATTTTTGAACCTGGTGGAAATAAAATGTTTTCTACATCATCAGGCAAAACAGAATCAACAGGAATATATAATGCTAAATTACCAACTTGAAATTGTCCTTTTCCTACAACACAAGTCCATCCTTCAATAAGAGCAAATTCTAATCTATCTGCATTCGAATGTGGTAAAATTTCTTTAATTTCAAAAATTTCTACTTTTTGTAAATCACCTTTTGGTTCCTCTTTAGGAACATTTGGTGTAATAGATGCTTTTTTTCGAGCAAATGAAATCATATTTTTTAAATGTAACAGAAAATTATCTTTTGTCAAATTAATTTGTTACTATCTATTAAAAGAGATAATTTATGGAATGGTTAACATTAGAGGACGCTTTAAAAGAAGCAGAATCACTCACTATAACAGTTTTAATTGAATTAACAAAACCATCAGGAACAACTTGTCATTTTGTTGAAATCAATGGTATTGCCGAATTCAAATCATTAGTTGGTAATTTAGATAAATTGGTAAATTCTAAAAAGATTATCAAATATACTGTAACAAATATAAACGATTTACATGCCACTAGTTTGAATGACTTTTTACAGAAAGCAAGAAGGAAATAATTTTGCGATATCTTATTATTCCAGATATTCATGAAAAGATTGATAAAACATTAGATATTCTTGAACAAATACCAAAAAAATATGGCACCGACAAAACCATATTTCTTGGTGATATCTATGATATTTTAGCTCCTTATGATCCACTACGGACACGATTGGCAGCCAGATTACATAAAAGATTAATCAATGAATGTATTGTACTTTGGGGAAATCATGACATTCAATATTTTTATGAAGACGTAAAAGGAATCCATTCATCTGGTTATCATCCAAGAAGAACAGATATTATTTTTGATGAATTTGGTATGGACAAAATCACTGATTATATGAATAAAATCAAATTTTTTGAAATGTTACATAATGATAATCCAGAAAAAAGGTTTTTAATTTCACATGCTGGTGTTCATAGTTCTTTCTTAAATGATTATAGTCCGTTATGGTCTCAATTACATAACCAAAGTATGTTTGCTTTAATGGCTTTAAAAAGAGGTGAAATGCACCAATTTATTGGTGCTGGATTAAGTGTAGGTGGTAAACAACCATATGGTGGAATTATTTGGTTACGTGATTGGGAAATGGATTATATCGGTATCAATCAAATAGTAGGGCATACTGAAAATGATAACGTAAGAAAATATCCAAATCAAATTGGTAATCAAAAATTTATTAACTATTGTATTGACACAAATTTACATCATCTTGCTATACTAGATGATGAAGGTAATATAGAAATTATAGACATTTAGCATATGGAACAAACTGTATACATAACACATGGCCTGCCGGGATCTGGAAAATCAACTTGGGCAAAAAATCTTGTTTTACCATCAGAAGGTAAAATTGTCCGAGTCAATAATGATGATGTCCGGGAAGAATTGAATATCAACCAAAAAAATTGGGATTATAAAAAAGAAAAGATTGTAAAAGCACATTTCTATGATCTCTTATCCAGAAATTTGGCACTTGGTAATAATGTTGTTTGTGATAACACTTATTTGAATCCAAAAACATTAAATCATTTACAAAATTGGTTAGAAGAATTTTATCCAAATGTAAAACAAGAATTTGTAGATTTTACTCATGTACATCCAAATGAATGTATTGACCGAGATAAACAAAGAGCAAAAAATGGGGAACGGTCGTGCGGTTGGGAAGTTATTTGGAAAATGTATTGTGAGTTTCTATTACCAAAACAAAATTTGGTAACATATGACAGTACCAAAGATAATACCATAATTTGCGATTTAGATGGTACATTATGTAATCTAAATGGTAGAAATCCTTACGATGCATCCACCTGTCAACATGATTTACCGAATTATGCTATTTTGGATCTTTTGTGCCGATATAAATTACCTATTTGTTTTGTTTCTGGTAGGTGTGATAAATTTAGAAATAATACCCTAGAATTTCTAAAAACTCATGGATCACCGTTGAAATTCCATCTCTTCATGAGAAAAGATGGTGATACAAGAAAAGATTGGATTATTAAAAAAGAAATTTTTGATAATGAGATTAAACCAAAATATAATGTCTTTTTTGCTATAGATGACAGAAATTCTATTATCCGTATGTGGAAGGTAGAAGGTATTCAAGTTTTCAGCGTAGGACATGGATATGAGTTTTAAAGATCCTGAATTATTCGGTAAGATTGTAAAATACAATTTATATGAATTTATTGATGCTTTATGGACAACATATCATACGCATGGATATGTTACAAAACAAGCAGCAATTGGTAACAATAAGAAAACTCCTACCATTCAAAAAGTAAGAGATATTCTTAAACAAAAATCCTTAACCTTAACCATTGAAGAATTGGATATTATTATTGATGATGTTTTCCAAACACTACAAAAACAATCTCCGTTAAATGATCGATTTTTGGGTTTTTATAACAAATTTAATATAAAAACACAAACCTTAACAGAAAACGATAGACGAAAAAATGTAATTGCTGATTTAGAAATACCAAAATTATGTCCTATTGCCTTTGCTCTTCCAAATCCACGAATTCTAAAAAAACCAAAACCAAAAGTATCAGATCCAGACAAAACTTATAAATTCTTTGGAAAATACATAGGTATTCAAGATAATGCTCATCATTTTATAGATCATAAAGCAAATCACTATATGTTTGTACATACCGAGGATTTGGTTATGCATATTGATTCATTTTATATTTTGGATATTATCAATGTAACAACAAACATACGGCATTCCAAGTATTATGGTATTATGGAAAATGTTAAACTTCATATATTTCAAATGTCATAAAACTTTCTTGACATTACATTTGGAACCTGATATTATAAGTCCAACATGAAAAGAACCAAAAAAGAAAAGAAAAGTAGAACACCAAAATTTAAGGATATTTCCGATGCGGTAGCATGGGGTCCAGAACCAAAATGGACTGGTGTTATATTTTATACTGATTCTGATTACCAAGATTACTTGGGATCTGCATTGAATTGGTATTCATACATGACGGATAGCGAAAAACAGAAAAAGTATGTTCTAGATTACGTTACCGCCAATCAAAATGAATTTCCAAATAAGTTTGTAAATGTGTTATCTAGGATACATGAACGTTGGTTCATATCCATTGGATCCATGGCTAGAATTGCCATGCTTGATGCTCCTATTACAGCCGAACAAAAAACAATGCTAATTAGTAGGATTCTTAACATTAAAAATAATGTAATGGAACCTACAGAAAATGTTATCAAGACAAAACCTTTAATTGTGGATCCAATCGTTTGTGGTTTGATTTCAACATTAGATCGACACATAGATGGTTTTATTGATGGCACCGTGAAAAGTTTGGATAAATTAGAAGTAAAGTCAATTATATTACAATCAAAAGTAAATCCTTCACAGTTAGCTAAAGTTGTTTCCAAATATCAAAATCTTATAAAAGAAATTAAGATATCTAACAGTTTTGAAGATTCGGACGAAATTTCAAATTTGGATCCAAATTTTCAAATTTTTGAGGCCTATTCTCACCTGACAATAGAAGAAGGAGAAGAAATAATTCGCTTTTTGAGCCGTGTTTCAGACTCCCTATCAATCGTTCCTAGGGCCTCCTATACTACGCAACGTAAGCCAAGGAAAAAGAAAGTGAAGGCGGCTGAACAACTGCTGAAAAAATTTGTATATAGGCAGTCAGACACAAAATTAAAAATTCAATCGGTATCTCCAACAAGTTTTCTGGGATCAAAAGGTCTTTTAGTCTATCACGTGGAAACCAGAAAAGCTTGTGTATTTTATGCCAAGGATGACAAAGGATTACAAGTTTCTGGATCATCAATTCGAAATTACGATGAAGACAAGAGTTATTGTAAGATTATTAGGAAACCAGAAAATGTTGTACCAAATCTCATGGTAGGAACTAAAACAGCAGCAGAACGGTTATTAGATGGATTGAATGTAACACCTCAATTTGCTCGGAGTAAAATCAACGAGGATACCTTGCTTTTACGAGTTTTCTGATATATAATTAAAGAAAACTCTATGCTTACATTTAAAAAACAAATCATTACAACAGAAATTGAAGAAGATATATTGGTGCTAGCTACTTGCGATGCTTGTGCCAAACTTTTAGAAATTAAAGATAATAATACTCCAGGAGTCCTTTATTTCAATATTGGAGGAGGATACGGAGATTATATTGATGGAAGTATTTGTGGTATTATTTGCACAGAATGCATTAATAAATTAAAACAATTATTTCCAAAAATGTTTGAACAATATAGTGATGGTGTTAATAACCGTGAATTTATTTATGGGAAATCACCAAATTCGGTGGCGACCGAATGATTCTCCTAGATTTTAATGGTACCATTTTATCAAGCCTCTCTGCTCAATTAGCACAAAATAAATCACTGCAAATTGAAGAAGACTTGGTCCGACATTTCATTTTAAATACACTTCGGTCATACAAACAAAAATTTGAAACCAAATATGGTAGGATTGTAATTTGTAATGATGGACGAAACTACTGGCGCAAAACTGTATTTCCAAATTACAAATCAACTAGAAAAAAGACTAGGGAAGATTCTGGATTAGATTGGAATAAAATTTTCCAATTTGCTAACAAAATTCGGGATGAAATAAAAACCAATTTACCATATCAAAATCTGTATATCGATCAAGCGGAAGCAGATGATATTATCGCCATTATAACGAAACATTATCACAGCCGCGAAAAAATTCTAATCATTTCTTCTGATAAAGATTTGACTCAATTACAAAAATATTCCTATGTGGAACAATATTCACCTATCCTGAAAAAAATGTACAAGGTGGAGGATCCATTTGTTTCTTTAAATTTGCATATTCTGATGGGTGATTCTGGTGATGCTGTTCCAAATTTTCTCAGTCCAGATGATACCTTTGTAAATGGTATCCGTTCAAAAAGTTTATCTAAGAAGAGTTTAGAACTTTGGTCCAAATTGAATCCAGAGGATTTTTGTACTCCTAAAATGCTTGTTGGATATCATCGAAACAAAGAATTAATTGATTTTGATTACATTCCAAAATCTATTGAAATGGAAATACTAAATCAATTTCGACAACCTTATTTTGATTCAAATAGTCAAATTTTTCCATATTTTGTTAAAAATAAACTCACAAACTTACTACAATCCATCAATCAATTTAAAGTAGAAAAATCGAAAGGCGCATTAGAATGTCACTTTTAGTTCCAGAAATTTTAACGGCAGTCCATACTGCTAAAGATAATAAACAAAGAAAAAAGATTCTGTTAGATCGGCAAAATAATACTCCAGCATTGCGTTTTATTCTTCGGTTAACATATTCTCCTTGGATCAATTTCAAAGTTCCATTTCCAAAAGATGTCAAAACAGATAATCGTCCAGCAGGTCTGACATTAACTAATCTAAATGGTGAATATAAAAGATTATTAGTATTCACTGATTTGGATTCGAGAAATGTTGAACCAAAAAAATTAACCAAATTGTTGAGTAGTTTTCTAAGTGGTTTATATGAAAAGGAAGTAAAATTATTGGAATTTGTATGGGCAAGAAATTTACCAATTAATGGATTGGATGCTGATTTTGTTCATGAAACATTTCCTGGTATTTTGGATGTAAATCATTATCAATATCCAAATGATGTAGAACAAAAAAAGGCAGTAGATGTAATTCCACAAGAAGAAAAGAAAGAACCTAAAAAGAAGGGTGCTGGACGACCTGCAGGAGCAAAAACAAAGAATCATACAAAACCACCAAGGAAACATGCACCAGATGGTAAGTTTCTTCCCAGATCGGCCGAATAAATAAATTATGTAAAAGGGTTGTATGTTTGATAAAATTATCGAGGTAATATTACAATTCCTCGATTTATTTTGTTTTTGGTTTATCAATGCTGATTATGAAGGATCTTTGGTATTAAGATTTGGTATATTCAATCGGATAGCCAAACGAGGATTTAATTGGAAATATCCATTTAATATTGAGAAGGTATTATCCACAAATATTGCAATTAGAACATTAAGAGTAGAACCACAATCCATAATGACTGTTGATGGTAAGGAAATTATCATATCAGCGGTCATTACGTATAAAGTAGAAGATATTAAATTATTCCTCATTGATGTAGAAGGTGATAAAGAAGTATTGGATGATTCCACATTCGGTATTATTTCTGAGTTTGTTCGCTCCAAAACATTAACGGAGTTAATTGAAATCAATATAGCCAATGAAATATCAAAGAAAACAAGAATTGTTGCAAAAAAATACGGGGTTAATGTAATTAGTGTCCAATTAAGAGATTTTACTAAATCTCGTTCAATTCGATTAATTATGGATCATAATATACCTAGTACAGTTGAAAATCATTATGTAATTTGATATAATCATGTTGATGGCAAGTCCCACATTACAAGCATTACAAATAAATCCTATCAATTTTTCCCAATTAGTATTTGAAAAAGCAAAAACAGATAAAATTTTGCATCACCAGGCAGTAATTGAAGTGGCAAATTCACTTGGAATGGATACAGAAACTACTGAAGGTATTCAAAATATTGTAAAAACACTTCTTACTCCTTTATTGGTAACTAAAATTCAAGAAGATGGAATTATGTTTCATATGATTAAACCAAATAATACCGAAAAAATTCAGGATGAATGGTTCTAAATGACAGGTCCAGAAGTTTATAACCTATGGACTGCAATGAAATTACACTTTACCACCGAGCAATACGATTATATCAAATATAATGGTAAAGTTAAACCAATCAAGGAACAACATTTTTTAGTTAATAAATGTAGATATTTTTGCCAAAAATTATCATCTGAACCAAAAGGACAATTAGAAAACTTAATGGTTTCTAATTTTGTATATAATGACAATTTAAAATGGATTGGTGATTTGGATGAAAATATTTTATTGGATTGGCAAAAAAAGATGGATGGTATTACTTATCAATTTAGACAAGAATGTAAAGAAATCAAAGAATATCTAGATGAAAATCATTTAAATTGGAACGATTTACATAAACCAAAAGAAAATACTTTTCCTCTAATTGTTCAAATGGTATTACAAAATGATATTAATTTAGAAACTTTTTTGATTTTTGATTCTTTCTTTCATTTTATAGGAAAATATGATAAAATATATTCTGATAATCCTATTTGGAAAGAATTTAAATTTAAAGCTTTAAAGTATGAGAAATTTTTACCGTGGTTGCATAATGGTAAAGCAAAAGAAGAAAAATATAAAATAGCAAAGGAGATTTTTTGTCCAAATTAAGTATTTCTCTTAATAAATCAGTTGTATATTCAACATCTATCAAAGATAATGATATTTTGGATTTAAATATTCAACCAGATGCACCTTACCAATTAAATTGGAAAGATCGTAGGCCAATTATAATGGTAAATTTGGCAACTATTGAATCATCATCACCAACTAATCCTAGAGGCTGGTTTAATGCCAAAACAGCCGATTATGTCAGTAATAAAGGTATTACCCAATTTCATACCGATCTTCTTAGTTCCGCGGATAAAACAATAGCCGAAATGACTCGAATTGGAGCGCAAGGCATGGTATTCTGGAATCCTGAAGGTTGCCAATGGGCTAATAGTTCATTTATTGGTGATCCTACGCTAACCGAAACTTTAGCTCCTGAAATGACTGGTGTTATTGATCAATTTTTTGCTAAATTTGTAAGTGCTGGATTTAAAGTTGGTTGTTGTTTACGACCAAATACCTTGAGTATTACTCGAAATTTATCTACTGGATTAATTACAGCCACTTCACAATCATTTTCTCCAGTACCAGATGAAGTATTACATAAAAAAGCAGCATATGCCATGGAAAGATGGGGATGTACAATTTTCTATTGTGATTCTACAGTACAAGAAAATTATCCTGGTTCCGGACCAACAAAAGTAAATCCATTACCATCTACAATATTTCAATCGGTTGCATCGTCTTTTCCAAATGCTTTATTCATTCCAGAAAATGAAGTAGATGGAGATTATCAGTTTACAGCACCATATAATCAATTAAATCAAGGTTGGATTGGAACTCCAACAAATATTCGCTCATTATATCCCAATTCATTTTCAGTCAATTATATTCCGGATGGTAATATTACAGCAAATTATGATGCATTAGTTTCTTCTGTGAAATCTGGTGATATCCTAATGTGCCGGGGTTGGTTTAGGGATGATCCTACAAACCAATTAGTAATTGACATTTATAAAGCGGCAACTGAATAAGTACCGCTTTATAAATCAAATAATAGATTAACTAAATAATATATGTGATGATTCTATAATATGTTTAATCAAATCAAGTAAATTAAAAAAAAAAGGAAAAAGTTAATCGTTATGTGCAAGTGGATCAAGTTAAATCCAAATGTCATTCGCAGATTTAAAGAAGAGCCGTCAGGCAGCAGCAGAGAAGTTAGCAGGTAGTTTTCAAAAACAATCTTATTCAGATCCAGCATATTGGGCTCCTACAGTAGATAAAAAACTCGGAACCGGTTTTGCAATTTTCCGTTTTTTACCAGCTAAAGAAGGTGAAGATATACCATATGTTGAACAACATTCACATTCTTATCAAGGTCCTGGTGGTTGGTACATTGAAAAATGTCCGACCGATTTAAAGAAAAATTGTCCCCAATGTGAAGGTAATTCAGTACTCTGGGAAACTGGTATTGAAGAAAATAAGGCGGTTGTCCGCAATCGTAAACGCAATAAACATTATCATTGTAATATTTTTATGATCAATGATAAGGGTAATCCAGAAAATAATGGTAAAGTTTTTAAGTATAAAATCGGACCAAGAATTTTAGAAAAGATTACTTCAGCAATTAAACCAGAATTTGATGATGTAGAATCTATTAATCCATTTGATCTTTGGGAAGGTGCTGATTTTACTCTAAAGATTAAGAAAAATGCACAAGGACAAAGAGATTATGGTGATTCGTCATTTGGTCCAAAGAAACCATTATTTGTATTAAAGAATGGTAAACCAGATGAAGAAAAAATGGAAACAGTGTATAACCAAGTTTATTCCTTAAAAGAAGTTGTATCTGAATCTAATTATAAGTCCTATGAAGACTTAGAAAAGAGAATGAATAAGGTACTTGGTCAATCATCTATATCTAATCGTGAAACCAAAGTGAATAAAAATAAAACAAAAGAACAACCTTCCATTAAATCAAAGAAAGTGGAAGATGATGATGAATTACCTCCATTTGATACCCATGAAACTTCAAATGGAAGTGAACCCGATGAATTTGAGGAATTTGCTAGTTTAGCAGCCGAAGATTAAAAAACAAAGATTTGGTAAAGCCTTGAAAGAATCAAGGCTTTACCAAATCCAATAATTTATTAATCTCTGTAATTAAAATTTCTAACCGTGTTAAGGTTTCAAATGTTTTTTGTAATTGAAACTTATTAATTTTTGTTTTTTGGTCGAGAGATATTATAAGTTCTTTCAATTGTTTGTTTTCTTCTTCTAAAGAAACACCATTCTCCGATGACATACAATATTATATCATGAAGATAGATTCAATTTCAATAAATCTTCTTTCAATTTCTGAACTCCAAATAAAGAGAATGAATAACAATCTGAAAATGGTAAAGATTCGTTATATACATATAATGAATCCGTACCTTCTAATGAATAAAAGACAAATTCCAAATCTGGGCAAAATGTTCTTAGTACACGTGAAAATTTATCCATAATAAAAGCATCACCTGATTTAACCACCGTCATTTGAAATAACATAGCAAACAAATTATATCACATGTTTAGTTGCGATAGTAACTGGATTGTGATGATTGTTGATGGGTAGAATCGTTTTGTCTTGAACGTAACCCAACTCCAATAGTATTGTTAGTAACATTTTGATTTGTAGTTTGTTGAACTACCGTATTACCAGATGGTTGAGAAATTTGGTTCCTTTTCAATGCAGAGTTTTCATCCAATTTACTCAATAAATTTTTAGCTTGCAAATTTTGTTGAGATTGTTCAAGAGAGTATAATGCTATTTGAGATTCCTTGGCAAATCGGGTTCTCTCATTGCTAGATTGGCGATATAATGATATTGCATGATTAAAGTTTCCCATTCTAAATGCAGCATATGCTTCACGTTCTTTTGATCCACCATAAAGATTACCAAGGGAATTATAAAATGATTGGATTAATTGAGCATCAGAGATGCCATTTAAATTCCCACCAAATTGATTTTTAATAGTTTCCACAATTTGGTTTGCATTTTTTCTTCCAGAAATAGCTAGTTCAAATACCGCGTCCTTTAATTGTTGTGATCGGTTTGTTAAATCCAAACCTTTTTGCTTTAAATCTTCCACAACTGGTTCATAAATTTTATCCTCTGCAAAAGCTTGTTGGAGATATATCATCCTTCGATTATTCGATAGACTTCTCCAAGCTGATTTAAAAGTCTCAGTCCCTTGTCTAGCACCATTCTTACCACCAGCGGCAATTAACTTATCATCAATCATTTTAGTTTCTGGATCGATATCCGAAAGAGAATGGATATAATCTAAAAATTTATCCATTGTTCCTTGTTTTGTTGAAAACTGATACAAACCATATGAATAACCACCTAAATCATCACCACCAGAATTAACTAATGAATCATTAATTGTTCCGGCATTACCATTTGCTTCATTCAATCTTGCCATCATTCCTAATTCCGGTAATGTATAATTTGTAGAATTGGCTAAAGATGCACCAGTAGATAATAGAGCACCGGAACCCATCATTGGTTTTGTTCTCAAAATATCCAATCTTCTTTTTTGTTCTACTTCTCTTTGTTGTTCGGATAAAACAGGTGTTGCTTTTATCACTCCAGCCATTTGTGATGGATCAAATTGACCACTAAAAAGATCCTTCCAATTACCATGAATTAGATCAGTAAATCCTCTCTTTAGATTTTCCCAAGGATGTAATAAATTATTTGCTGCTACTGCTCCATTATTAATTACTGATGATTCTAAACCTTTACGGGATGATTTACCATAACCCATTTTTTCATTGATAGTATCAGCATCTTTGAATATCTTATAACTAGCAACCGCTCCGGTACCTAATGCTAAACTAGCCAATCCACCAAGACCAAATAAAGCACTACCAAAAAACTTACCGGCGGCCCCGGCGATTCCACCAGATATGACTTTTTGAGTAACTCCTTCTGCAACACCAGTTTCTACAGCATGTGTTAAACCAGATGATGATTCTTGGGATTTTTTTGGTACCAAACTGTTAACACCTGAACCTGATCCTAATAAACCAGCTACCATTACAGGGGGTTTCGATTTTCTTATTAATCCTTCTTCTTGATTCTCCTCATTAATTCCTTCTGAAAGTTCATCCCTTTTGGTTAACTTATCAGATATTTTTTTTAAAGAACCATCCATCGAATGTAACAATTTTACTTGGTCTTCAAATAAATCTACAACATGTTCAGGTTTTAATTTTGGATTATCTCGTTGAATTGGATTGTTGTAAGAATTATTTGAACCTACTGGGATAATACTTCTATTACTAATTGGTGGTCTTTGTACTGGAATCGGTTCGGATCTTTGGACCCCGGTAGATTTTGGTTTCTTTAAAAATTTCTTTACTAATTCATCTTCAGCACCTAAATCCTTTAAAGTGCCAGCAGCATGATATTTTAATTCTGGTGATTTATTTGGATTTTTCAAAACATCATATAAAACATTATTCAGATTTTTTCCAGAATTTGCATCAATAATACTAGCCAATTCTTCTACGGGAGAAACTTTTAGCCCATCATTTAATAATCCTTCTTGAATAATATTTTCAGGAGGTACATTTATTGTTTGACCAATAGGCGCTTCAATTATTGGATTTTTAGGTGTATTTTGATCAACAATTTTAATAGGTTGTTTTTTTGATATGGTTTTTACAGGTTGTTTTGGTTGATTGATTTTTGGATTTTTAGGAATTTTTGGGACTTGTGTGATTACTGCGGTATTTGATTTTGATTGAGTACTAAGATTTTTTAATAATTCCTGATGACGGATTCTTTTTCTTTCATTTTCTGATTTTTGTTTATCTAAATATGTACCAAAAGCAACTGCTAATGGTGAATCACCTGTAAGTGCACCTAAAATAGCACTAACTCTTACCGGGTGATTTTTTACATAATTACTGATAGAATTTGTTTGATTTGAAATATTATTCTTTAATTGATTGGTAGTTTGATAAACTGCATCAAATTCACTCATTACCAAATCTAATTGTTTTGGGTAATCCTTCAATAAAATGGAAACTGCGGCTCGTATTTCATCCAATTTATTATCTACGGATTTAATTGTACCATAACTAATTTTTTCAGGATCGATAGAATTCCTTAAGAAATCTAAAGATTTTCTTACATTTTTAACAATTTGATTAACTTGTTGATTTGAATTTAATGGACTTTTTCGTAAATCTTGGAGATACTGATCCAATTTAATTAAATACGTATCTCCAGTTTCAGATTGGTTTAACGGTAAACTAGCCATTTATCACTATTTATTTCTGGACAATATCTTTTTGTGAAATATGAAATATAGCTAAACCACCAATCGTTGCAAATTTTGCAATTGATATAATAATTGGCCAATGTTCGAAATATTTTGGTTCAAATAAGACAAATGATAAAACAGTGGAAACAACCACACCAACAGTGGAAGATTTCCAACTTTTAAATATCCTGGTAATTAATTCATCTTTCATTGTTTATTATTCTCCTTTTCAAGTTGCTGTACTAATAAAGTAGTTAAAATTTCTCTATCCGAAGGAACCATATCATGTAACTCAGTCCAACTCATTTTGTGGTGGTACCAAAGAGCAAAATTACGGACGTAAAATTGCGTTAAATTGGTATGGCTGAGCCCTATCCGAAAAAATCCGCGATTCCTTGTAATTTAATTTTGGATTTATGTCCGCATTTGGTACAATGAAACGGTGCTTCAAATTTATAATCTGGAATAGTATCAAAAAATGTCCGAATTTTTCCAAATGCTGGTTGTGATAAACCTTCTAAAAATTGTGTTAATTCTTCATCTGTAAATTTATCTCTGGTATAAATTTTTTCTTCTTCAAATATCGTAGAAACACAATCTTTAATAATTTCAAAGGTAGATTGAATATTACCATCTGTTTTCATTTGGGCTATTTTATCAGCTACTTCAAATCTTGGATATCGCATTTCAATACCAATCAAAGGATTTTCTTGTAACCGAATAATATTATGTTTATCTGGCGGAATTTCTATTTTTAAATCCTTTTCCAGATCAATTTTATATTTAATCACATATCCACACAAACCATCTTCGTTTTCAGGATTTGGTTTAGGACATTTAAATGATATTTCTACCACATCAGAAATAGATTTGCAACGGATTTGAATAAAAAGATATTCCAAATCTCGTAATGGTAAATTTTTAATGTCAATTTTATTTACCAAACATAAGGAAATAATTTGGTGGATTGCTCTAATAAAATCTGGTACTTCATTTGACTGTAAAGCAATTAAAAAAACTTTTTCCGCACCGGCTGTAAATGGACGAAAGACTACCTTCTTTTTGGAAAGTGGTAAAATGGTTTCAAATTCAGGAAGAATTATTCTAGGTAATTGCAATGTTTAAAAGTCTCCGGGATCACGATTTATTAAGATTTTTTAATATTTTAACTTGTTGAAAATAAAAGATTTAAAAATGGTAAAATTCATTTATTTTAAGGTAAATCCCAAAATCAATACTTTGTAGCACCTAACAAATTAAAATAGAAAAAAATGAATTATTTTTATTCTAAATATACTTATTTACTAAGAATTTTGAGGAAACCTATTTAATTGGCGTTAAGTTATAACTAATTGTAGAATTCACCTGAGTTTTTTGTTGTGGTTCGTTTTTTGAAAATTGTATCTTATCAATGGACAACATAGTATCACCATTTGAATCTGTAATACCATTGATACCTGCTACAATCCATCTTCGATATGAAAAACCAACTACCAGGCTATGTACTTGATTATTTGGTGAATAATCTAACTCTAAATTACCAACAAAATTTGGCCATGCATTTTGCAGAGTTATTTCGTAGATAATATTGTCCGATTCATCAAATTGGCTAATTCCAATATCGGTTGTATATTCAGAATAATAATTATAATCCAAAGTTATGGCATCCTCAATTGCATAATGCCATGAATCAAAAAATAATTTTTCATCAAATTCACCAGTAATAAGAAATTGGACTCTTACATCATCATAAATGGCTTCATATGGTTGTTTATAAGTTGGACCATAATGACGAATTTCAGTAGTTGCAAAAAACTTACTTGGAAATTCTGCTCGATGGGCTAATAATGAAATTCGTTTTTGAATATCTACACTATCTACCAAAAATTTCTTAAAATAACCACCATCTTGGAAAAATGAGTTATTTGTAATGATAACTGGTAATGCAGCTATATCTACTCTATATTTGTTTGGTCTTGCAAAACCACTAGCCGCAGATACAGATGCAATAAATTCTGTAATATCCATTTATTTCTTCTTTTTCCAATTTTTGGTACCAGTTTGAGTACCTGCAATAATCGCTTCGCTATCCTTCCAAACTTGTGTATTGGTGGCTTTCTTAAATCTTGAAACTGGCAATAAAACTGCCATCTTGGCATCTTCTATTGATACTTGCAAAAATTTGGATTGTACGTGGCTTGGAATATAAGAGTGTAAAGTGGGTTTAACCATTTGATGTTTAGCGAAATGCTTTAGAAAAGCATAAGTGGCTTTTACTTTTGTCGTTTCATCCCATTTGTTATTAGAACGAAAATGAATAAGATAATCCAATAACTGGGCTCTTAATGTAATTGGGAGGTAATGAAAATTTATTCCAAATAGTCTTCCATCATCAAAAAAATCAATTAGCAGAATAAACGGAAAAACATCATAGTAGTTAAGACTGGCCGCCCATTTAGGATCATACCAAAAAAAGTAAAATTTACCTTGTAATGTTTCATCAACCAAATTATTTTTATCCAACATCAATCGTTGTGGACGTGCATTGGCATGAATCTTAATCAAATTTTCTAACCATTCTTCAGATTCTTTTTGACCTTTTTTCAATTGTTGATTGGTCATATTCCGAATTCGGTTAAAAAGATTAAAATAACCTGGTCGATGTGGTTCGTATGCCATCTATTTTATTTATTTAGTACTTTGTGTTATAACTCTAAACATGGAACATTTATCCAAAATATTTTTTATCCGGAATGAAAATGGTGAATATCTTAGGAAACCAGCATATCAAACAGGACGTAAATTCACAGATAGTATTTGGACAACCAAACAATCAAGTATTAAACCATTTAATAAGCTTGGTCATGCTAGGACATGTATTACCTTCTTGGTTAAAAATCATAAGGTCAATAAAAATCTTTTAAAAATTGAAGAATGTTCTCTCACAATCACCGGATATCATAAAGTGAAACAAGATAACTTTTAATAAATTTTAATATGGTATTTACTTGACAAGGTATTTTAGATATCGCTATTATAATAGTGTCGTTTTTAATGTCATTTTAAAAATTCTTTTTCAACCATATATGATAGATTTAATCTCAATACAAAATAGAAATTATTAAAAATGAATAAAAAATTTTATTTGGTAAAAAACAAAATAAATGACTTATATTTAAAATCTCCTAGTGGAAGAAAAGATGATTTTTCTGGAATCTGGACTGATAAACTTCAAAGTATAAAATCTTATAATACAATCGGTTTGGCCAAACTTGCAGTTTCTAATGCTGAATATTATTATAAGGTAAAATATTCAGATATGGTAATTGAAGAATATGAAAGTATTTTAATGAAAACTTATGAAATGCAATAAACATCCTGGTTATCAAGCAAAAAGGCGGCCTTTAAGCAATTGTCAAAATTGTTGGACGATTTATATTGATACGGTGGAAAAGAAATCTTATAAACAAGGTATTAAAGATGTTATGAATTTATTGGATGATTTAAAAAATAAGATATCGGAATGCCTAATAATCCATGGTAATATAACCGGTTATATTACCATGGATTATGATAAATAAAAATCCAAATTATTTAACTTGGAACGATCCAATAATAGCAGTTATTTGTGGCGCGGTTGGTTCATTTACATTATAATTATATGCATATGGACCAACTTTTGTTACCACTAATATTTGATCAAATTGGTTCACCTGTGTGAATGTGTTTCCATCGGTACTATAAGAAACAGTAAATGTATTTCCTGTTCTTTTTACTTCTAACCAAATTGGACCGTTTGTCACGGTAAATGGAACTCCAGATAGTTTTGTTTGTTGTCCATTAGAAACCAAACTAGAATTGATATTCAAAGAACTACCAGAAGCAATTTCACATCTTAAATACGTTCCATTATCCTGTTCAATCATAATTCCTTCGCCTGTATAAGAACCACTTGGTAGTGTTTGGAAATTTACTACCACATCAAAATCAGCATCCTTAGTTGGTTGTAAGGCTTTTGCTGCAAGATTACCACCAACAAATGCATCATGATTTTTTCCTGCAGGAACATTGATAATCATTTGGTTTTTACCATATATGACAGTTTCATCATTTATTGGTAAATCAGGTTGCCATATAAAATTATCGGAAACTAAACTAGTTAAAATAGGCGGAATGATTGTATAAGTCTCACTTACTATTTTGCTTGGATTATCACCAGAAGCAACCGCAATTGCTTTAATAGTGATTGTAGTGGAAATGGTTAAAGCATTTTGATATATTGGTGATTTTGACGGATCAGGATCAGTTCCATCCACTGTATAATAAATGATTGCATTTGGTGTAGCATCTCCAATTGTTACTGTAATAGGACTTCCTGATAGATATATATCACTATCTGGTGTAATTACTGGATCCGCAGTATCAGGTATTGTTGGTGGAGGTGGAGCCTGATCTGTTGGTACGATTGAAACATTGTCAATTTTGTATATATCTCCATTATTAGCATTCGATCCAAACATAAAAGTTAATCGAGCATCATTAATATCATAAGATGGAGTTTTAAAATTGATTGCATATTGTTTCCATGTAGTATCTACCGTTTGAGCATTATTAATAATACCATAACTTGAATAAGGTGCGGTATGTTTGATAAGACTTATAGTAATTGTACCATTCACATTTGCGGTAGCATTATAAAATAACGTATAATTGGTATTTCCTTTTAAAGAAATTGGTTGTTGATATAATTGTGTATTTCCACCAATTTTATTTACATTTATTGTAGCCACATTTCCTGTTGTGGTAGTAGAATCATTATTGATACTCATTGTTACATCACCGTCAGAATAAAATGTCCAGTTGTTAGTTCCTTCAAAATCACCATTAATAACACCAATGGTTGCTGTAGGTGGTAAAATAATTGGTGGTGGATTATTGTCATCGTTATTATCTACAGGAGGATTTGTATTACCATTTGATGTAATTGGATTTGGATATGTCGCTGGGCAGCTATTAGCATGAATCTGATTATTGGTAATTGAAACATTTGTAGATTCATGTGTTTCCCATTTGATTCTTGCTGTTGCTCCATTTGCTAATCCGCAAGTCCAATTATCATGAATTTTTACATTTGGAGCTCCATCATATGTAATAGCAGTACCCCAAGGACCTACAACAGTATTTCCATAAATCTCCATATTCGCCGATCCAGATTCGATTCCATAGCCATTTGGTCCATTCATTCCATATGAAGGAATTTCACTAACCAAATAATTATAACGAATAATAGCGCCATCTCCACCAGAAGGTGCAGGATTTGCTAAACTAATTGGATAAGTCCACCAATATGGAAATAAAGGATTAGTAAATGAATTATATTCTATAATAAAATTATGTGTATCAGGACCATTGATTGTTGGTTTTTGTGCACCACAACCTTGTGCTCCTTGAATTTCCATGCCCATACGGTGAATATGAGTGAATTTATTATAACCAATATACATATTATTTGATTGATATGTATTATTAAAACAAATTTTAATACCTTCATCTAAATGGTCAAATGTATTATGGTCAATTGAAACAGCATCAGCACCATAAAACCAAATTGCATTATTACCACCATAATCACCAGATCCTGTTTTACCAGCAGGTATCAAATTTTTAAATGTATTATATGTAATTTTAGAGTTTCGTAATCCTCCACTACCTGCAAAAATAGAATTTTCTAAAGTCCAATTACCACCGGAATAATTATTTTGATTATTTTGAAATGTATTATTACTAATTGTCAAACCAGAAGAAAGACCTTGAATAAGAAATCCTCCATTATCAAAAATAAAGCCTGAAATTGTTCCATTATTTTGATTTGTTGCAGATTTAATAATCCAGTCCCGACCATTTCCATGTAATATAGGATTTCCATTTCCTTGTAAATTCACACCGCTTTTCCAAATTAAGGAATTAATATTATATGTTCCAGAATTAAATATGATTGTATCACCGCTATTTGCAGAATTTATAACGTTTTGAATTGAAGATAAAGAATCCGTTGAATGAACATTCAGAGTAGAAGCTACCCCAAGGGTTCCAACAGTTAATATTAGAGATAGTAATTTACTTAACATCTATACTTTCTAAATACCAAAGAGTGGTACCATAATTTATTTAGATTTTCCTCAACAAATACATATGAAAATTAGTCCTAATCTTATTAATTTTGTAAAAGAATTTGAAGGTTTTCGGGAAAAAGCGGAATTAGATACATTAGCAAATCCTCCTGTATTTACAATTGGTTATGGAGAAACCAAAAATGTACATCAAGGCGATAATATAACAGAACAAGAGGCATCAGAAAAACTTGCAAGTAGATTGCAAGAATTTGGTGATGAAATGATTAAATATGTTTCTGTATCTTTAACACAAGGTCAATTTGATGCCTTAACGGATTTTTGTTATAACGTTGGTATCGGTAATTTTAAAAAAAGTACCTTATTAAAATTACTTAATCAAAATAAATTGCAAGAAACAGCAAAACAATTTGATAAATGGGTGTATTCTGGTGGTGTAAAGCGAGAAGGCTTAATTAAACGTAGAAATCAAGAAAAGCAATGGTTTATAGGATCTTAATTCCTAATTTTCTTAATATAGTTTCTCCCCATCGTTCAAAAATCATATTGTGTTTGGCAGCAAATATATCCGCGGCCGCCCATTTGGCTTGATTAATTGCAAAAGTACTTACTTCTTCTAAATATCTTTTTGTATTTCGCCTTTTTTTAGGAAGCATTTGTTGTTTATCCGGTTTTATTTCAACTAACATTTTTTGAATACTTCCATTCTCCATTTTTACTTCCAAATAAAAATCTACAAAATATCTTCGTTGTTTTTGATTTATTTCATCCCAATAAGGAATTATAATTTCTTCAGATGCCCACCGGAGAATTTTTGGATGTTTATCAAAATGTTCCATACAGGCTCTTTCCCATAAGCTGCGGTATTGAATATTATTCACATTTCCTATATATTTTTCGGTATTTTTTGGAGTAAATATCCCTTTATAACCTAACATTAGTCATATTTAAATATACCGAAAGGAAACAATGAAGTTTTTATTTACTCTTTTAATTAGTTTATGGTGTTGTGTTAATATGTTTGGGACATGTTTAACATTGGGAAATCAAGGATGTGTTAGATTTGAATTTAAAACAACCCCTTCTAGTGATCAATACACAACCATTCCATCCAATCAAAATGATTTAAATTGGTTTAATTCCAAAATTTCAAAAATTGTAGGTTATTCTACCTATTGGGATTCTAGAATTCCTTCCTATAATGCCGAAAGTTGGTTTTACCAAGATTCAAGTGCCATTTATTTAAATTCAGCAGATGCAAGAAATCATCCAAATTGGATTTTAAAAAATCAATACGGTGTATGGATGTATATTAATTACAATTGTTATGGTAATGGTACTTGTGCTCAATATGCCGTTGATTATTCGAATGAAGATTTTAGGAAATGGTGGATTGCAAAAGCCAGGGCTACTTTTGATAAAGGATATAAAGGGATATTCATTGATGATGTAAATTTTCAAATGAATTTAAGTAATGGTTGGAATGCTGATACACCAATAGATCCTAACACCGGGGAAAATATGACTCAACAAAATTGGGAAAAATATTTCGCTGGATTTCTAAAAGAGGTGCGGCAAGCATTTGCTGATAAAACTATTACCCATAATGCTTTATGGTTTGCAGGAATGCCAAAATCAGATTCTTATATATCGGAAGAGGTTTCATCAGCAAATTTTATTAATTTGGAAAGAGGATTTGATGATTCCGGATTAACTACAGGGACAGGATTTTGGACAGTAAATAATTTTATGACATATATTGACCAAGTAAATAGTTATCCAAATACGAAAGTATTATTAGAACAATATGGATATGATAACAATGATTTTGCATTAGCTTGTTATTTGTTGGTTAATAATGGTGGAGATTTGTTTGCAAATGATGGTATTAATCCAAATTCTTGGAATAACCATTATGATGTAAATTTAGGTAGTGCAAAAAATTCAAGATATACTTGGAATAATTTAACCCGACGGGATTTTGCAAAAGGTATTGTTTTGGTAAATTTAACAGGAACCACGATTAAAACTGATTTACCAGATGAATATAAAACATTTGATGGTACAATTATTGATTCTATAACATTAGATCCAAAAGAAAGTGCAGTTTTAACTTATTATGGTAGTACTATATTACCAAATGGAACATATTTTGTGTATAGTGGCGTAGGAAATAACTTAGTATTAGATGATCCAAATTGGGCGACCCACTCCGGAATCCAACCTGATTTATGGTCTTATAATGGTGGAAAAAATCAATCTTGGAAATTTATATCCATTGGAAATAACGTTTATACAATCCAATGTGTTTCAAATGGATTATATTTGACGTCTCCAACAGGATTTAATAAAGTAACATTAGAGACAAAAATTTCCAGTGATTTACAAGCTTGGACATTGAAGAAGGATGGTAAATCTTATGTGATTGTAAATAAACAAACTGGACTAGCTTTAGCAGATCCTGCAAGTAGTAAAACACAAGGAACTGGTGTAATCGTTTGGTATGTTGATAATGGTATAGAACAAAATTGGGAAATTCATTAAAATAAATGTTGACATAATGTTTATGTGTATGTTACTATTAAAGTAATTCAAATCTCCGAATTGTGAGATTAAGGAATCCTCCCCTAATCTCCTGATTTGGTAATGACCCGATTATGGTGGAAAGTTTCTGGTTCTGATTCTTTCCACCATAAATATTGTTGTGCCAGGTTTTTATTGGTCTGATCCTCTACAGGATTTAGACACATCTAAAAAAAATAATTCGTACCAAACTAATGCATTAACTTATCCTTTGGATTTGGGTTCACAAGGCTTGAATCATTGGGTAAGTTTTTATTTTAATCAATCCAGCAATTCTCAATATAAATCTAATTTTTCTTCTACCACACAATCGGATCCAAAAAATCCTATCGCAACCTCTTTAGGAAAATATCAACCAGATTCTACAGTTAATCAAAATATCAATTCTGGTGCGGATCAAAATGTAATTTTAAGCCAAAATACAAAACGGTTAGCTTCTGTTGTTTCTTTATACATGCCCCCAGATATTACCAGTATATATTCTGCCGATTGGGGTCCAGAAAATTTGGGATTTATCGGAAATGGTGTTGGTGCCTTACAAGGTAGTATGAATGGTACATCATCATTCATTGATACAGCAAAGGCTTTGGTAGGTGATTTAGGTCAATCTATTGGTAGAAATATTGCTAATAAAGCTGATCAACTATCCGGTTTAAATTTAACTGGTGCTACAGGATTAAAATTACGAGCCGCTTTTAATCCACATGCGGAAGTATTATTTCGCGGTATTACTTTCAGAACATTTCAATTCCAATTCAAATTTACACCAAGAAGTGAAAAAGAAGCTATAGCGGTTTATAATATTGTAAGTTTATTTAAATTTTCCCAGGCTCCAGAAATCAATTCTGGTGTTACAGGACCTTACTTCGTTTATCCTGATGTTATAGATGTGAAATTTTTTTCTAATGGGAAGGAAAACGATTTTATTAATAAGATTTCTACCTGTGCCATGATTAATTTGAGTGTAAATTATACAGGCCAAGGAAAATTTACCGCATTTAGAAAAGGTGAAATGAATGGTATTCCAGTAGAAACCAATATATCATTTAATCTTTTAGAGTTGGAATTGATTCATAAAGGTATTTTATCAAACGGTAATTACTAATGGATTTATTTTCAAATTATCCCACCATACGTTATTCGTTTGATCCTAATTCAAATGTCGAAATTACTTTAACTAATTTCTTCATTCGAGTTAAGGTCCGTGAAATGCTTTTGAATAACAGTTATGTATTCTATGATTATACAGTAAAAGCAAATGAAAAACCAGAAGATATCGCTTTTAAATATTATGGATCAACGGAATATTGGTGGGTTATCAATCTAGCAAACAATATTATAGATCCATTATATGATTGGGTATTACCAAATGAAATTTTAGATGAAGTGATTACCAAAAATTTTGGTTCAATTGGTACAGCACAAAATACTATCTTTGCTTATTTGGACCAATATGGTAATCAAGTGGATCAAATTGCTTATACTGGTTTACCAGAATCTCAACGATCCACAATTTCTGTTTATGATTGGTATCAACAACAAAATGAAGCCAAACGAAATATTAAATTACTTTCAAAAGATTACTTAGGAGAAGTTGAAAGTAATTTAAATACCATTTTGCAGGATGCCATATCTACGGTTTAATCATTTTGCTTTTTAACATAAATTCCTAAACCTGTAATTATTATAAAGAGAATAATACACCAAAAATCTAGAGAATCCATTTTTTATTCTCTTAAAGCTTTTTTGATGATATTGTAATCATAATCCGGAACTTTTGCTTTTTTCAAATCTTTTAAAGTGATTCCATTAGCATCCATAATACCTTTGGTTACTGTAGGATAATCATACAATTTGATTAAAGATGAAATAGCAAAAGAAAAACCAGTATAAAAATCATGTTGTTTTTTGACAGTATCTTGTTTAAAAAATTGCTCCATCATCCAAGATGTAAAGTGTTGTTTTGGACTCGAATTTTTAAATTCAGTTTCTTTCTCTTTCATCCATTCCATATATTTGGTACTAATCATTTTTAGCCTCATTTGCTCTAATTAGCATGGATAAAAGTATATATTTTTTACCTCCATTTGTCAATATTTTTTCTTGACACCATCTAAATTTGTTGATATTATTTAAGGTATGAAACAATATGTGATTTATGGTACTATCCATAAAATGGATTTGGCGCCATCTGATGTTTGCTCACTTTGTAAAAAATCTCACAATGCGGATTTAGTCCAATTTCAAAATATGGCAAACGAAAATGAAATGATTTTAGCTGGAGGACCTTGTGCCGCGAAAATTATCTTTGATGCTGGCACAAAATCACGTTCCAATACAATTATACGCATCGGAGATTTGATCAAAAGCATTCGATTGAGGATTTCTTCAGCAATTACATATAAACAAAAAAATGAACCCCTTCCAGAATACATTCGGAGGCGTGGGTTAAATTACGATACGTATGTACAAGAGCAACTAGAAATGATGAAAGCAGTCCAAAAAGATAATATTTTATGCTTGCAAGATTCTACCATATGTGCTAATATAAAAACATGAAGAAGTTATTTTTAATCTTTTTTGCGGTAATCCCAACACTACTTGCAAATTGTGGGAAAAGTAATGAATTAAAAAAGCATACTACAATGGCATTAGGTGTGAAATTTGATACAAATAATCCAAGAGTAATAAAAAGTACAGTGAAAGCTTTACAATATTGGGAACAGGTGGTAGATTTTTATTGGTTTGACGATGAAAATGAAGCCACTTGTTCCATTGATATTTCGGTCACTTTCAATAAAGCTTTTTTTAAAGGTATTACAACTACTGCTGATGGTAAGAAAAAATACAATTATATTGTAGCGTTAACTGATAACATTTATAATCCAGAATTTCATGGAAATATGTTTTTAAATAGGTTTATGGTTGATGAAATGTCTGATGCAGAATTAGATGAAACAATCAAACATGAATTAGGCCATGAATTTGGTTTATTAGATAATCATAATCCAAAATCTCTTATGAGGTGGATTGGTTTTGGATCATTTATATTAACACCTCAAGATATCAATAATCTTAAAAAATTACATGCATTAAAATAAAAATAGAAATAAATGGTATTTAAAAAATGACTTTATTGATTGTTTGTACTGTGATTTGGATTGGTTCTTTTATTTGGTGTATTTTCGCTCTGTTGAATTTGTGGAAAAAGGCATCAAGTAAATAAATAAGAATGGTAAATCAAAATCAGGTTGTTAAACCCAAATCTTACGTTCTAAATGATTTAACAATCTATCCAAATGCTCATGATCCTATTACCTTGAAATATAGGTTTTTGGAAATGAATATTATGGAAGACTTGTTTACTAATTCTGTGAATGCTGATTTATTAATTTCCGATGCTAATAATATCATCCAAAATTATCCCATTACAGGTTTTGAGAAAATTTCGGTAAATTTTACAACACCTGGGGGAGAAGTATACCAAAAAAAATTTCGGATCTATAAGATATCAAAACAGCAACCCATTCGAGAAAGAGAGCAAGCTTTCATTTTACATTTGGTTTCGGAGGAAGAAATTCAAAATTATAAAATCCGAGTTTCAAAAGCATATGTAGGAAAAACCATTTCTGATATTGTGGATGATATTCAAAAAAATTATTTACAATCCAAATTATATGCAAATGAATCCACCAAATATCTACAACATATTGTTATACCAAATTTATTACCATTTGATGCGATTCGGTGGTTAACAACAAAAGCAATATCTGGAAATACAAATTCACCATCATATTTGTATTTTGAAAATAAAAATGGTTATAATTTTGTAACTTTAGATAGTTTGGTAATTCAACCATCAGTAGTCACATATAATTACCAACCCACTAATTTAGCAAATATTAATCCATCTTTTCAAGCAATCCAATCATTTTCATATGATTGTATGTTTGATATTTTGGAAAAGATTCGGAATGGTATGTATGGTGGTAATTTGCAAACTTATGACATCCTGAAAAAAGAATATAAATCATTTCCGTTTCGATATAATCAAGATTGGTATAATTCAAGAAATCATCTTCATCCTATTAAATCTAAAAATCCAATCACTGGCCAAACTGGTCCAACATTTTTACAGAACCAACAGCAAGAATTAATGAATCCAAATAGTATTCAAAGATTTTTACCAATAACACACGGTCAACAATATGATAGTAAAATGGAACAAGTGGTAATGGAAAGAATTTCACGTTTGGAACAAATGCATTGGTTAACATTAAATTATACTATTCCGGGTGATACTTCCAGAACAATTGGTGAAGTAATAACATTTAATCAACCATCAACAGAACCTTTAACTAAAGATAGTCAAATACCAAATTATTATTATTCAGGTAAGTACTTGATTACATCTTTAAGGCATTTGATTAACCAGGATGAACATGTAACGGTAATGACCTTATCAAGAGAATCACATCCTATACCAATTCCATAAATTTTATGTGGTTATTTATTTTTTGCGGTTGTTTAGTCATATTGTTAATTTGGACTAGTTTGCAGAAAAATATATGAAAATTATTGCATTATTTTTTACCTTATCGTTTTTATTATCACTGTACGTAGTGGTTGAGGTGAAGGCCGGGAAGCTGATAGACGCCGCACCGCTCCCGTTATCAGCAAAAAATTCTTTTTTGCTAAAAGGATATGTACCAAATATCAATGTTTGTACGAATGATTTTAGTGATGTAGAAATCCTCGAATTAAAGATGGCTACAAATGTTTGGAAAAATGTTGTTATTGTTAATTTTTCAATTGATAATCCACAACAAAATTGTGATTATTTAATGAGTTTTGTTAATAATCGTTTCCTAGAAAAAGATAATATAGCAGAAACTTGGCTAGATTTTAGTGGAACACGTCCTCTTTGGATTACATGGTATAGTAGAATGTGGTCGAATTCACATAAACCGAGTAAATTAAAGTTAATTATGATTCATGAAATTGGCCATATGCTAGGATTAGATGATTTAATGGAAAATGTTAAGGATATCATGTTTGCTGTCCAAAATGACCAAAAAACATATCTCATTTCTTCTTATGATTTACATCATATTTCTAAAACTTATTTGGTAAAAACTTTCAAACCTTATGTTATCCAATAATATTAACGAGTATACCAATTTTCTTGGTAAGAGTGGATTATATTGGTTTATCGGTAGAGTAATTGATAGACAAGATCCCCTTAAAATTGGTAGAGTTAGAGTTAGAATTTATGGAATACATTCTAATGATTTAAATTTAATTGATTATGACCAGCTACGGTGGTGTATGGTTATGGGATCAATTAACGATCCTGCCACTTCTGGTTTCGGTAAAAGTCCAGTAGGACTTGTGCCTGGTTCGGTTGTAATTGGATTATTTTTAGATCATGACCATATGCAAGAAGGATTAGTAATTGGTTCTCTTTATGGTCTTCCTACACAAAATGCAAAATCAACATTACCATTTGGTGATCCAAGAGATACAGATAAACTCATTGAAAAACTTGCAAGTGCTCCAAGAAAAGTAGCAACCTATTCTTATGCGTATGATGGTTCAGGTGTAACATTTTCACCAGAATCTCAAGGTCAAAATTATCCAAGAGAAAATAATAGAAATGATACTGTTTTATCTGATGGGAATGATTTATCTCTGCTTTCTACTGGTGATAATCTTCAAAAAACAATAATTGGAATTAAAAAGAATTCCAGGGATATGAATGTCCAAAGTGCTTTTGGTATTCAATGGTCCGAACCAGAAGTATTAGATAATCCAATTTATCCATATAATTTGGTATATCAAAGTGAATCAGGTACATATTCAGAATATGATTCTACACCAAATGCAGAAAGAACCTCTTTTTTTGATCGTAGTGGTTCATGGTGGAGTTACAATACTGATGGTACATTTGTCGAAAAATTTGGCCAGGATAAGTATTCAATCAATTGTAAAGATGAATATCTTCATAATTGTGGAACAAAAAATGAAACAATTGGTAAGGATTCAAATGAATTCGTGGAAGGATCAAAAAATGTTGAAGTTACTCAAGATTTAAAAATAACAGTCCATCAAAATGGAAACATTGTTATTGAAGGAGATGCTAACATTACTATTGATGGAAATGTTATAATGAATGTGTCAGGTGATGTAAATGCTATGGTAAATGGTAAATTAACTGCTACTGCTAATGAGATTGATTTAAAAGCAAATGGTGATATTAATTTGACCGCTGGTGGTAATTTGAATTTTAAAGGAACTAAGATAAATTTGAATTAAATGAAAAATTATAATCAAGATGATTTTTTACAATAATAAAAACTGTTAGTTTATGGATATTATTAAGATTAAATTTTTATTAAAAGGTATTAAATTTAACTAACAAAATGAAAAAATGGAGTAAACCAAAAACAGTATGAGAATAATTTTTATTGATGGCCAATCTTATTGTATTCCGGAATGGTTTTATAAGGAGTTATCGGATTATATTGCTTCTTGGAAAACACCCATAGATAAACCAAAATTTTTTAAGAAATTTTATCAATTATGGAATAAATGGATGGTAGATATTCATGCCAAACGTAGCCCGGCAGACTGATACAACTTCACAAGGAAATACCATTATACAAGGCTCTCCAAATGTTTTTGTTAATGAATTACCGATTGCAAGATTAGGAGATTCCGTCACTAGTTTATCAGTAAAAATTGTAGCAGGTTCTCCCACTGTATTTGCAAATAATTTACCGGTAGCTAGAATTGGTGATCCTACAGCAATAGATAATATTATAACTGGTTCAGAAAACGTATTCTCAAATTAAAATGGAAATAAAAATATATTCTCCTGAAGAAATTAAACTATCCGGAGAAAAACATCGAAAAGAACGTCCAATCCATTTTTTCTTTCATCGAATTTTACCGAGAAAATATCGTATCATTAAAAGATATTTTAATGATTTTTACTGGGAAATTCGTTGGAGAACTACTAACCGATATAATGTTGTCAAAATACCAACTTTAAAACCTGGTTATTATGATAAGGATAGAATTTTACTTCATGCTTCTTTTGCATTATTGGTAGATTTTGTTGAGCATGAAAAAGCTTGTATGCAATCCTGGCTTTGTAATGAGAAAAAAACAAAACAAAATGCTGTTGAATTAGGGTTAAAATATCTAGATTGGGAAATTGGTTTAAAATATGGTCCAGATGATTTTACACCAGAAGATGATCCAAATTATGGTCAACCTACACCGCAATCTAAAAATTCTTTAGAAATTAAAGCTTTATATCTATGGTGGAAATCATATTTAATTCGAGAAAAAGAATTTTATGAAAATTACGATTATACATTTGAAGAAGAATTGAATTTTTACCATGAAGCAGATGAAATGTTAGCAAGATTGGCAAAAGTCCGTGGATCTCTTTGGACTTAAATCACTCCCTAAGTAATTAAAACCGATTCTCTAAATATAATAGAAAACTATTCTATGAAGAGAATCCTACCACTATTGTTATTATGTAGTTCTGTTATATTTGCTCAATTTTCACCTGGATATAACTGGCCAGGAGATATCAATTTTACTGGCAAAATTACAACCTTAAATGCCAAAGAAACCGCTCCAATTAGACCAGTTACTTCCGATCCAGCCACTTGTGATGCTACCAATAGAGAAATTATATTAAATACCACTTCATGGCAATTAAAAGTTTGTAGTACTACAAATACTTGGACAGTAATTACAGGAACTGGTGGTAGTGGTGGGGGTGGTACATATGTGTTACCAATTGCTGGTCCTACTACTTTAGGTGGTGTTAAAATTGGGTCAGGAATTGCAGAAGCAATTGATGGTACAATTTCTCTTTCAGGTACATATTCTTTAGGTACAAATGGTGCAATTACGGTTACAAAGGTTGCTGGAACTGGTGGAACTACAGCAAATACTTTAGTGCAATTAACATCAACAAATAAAGTAGTTACCTCTACAATTGGTACCAGAGGTTATGGTATTGCATTAACTACCCAATCTTCTGGTCAAAATGTAGAAGTTGCTATTTCTGGAACTGTACAATGTCTAGCAGATAATGTTACTACAATTGGTGATATTGCTATTGCTGGTACAGCATTTTCTGGTTATTGTCGAGATTCTGGAACAAATAATGTTAATACCATTTCCTCAAATGTTAATATAGTAGGTATTATTACCCAAGCAGTTTCGCAAGGTCAATTAGTTACTATTCAATTGGTAAATCCTTTAATCAATGGACCAAATCCAGTACTTATGGTAGGAGATACTGGTGCCGGTGGTGTAGCTGGTGCGGTTGCTGCGCCAGCAGCGGGTGATGCTGCTATTGGTAAATTTTGGTCCGCGGCTGGTGTATGGGCTGTTCCTAGCTTTACATCTGGTATGGCTTCAGAATTTGGTGATTGTAAGGTAACAAGAATTTCCAGTACACAAGTTTCTGTAGGACCTAATAATTCACCAACAAATGCTTGTATTATTAATTTTGGTTCTACCACTTACCGGATTACAAATCCTGCAACAGTAAATTTATCAGGATCAACAACCGGAGTTTTATATTTTTGGATTGATAATACAGGCTCTATTGACGTTGGATATCCTACTGATGCAACTGTAACATGTACAAATTGTACAACTTTAACAGCCACATCTTTTCCAAATGATGTAATTACTTTAGGAACAGCTACCTATACATCAGGATCCTTTGACACAACCGGAGTTACGGATTATAGAGCGATTTATGATAAAAATAATATAACTGCTGGAATTGGGATTCAAACAACCGAATCTGGAACATCTACAACAATATCTTTAGATTCTACTATTGCAACTACCTATCAAAGTGGTACCGGTGTACCAAGTAATTCCACTTGTACTGCAATTGGTCAATTATATATTCAAAGTGGTTCTTCTACCAACCATTTTTATCAGTGTAGTTTCAATGGATCATCTTTTTCATGGTATCAAATAGATCAAACAAATGTACAAACAGGATCTAATGTAGCCTCGGCCACTACAATTACACCTACAGGAACAATTTTCCATATTACTGGTACCTCACCAATTACTACTATAAATTTACCTGCATCTGGATTCGTTGGATGTTTAGATATTTTGGCAGATGGTGCATGGAGCACAACCAATTCTGGAAATATTGCTACGATAATTTCAACAGCGAATGTTGGAAGTCTATATAATGCCTGTTATGATGGAACAAAATGGTATTTCAAATAAAAACATGAAATTCATATCTAAGATTTTATTTTTTCTATCTCTTTCAATTTTTTGTACAGCTTCAAATATACCCATTACTAATCTTGGTGTATCTAATACACAAGCAGTTTTTAAATATGATTCAACTGTTACAAATGCATGTACATTTAATGTAATTGATTCTAATTCGGGAATAATAAATGATGTAAACTCTACTTTATTTCCTGGTTCAAATATTGATAATAGAAATGGAAGTTTAGATTATGGAAAATTAAGAATAATTGTTATTGGAGAAAAAAATTCAGATAAAGCAAATGATGGTAAACTATATTCCAGAGCATTACAAGCCGATTCTTTATATACATTAACTGTTACTTGTGGTTCTGATATAGGAACATTAAAATTTAAAACTAAAACTATTCCTTTAGGTAATTCTTCACCAAATCCTTACCCATATAATACTGATGGTTATGGTAATTATGGATATCCTACAGTGGATTATTCAGATTTAACTAAAACTTATATTGATCCAGAAACTGGAATATTATTAAAACGGATGACTTCACCAGGCTATGGTAGTCCTCAAATTCATAGTGATATTTTCCCATTATATTCTTATACTGTAAATTCAAGCACATCTTGGATTAATATTCAAAATTTATTATCAAATGATAGTCAATATGCTACTTTTAGTGGATCAGGTGGTATCAACGATGCCTTGTTTATTCCAACACCAATGGCAGAAGCTCAAAGAGCATATATAAATTTTCAGGAAAACTATATTGATGATATCTTAATTAAAATTCGAGGATTCGGAAATCAAACAAATTCTATTGATCGGGCTGTAAATGTATGTATTACAATTGATGCTGGCCAAACTTGTACTGGTAATACATTAACTCTTGTTTTACCACAAACTACAGCAGGTGATATCACCGGTCCTAATAATTTTGCAACACCATTTTTTGATGGTTGGGGTTCACCAAATATTCAAATTCCATCATTTACAGCAGATTTTTCCTCGGCGGCTACTATGTCTGCCAATGGTACTACGGTTATTAATACCACACCATTATTAGTTGGTTTATTTGCTTATTCGTTTCCGGATGTACTTAAATCTGGAGATAGAATTAAAATTGCTGGAAGTAATCCAACTTGTCCAAATAATGATTGTACAATATCTTCCTATATAGATCCTCAACATATTACCTTATCTCAAAATTTAGGCTCTGGTTTTACGGGATTTTCTACTACACTTTCTTCTGGTATTTCTTCTGGGGCAACATCAATAACATTAACCAATACAACTGGTTTAATAAAGAATTATGCTGTTACACCTATTTGGATTATAACAATTGGATCAGATAACATTCGTTGTACTGGATTAACAGGAAATACATTATCTGGATGTACAGGAGTAAATAATACTCATAATTCTGGTGATACAGTCACTAGCAATTCCTTTATTTTAAATAATTTTGGTTTTAAAATATGGAAACAATCTGGTACAGGAAGTATTTCATTAGATTCGGTGAAATATTCTTATGGAAGTTCGGCTGATTATAATGTAGGTTTTGAAGGTGAAGGATTAATTTGTTCTGGTTCTACAGTCACATCAACATACGCCGCTGATGGAACAACAGTATTAACAACACCATTACAAGGAAAGACTTGTATTATTTCCGATAAATGGACAAATCCATTTCTGTGGTTTTTTGCTCCATCTACTGGTGAAATGCGACCAATTGCTAGATTATCTGCTGATGGTGTAACACAAGACACAACCAATCCTTTAAAATTTTATCAATATAATGCTAGTACTGGTATAATTTCGGATTGTATGTATGATTCTGTAAATGGTAGATTTCGATCATTACCATTAGACTATAATGTATCTACAAATCCTTATCTTACTTGTGGTACAAACTTAACACCAGGATCTGGAAATGATGTAATTTCTCAAATCCAAACGAAATATCCGCAAATTGACATGTCCTATTTTGGTCATCCGCAATTCGTTAGTATTTTAGGAAATATTGCTACTTTTGAATTACAAGGAATTCAAAATGGTTTAACTTGGGGATGTTATTTTGATATGACACAACCATCTGGTTCTCAGTTAAAATCTTGTACAAATAGTTGGGATACCTGGCCACTTCGATGGGGAGGCATTCATGGAGGATTTGGTAATCGTACTACAGATGGTTGGTTAACTTGGTCATTAGCTGGAACTTTAAATGCACCAAATACTGCTGATATTGGAGAATATACTGTAGATATTAATAAGATCTATAATAATAGTAATTTAACTTCCCTAAGTCCTACATTTACTGATCCATTAACATGTGAACAATTAGGAGTTATTGATGCAAGATGGTTACAGGCTGGTGCTACAGGGAACAATTGCATCAAGATAAACATTTCTAGAGAACCTGTTAATAAAAATCCAAATACTTTGGATTTAACTTCCCTACCTACAGGTGGAACACGACCAAAGGCATGGATTCATAATTCGGTTGCTTGCGGCGGTGATGGTACTACTGCTAATTGTTGGGGATATTTGCAACCAATTGAAGAAGGTGATTGGTTACGAGATTTAGCAGATTTAAATTTGCCTTTAAATGGCGAAAGATTTTTAGTAGCAAAAAAGACTACTTTAGTTGATGGAAGTATTGATTTGGTATTATCACGTGCAGCATCAGCAAATCCTATTCCATATTGTGTAGGTGACAAAGAATCACATACTTCTGGGTTTTCTTTATTAGTTGATTTGCCTTATGGATGTAATGGTAATGAATATTGGACAAATGTCAATGATTCTACAAAGACCATTTATGCTGATAATCCGGCGGCATATGCGGCTCATACAAATTTAACATATGATGCTAATTCCAAAGTGTTTACACAATGGACTCCAAATGCAATTAGTCTTGGTGGTTTTGGTGCAGATTATGGATTTGGATATGGAGTAAGACATGGAAACGTACCATCTTTCTTTTCTAAATCAAATGATTTCGGTTTAGGAAGCGGATATACATTTTCAGGTAATCAATTTGGAACATTATTACTCCAAACACATCCTGGTGATTTAATTACTTATAATACAAATGGTAATGAATTTCAATTTGGATTAGATGGTCGACCATTTGGTGGTGGAGGTGGTGGTCAGACACTAGCATGGAATCATAGTTATACTTTGGTAGGTGGTACTACACATGTTTATAAAGTAAGTTTACCATTACAAGTACCAAATGGATCACCAATTACAGAGACTGGTGTGGAACGTAAGAAAATGGAAACATATGCATGGTATGCTCATACACTTTTAAAGGATATAAGTGGTCCTGGTTCAACAATTACAGATTCTGATTTGGATTCGTATTGTGTAGCTGATTTACCAGGAGAATGTGTTCCAGGATCCAGTAAAGATGATGAATATGTTAGTATTTTAAATCCAGATATAAGTGCTCAATCTTGTTTGGTCCAGATGACTGATAGGACACCTTGTATTGTATCCGCACCAAGAGTGGCTGGAAGATATACTCAATATGATATTACTCGGGCTGATCCTTCGGGAGCAAATCATCGAATTATTACGAGTTTATTAGGTGGTGTTGGTACAACGGATAATTTTGCCAATGTCCATGGTACAGATGGTACAGATTGGATTTTTGGAGAAGGATATTGGATTAATGGTGTGAGGAGTATGATTTGGGGAGCCAAAGTTCCATCGTGGAGACAGGATTCCGTTTATCGTGGAGATTATGTCTATATTCCTATAGATTTAAAAGGTAATACAGGTGATTCAATTCGGATTAGGTTTGGTTATAATACCAATTTGTTTTGTACTACCAGAAATGAACAATGTTCCACTAATGGAATTAAAACAGAATTTGCTTGGTTATCAGAAACACCAAATTGGGTAAATTGTGATACCAATTGTACTGTCAATATTCCAGCTTATAGTACCAATGTATTATATTATGTAGTGGATCGTAAGAAATCAGATGGTACCATAATTAGTTCACCAATGCAATTAATTATGGTACCATAATTATAGGGTTGAAAATATTCCATTAAGTTTTTTATTAATCTTTCAGCTTCGGCTATTTGATTAACAGATAAATTTTTTTCATAATTTAGGATATCTTTAGCTTCCTCAAAGATATCCATAACATCACCATCATATTGTTCAAATCTATATAAAAATTTAACCAACATAAAGGCAATTTTGCGTTTTTCGCGTTCACTTTTTGTCATATTTTAAATACTCCAATTCAACCAAAGTTGATTGTTATTTTGTATATCTAAAATATATCAAATTTGGTATGATTTCTCAAGAGGAAAATCCAAAAGAATTTACTTGACTTTCATTATCACCAATAGATAAAATGATATAGATTTATGAAACGTTTTGAAATATACGATCATTCATCCAAGCAGCCAAATGGTGTTGGATTTAATACAATGTATGATTATTCAAGGTTTTTGAACAAGAAAGAAAATCGAAAAGAGTTGGAATGGTCTATGGGATTTTTATTTCGTTTGAAAACTGATGGTAAACTGTATTTTTTAAGACAGAACTGGTAATTAAAATTTCCATATTTTCTTCTTGACTTTTTATACCAAATTTGATACTCTAAAACTTGCAGGAGATGAAAATGGAAAGGAATTATTTGTGAAACCTTACAAATATTGGTTAAAACTTTTAGGAATTGCACTATTGATTATTCCTATAGCATATGTTATATTTATTTTGATCCCTGTCGAATAAAAGGAAAAATTTTATGTTCATGCTTTTGGTGAAGTATGCTATTGCTCTAATTTTTTATTTAGGTATGATATCTTGTTTGGTATCAGGAATATTTGGTCTTATGCTGTTTATTGCTCATTTTGCAACTAAGGAAAAAAATGTCTAATAACGAAGTTGTTTGGCAATTGATCGACTGGCATTTTGAGGCGCTTGATTAACGAAATGAGTCAATTGAAAGTACATTACGTATTAGATCCAACTTGTATCTGTGGTCATGCAAGAAATCAGCATGTTCAAGTAAACACTGAAATCTACAACAACGTCTCTTACGATATTGTAAGAGAGGAAATAATATTTCCTGAAGGTGTTTTGCTTTTTATTGGCAGTTGTTGGAAATGCGAATGTTCCGATTATCGGGTACAAGCGAATTAAAAATGATTGGAAAAGGAATGAGATTGTAAAAAGATATCCTGATACTCATTTTATTTTGGAAGGTTGGCCAAAGAAAATAACAATATGACACTTTTACAAATTTATATTACATTATCTACAATTATTATATTTATTCTTGCGATTATTTGGACAAAAAAGGCTTTTCTTAATCTCATAATAAAAATAGTTTTTTTTATTGTCTCAATATTTGGTTTTTTTAATTTACTTCAAATATTTGGTTATATTATCAAAAGGTAAATATGATACTTCAAAAACCAATTAATATAATCCACTTTTTCCTGATAATATAACCTTACCGGTAAACAAACCAAGTACTCCAGAAGATGTTTGACCACTGGATAAATCCATCGGGGGTATGAATATTTCACTAAATGAGGTGGTTGCGCTGGTTGGTTGAATAGCTACATACTCTCCTGTTGGTGACTCTGCCATATTAGGACTATCCCAACTGGTTGTATTATATGCTGATCCCGGATTCGTCACCGTTCCGCCATTCGTCCCGCTGGCGAAGCCGTTCACTTTCATCGAAGCGGTGGAGTAATGAATCGTATAGGTGACGGTCGTTTGCTTCGGCGTATTCCATGTCAGTTCATATTTCGTTCCCGTGTGAGTCGCGGTGATATTCGAGACATAGTTATCAGGCTCTCCGCTAGTATCGGTGTCGAGGTAAACATTCGCCACATTGCATGTCACCGGCAGCGTGGGAGGCGTCGGCGGATACATCGCGATATAGAATCGCGTCATGCCGTCGTAGTAGTGGACCGGCGCTCCTGTCGTGGGATTCACCCACTCCGGGTCATCGGGATAATTGGTGTTGGGGTCATCGCCGACCTTGTGCGATGGTACGCGATTGAACTCGAAAAGCACCCAACGCCCCGCATAGAAAGCGGGCGAGGTCTGATGATAGTAGTGTTGGCCTTGGTAGGCTGGCTGCACATCGCCATGCTGCTTGACGTAAGTGCCCATGTCGAGATTGCCGC